>Ga0310121_10002504_pt1 | contig 17321 bp, 18 predicted proteins | sample CB27_Tmax_986_MG_FD_203504 | JGI IMG/M metagenome (GOLD analysis project Ga0310121, IMG submission 203504) | Marine microbial communities from Western Arctic Ocean, Canada - CB27_Tmax_986 | ecosystem: Environmental > Aquatic > Marine > Oceanic | place: Canada: Western Arctic Ocean | collected...
AGGGGTGAGAAAAGAATTGACTAAAAATAAAAAGAAAGTGGTAGCTGTTTCACCATTAATTGGAAATAAATCATTTAGTGGACCAGCAGACAAGTATATGGAAGCTGCTGGAATTGAAGTTTCAGTGTTCGGATTAGCACAATTTTATGCAGATGTATGTTCAAAAATGATTATAGATACAAAAGATAAAGCACTAGCACCAAAAATTCAAGGCTTAGACATACAAGTGTTAGATACAAAAATAAAAATGCAAAATAAAGCTGCTGAAGGAGCACTTGCAGGATTCATTTTAAAACAATTGAAGTTATAGTTGAAAACATCAGTAATAATCCCGGTTAAAACATTCCATAGATCTAAAACCAGATTACATCTATCAGAAGAAAAAACAAAAGAACTGTGTAGATTGTTACTTGAAGAAGTCATAAAGACAATTTCAGAAACAAAAATAATTGATAAGACAATTGTTGTAACAGATGAAGATGGAGTGTCAGATATTATCAAAAAATATGATTGTGAAAAAATTTCAGATAAAGATGAAACTAGTGTAAATAATGCAGTAGGACTTGCAGAAGAGTATCTTTTAGAAAATGAATTCACTCATTCTATAGTTCTGCCATTAGACGTTCCATTTTTTTATCCAGAAGATCTTGAAAATTTGTTACAATTTTCCTCAGAGAAATCAGTATTGATAGTACCTTCAAGACACTTTGATGGAACAAATGCACTACTTAGAACACCAATAAACTCTATGACACCTAGATATGACGAAGGGAGTTTTAGTTTTCAGATTGAATCTGCAAAAAATGACGATATCAAGATTTCAATTGGTTTGATTCACAGATTGATGCTTGACATAGACAGTATGGAAGACTTGGATTTTGTACTAAAACAAAACATTAAGCCAGAATTTTGTAAGAAAATTCAGAGGATTATCGAGTAGTTATTCCTGAACTATAGGTTTATGAGAGTTTTTATAATTCAAGAGCATCATTGTAGCCGAGATTATGCCAGAAATAATTAAGATTGTTTCAAATGTTGCAATCATAGAATGTGATGATGCGTTTTGTACAGAGATTCCATTAATTTCAGATATTAAGAACAGATATGAATAAATGAAATAGTTCGTAGCCCAATGAAGTATTATTGCAGCTGCTAGACCATATCTAAAATAGACCCAACCAAGAATAATTCCTCCAATGGAGGCTTGTAGAATTTTTCCTGTAGTCCAAGGTTCACCTGATATCACATGTGCCACACCAAAGAAGATGCCAACGATGACAATTATTCCAATGGCTTTTTTATTTTCATATATGTGAAGAGTTGAATGTGGTGTCCATAGTGATTTAAAGAAAAATTTTATCGATGATTTGTGTGAATAGATTAGGAATAAAGGAATTCCAATTAGGACTAAACGAAACCCAATCTCTTCAGTAATTGGAGCAGTTGAAATTTGTAAGAATAATATTAAATCATTTGCAGTGTCAGGGGGTTCAGTTATAATTCCAAAATTTTCTTGGATGATAGTGATTACTACAGAGATTAAAACAAGTATTGAGAACCATTTGATAATGTTAAGCATGTAATTATCAGTGAGGGAGTTTTTTTCATTAGATAAAACATCTCCAATTGTTTTTATGAAATTTTTTTTAGGACCTAAAAATGTGATGACAAATAACATGATAAAAATTGCCCAAAAAATTACAAAGACATCACCTATTTCATATTCCATGGGAAGTTGAATATTTACACCGGCAATAAAAATATCAAATTTTTCTAGTGGAAAACTATAATCAATGTCATCGCCAACATCTGAATTAAAAATTGCATATGCACCTAATGGAAATGATACAATCATCAGACCAAAGATCACAGAGGTTAGAGCTGAGAATGGAATTCCAACTGCATGTAAAATATTTTCTAAACGAGCCACGATGATTCTAATGAAGTTCTATTTTTTCTTCAGAAAATCCTAATTTAACAAGTGCCTCTTTAATTGTGTCCCGATGGTCACCTTGTAAGAAAATATATCCTTCTTTTGCAGTTCCCCCACAAGCATATTTTCCTTTGAGTTCTTTTGCGACACTTTCCAAGTTGTTAATTTTAGGATCTAGTCCTTCAATCATTGTTCCTTTTTTCTTGAATCTTCTAGTCTCTAAACGAATAATTATTTGAGAACTATCTTTATCTAAATCACCACAAGCGCATAAATCATCAGGAAGACCACAAGTATTACAAATTACCGCCATTAGTTCGAAAAGCTTTGGATTATCATATTATTAAGCCTTAGTAGATAAAATAACAATTTTTTAGGTTGTATTGTAAGTAAAAACATGTCAGAGAATATTAGAAAAAAGGCGATAGAAATGTTGTTAAGCGGTGCCACATTACTTAGTGAACCATGCCCCTATTGTAAAGGGGTTAGAGTGATGAAAGATGGCGATGCATTATGTGTTAGTTGTGGAAAATCTCCGGATAAAGAAATTGAAAAACAGAGTCAAGAAGTTGAAAGTGATACTCCTGTGAAAAAATTAGAGGAAAAATTACAGAGCATGACTAATGAATTATCAAAGGAAAAAGATCCTGAAAAACAACAAATCATACTAAAATCGATCAATTTACTGATTGATACTATTTCCAAGTTGAAAAAGTAGTCAAAAACTTTTTATTCGTAATTTCTTGGTTTGAGTCATGGCAGATAAGAAAACAAATGCAGCACTACCAGCATCCAGTGCAGGTCTTTTAAGATTTTTTGAGGATGAGACAAAAGGCGTTAAAGTAGACCCAAGAATCGTCCTCGCAGTTCCAATTAGTCTAATTGTAGTTTCATGGCTTCTGGACATACTATTGATTCCTTGATCACAAATGCCTGAAAAAGATGATGTTAGTAAAATACACGATAAATATTCACTATCACTCATAAATCCATCATCACATTATATTTCACTAGCAATATCAATTGTAATTGCTGGGTTGATTGGAGCATTTGTTGCTGCGACATATCTAGAATCATCTGATTTGTTATTTCCAGCATTAGCAGTAATAGGAGCGTTAGTTGGAACACAATTTTTAGATATTTTATTTTCAAAACATAAAGAATATTCAAAATCATTACATGTTTCGATGTTTGGAAATGGATTATTCTTTGTTAGTACACTAATAGGATTTGGTGCAATGGGACTATTTGAAAAAGATGGATTAGATTTGTTTTATGTGACTATGGGAATGATTGTATTTGCAAGTTTTAGAATTGGAATATTTACAACTATTTTAGGAGCAAGTGTAAAAAAAGCATGGGCAGTTGCGTTTATTCAACCAGTAGCAATGTATCTGGTTTTAATTCCACCAGAGATGTGGATTAGTTCACTTACAAATCCAATGGCATTATTTTTTGGGGCAATATTTTTAGGATTAGCGACAACATGGGCTTATCTTACTGACAAGGCAGGTAGACCAGGATTGAAAAGCACACATGAATTAATTCAAGCTTATGTTACATCAATGTCTAGAAAAGATCCAGAGCCATTAGAGAGAATTATTGAACAAAGTGCAACAGAATCAACAGTATCAACATCTCAATTGAGATTTCAATCATCAGATAAAAAAGATGATTTCAGAATGGTGCTCCCAGACATACATCCAGGTCCATTTCATCCTATAGGTGGAAGTAACATTACAGCCTTGATTTACAAGAAAATGGATTCCACAGCTATGGTTATGCATAGTATTTCAAATCATGATCTTAATTTACCTACACAAAAGGAGGTCCAAAATTATCTAAACAGCCTACAAGAAAGTAAAGTTCAACAAGGTGGAGCAGTATGTACAGAACCAGTAGCAGTTACAATAAACAAGGCTAGAGCTGGAGGATTGTTATTTGATAGAACTGCGTTGTTATTTTTATCGTTATCACCTCACGGAATGGAAGATTTACCACCAAATGTTAGAAGTGAGATTGAACAATTTGCAGAGAATAGGAATTTTGAGCAAGTCTTGATAGTAGATACACATAACGCCATGGGAAAAGAGATTTCAAAAGAAGATTCTGATGATTTGCTTTTGGCCGCAAAATCCACACTTGATACATTAAAGACTAAACAGAGTCACCCATTCAAGTTTGGTTTTGCAAATTCAGAGGATATGGAATTGATCGAGAATGATATTGCAGGAGGAGGAATTGCAGTCTTATGTTTAGAAATAAATAATAAAAAATATTTCTTAGGATGGGCAGATGCCAACAACATGGAAAATGGAGTAAGAGAAACAATTGTCAAACATTTTGAAAATAATGGATATGAATTAATTGAAATTTGTACATCAGATACACATTATACAGCAAGTGGTGCAAGGAATAGAAATGGATATCATCAATTAGGAGTGTTGTCAAAACCACCAGAATTATCAAATTGGTATTTTGATTTAGCACAAAAAGCTGAATCAAAAATTAAAGAAGGAGAATTCGAAGTATTAGAACACCAAACAAATGTCAAAGTCATGGGACCAACAATATTTTCAGATTATTCAAAGATTATGGATAAGACAATGAATATTACAAAATATTGTCTAATAGCAGATGCAGGATTGTTTTTGGCTGCTATTTTTCTATAGACATAAGAGAATCAAGATTTCCTACAAATTCATCCAGAAATGATGATAATTTCATGATAGGTACAATCGGCACATTGTCAACAAATTGAATCTCTTCTTGATGAAGTGTAACTATGACAGGAAGTGCAGACATACTTTCATCATCTACATACCTCTTTACACGTTCAATTTGTTTTTTTACAATTTCATCTAATGCTGATTTGCTCATGGTTTTCCAATGTTTGCAGTCTATCAACAACGCAGTATTCATTTTTTTTCCAACTACATCAATCTCCATTCTAGGCTTTGTCATGATAAAATTTTTTGTTACATCAAAATCCTTTTCTTCAAGAATTAATCCAGTGAGTGATTCAAAGTCTCTCCAAGTAAGGTATTCAGATACGTCTTCAATAGTTGCACCAAGATTGATAGCAAATAATGCAGTTTGAAGTCTATCATTAGGAATATCAAAATCTACCAAATCATCATTCCATGTACCAATGCCGTTTTGGACTAGGGCATACAATAGTTCTTTTGCGCTAATTTCATCTAATTCGCTAACTAAGGAAAAATCAGTAATACTTACTCCACCTTCAAGTATACCATTAATTCCCTTTACAACCAGTTTTGGATTCATGTCTGATTCAGATCAATTACAATTGTATTAAAATGCTAAAATTTATCCAAGGTGAAGCATTAGTTGAAACAGTTGAAAATTTTTATAATAATTCTTATTTTTGTTTTTATAACTATAATTCCTCCAGCATTTGCTCAAAAAGGAACGTATGTTGATGAGATAAAATTCATACAATATCTTGATGAAAATACTGCCTTAGAAGAAGTAAGAAATGGAAATTTGGATATGTATTATTACAGAATTTCTTCAGATAGGCTAGAAGATTCAGATTCTAAAGATGGACTAAAAGTGTACGAGTCAACAGGAGGATATTATAGTATATTATTGAATCCAACTGATGAAGGACCATTCAACCCATTCTCAATTCAAAAGGTGCGATATGCTGTAAATTTCCTTGTAGATAGAGATTTGATTGTAAATGAGTTACTAGGAGGATATGGAACTCCTATGTTTTCAAATTATGGAAGTTTTTCTGCAGAATATTTGAGAATTTTAGATGTTATTGAAACTTTTCAATTTAGATATAATCCATCATTTGCAGAAAAAGTAATTTTTGAAGAATTGAGTGTAAAAGGAGCAGAAAAAATTGACGGAATATGGCATTATGAAAATGAGCCAATAGAGATTACATTTTTTATAAGAAGTGATGATCAAGTTAGAAAAGCAATTGGAGAAGTACTATCATCAGAATTAGAAGAAATTGGATTTACCGTGAAAAAAGAATTTGGGGATTTGAATAAAGCATATGTTGTTGTTTATGGATCAGACCCAGTTGAACAAAAATGGAGTTTGTATACAGAGGGATGGGGAAGCTCAGGATTTACTAGATATGACTCGGTGGCTCTTGCACAGATGTATTCTCCATGGTTTTCAAGTATGCCAGGAAACAATAATCCATCTAACTGGAATTATGAAAATGACAAATTAGATGAATTAACTCAGAAGATTTACTCGGGGGAATTTAATGATCAAAATGAGAGAACAGAATTAATCAAAGACGCAACAAGAGAAGGAGTAAATGAATCAGTTAGAATATTTCTTGCAAGTAAAATTGATCAATATGTTGTAAATGAGGGTGTTGAAGGAATAATTAATGCACTAGGTGCAGGAGTTCCAAGTAGATTCACACCAATTAATGTCAGGACCGATTCTGGAACATTAGATGTAGGAGTAAAGCAGATTTATCAAGCAGCATGGAACCCAATAGGCGGATTAGGAGACACATACAGTAATCAAATTTGGCTCTCAATTTCAGACCCAATTTTAACAGGACACCCATTTTCTGGGAAGATAATTCCAATTAGAGCAACGTGGGAGGTAGAAACTAACGGGATTAACTCATCAGTTCAAGTTCCAGATGATGCAATCAAATGGAATTCAGATTTAAAGAAATGGGAAGAAATTGGAACAGGAATTTCTGCAAAAAGTAAAATCAGTTATGATTTGAAATTCAACCAGTGGCATCATGGTCCTGAGATGAACATGAACGACATAATTTATTCAATGTATTTCATATCAGAATGGGGTTCAGAAAGAACAGAAAATGACAAGACGTATGATTCTGATTTTTCTCCACAAGCATCTCAGGTTTTGAATACGTTAAAGGGCATTCGTATAATTGACGAGGATACAATTGAGGTTTATACCGATTTTTGGCATTTTGATTCGGGAGAAATTGCGTCTTGGGGAAGTGTGTGGAGCAGTATGCCATGGGAAATAATTGCAGCAATGGAACAAATTGTAGTTGATGGGAAGAGTTCATTTTCACGTACAGAATCAATTACAAAAAATATCAATTGGATATCATTGATCATTCCAAATGATGCAAACCAAGTTAAGATGCAATTGAATAATTTTAAAGAAAATGAGGTTGTGCCAGATTCTCTAGTACAATTTAATCTACAGAAAAATTTTCAAAATGTCAGATATGATTCAAGTCAAAAATGGATTAATGAGAATAATCATGCAGTAATTAGTAATGGTCCATTTTATCTAGATAGATATTCACCTGAATCAAGAATGATTGTCATTAAATCATTTGATTATGGAAATTATCTCTTTGAACAAGGCAAATGGAAAGAGTTTGAGGATGTAAAATTTCCATCAATTAACTCAGTTGAGTTTGCGCAACCATATGTTTTAGGTTCTGATGAAGAGATTCATGTTTCAACAGAGAATTCTTCAGAGATTCATTATTTCATAGTAAATTCAGAAGGCAAGATAATTCTAGATGGAATTGAACTAACAGAAAACAATAATGCAAGTATCAATTTAGATGAAAAGTCAAAAATTATTGAAGGAGTTAATACTATCAAAATTTTTGCAGCGTCAAATGATGTTTTAAAACCATATGAATATTCAAAAAGTTTCATAGTAATTTCAGAGAATAAGAATATTCCAGATTCAGACATAATTGAGATTGTGAATGAATCACAAACAGATTATTGGTATGCATTACTTATCATTCCAGTTTTAATTGGAATTTTGATTATAATTATTAAAAAATCAAGCCTTTCTGCCAATAACAAATAACGTTCCAAATTCACGTTTCCATTTGGATTTATTTTTCTGGTCGATAACATGTTTTGAGCGGGTAACAAATCCAACATTTCTAAACATTTGTTTCCATTCTTTTTCTGAACGCAAATCCATTGGGATATTCATATCTTTAACCCATCTAGTAGTTAGATGATTATCACTGTAAAAATCAGTTCCACAATAAAATACACCATTTTTTTTAAGTAATTTAAAGACCTTTGCCAGTGCAGATTCCATTGGTACAGAATAATATAATGATTCCATAGAAAAGATTACATCAAATTTTTCTTTTGTATGCCAAGTTTCAAGATCAGTTATAAGATAGTTTTCTTTTTCTGAGAGAGTTTTTGATTTTGCATTTTTGATCATCATTTTACTTTTATCAATTCCAACAGCTTTAATGCAGGATGATTTTTGAGATATTTTCCTAACTACCCATCCATTTCCACACCCAATGTCAAGAAATGTAAAATTTTCTTTAAGAGATAATTTATCTAAGAATTGATTTACAGTTGTTCCATGACCTTTTTCCATGTCTTCAGAACGACCAGTGTTTGCCCATACATCAAATAATTTTGCAGTTTTATCCATTTCAAGAGATGAATTTTACTTAATTATATTCATAGCCATATTCATGTATAATCTCAATCACTTGTTCATCAGAGGTTGCTTTTTGATAATCATGTAAGAGATTTTCATTTAATTCGAAGAATGTGTGACCCCAATTGAATTTTTCAAGAAGGTTTTTGGATAAAGACTCATCACCCAAAATGAATGCAGCTCCTGCGATTGCCTCAACAGTAGTTAATTTGTTAATTTTTGAATAATTTACTGGATTTCCAGCTAAAAGTGGTGGTAGTTTTCTAGAGACTCCAACAAAATCTTTTTGAAAAACTTGTTCGGCCAAAGCCCACGAACAATCAACCCCAGTAATTGAAGTAAAAAGAGACTTTTCATGATTTAGTAATGTTTTTTTTGAGTATGGGTGTAGAAGAACAGTTTTTGATTGGGGTTTTGTAATTTTCTTTGCCAGCCCAAATTTTATTAGTTTGGCGGCAGTGCATTTTTTTGGATCATCCTGATAAAACATTAAGAGATTAATTTTCATATTATGAGTTTTTGTGAGAAGGTTTTGTGTTTTACTCTAATGCCACGTATGACACTTTGTAATAGAATCTAGTTGGTTGCTCATCTTTTATGATTTCTACATTCCAGTCATCAATGTCAATTTTTGAATTAGAATTTTCAGGAAGTATTGAGAATTTCTCTAATCGCACATCATCTCCACTGTATCGAATTTTATAATTTACATCATCAATTGAGACTATGGAGTAAATTGCGCCAGGTTTTCTGGTAGATTCAGATACAAGACAGTCTGAACCTTGTCCAATAATACATTGACCAGCAGTTGTTGTTATTCGTAGATTTACATCAGATTCTTCACCTCTGGCAGAAGTAAATAATGAACCTTGTATTACACGAGGAACAAGAATTGAATCTTCAGATGATTTTTCAGTTAAGATTATTGGAATCTCAGTGTCTGCAATTCTATTGAATTTTTCAATTATTTTGGATGTTTTTGGGGTGATCTCAGATGATGGAGGCGAAATTTGACCGACTACATCAGATTCAGATAGTACAAAGAATGATTTTTTGATTTCTCCAAAGTGAGTATCTGCAATTACAATATATTTTCCAACAGAACTATCTCCTGATGGGATTTTATAATTCATATAGAATGTTGCACCCTCAGTACCTTCACTTACGCGAATCTTTTTCTCAGAATTTCCAAATCCACATTGCTGCCCAACTAAACAATTAACTTGTGATACATCAGGAGTTTCTACTATCACAGATACAGGATCATAGTAATACACATTACTGATTTTTCCAGAGATTGAGACAATTTCACCTGGAATATATTCATCTTTATCAAAATCAATAGTTATTTCAGGTGCCAGTCCACCTTTTAGAGAATTATCAATAACTGAAAAGTTTTCTTCATATTTGTAACCAAAATAATCTGCCTTTATTTTATAGATTCCATCAAAAAAGATACCAGCTCTAAGATCAAACACTCCATAAAAATTTCCTTCATTATCAGGATAAACTTTCATGTCCATTTCTATGAGATTCTTTTTAATTTCTTTGTAAATAATTTGGCCGTTATAGCCTGTGTGTCGATTACTAGCTTCTTTAGATTCTGGTTTTGAGCCTGTTCCAACAAACGTTCCCGTCGTCTGATCTTGTGTTGATGCTGAACCAGACCCTCCACCGCCATGATAATCATCACCAGCGTCAGGGACGGTTTGTATTGCTGATGATATAATTACTGTTTGAGGATAAGGGATTGCAAGTTGTACATAATTGAATTGAGCTTGAGCATAATTGGTAGAATATGAAGAGCCTTCTTGTGTCTGTCCACTTGTTTTTACAGAGGATTGGTCAAGAGATGTTATTTGTTTTGGTATGACTTTTCCTCTAATGACTAATTTTTCACCAGTTTTGAAATTAGTAGTACCATCACAATTAACAGATTCCATGGAAGGAGGAATTTCGCCCTTACCAATTTGTTTTAGATCTTTTAGAATTTCACCGATATCGACTCTTGTACTAGAACATATTTCAAAAATTAATGGTTCTTGTATTTCAATAGGTGGTAAGATTTCTGATTGGGCAGAAACAACTTCAAACTCAACAGACTCACTTATTTTGGAAAATGGGTGAGTTGCAGTTATTGTATATTTACCAAGATCAAATTGTATTGGAGCAAGGATAGCATTAATTTGGTAATTACCTGTGACATCAGGAATTGCAGTGAAGGTTAATTTGCTGATTTCGTTGTCATTAGAATCAAAGATTGTAAACTTTACAAAATTAGTATAATTGTCTGATTCCGTGTGTTCATAATCTAAAACTTTTCCAGATACAGTGAAAGCAGTTCCAAGTGCATATTGAGGTTTATCCATTTGTAATCCTAATGGAGTACGAATATCAACAAAAGATTCTGGATTCTCAACTATTTTAAAAGAAACATGTGCATTTCCAAAGTATTCTGATACGGTTAATCTATAATCACCAAAAAAGCGAGAAAGATCTTCATCAACATTTCCACTGTTTACTACTTTGAATTGAAACTCAAATGTACCATCACCATTAAGGTACACACTTTCGTTTAGAGTAAATGGATCTGGGCGAATATACTGAGATTTATCTGAATCAGACGCACGAGTTAAAATTCCAGTTTGTTGTACTTCTAAAGCGATGTTTTCTGTCCAGATCTGATTACTTCTTCCAGTTACAAAAATTGTATCACTTACAGAATAAATTTCCTTGTCAGTTGATAATGAAAATATAGATTCATCCCTTACATCTTCAACTACTTGAAAAGTCATATTTGCATCAATTTCAGCACTGTCTGAGTATGGGTCTAGTGATTTGTATGTTCCTTGAATTTCATATGTACCATAAACAGGATTAACTGTTTGCATGAACATTTGTGTTGAAAATGGATAAATTTGTCCTCCACCAGATTGATGAACAATAGAAAATTGAGGATTTGGAAAGATCGTACCTTCAAAGATTTGCTTACCATTAGGATCAGTAACAGTATACTCCAACCCAGCATATTCTATTGACGAGTTAGTATTTCCAAAAAGTATAACAGTTTCACCTGGTATGTATGATTCCTTATCAGTGGAGAGTTCCAAGTCTTCAGAAACAGTTTCAGTTGAAGAAGAAGTTAGTTCATCAGTAATTGTAAATGATGTTTGAATGGAATTTTCTCCGTAAGATATTTTAACATCGTAATCGCCCAGGGTAAATCCATAAACATTTTGGATACTTGATGTTGTTGAAAAGCTTAGATTACGATCAGGGTATAGTTCAATGTTATTGAAATAATTTGGACCTTTTACGTAGATGTTGATTATTTCAGGGGATGAGACACCATCATTTTTGAATAAAGTTTCACTTACATTTCCAGATACCGTTAAAGTGTCACCATAAACATATTCAGTTTTATCAGTTTGACCCGAAAAAGAGAATATTGTCTCTTCAATTTCAATTATTTTTCCATTAGAAGTTCTGGGAGTCATACGTTTTAGTTCCCAGTCAGTTGCAGAGTCAGTATCTAAACCATCAGTATTTCTTTGCCAAGTGTTACCATCATCATCAAGATCAACTAGCAGAGGAGTTTCATCAATTAACTCACCAGAAGTATTTGTTAATGAAACAGTATCGCCAAAGTCTTTAAACCAAGAACTATGATGTGTAAAAGCTAAAAATGATTGAGGTTCTATGATAGTGTTTGATTGAATTTCAAGTGTTTTCCAAGTTGCAGAGGGAGCTAATAACCATCCACTAATGTCAATTGGTTGAGAAGTGGTATTATACAGTTCAACAAATTCTGCACCATTTATAGGATTAATTTCAACTTCGTTGATGACTATTGAATTAGAATTTGGAGAACTCTGTGAAAGTGCGGGAGCTACAGTCCCACCTAACAACAAAATAGCCATTAGGCCAAATAGAAGAGGATTTTTCAAATGCATATGCTATTCATAATCCTACTTTTACCAATAATAGAATCAAATTGAGAAAAAGTTGATCCCTTTGTCAAAGTCTTATATCTTTTTGAGTTCAATATTGTAAATTAGGCGTAAATCAGTATAAACTGCTCGTAGAAATTGTACATTTCAAGATTTTTTTCTGTCACAAATTGGACATTTTTGATTCTCAATTTTTGAACCACATTTAACACAAATACCCTCCCCTACTTCTTTCTCAATCATTTTCTTACGTCTACCAATAAAGATTTTGATTCCAGCATAGATGGTAATTGAGATTATTACAGAATAGATAGGTGCAAGCCCAACTCCCATCAGACCAATCAAAAGAAATAATATTCCTGCGATTAATAAAAAATCTTTTCTTTGAAATGCCAAGTAATTTTGTATTCTTTGGTGTTGATAAAAAGATAATGCCAAACTCAGAGCCAATAGATTATTTCATTCAAGTGTCCATACTCTAACTCTTCTTCATCGTTCAGCGAATAACATGACAATCCTTTCTATAAATATCTAAAATGGGAGCGGCGTGATTCGAACACGCGATCTCTGCGTCCCAAACGCAGAATCATACCAAGCTAGACCACGCTCCCAGCGAACAAAATCAAAAGCCCAATTTAAGACAATAGATTTTAAATGAGCTAATCAGAGGTAGCGCATGGCATTTGATGATTATATCAAAGCAGGAAAAATTGCAGGAGAAGTAAGAGAAAATGTTCGAAAGACAGACTGGGTAGGAAAAACAGTATACGAGATTTGTGAATATGTAGAGAATGAGATAAAAAAAAGAGGTGCCAAATGTGCATTTCCAGTGAATACTAGTATTAATGAAGTGGCAGCACATTATACTGCAGAACCAAACGATGAGATTGCAATTACAGATAACGATCTTGTAAAAATTGATCTAGGTGCACAGATTGACGGATACATAGCAGATACTGCGGTGACAGTTTGTTACAATCCAGAATTTGACATACTAGTTCAAGGTGCAGAATCTGCATTAAACAATGCAATGTCAATGATGAAAACGGGTGTAAAGTCAAGTGATGTTGGAAGAAGAATTGAAAAAACAATCAAAGACTTGGGATTAATGCCTATAGCAAATCTTAGTGGACATTCTTTAGAACAATATACAATTCATGCAGGAAGATCAGTGCCAAATATTTGGTCGATTGGTTCATTTACATTTCAAGAAGAGCAGGCATTTGCATGTGAGCCTTTCGTGACAACAGGAGAAGGTTTGGGATTTGTCCATGAGGGAAAAGTGAAGAATATCTTTGCTTTATCATCAAGGAAAAAAACTAAAGATAAGGAAGCCGATGATATGTTAGATTACATATGGAGTAATTTCAATTTGTTGCCATTTGCATTAAGATGGTTACTTGAGAAATGGGAGGAGAAAGAGGCCAGACGTATACTAGAAATTTTGATCAAGAAAAAGGCAGTTCATGCATATCCAGTACTAGTAGAAGGAAATGGTCAAAGAGTTGCTCAGGCAGAGCATACATTCATTCCAAATGAAAATGGTGTAACAATTACTACTAATCCATAGTTACGCCGAAAATTTTTGTGATCATCATTTTTCCATCACAGTCAGAACAATTTTCAGAAGAAGAAAATACAAAATCCCCATCAGTGAATTTTCGTTTCTGCAATATTTTACAGGAATTACATTCCAGAGATGTATAACATGTAGTAATTTTGTTGTCTGATTTTCTCATTGTGATACTCCAATTGTGTTTCCCACACCAATTACCAAGACTGTTTGTCCAGAAGTGGTATTTTCTCTAATCATTTGGTGAAGCTCATCTCTTACAGCATTTGCTTTATCTGCAATTGTTTGAGTCATCAAAGTAATTGCCTCATGAATTGATTGTTTTATGACAAGGGCTAAAATTGGAATTTGATTTTTTGTTGCAATTTCTTCTATCTTGAATCTCTCAGTACCGATACCACCAATTGCAGCACCAAAGCCTTTTGCTATCGATGCAGAATCCTCACCCTCTAGTTTTAGTGATGCATCAATCATTATGACAAGATCAGGTTTTTTATTTGAGATAATCTTTTCAAATCCATCTCCAGGACGACCAACGGTTGCATTTGGACCTTCAGCCTTTAACAAAAATAATTCTCTATCTTCAAAAGTAGTTTTTGACCATACGGTCTCAAATGCAGCTGATTCTTTTGTAGTGTCTAGCATCATTTGACCAACAATCATAGGTCCAATACTGTCACCAATTGGCTGACCTTTCTTAATTGCAGGCATTGCATCTTTTAGTGCAACAGCCTCTTCCATAATGAAAGGAATCATCATTTGTAAAGGCAAAATTAATGGGAAATTCTTTTGTTTTTTTGCAGTAAGATAGAGATGACGTGTGTGTTTATAGAACAATTGTAAAGTAGTAACTATTTCTAATAGATTTTGAAGTTTAGATAATTCCACAGATGATAGATCAGAGAACATTCCATTGATTTGTAAACGAATGAAATCTTCTCTGGAACGAACTAGATGGTTAATTTTAGAGATTATTCCATTAGGATCCATATCGACCGGCATGATTGTAAAATAATCAAAGAAACTATCCAATCTTTTTGAAGGATCTGTTTTTGATGTAAGATTATTTTTTACATAATTTAGAAAATCTTTTTTGGTTGATGCAGTATATTCTTCTAATTTATCAATATCTTTTTTAATTTCATTTGATGAAATTAGCAATTGGATTCGTTGCCCATAAAAAACAAAAACAATGACAGGAATTATCCAAATAAGCATCATTAAGGTATCAATATCTTCACCAACCCATGCCAAAAATTCATCAAAGTTAAAATCCAAAATTCCCAACAATCAATTGCTTTGATTTTGTAATTTAACCATATCCATCAAATCAGGATAGGATATACGTAGTTTCACGAGTAATTTTATTAATGATATTTTTAATGATTTGGTATGCCACAAACAAAACCAATAGTTAGTATTGAAAATGTGGTGGCATCAGCTACAGTAGATCAAAAGATGGATCTTAATGAAATTACAAAAAAATTTCCAGATGTTGAATATCACCCAGATCAATTTCCGGGTTTGGTGTTTAGATTAAAAAGTCCAAAAACTGCCACACTGATTTTTACTTCAGGAAAGATGGTTTGTACGGGAGCAAAATCAGAGCAGATGTCAAAGAAAGCAGTCAAGACAGTAGTAGAAAAATTAAGGAAAGGGAATGTCACGGTGAAAAAAAATGCAGTGGTGACAATTCAAAATATTGTTGCATCGATAAACCTAGGTGGAAAGATTCATCTAGAGCAGGCAGCGAGAACATTACCAAGAAGCATGTATGAACCTGAACAATTTCCAGGTTTAATTCATAGAATGCTTGATCCAAAAACAGTCATTTTGTTATTTTCTTCAGGTAAGCTTGTATGTACTGGTGCAAAGAAAGAACCAGACGTATATCGCTCAGTGAATAATGTACATGCCCTACTAGAAGAAAAAAAATTAATGGTTTACGATTAGATGTTTATTTGATCTTTGTTCCTTCAGGGACATCTTCATCAACTGTCAACCAGAATGGTTTATCATCAATATCAGCTGCTAGTAACATTGCATTTGATTCGATACCTGCCATTTTTTTAGGCTCTAAGTTGGCTACCACGATTACTGTTTTTCCAATTAGATCTTCCGGTTCATAAAATTGGGCTCCACCAATTATTACATCACGCTCTTCATCACCCAAAGAGATGATCCCTTTGATAATTCGGGATTTTTCAGGAATTTTTTCTGTAGATATGATTTTTGCCACACGTAGATCTAATTTAGAGAAATCATCGTATGAGATGTTATCCATAATACTGCAAATATAGACGGTTTAAAATTAATTTCTAAATTCAAGACTTACAATTTCAAAAATTCACATCTAATTAATGGAATCAAACGAAATAATGGAAAAATATCAGGAACTCAAAGGAGAAGTGAAAATACACACGATAGTAACTTGTACAATTTGTGCGAAGAATTTGTAAAATAAGTACAGGTTTGATAAGGCTAATATTTTCCATTTATTTAAAGAAAGGTATGGCAGAAATCATAACATCTGTGATGATCAATTCAACTCAAGAAAAAATTTGGGATGTAATTTCAGATATAGATAATGAACCAAGATTTTGGAAAGGAACTAAAGAGGTTAAAAACATTTCAAGAGATGAAAATCAGGTATCACGAGAGATAACAATTGCATTTCGTGATCAAAAGTGTTTGCAAGAAGTTACAATTGTTCCAAAAGAGATGATAAGAGCAGTATTTACAAAAGGAGTGATAGTGGGAGAGAAAGTTCTCACATTGAAAGAGGTTGATAACTCATTTGAACTAGAAGCAGTTTGGGATGTAAAACTTTCTGGAATGATGGGCATGTTTACTGGAATGATAAAAAAGCACATAAAAAGTGGGACCGAGCAAGCGCTGCAAGCAATTAAAAAAGAAGTGGAAAATTAATGGCAGATATCATAATTGATGTCTTTAATTTTATTTTTACAATTATTTTAGTAGGAGTTTTTTTGGCATGGCTATCATTAATGCACTCAATGTATCAATCATTTACTAAAACACCATTTTTAGATAAATTTGAGAATAAGAGTACTTCAAATCCCAAAGTGTCTGTGATTCTTCCAGCAAGAAATGAAGAAGATTTTATTTCAAGATGTCTAGAAACATTAAGTGCTCAGGATTACAAAAATTTTGAAATTTTAGCAATTGATGATTCATCAGAAGACAAGACAGGAGACATAATTAAGAAATTTTCAAAAAGTGATTCAAGAATAATCCATGTTGCTGCAAGAAAAAAACCACAAAATTGGATGGGCAAGAATTGGGCATGTATGGAAGGATTCAAGAAAGCCACAGGAGACATAATGCTATTTACAGATGCAGATACAAAATTTGAAAAAAATGTAATCACGTTAGCAGTATCTCATCTGCAATCAGAAAGTCTTGATGCACTGACAGT
>Ga0310121_10002505_pt1 | contig 17319 bp, 13 predicted proteins | sample CB27_Tmax_986_MG_FD_203504 | JGI IMG/M metagenome (GOLD analysis project Ga0310121, IMG submission 203504) | Marine microbial communities from Western Arctic Ocean, Canada - CB27_Tmax_986 | ecosystem: Environmental > Aquatic > Marine > Oceanic | place: Canada: Western Arctic Ocean | collected...
GCCGGGCGGACTTCGGCCCTGGACGCGATCACCGGCGGGGCAACACTCGACACACGACTTTCGGTGGGGGCCTGGGCGTTGGCGGCGGGCACGGCGGTGGTCGCGTGGGTCGTCTTCACGGGCGCGGTTTGGCTGCAGCGTTCGGGCAGGGGTGAGGCCGGGCGGATGGGACTGCTGCTGACGAGACCGGGTGTCTCGCTATTCCATCGCTACTACTTGGACTTCGGTCTGCTGGTGGTGGCCTCGGTGCTGTTCTGGCAGTTCGACACGGAATCCAGCCGTTCGTCGGCCTCGGCTTTGGGTGGGGACTCGGTTGATCCCGTGCTGCTGCTCAGCCCGGGGCTATTGATCGCGGCGATCGCGCTGATCCTGGCACGGTTCCTGCCCATGATCCTGGAGCGGATCGCGCGCGTGGCCCAGGCGACGATGGTGCCGACCTGGATCGCGCTGGCGCTGGTCGCGCTAGCCCGGGACCCGGGACGGGCCATGCGGATGCTGGCTCTGACGTTGTTCGCCGCCGCGATTGGGGCGATCGCGGCGACCTACAGCGCGACGCTGGATGAGTCGCTCGTTGACCGCGTGCGCTACGAGGTTGGCGCGGATGTACGTGCGGTGGCAATTACGCCGGCGGCGTCCAGTTCGCCGGGGGTGGTCTTGAGTTCGTTGGACGGGCGCCAGGGCGTTGTGACCGCAGCCGCGGCCACACGGACACTCGGCAACCTGGGGGTCGAGGCGTCCGGCAGCCAGACGGTGCTGCTGGGCATACAACCGGACCGTTTCGCTGAGATCATCGAATTCCGCGACGACTTCGCAGCGGATTCTCTGGACGCCGTGTTGGAGTCGATCACCGTGGGGAGCGGCCCCGCCGGGGTCGCGTTACCGGCTGATTCCGACCGGTTGTCCCTCTGGGTGCGGATCGATCCGCCGGACGCCGCGGTTGCGGTGGAGGCGCAGGTCATCGATGGCAACCGGCGGCCCAGCACCGTCAAGTTCGGCGTGCCTAGCGGCGGCGAGTGGCAGCGACTCGAAGCCGCGCTGCCGGAACCCGGTCCGGTGCGACTGCTGGCGCTCTCTTTCGGCAGCCCGGGGTCGAGCATACGCGCGCCGGCGGGATCGATTTGGTTCGACGATCTGAGCGTCACAGTGGGTGGCGGCGAGCGCGTGTTCGACGAATTCGAGACGGACAGCGACTGGTTCGCCGGCGCGGGCGAGCTGCCCGGCGGCGACGCGCTCGAGCTGGTTGGCGAGGGAGTCTTCGCGGGCGACGGGGCGCTGCGCTACGACTGGACCCGGCTCAGCAGCGGCGACAATCGGTTCCTGGTACGGGACTCTCCGGGGCTGCCGGTGCCCGTCGCGATTGATCGTGGAGTGGCGGCGTCGTCGGGACTGGTCATCGGCGACGTGCTGACCTTCACGGCCGGGCAATGGGCGATCCCGATCCGGGTGGTGAGCTTGATCGAGCTGTTCCCCACGCTGGACCCGAACAGCGGCGGGTTGCTGCTGGCGGATTTGCGCGGGGTGCAATCGGCCAGCCGCGCGCTGTCGAGCGGGGCAGGAGCGGCGGTGACCGAGCTGTGGATCGACGCGACATCGGCTAGCGCAGCGCGGGCGCTCGTGGCGGATCTCGACCGCATCTATCTGCCGACCCTGATTTTGGATGCGACGGAGCAACTCGACGCGGCCGAGAGCAATCCGTTCAGCGCGGCGGGGGCGGGCGGGCTGTTCCTCGTGGGTTTCGTGGGGCTGCTGGTGGTCTCCTTGGTCACGATCGTGCTGTCCTTCGCGAGTGGGGCAGCCGAGCGACAGACGCAGGTGGCGGTGTTGCGCACGTTGGGCTACTCGCAGGCCTCGGCGTCGCTCCAGGCGACGCTGGAAGTTGTGCTGTTCTTGGCGCTGGGCTTGGGACTTGGCGTGGTGATCGGGCGGGCGGTCTCTTCGACGCTGCTGGGGTTCCTGGGCGTGCGGGCGGATGGCTCGCCGATTGTGCCGCCCGTGATCCTGCACACCGACTGGGGGATCGCGGGCTTGGGCCTGCTGATCTTGCTGGGTGGGGCGTTGGTCGTCGTCTTCGGACTGGCGCGGGTCTCGTCGTCGAAGCAGCCGTCTGAGGTCTTGCGCCTGGTGGATGTCTGATGCAACGACGAAGGACTGCCCTGTGGTGGGACGCGACACGCGATATGTTCGTGCTGGGTCTGCGTCGCCTGCGCGCGCACATGGGGCTGACCGCACTGTTGTTGGTGGGCACGTTCCTGGCCGTGGGCGTCGCAGCGGCCGCGCCGATCTATCTGCAGTCGATCCGAGATCTCGGGCTGACCTCTCTCGTGCGGGCGGCCGACCCGGAGACGCTGAACCTGGAATACCGCGTCACGGTGCCCGCCGTTGCGAGCAATGTCGAGGCGATCGAGCGCCAGATCGATGCGGAGGTCGACGAGGCGGCGGGCGGTATCGTCGAGACGCGCAGCGCCAGTCAGGGCTCGGCGGGCTTCACCGTCGAGGCGACGACGTCGCCACTCGCGGAGCGGGAGGATCCCCGCGCGTTCTTCCGCTGGCACACCGACTTCGAGGAGCTGACGACGCTGGAGGGGGGTGAGCGCGCGGAGTGGGACGGCAGCGGCCCGCTGCCGGCACAAATCTCGCGAGCCGCTGCCACGCAGTTCGAACTCGTTGTCGGCGACCGGCTGACGTTGCAGCCGTTCTGGTTGACCGTCCCGCTGCCGACGGAGGTCGTGGTGAGCGGGATCTTCGAGCCGTTGGCCGAGGACCCGCGCTGGATCGCCCCTGAGACACTCCTTGCCGTCGAAGAGAATGTTGGTGTGCCGCTCTGGCTCACGCGTGACGTATTCCTGCTGCTGGGCGAGCGCACGCCGCAGATGCGCGGGTCGCTGGACTTCGTTTTCACCACAGACGCTTCGATGATTCGTGGCGACGATGCGGACCGCTTGGGCTCGGCCCTGACGACGTTGGACACGCGCCTGGCCCAGCGCATCCCGAACCTGCGTCAGGAGTCGGAGTTGCCGGAGCTGCTGGCGGCCTTCGGGGATCGCTTCACGTTTGCGGAGAGCGCTCTGCTGGTGCTGGTGTTGCAGCTCGTCGCGGTGCTGTTGCTGTATCTGGTGATCACCTCGGCGATGGTGGCGGAGCAGCGGGCGGAAGAGGTCGCTTGGCTGCGCAGCCGCGGCGCGTCGCTCAAACGGGTGGCGGGTCTGCAGCTGGTCGAGAGTTTGCTGATTACCGTAGTCCCGGTGGTGCTCGGGCCGTTCATTGCCTTGGGGTTGGTCTCGTTGCTGGGCTTCGTGCCGCCCTTCGATGAGATCAACGAGGGCACGTTCGTGCCGACGCGCATGGCTCCATTGTCGTGGTACCTGGCGCTCGTGGCGGGCGGGCTGGCGATCGTGGCGCAGTTCGTGCCGACGATTCGAGCGTCGCGCCGCACGATCGTCAACGTGCGCCAGTCGCAGAGCCGCCACCAGACCGACTGGCGGGCGCGGGTGGTGGCGGACAGTGCGACGCTGGCACTGGCGGCAATCCTGATTTTCGAGTTGCGGCGTGATTCCTCGTCGGCGGTCTCGCTGGGTGGGGAAGCGTCGTTGGAGCTGCTGAGCGTGGCGACGCCGTCGATCCTGCTCTTCGCGGCGGGCCTGGTGGTGCTACGCCTGTTCCCGATCGTGCTGCGGGTCCTGACCCGCAGTGCGTCGGCGGTGATGTCGCCCACGCCGCTGCTGACCCTGATGTATCTCGGGCGCTCGCCCACCCACTACGGACGCGTCCTGCTGCTGATGCTGGTCGTCAGCGCGATCGCGGTCTTCGCCTCCAGCTTCAAAGCGACACTTGATCGCTCCTACGACGAGCGATCGCTCTACGTCACGGGCAGCGATCTGCGGCTGGACGGCTTCGCGGGAGAGCGCGTCGATCCGTTCAGTGCGCGTCGCGCGATCGAGCGGGCAGAGTTCGGGCCGGGTGCGACGCCGCCGGTGATCGCTCCGATCGAACGGCTGGACGGTCGCCTCGCTGGCGATGAGCGCGCGGGGACGCTGAAGGTGCTGGCGGCCGACGCCGCGGCGCTCGAGGCGGTGGCGTTCCTGCGCGACGACTTCGGAGCGGACTTGCGCGAAAAACTTGGCGCATTGCCCCTGCCGCCGCAGGCCGGCGAACTGACGATCCCGGAGCCACGCGGGAATCTGGGCCTGTGGGTCCGCTTCGATGAGGTGGGTGCCGGTACCAGCCTGTTCGTCCGCGTGCGGGACGAAGCGGGCCTGTATTTCGAGTATGCGATGGGATTCGTGTTAGAGGCGGAGCGTGAGGACGGCGAGCAGTTCATTCCTTTCGATCAGCCGGTGCCGCTGCAGTTGGTGTCGGGTGATGGGACGTTTATCGCGGACGGCGACGCGATCCATGAGTGGGTCTTCCTGGAGCGCTCGCTGGTCGTGCCGACGTATACCATCAGCTTGATCGGACGGCGATTTATCGCCGCGCTGCCGAACCCCCCGCGCCCGCGCGGCGAGCTGGAGGTGATGTCGATCTCCCTGCTGCGCGTCGGGCGGCGCGCCGATGTGCCGGGCCGCGCCTTGCTGGACGACCTGACCTGGACGCAAGAGGACGAGACGCGTGTGCTGGACGATTTCAGCGACCCCGGTGGGTGGGAGGTGATCCCGCCAACCGCGCTGCAAGCGCCGCGCGAACGGGCGCAGCTGGTCGAAGTCGGCACGATCAGTGGTCCGTCAGCGCTGGCGCTGGATTGGGAATCGCAGAGCCTGAACTTCGATGCGGGCATCCGTCGTCGCGCGGGTGCGGCTCTCGTGCCGGCACTGGTCAGCACCGACCTCATCGAGCGAGCAGGGTCGGCGGTGGGCGAGCCGATGGTGATCACCAGCGGCAACGTGGAGGTGGAGATCGAGGTAGTGGGGGCGATCAGTCATTTCCCGACCTTTGATCCAGAGGGCTCCGACGGGCTGGTGATTCTGGATCTCGCGGCGTTCATGAACCAGCTCATGACGAGCTCTAGCGCGGGTAGCCGCGTGCCTTCCGAGCGCGAGGTCTGGGTGGGAGCGTTCGGGATTCCCGATGCGCGGATCCTGAAGTTGGTGGACGTGGATCCCGACACGAGCGGGATTCACTCGGCGCGCGACGAGCGGGCGGCGATCGAGGCGGACCCGTTGATCGTGGCGGGTTGGAACGGGATTTTCGCGGCGTCGTTGGTGGCGGTGGCGGTGGCGGCGTCGTTCGGGCTGACGGCGCTGACGGTGCTGATGGCGCGCAACCGGCGGGTGCAGTTCTCCGTGCTACGGAGTCTGGGCTTCGCGCCGCAGCAAGTGGTCACGATCGTGGTCTTGGAGACTGCGGCGGTGGTTGGGATCGGGCTGGGCTTGGGTCTGCTGGTCGCGACGCAGTCTGGGCCGATCCTGTTGGACCTCTTCGCTCTGACCCCGGATGGCCGCAGCGTCTTGCCGCCGCTGATCTTCGAGCTGGACTGGAGCACGCTGGGTCTGGTTTTCGCGGGCCTGTTCGGTCTCTTTGCGGCCAACGCCGTGGCCGCCGTGATGTTCATCTGGCGGCTTGAGCTGCAAAGCGCCCTACGTCAGTCCGCATAAACATCCGGGGCTCGCTCAGTTCGCAGGGCCCGTCTCGAAGCGATGCGGTTGTCCTGATCGCGCGTCGGCGCGGCCCTGGGCATAGCCAGCGTCGTAGGCGGCGCCGTCCTCTTGGTCGGCCGGCCGATCCAGCGCGACAGCTGCGGTGACGATGTACAACGCGACGAGCCGCACGGCCTGAACCTCCGTCTGCGAGGGTGCCCGTCGCGAGCCGACTTCGACGCCGCGCGCGAACCAGGTGGATTCGAGACCCGATGTGTCGTCTCCGTCCAGAGCGGAGGCTTGGGTGAAGCCGAATTCGAACCCCGCGTCGTACGCGCCCGGCTCGGGACCGGCTTCGAAGAGGGAGGTGGTTGCGGCGATCAGTAGCACGAAGGCCGCGGCGGCAACGGCCGCGATGGCGGCTGCACGTGCGGCGGGCGTTCGCCATATAGGTCGTTGACGCACTAACTATCCACGTCGCGTTCGTCGGCGTAGCCGTCGCGATAGCCACGCTGGTACGCTGCCGTGTCAGGGAGAGCGACGTCGCCAGTTCTAGCGGCGAGCACGTCCGCCTGGGTACCGAGATCCCTGACGGTGTTCTGCAACCAGATGGAGCCGCTGGTTGCTCCCAGTGCGACGGCGAACCGGTTGGGCGCCTGTGCCTCCGCTTCGGCGCGCCCGGCCTCACGGCCACGGCGATATGCAATCGCGCTGAGTTCTGTCTCCTGATCGTGAGCGGATTGCGCGCCGCGCAAGAGCCCTTCCTGGAAGCCGGCGTCGTACGTGCTTGGGCCAGAATCGTTGCCCCGATCGAAGGGGTGGGCGACCGCCACGATGATCAGGACCAGCGCGGCGGTGGCGACGAAGCTGACGGCGGCCCCGTGCCATCCAGGCTGCGGCGGCGGTCTTTCCGGGGTGAGCTCGTGGAGCCGAACGGGGGCGCTATTCACCGGAACATATGTCCTGTGTCCCTCGCGTGAACCATTCCTAGCAGAGGCGTTCTCCCTCTGGAACCGCGTCGTGTCAGAGCGTAGAGGGTGGAGAAAGGCGGTGTGGTTGATGGCCTGGGGAAAATTTCGTTTGTGGAAAAGGCCATCAGCACCTATATTCCGTGGAGCAAATTTCAGGATCTTTCGAAGAGCGTGGAGAGACGAATGGCCCAGAATTACTGGCAACGGATGCAACGGCAGCGCCTGAGTAGGCGCACCATGTTGGGGGCGAGTGCGAAAGCCGGCGTTGGCGCCGCGGGGCTTGCCCTCGTAGGTTGCGGCGACGATGACGACGACGCCGCAACGGCACAGCCTGTCAAACCGGCCGAACCGGCCGAACAGGCAGTGGAGCAGGCAGCGGACCAAGCAGCCGATCAGGTTGTGGCCGAAGTCGCGTTGTTGCCCGGCGAGTTGACCCCGGAGCAAGAGGCCGCCGGCCTCTCGGTCGAGGAAGAGTTGCGGCTGCGATACCACTGGTCGAAGCTGGCGAACCTGCCCGGTCAGGCCGACGGCCCGCAGTACGGTAATACCTGGCAGTACGGCAGTGTCCACCCGGGCACGTGGAACCCGCTCGGTGCCTCCGGCTCCCTGCTGGCCGCGTTCGCCTTGCACTACTACAACCAGCTCGTGTCGTTCCCCTTGGGTGACTTCGACCCGAACAACTGGGTGGAGCCGGAAGGCGACCTGGCGACCGGTTGGGAAACGCCCGACGGGGAGACCTGGGTCTTCAACATGGACCACGAGATCAACTGGTCGGACCAAGAGCCCGTCAACGGTCGCGCGATGACGATGGAAGACATTGCGTCGGGCTACGACGCTCTGCGTGAGGCTCCCGTCCAGGCGCGCGATTACACGGTCATCAACAGCATCGTGCCGGACGAGGCGGGGCGCACCGTGCGTTTCAACCTGACCGAGCCGGCGCCGTACATGCTGAACGTGATGACGACCCCGTATCACGTGATCATCCCGCCCGAGGTGGTGGGCACGGACCTGCTGGACACGCAGCCGGTGGGCTCCGGTCCCTTCATCCTGCGCGAGCAGGAAATCGGCGTGCGTTGGTTCGCCGAGGCGAACCAGGACTACTTCCGCAAGGACCCGCGCAACGGCAACCAGCTTCCCTACCTCGATGCGATCGAGGGGCTGGACATCCTCAACCAGCGCGAGTCCGAGATCGCGGCGTGGGCGACGGGCGACCAGTACCGCATCACCGCCGGTGACCTGATCGACCTGGAAGAGTTCGCGGAGTTGCAGCCCGAGGCTGTGACGGTGACGACGGCGCCGCCTCCGGGCTGGCAGCCCTACATCGCGTTCCAGCTCAAGAAAGAACCGTGGCGCGACCCGCGCGTGCGTCAGGGCCTCTCGGCCTTGATGGACCGTGCCGCCGCCCGTGATGGCATCTGGGGCGGCTTCGCCGCCGCCGGTATTGGCCAGGACTGGACCTTCTTCCCGGACGAGAACAACCCGGGGGGCGGTCGAGGGGGTGGCGGCTTCCGCGAATGGCCGTGGACCTTCGAGGAGCTCGACGCGCTGGGCGGCAAGACGGTCTACGATCCGGCGGCGGGCAACGCACTGTTGGACGCGGCCGGCTTCACCACGGATAACCCGCTGGAATTCGAGTTCGAGTTCCACAGTGTCCCGGGCGTGCAGCTCAGCCACGCGCAGTTGATGGTGGACCAGTGGCAGACGAATGCCGAAGGCCGCCTGGACGTCACCTTCGTGACGGGTGAGTGGCTGAACTGGTTCGGCCGCCTGGTCAACCAGGACTGGAAAGACCTGTTGAAGCACTACCAGTACGGTCCTGCGCAGGACCCGGATCAGTACACCTACGGTCCGATGCACTCGCAAAGCGCCGGCAACTTCTACTCGATCGACGACCCGGAGATTGACGAGTGGTGCCAGGCGCAGCGCACCGAGACGGACCCGGACAAGCGGCAAGAGTACTGGGTCAAGATCCTGAGCAAGGATTTGGAACAGGCCTACCGTCTGTGGACCGTCAATCCGTACCGCATCCAGTTGCGGCGCGAGTTCATGTTCAACCAGAGCGACACCTACAACGCCTGGAACCCTGGTTGGGGCGAGAAGGGCTCGGAGTTGGTCTGGATCCACAAGGAAATGCTCGCTAACGCCTAAACGCGTTGTTCGGTAGCAGTGTGAAGAAGGCGGGGGCGGCAAGGGCCGCTCCCGCCGCTTTCCTCGAAGACGTTTTCCTGTCGGTCTGAACCGGCTTGACTAGGACTGTTCGTGGGCCAGTACGCGATCCGACGGGTGATTGCAGCAGCATTTGTAATGGTGCTGATGTCATTCGTGGCTTTCATGCTGATCAACATGGCTCCGGGCAACACCTTGCTGGCGCAGATCGCCGGCAGCGGCGCCATCGGCGGCGTGCTGGATGCGGAGGTCCTGGCCGAATTCGAGCGCGAGCTGGGGCTCGATAAGCCGCTGCTCGTACGCTACGTCGACTGGCTGTTCCACGCGGTGCAAGGCGATCTGGGTGGCTCGTTCGTGAACAATCAGAGCGTGCTCGATCGCATCGGCGAGAAGCTGCCGACCAGCATTCAGCTGGTGATCATGGCCTCCATTGTGAGTCTGGTTTTGGCAGTGCCAATCGGCGTCCTCTCGGCGGCTCGCCAGGGGGGGGCATCGGACTACGTTTCGCGGACGTTTGCGATCTTGGGCTTGGCGATCCCGAATTTCTTCCTGGCGATCATCGTGCTGATCATCTTCAGCCGTTGGTTCGATATTTCGCTGGGATCCATGCCGAAGCCCGAACTTTGGGATGATCCGATCGGGAACATACAGAAAATGATTGCGCCCGCTTTGGTCGTGGGCTTCACGCTGATCGCGACGGTGATGCGGATGGCCCGCTCGGCCACGCTCGAAGTGCTCAATGAGGACTACGTGCGCACGGCCCGGGCCAAGGGGCTGGGCGAACGGGTGATCATCACCCGGCATGTCGTGCGCAATGCCATGATTCCCGTGATCACGATCTTCGGCAATCAGTTCGCCTTCATCCTGGGCGGCACGGTGATCGTGGAGTTCATCTTCCGTGTGCCCGGCATCGGTGCGCTGACGCTCACGTCGATTAACAACCGGGACTACCCTCTGGTGATGGGAACGACTTTGGTGCTGGGCTTGGTCGTCGTGGTGACGAACCTGCTCGTCGATCTGTCCTACGGGTTTATCGATCCTCGGATCCGGTATAGCTAGAAGATCTGAGGGAAACTGACGCTATGACAACGATCGCAGCACCTGCCGAGGCGGTCTACGTTCAGCTGGCGCCGCCGAAGCCGTGGTATATCCGGCTGCGTCGCGTCGCACGGCAGAAGCCGCTCGGGACGCTCGGGGCGATCGTCCTCGTCGTCGCTCTCACGGCGGCGCTGTTCGGCACCGATCTCGACCTCTTCGGCACGACGATCGTGCCCGGCTTCTCCCCGCAGCCGCCCCAGGAGACGGAAATTACGGCGCGTCTGGAGGGCCCGAGCTGGAGCCACCCCTTCGGCACGGACGCGATCGGCCGCGACGTGCTGAGCCGCACGATCGCGGGCGCCCGCACGGCGATGATCATTGGCTTCTCGGCGACGGGTCTGGCCTTGTTGGCCGGTACCGTGATCGGCATGGTCTCGGCCTACGCCGCCGGCACCGTCGACCTCTTGCTGCAGCGGGTGATGGACGCCTTCATGTCCTTGCCGCCGCTGATTTTGTTGCTGGTGCTGGTCACTGTGCTGGGCCCGAGCATGATGACCGTGATCATGATCTTAATATTCTTCGTGGCTCCATCGTCGTCACGCGTGATGCGCGGCTCGACGTTGGTGATCAAGGAGCAGCAGTATGTTGAGGCCGCCCGCACGCTCGGGGCGACGCCGCAACGGATCATGCTCCACCACATCCTGCCGCAGTTGGTGGCGCCGTTGCTGGTGCTGGCGTCGGTCTTGATCGGGGCCACGATCGTGACGGAGGCGGCACTGTCGTTCTTGGGCCTGGGCGCGAACAGCCCGGAGAATCCCACTTGGGGCTTCATGCTCTTCGAAGCCGTCGCTCGCCCGCCGTTGGACCGGTTCTACTGGATGTCGATGGCGCCGGGCATCGCGATCACGCTGACGGTGCTGGCGTTCAACCTGCTGGGCGATGCACTGCGCGACATCTTCGACCCGCGGCTGCGCGGGACTGCGTCGAACTGATAGGGCAACCCCAGCCGTCGGTCAGCCGATACCCTGTGAGTATGTTCGGACTGCGTGGCACTCTGCGTTCGGCCGTTGTGGCTGCGACCTTTCTGACCGCGATTGCGGCTGCAACGGGGTTGCTGGCCCTGGCCCCATGGCAGGCGAGCCCGCCCGCCGGCGCGCAGGCGCCCGCCTACTTCGCGGAGCTGACCGGCACTGAGGCGGTGCCGCCGAACGACAGTGAGGCGATTGGCACCTTCGTGGCGCAGATCGAGGGCGAGACGGTGTCCTACCGGTTGCGCGTGTCTAGCGTCTTTGAGGCGATGTTCGCGACGCTGCAGATCGGCGATCCCGACGAGTTGGGCGAGGTGGTGTCGTTCGTCTTTGAGCCGGCGGCAGCCTCGGTGGAGGGACCCACGGAGCGCTCGCGCCAGCTCGGTGTGCGGGTCGACATCGTTTCGTCGGTCGACGTCAGCGGTCGCATCACCTCCGAGATCGGTTGCGGGTTTCAGTGTGGTGCGCGGCTAGTGGGCTCGCTACAGGGCGACATCGAGGGGTTGTTGCGGGAGTTCGCGGCGGGCAATGCCCACGTCGTCGTGGTGACGACGTCGTATCGCGAGGGCGAGCTGCGCGGGCGCGTGGAGGCAACGAGCAGCGACGATCCGCGCGTGATCGCGGCGCTGGCAGCGGACGATGCGACGCGGAGCGCGGCGCCGGAACAGACGATGATGGCGGACCGGCTGTCCAGCGATGACGACGGGTTCCCGGCTTGGGCCTGGGCCGTGGTGGTGGGGGCGGTGGCGTTCAGCCTGGTTGGTGCGTCGATGCTGCCGCGACGGCGTCGCTGAGGCCGCTACGGAGACCCGACTGCACTTTACCGGGCGTGTAGACCCCGGGCCACCCAGACTCTCCGACGGAAATGGAGTGACCCGTGGCGACACTGACCACGCAGGACCGGATCAAGATGTTCTACACGGTGCGGGGCGAGGGGCGGCCGCCCTTCATCTTCATCCACGGTTGGTGATCGAACCTGACGCATTGGGACGCACAGACGCGCTACTTCGCGAAGGGGCATCGAGTGTTGGCCGTCGATCGACGCGGGCACGGGCGCTCCGATGTGCCGGAAGGCGGCTACACGGCCAAGCAGCACGCTGCGGACATCGCCGAGGTGGCGCGCAAGGAGAAGATCCGCAACGCGATTGTGGTCGGCCACGCGGGCGGCGGCCCGTCGACGTTGGAGTTTGCGCGCTCCTACCCGCAGTACGCTCGCGCCGTGGTGATGGTGGACGCGCAGGGTCTGGCCCAAGGCGAAGATTGGTGACCCGAAGGACCCCTTCGGGGCGCAGCTCGGCGGGATCATTGATCTGCTCAACGGCAAGAACGGTCGGGCCGCATTCAAACAGGTCTACAGCGGGTTCTTCAGCGAGCACGCGGGGCGCGCGGGACGGGCGGCGATCGCCGACGCCGCTCGCACTCCACGAGACGTTGCAGTCGCGGAGCTCGTGGGGATCGGGAATCAACACACAGGCGATCGCGAAACAGCTGCAACAGCCGGTGCTGTGGCTCACGGTCACCGACGCTGATCAGATGGCCGTCGGCAAGGCGTTCCGCGACATGCAGTTCGGCCAGACCGTCGGCTCCCGGCACTTTCCGCAGCTTGAGGTGCCGGATCAGACGAACGCTATGATCGAGCGGTTCGTCTCGAACCTCTAGCGGCCGCCCTTCGAACGGCCAGAATCGACTTCCCGGGTCCGCCCTTAGGAGAAGTCCGTGATGGTCGTAAAGCCCATCGTCTGGAACGTGGTCATGGACTCGATCACCTTGGGTACATCGTCGAGCGCGATGCGCTCGCCGATGATGGTTTCGGGGTGCAGCCGCCCGCTGGCGACCATGTTGAGCATCGGTTCGTAGTGGTCGTTGGGGTTGCCCAGCGAGCCCCGGAACTCGATCTCGCTCATCGTGATCAGGTCGATCGGGAGCGCCACTTGGCCCTGCTCCTCGGACGACGTGATACCGATCTGGACGTGGATGCCGCCTTTGCGCAGGGAGTTGACGGAGTTGAGCATCGTCGCCTTGATCCCGAGCGCGTCAACGGAGACATCGGCGCCGCCGGCGGTGATGTCGCGCACCTGGTCGGGCACGCTGCCGTCGGTGGCGTTGATCGTGGCAACCGCTCCTTCCTCGATCGCCTTGCCGAGCTTGGCTTCGTCGAGATCCACGGCGATCACCTGGGCGCCCAGCGCGGCCGCGACCTGGACCGCGGAAAGCCCGATCCCGCCGCAGCCATTGACGACGACCCAGTCCCCACCCTTGACTTCGCCGCGATCGGCGACGCCGTGGTAGGAGGTCATGAAGCGGCAGCCCATCGCGGCTCCCGACTCGAAGCTGACGGCCTCAGGCAAGGGGATGGCGTTGAAGTCGGCGGTGGCGACGCGCGCGAGCTGGCCAAAGCCACCCATGCCAGCTCCGTTGTTGTCGCAGAGGTTGGATTTTCCCGCGACGCAGTAGCGGCAATTGCCGCAGCCGTTGTGGAACGGCGTCAGCACGCGCATCCCGGGGCGGATGTTCTGGACGTCGCTCCCGACCGCCTCCACGATCCCGGCCCACTCGTGGCCCAGCACGGAAGGGGTGGGTACGGCGAAGCCGACCCAAGAGAGGTCACCTTGCCAGATGTGCCAGTCGCTGCGGCAGACGCCGCAGGCCTCGACGCGAATCAGCGCGTCGGCGGGTCCGATTTCGGGATCATCGAATTCGCGGACCACGATCGGTTCTGCGGTCGCTTCCATGACGGCGGCCTTCATCAGCGGCGTCCTTTCGGGTACTGGTAAGAGGGGGCTGAGTATAGAGCCGCGCGGGCCCTATTCTGGGCGGGTGAGGCGCTGCCAATGAGCGATTCGGGTAGACAAACGGACGGCTTGCGTGAACTAGCGCCGAGCGCGCCCCGCGGGCGCTCCCCTGCCTGGTTGCGACCGCTGGGCGCGTTCGTGCTGGCCGTTGTGGCGACGGCGGTGCTGGCCGCGGTGCTGCAGCCGTCCGCGAGCGACATCCCCAACGACGTGGCCTCCTACGACGCCGGTTTCGCGGCCGGACTGGAGCAGGGGCAGGGTGAGGCGCGCGCTGTCGTATTGGAGGCGGAGGCGGACGCCTTTCGTCGGGGACGAGAGTCGGCCTCCGATCGGGCGGCGCCGGGAGACATTGGCCTGCAGCTACTCTTCCGCCAGGTCGGGGCGGGCGAGGTGGAGCTGACGACTCAAGCGGACACCGATGCGATCTACCGCCGCGGCTACCTGGCCGGGTACTCGTCGGGTGAAGACGAGCGGACCCCATCATGAGCGCGCAGCCGATGGGGCGTCGTTGGAGCCGCGGCACGCTCATGGCTCGCGTCTGGCTGGGCGTCGCGCTGTTGAGCGGTGTGATGCTGGTGCTGATCGTGGCCGCGACGACGGAGCTCTTCGAGCCGACCGACATCGGGGCGGAGTCGTATCAGGTCGGATTCGGCGCCGGCTGGGCGGACTCGTCGACACCCGACGCGGACGTGCTCGCGGGCCGCGCCGACGCGGCGCTCGCACGCGGCACGCAGGCTGGCTCGACGAATCCCGGCGCGCGTCTGATCGTCGCGATGCTCGAGATGCACATCGCGTACACGGCGACTGCGCTGGGAGGCCCCTTCGATCAGGGCTTCGAGGCGGGGCGCGCCGATGCGCTGGCCGGCCTCCCGTCGGAGGTGTCTGGGCTGTAGCGCCGTCGCTCGGCGCTTAGCCGCCCGCCAGATCCAGTTCGAGCGCTTCAGCGCTGACGAGGAAGATGACGTCGCCCTCGCGGATCGAGACATTGTTGCGCAGTGCCACCGGCAAGCCGGCGTTGAAGACTTCCCAGCCACCGCTGTCGATATTCCAGCGCCAGATCGAACGGATGAGGTCGTTGCCCGGCCCGCCGAGCAGGGTGGAGAGCTTGGCGTCGTCGCCCGAATAGGCGAAGGCTCCCCCGCCGGCCGGCAGCGCAATGCGCGTGGGCGCCCCGCCGCTGAACGGATCGCAGGCGTCGCCGACGGCGTTGCGATCACGATCGAACTGGCCGGCGTTGCTGACCAGGCCACAGTTGTCCGTCGCATCGGGGACGCCGTCGCAGTCGGCGTCGCCGGCGCAGATCGTGATCGTGATCGTCGTCTCGGAGGCGCGGCAGTTGTTGGTGGGGTCATCCTCATTGGGGCCGCGCGCGTTGGCGCAGGCGATCAGGAAGTAGTCACCCTCGGGCATGCCGACTGGGATGACCACGGTGGCGGCGCCGTGGGCCCGGCCCGGGGAGAGGATGGTGCGCGGGTTCGCGCCGCTGGCCGGATCCGCCTGCTGCGCGACGGTAAAGCGTGGGATGGGGATCGGAATCGGAATCGGGAAGGGCGGGATCCAGCGCACGTTCTCCAGCCGGATCGAGCTGTCGTCGATCAACTGGTCGCGGTCGAGGAAGTATTCGACGACGCTGGCCAGCGCGGCGCTGCCGTCGAAGAGGACATCGTCGACGGCGATCAGCCCTGCTTCCGCCGCGCCGAAGCGGGGCGGCGGCCCCGTGGAGCCGATTAGGAAGTCGCCGAAGACGAACTCGCGCCCGATCGTCAACGTGTCGGTGGAGGCCTTGCAGTTGTTGGTCTGCGTGACCTCGCTGACGACCTCGAGATCGTCGGCGCAGGCGATCAGGTAGTAGGTCCCGCCGGGGATGCGGGAGGAGATGATCTCCCCCGTGATGATGTTGTCGGAGTCGCCCCTGCCGAGCACGGGAACCGAGTCGACATCGGTCAGCAGGTGCTCGCTGGACCTCTGTTCCTCGTCCTTGGAGAGGTGGAAGCGGGTGGTGGAGGCGTCGGCGCTGGCGGAGCCGATGTTGAAGGTGACGCCCCCGTAGACCAGGAAGTCCCCCGCCGCCAGCGTGGAAGGCAGGAAGGCGAGCGAGTCGATGACCAGGTCGGCGCAGCCGTCGCACTCGCGGCCGAACCAGATGAAGCGGTGTTCGGAGTCGTCTTCGTCGCCACCCCCGCGCAAGGCGTAGGCCGTGCCCAGCCAGGTGTTGCTGCAGTTGTCGTATTAGAGGGTGCGACCGTAGTCGCCCCACTCGTCGTCGTTGGGCGAGTCGTTGCTGTAGCGGATGCCGTGGACTTCCCAAGGGGTGGGGCCGCCGGAGATGTCGTCCCAAATGGAGGCGTAGGCGCGCGGATGCTGCCCGCCGCCGATGCGGTAGACCGTGCCCGCCACATCGCCGCGGTTGTTGACGCCGACGGCAGGGTAGACCCAGGCGTAGTTGTCGTTCCAGATGTGGGGCTCGCTGATCAGGTCGCGGTCACCGGAGTCGAACACAGCGACGCGGACATGGGGGAAGGGGTAGTCGCCACCGGCCGCCGCGGTCCACATGAAGCCGATCCGCCCGGCGCCGGTCCAGGCGCCGACGATGCGCGAGTCGAAGCGCTGGCAGGGGTCGTTGCCGTCGGGCGCGGTGCAGACCGACTGGCCGCGGCCGGAGGAGGGGAAGGTAGAGATGTCGCGCGTGTTCCAGTTCACCGTGCTGGAAGAGTCGGAGATGCGGAAGATGCGCAATTCGTCGTGCTGGCCGCCGTGATGCGAGCCGAAGAACATCGTGGAGCCCGCGCCAAGCGTGAGCGCGAAGCTCTGGTGCTCCTCGTCGACCATGGCCTGCGTGGTGACGGAGCCGCAGCCGGCGAAGTCGTCCAGCTCCATGCGCCAGAGCACCGCGCCGTCAGCGTTTCCGCTGCTGATGTCGAACAGGTTGGAGGAGATGTAGAGCCAGTCGTTGGAGTAGGCGATCTTATTGAAGTCGAGCTCCGTGTCGCCGCCGACACCGAAGCTGGAGGCGGAGAAGTCGTAGAGGCAGAACTGCGGGTCCGGCCGGTCGAGGTCGTTCTTGCCCTCGGCGACGGCGATGCGGATCGTATTGCTGGCGGCGTCAGGGCTGAACTGGACGAGCCAGCAGATGAGGCTGTGATCGCTGTCGGCCTTGGTCAGGACGACTTGATCGCAGCAGAAGCCGCCGTTGACGCTGGGCCACTCCGGCGTGTCGACGCTGGGGTCGAGATAGCCCCAGTTGATGCCGTTGTCGGTGGAGACGGCGGTGTACCAGTTGCCGGTTTGCATGATCACGTTGCGGTCGCTGTGCGCCGATGGCTCACCGACGTCGCTGGTGTTGCCGCCGCCCATGATCACTTCTTGATTGCGGAAGAAGACGAAGTCGTTGGCGGCAGCGATGCTCAGCTCGGACGTAATTACATCGCCGCCGTTGAGGGGCAGGCTGTTGACGTCGATCGTTGAAAGGTCGGGCAGGCTGGGGGCTTCGGGGTCGCCCTCCAGGAAGTTGTCGCCGAGCGGCGCGGGCAGCTCAGGGTCGATGGTTGGCATGGCCGTCGGCGGCGGGATGGGCCCGGTCTGAGTGGGATCTAGCGGTGGGTTCTGACGTTGTTGGCTTCGACGCTCCGCCTGCTCCGCGGAGGGCACCGGCGGCTTCGATAGCGTGATCAGTCCGCCTTGTTTGGCGGGCTGGTCTGGGAACTCGCGCAGCTCGACGCTGCCGTCCCCGGCGAAGGGGTCGGGTCGGGTGGGA
>Ga0310121_10002506_pt1 | contig 17316 bp, 16 predicted proteins | sample CB27_Tmax_986_MG_FD_203504 | JGI IMG/M metagenome (GOLD analysis project Ga0310121, IMG submission 203504) | Marine microbial communities from Western Arctic Ocean, Canada - CB27_Tmax_986 | ecosystem: Environmental > Aquatic > Marine > Oceanic | place: Canada: Western Arctic Ocean | collected...
AGACCTCCTCCAAGAATTCATTGTGGCCCATGTAGATTACGATCTGATCTGGCTCGAACTCGCAGGCACGTTCTAGAATCGCTAGCACGCGAGTGGCTACCAAACGCGCCCACGGCGCCGTTGATCACTTCCCAGCGACTCTCCAATTTCTGATGATTCAGTTTCTCACGCAACAGATCGAAAAACGGACGGTCAACACCGAATCCCATCGCCGACGACCCGCCGAGCACAAAGATACGATTCACGTCGGATGGCTTCGGGTACGAAATGTCACGGTCCCATTCCGGAAAAAACACGGTGCCCGACTCGAATTCGACGTGACATTTCTCTGCTCCCGGCTCCTCGTACAATCCGAACATCCGAAATAAAATCTCTAGTGCAACGAGCACCAAGATGGGAAACAAGAGAGCAACGATACGTTTCCGCCACAACCGCGATTTGCACTGAGAAAGACTTGACCGTCGGGCGTACGGTCCCCCGGTTTCATGCTTGCGTGCAGATATGTCAGACCCCGTAATCGATTCGCCTCGCGACTTACGCCGTGCGTCGCCGCAATTTAAGCAGTCCGAGGCCACCCAGCATCGGCAAGCCGAGCCACGCCGCCGCAGGCACCGGTACCGCCGCCACCGTCGGGAATTCCTCGACTATTAAACGTTTGCTGCAACCGTTCGTGGCAACGCAACGCATCTTCTTCCAGACGTCAATCGGGCTGCCAAACGGCAGTGGATCGAAGTAGAAATCTATGATGTTATTCACTGGTGGCGTGTTGATTGCGCTCTGGCTGAAGTTGACCACCAGGCCCGAGAGCGTGGCGTTTGAAATGTTCAAGATGCTACCGCTGGTCCATTCCCACCCCGGCGTGACAATCTCTTCGTGCCAATCAGTCCATCTCTGTGGCGTTTGCCCAGATGGCGGTAGCACCGGGACAATAGACTCGTGCAGGTAAAATATCGTGTCGAACTGAATAATGGATTGACCGATAGCAGAGTCGGCCTCAAGGACCTTTTTCCAAGGCGGCCCATTCGGATCGTGGGATATGGGAATCGGGCCCTCTTCTCCGATGATATCCCACCCGGCCAGGGTGCCCGGCGGATTACTGGTCTGGACCCATATGCCGTTGCTTGGTGGCAATGGCGGACCAACTCCGCCGCCCAAGGCGGGCAACGTCATGGCCACCGCCAATGTCGCAACCAGAAAAGGATTAAATCGCATTTGTTTCAACATGTTCACGAACTGCCTTTCCTTGGGTTAATAGCATCGATAGTATCGATCTATTGCTCTCCTTCGCATTTCTTGACGGTGTCAATCTCCCTCCACCAGCACTCCCCATTGCTCAGCACCATACCGATGCGGTGCTGATTCGGATCCAAAATACATATGTATGGTGCAAGCATTATCGCTATTGACGAGGGTTCGTGTCAACCCCCTGTTTAGGGGGTTTGATGCAGATTCTCGTCACCATTTTGCCCATCTTCAACACCCCCGATTACCCGGTTATAGAATCCTCCAAATTGGTTGTTCTTCGTTTTTCGGCGGCGAACCAGAACCTGGGGGAAAATGCTTTCACCCACTGAATTTCAAGGGGTTTCGCTCTAATGCATTTATTTGCAACCACCGTGTTGTTTTCAGCTTGTTTCACTTGGGAAATCCCCGCTACATGCAGCCACCGCCGGTAATTCCTGGCTTGTCGCGGCCACAGGCTCGATAACGTCGATACCACGAACATCCGGGATTGCCATCGCACCCGGATACCACACATTTAAGTGAGCCCCGCTACAAGAAACGTTATTTTAAGTCGATTTCAATGTCCGCAATGCAATGTTCGACGCGGGCCCGTTCTGCAGCGAACGCAACCTGGTGTCCGAGCAGTGAATCTTCCAGGCGCGTGCGGACCTTGCTCGTCGGTTCGTCGAGCATCATCGCGACGAAATCCTCCATCAACAGTTGATCGCTGCCGCCGTGTGGGTCGGGGCCGAGTGGGATGTCGAAGGTCTGCTGCGTGAAACGCTGATCCATATCGTACGGATTGAACTTGCGCAGATGCAGCTTGCCCTCCCGGAGATCGCCCTGGATCTCTCCTTCGGTGCCGATGATGTGGATGTCACGGGTGGGGCGTGCGGCGTTGCCGATCATGTTGAGCGAGCAGGTCGCGCCGCCCTCGAATTCGATGATCACCATTTGGTGATCGACGACGTTGTTGTCACACCGCCAGACACATCGTCCGTAGGGGCTGTCACCGCGCAATGCTTCGAGGTCCTGGGCAACGGTGGCGTCATCGACCTCGCCGATGGGCCCGGCCTGTCTGGCCAACTCGGGGCTGACGCGGCGCAGGTTCAGAGATATCGCTGAGTACGAGCAGCTTCGCTCCACTTCACAATCGTTGGCGCAGCGATCGGATGAACCGGGCGGCGCGTGCTCAGCATGAAAGTGCATCAACGACCCGAAGCTGGCGACGCGTAACGGCCGGATATCCTCCATCAACCAAACAATCATGTCCATATCGTGGCAACATTTGGCCAGGATCATCGGTGCCGCAGTCTGCGTGTTTCGCCACTTGCCACGCACGAATGCACCAGCCATGTGATCATACGCAACATACTCTGACGCGGCGATGGACATCACCCGGCCAACCTGGCCATCGGCAACCAATTGCTTGACCTTCGAATAAAACGGTGAGTAACGCATCTCGTGACAGATCATCACCCTACGCTGCAGTTGCAGGCTCGTCTCGATCATCCGGCGCACCTGCCACTCGTGTGGCGCTATCGGTTTTTCCAGAAGCATGTCGTAGCCGGCCTCGAGCAGGGCCATGGCCGAATCGTAGTGCAACGTGTCCATGGTCGTGTTGATCACCGCGTCGGCCAACGACGGTCGGGTGACGACCTGCTCGTACGATTCGAAGCAGTGGTCGGCAGGGAGATCGTGATCGCTGGCGACTACCCGGCGACGCTCCGGATCAGGATCAGCGACGGCAACGACCCGGATACGCTCCGGGTTATGCTTAATATACTTGCGCTCGTATGCGCGGAACCGCGCGCCGGCGCCGACGATGGCCACGGTCAATGGACCACCGTGGTTGTGGTCACGCCGCGCTTCATGCGTTTTTTCCGCCTGTGCCGAATGAGCCATTTCACGCGCAACTTTCTGGCCCGGATTTTCCAGATACCCCCGTGGCCGGAGACAGTCTCCAACCGACCAGTCCCCATGATACCGTAACGTTGTCCCACATAAATATGTTCTGTCATTGTTTTTGACCCAGCGAGGCCCCGACCAGCCTTAAAATTGCCCCGTTTGGCAGCCAAACGCCGGCCCGGGGCGGCCTAACCCTGCAAGGGCACAACATGTTTGGGCATGAATCCTGCTGGCGCATCGCCCAACTTCATATGGCTGAGCCATTGGTTCATCTCAATATATCTTTCCCGCAAGCGAGGAACCCAGGTTGCGTTCCGCCCACTCGATACCTGGATCCCATCAGCAAATATCACTTCAGGTGCGCAAGCGCTGACAACGGCTGCTCAGAACTTCCGGCGGGTGAAAAGATTATTGGCCACGTGCGCCAACTTGCACGAGAAATGGGCGGCAACGCCAACCGAGCCGCCACTCCCAGGCCAAGCAACGCTCAAGACACCGGGCGCAGGCACTTACCCACCACGCCGGAACCTGATAAAATTAGTTAGTTACAATCCACCTGAATACAACCAAGGAAATCGCCATGCGCCTGATCATCATTGGCTGTGAATACACAGGAAAGACCACGCTTACCAAAGCGATTAAAAAGTGGCTCGAACAGAACATGGGATCGTGCACAAGCAGTTTCCATGATCATTTCCTTCCCTGGGACCCAGCCGAAGCGGGCCCGAAGGCCAAGCGAGTTGTTGATGCAGACATGAAGATCCTGACACTAAACGATTCGGAAATACTTGAAAGATATCTGCGGTACGTGATTCACTACCATACTCACCCCGGTTTTTACGGTAACCCCGACCATTGCCTCGTAAACTGGTACTACGGCGATGCGGTCTACGCGCCTATCTACTATGGGTACGGCGGACCCGGGGCGTTTGATCGACAGATAATGGCCCGAAAATACGACTCGATAGTGATGCAGACCGCCCCCGATACGATTCTGGTATTGCTAAAGGCAAGTCCCGACGCCATCCGCCGCCGCCGTCAGGATGACGCCGCACCCAAACCCTATCCTCAGGATCAGGACATCGAGTTGGTCCTCAAACGGTTCGATGAGGAGTACAACCGGTCCCTTATCCACCGACGGATGATGATTGACACTTCCGAATCGACGCCCGCTGAAAGCCTAAAGGACTTTGTCCAGCAGATACAGACGCACCTGTCTTCATCCGATCGGCTACGGATGTTGACCCACGCAGCAAAATGATCCGCCGCCAACCGCATCCAAAGCCTTCAATCGTGACCAAGGCATCGCACGACAACACGAGTTCCACACTGCCGGACCACGGCGCCAGACGGCGCATGGCGAAACGCGTGGGCCTGCTGACGGGCCTCGTCGCCCTGATGACGCTGGGCCTGTGGGCCAGGGGTTGCGCCGTGCCGGCGGGACCGAGACCCAACATCATCGTCATCGTCGTCGATACGCTGCGCGCGGATCATCTGGGGTGCTACGGCTATCAGCGTTCGACCTCGCCGAACGTCGATCGTTTCGCGGCCGATGCGCTGCTGTTCGAACGGTGCCTGTCGCACGCGCCGGAGACGCGCACGAGTGTCGCGGCGATATTCAGCGGTTTCCTGCCGCACGAGACGTACGTGCCGGCCCTTCAGCGCGCGCCGGACGGGCTCGAAATGCTCGCCGAAATGCTTCAGTCGTTCGGGTACCAGACGCTCGCGGTGGTCAGCAACTACGTACTGCGACGCGGTTACGGTTTCGAGCAGGGCTTTGCGGTCTACGACGATAAGATGGATGATTTCGAGACAATTCGTCCGGTGCCCGAGCGTATTGCAGAGCACACGACCGGCAGGGCGATCGAATTGCTCGAGCAGCATCGCGACAAGCCGGTATTCATGTGGATTCATTATCAGGACCCGCACGGCCCGTACACGCCGCCGCCGGGCTATGCCGCACAGTTCCGCGATCCCGATCAGCCGCCGCGCCTACTAAAACTCAACGACAACTGGACCGGCGCGGGCGGGATTCCCGACTATCAGCAGCGCGACGACAACCGCGATTACCACGACTACGTGGCCAACTACGACGGTGAGATCCGATACTTCGATGATCATTTCAAGCGACTGATCGACGCGCTGAAATCGCTGGGCATGTATGACGATTCCCTGATCGTCCTCACCGCGGACCACGGCGAGGGGATGGGCGAGCAGGATTACTATTTCGCTCACGGCGAGCACCTTTACGCCAGCCAGACGCACGTACCGCTGATCATGAAATACGGCGAAATGCTGAAAGGGCGGCGGAGCGACTTCGTCCAGCACGCCGACCTGGTGCCCACCATTTTGAGAATGCTCGAACTCGATCCGAACCCGGCTTACCCGGGTCGCGACCTGCGCCAACCGATGCCCGCCGGGCGTTCCATTGTTTCTGAATTACACCCCGGCTTGCCGGAACGCCCGACGCAGTACTCGATCGTCGTGGACGGGCTCAAGCTTATCCATGGCGTCGATTCAAAACGGTACGAGTTCTATAATTTGGCCGTGGATCCGTACGAAACGAAAGATCTGTCGGATAATAAGACTTACGCTCCACGCATGGGAAAACTCAAGAAAAAGCTGGCGCGCCGCGCCGGCGAAGATCGGTTGGGATTGCGCGTTGAGAGACGGGAAGTGGTGCTGACGGACGAAGAGAAGCGCAAGATGCGCTCGCTGGGGTATACGCAATGACGGCGCATCGGCGCAACAGAGTCTTGATTCGCGGTGCAACCGTCGTCGTACTGATTGTCGCCGTGCTCGCCGGACTGCGGCTCATGGGCTGGATCGCGCCGGCAGGGCCGAGGCCGATCGTCATCCTCATCATGGCCGACACGCTGCGCGCCGATCACGTCGGGTTCCTCGGCTACGAGCACGACACGACGCCGAACCTCGATCGCTTCGCCGCCGATGCGATGACGTTCGAGAACTGCTACTCGCACGCGCCCGAGACGCGGTCCAGTTGTGGCAGCGTGCTGACCGGTTTTCTGCCGCATGAGACGAGGGTGCCCGAGTTTCGCCAATTGCCAGGCATGCACGAGACGCTCGCCGAAATACTCAAATCGGTCGGGTACCAAACGGCCGCGGTGGTCAGTAACTACGTATTACGCAAAGGCTACGGTTTCGAGCAGGGCTTTGACGTTTACGACGACACGATGGACGACTTTGAGGCGGTTCGTCAATCGCCCGAGCGCACCGCCGCGCGCACGACCGACCGCGCGATCGAGCTGCTGCGACAGCGGGGCGACAAACCAATGTTCCTGTGGGTGTTTTACCAGGACCCTCACGGCCCGTACACACCGCCGGGTGAGTTCTCGAAGATGTTCATCGACCCTGATCGAAAGCCACGCCTGCTCGAGGTCAATGATTCGATCTCCGGGCGCGGCGCCATCCCGTCCTACCAGCGCCTCGGGGAGCATCGCGATTACCACTATTACGTGTCGCAGTACAACGGTGAAATCCGTTATTTTGACAAACACGTTGGACGGCTGATCGAGGCGATCAGAAAAATGGGCCTGTACGACGACGCACTGATCATTTTCACGTCCGATCACGGTGAGGGCATGGGCGAGCGCGACTATTATTTCGCGCACGGCGAAAATCTCTATGACTACCAGTTGCACGTGCCGCTGGTCATCCGGCACGGTCGCAAATTCATCGGACGACGAAGCGACGACGTCCAGCACATCGACTTGCTTCCGACCATTCTGCGAACGCTCGGCCTGACGCCGAACCCGCTGTATCGCGGGCGCGACCTTCGCCGCCCCGATCCGCCGGGGGCTGACATCTTCGCGTTGATGAACTCCTGGGAGCTGCACAACGAAGTTCAATTTTCGCTGATCCGCGACGGCCTGAAGATGATTTATTTCCCGAGGGAAAATCGGTACGATCTTTTCGATCTGCGGAAGCAGCCACGCGAAACGCGCAATCTTTTCGCCGATGCGATCTATCAGCAGCGCGCGCGCGAACTAAGCGCTCGGCTGGCAAAGACGATTGCCGACGACCGGCTGCAACTGCGGGTCGTGATGCGGGACGTGGCACTAACGGAAGAGCAAAAGCGTAACATGCAGTCATTAGGTTACACGAAATAGATTCTGGCAATTCAAACGGTAACGTGGCGGGCAGGCGCACGGGCGATCGGGATTCATATCCCTGGCAGAGGCCGGGGGCGTGGCTCTGGATCGTCATCGTATTGGGCTTTTTGCTGCGCGCCTGGCTCGTCGTGTTTACCGAGGGCACGACCGACGTGCTCATCTGGGAGGGACACGCGGCCGGAGCGATCCAGAAAAGTCTTGTCGGCTATTACCACGCAAACGAAAAGATGAACCACCCGCCGTTTGTCAGCAGCGTGCTGGCGCACCTCGGCTGGGCGGGCCACCAGATGGACATCCCGTTTCGCATCTGCCTGCGCGCGCCGTTTGCGCTGCTCGACGCCGGCACCGCGTTGATGCTGTTGGTGTTGTTTCGCGCAAGCCGGTGGCGCTTTGTCATCGCCGCTTTTTACTGGCTGAGCCCGCTGACGATCATCTACTCGTCCTACCACGGCAATACGGACAGCGCGATGGCATTTTTTCTCGTGCTGACGGTGGTCTTGCTTTCGCGTCAGCAAGTAGGCTGGGCCGGCGCCGTGCTGGGCATGAGCCTGTGGATCAAGCTGCCTGCGGTGCTGGTGTTGCCTGCCATTGTGTGCTGGCTGCCTCGCTGGCGGGCGCGCGCGGCGTTTGCCGCCGTCATGGGTTTGGTGGCTGTTTCTACTTACGTCCCCGTGCTGCTTGATGATCCGGGCGTGGTCGTGCATAACGTTTTTGGGTACCGCGGCGAAGCGCCGATCAACGTCGGCGGCATCGGGGCGTGGGGCGTGCTTCTTGCGATACCGGATGGCGCGCGCAAACACATCGTACCGCTGTTTGAATATGCCATGCAGCACAATATGTGGATCTGTCTCCTGCCGATCCTGCTGTACAGTTGGATGCGCCGCGATCATTGCAAGATTGATGATCTGGGCCGCACGATTGCCGGCGTGTACGTCATTTTTTATGCGCTGACGCACTACTGGGCATTTCAGTATTTCGCGTGGGCGATTCCGTTCTGGTTCTTTCTTGGATGGCCGTTTACCGTCGCCGCCACACTGCTCGCTGGCGGGTATGTCTACCTGCTGTACTGGCTGTTGTGCGACAGCCCGTGGCTTATCGGCTACTGGAACTGGAATGGCCGCCCGGATTGGCCGGCGCACGTGCTCGTGCTGCGAAATCTTTCGATTGCGCTTTTTCTGATCAGTGCGGTGACAGTAATGACCCAGGCGACCATTGATGAAGTGAAGCGCCGGCGATCAGGCGTCTGAGACCGGCTGGCACTGAACGTCACGATCAAGAAAGCGGTGATCCCGGAGGACAAAGACCGGATCATGCGCTCGATCGGTTACAACAGGTGAGCCAAGCCGGTCCAGGGCAATCGAGCGTTCGAGTAAATGCGCTTACTCGGTGGAGCGATCCCGCAGTCGCCGGATCAGCAAGTAGGCAACGCCACACAACACGACCAGCAGCACCGGCGGAACGATCACGGTCCAACTTGCCTTTTCACTGTTCACTACCGCCATAACATTTCTGGCCGAAAAATAGAGCACGAAGATTGGCGCGATCAAAAACCGCTTGGCCAGACCGCCCAGATTATGGTCGCCCATCGCCAACCGCCCGGCGAAAACGATGGCGCAAGTCGCGTACGACGCCACCAGGTATGCCAGCAGCCACGTCACCAGAGACCGCTTTGATTCCGCGGGGTCGTTTTGATTCTGATCGGTATCCATGATGAGTGCCCGTTCCGCGTGGATTGCACTTCACTGAAGCGGCCGTCTAGACGCAATACCTCCGAGGGTGACGGCAATTGCTTTATCGGCGTGATTATGAAACGGCTTGATTGGTTCGGCGTAGTGCTAGGGTTGGATAGGAGCAGGGAGAAAAACGCCCGCCACCTTCTGATCGCGACCGCATGGGCAGCCGTATCCTTGGCTGCGGAGCCTGACATCCCATGACTCCCCGACGGTTGATGCATCCACGACGACATCAACAAATTCAATCCGACTACCGATGACGATGCGACGAATGGGTCGCCGCGGCCTGCGCATCCATGCCGTAAACCTCGGCGTGATCAATGTGTGCATCAGGTCCTGATGCACCGCGATCGAACTGACGAGCCGTCCACCATGACCGCCACGACGGACAACTTCTCCGACACGATGTTGAACATTCAGGGCAGTTCGGAGCGAATCGCTTTCCGCTTGAATCACGCGCTTACATCCCGGTTAATCGAGATATCTGCCCGGACTGATGATGCCGTGCGGATCGAGTGCGTGTTTGATCCGCTGCGCCGCGTGCCAGAACGGTGAATCGGTGCGGATCCGTTTGAACCCGGCCGGCCCCGTGCGATAGGGTGGGTAGCCCGCGTCCATCAGGGTGCGCATCAACTCGTCGTAACACGCGGCGGCACGCTCGGTCTGCTCACAATCACGACGATTGAAGCTGATATTGGTCACCGCAGACAGCGCCCGCTCCGTAACCAGCGTAAACGTCACGGGAAGATCGAAACCGAAACGGTTGTAGATCGGCTCCATCAGCTGAATGAGCCTACGGGCATGATCGCCTTGGGCCGGAGCGACCGGTGAGACCCAGATCAGTCCGGTGTGATAATCGAGTGGGTCAAGCGATCCGGATTCGCTCGGGCAAGTCGCATGCGGCAGAATATCACGCACAAACGCGTCAACGGGCCTGCCCTTGAGCATCTCAAACGCGGGTTCGACCACACTGATCAATGCCCGCAGGTTTGCGCCCATACCGAACAGGCCCAGCAGGGCGCCGGCGCGTTTGGCGCGGCGTAGTTTGGCGTCGTTGAGGCTGACTACGCGGTAGGATCGCAGTGTCTTTTTGACCTGGAGCCCCGCCGCGGCCACCGTGGTGCGTGTACCGTAAATCGCGCTGCTGACGTTCCACGCACCGACGCCGTGAACTTTGCGCAGCCGCTGGCGATCGCCCGGCGACAGCGGTCGTGATGTTGCCGCATCAACTCGGGACGACAGCAGGCGCAGATCGTTGGCGACGTGGACGGCACTGCGCAACAGTCCGGCCAAGCGCAACTCACGCAGACGATCGATAAGGTCGACCAGGTCGTCATCGCTCGATGTCGAGGCAAACACGGCGCGCATCGCCTGCGGCCGGCGATTCAGCCATACACCCACGCGCGTGACGATGCCCAGATTCGACTGGCAAAACAACCCGTCCAACCCGGGTCCGATGCCGTAGGGATAGCAATAGGTCGCGTGCGCGCCGGGAACATGTCCGAATCCGGTGTCGAGCACGCTGGCGTCGGCAAGTACGATCCGCATGCCGCAGGTGTTGGCAAAATGGTCGCCGCAGGGCGTGTGCCCAAACCCACGCTCGAGCGTATTGCCCACCACGCTGGCGTCCGGCCCGGCGCCGGTGGCATCCATCCACAGATCATTTCCCGATGACTCGAGATGGTCGTGCAACTGCTGCTGCGATACGCCCGGCTCGATCACGGCGTAGGCCAACTCGCGATTCAATTCAACGATCCGGTTCATCCGGCGCAGATCGATGATGACCTGTCCGTCTTGTGGCGCGCAGGCGTCGCCGTAGCCCCAGTTTCTGCCCCGTGAAATGGGATACAGTGGAACGCGGAAACGCACAGCGATGCGAACGATCTGTTGGACCTGCTCAGTTCTCTGCGGCCACAGCACCGCCGCGGGCGCCGTGCCGCGTGGCGCGGTTGTGCGCGCATAGCGATCGACGGTTACATCATCCGATTTGACAGCATCAGCGCCGAGTATTTTCCCCCACTGGCCGATGGCCTCATGCAGCATTGAATGCCGGATAGAATTGGCAGGTGTTTGAGGCGTCATGGCCGATAATACACCTATCGACACGTCGGCAAGGTGACTGAAGTCTGCCTGCCTATTCGTCGCGGCGCAAAAGCTGCTCACGCTGGATCATGACGCGTAGCGTGTGCACAACCAGTTCGACCTGCGTCTCATCCATACGGTTGTAAAAAGGCAGAGCAATGCACCGCTGGCTGACCGACTCGGCGATGGGCAATGTCCCCTTGTCATAGCCAAAGCGTTGGCGGTAGTACGGCTGGAGATGGATGCAGGGAAAATAAGCAGCGACCCCAATATCGTGCCGGCTCATGCCGGCGATCACCCGGTCACGCTCGACGTGGGTATATTGATCATCTAGGCGCACGACGAACGCAAACCAACTCCGATCCTGCGGCACCTCGACGGTGGGCAGAATCAGATCGGGCATGTCCCGCAACTTCTGCATGTAAAGCGAGGCAATTGTCCGCCGGGCACTGAGTATCTGGTCGAGTCGTTCCATCTGCACGATGCCCAGCGCGCAGGCCAACTCGGAGACGCGGTAGTTGTATCCGAGCTGATCATGGATCAGCGGCGCGCCGTCTGTGCTGAGCAACGTTGTGTCGGTATCCGGCTGGACCCGGCCGTGGTTTCGCATCGACCGGCACAACGCTGCCAGTCGATCGTCATCGGTGACGATCATGCCGCCCTCTCCCGTGGTCACCTGCTTGTTCGAGTAGAACCCAAAGACGCCGGCCCGTCCGATTGACCCGACAGGCCGACCGCAATGGACCCCACCCAACGCCTCGCAGCCGTCTTCGATCAGTGTGATCTCATTCGACCGGGCCAACTGCGCCAGTTGATCGATGTGCGTCGTGTCGCCGAACAACTCGACGGCGAGGATGGCTTTCGTCTTCGACGTGATCGCCGCCTCGGCCGCCGCGGGATCCAGGTTCAGGCTGCGTGGGTCGATGTCCACGAACACCGGGGTGGCACCGACATAAAGAATGCTGTTGGCCGAAGCGATAAACGACAGCGGCGTCGTGATCACCTCGTCGCCCGGTCCGATGTCCAGTGCGCGAAGCACCAGGTGCAGTGCCGCCGTGCCGCAACTGACGGCGACCCCGTGCCCGCAGCCGCATCGCTCGGCGCACAGATCCTCAAAGCGATCGCGGCGTGGACCGGCGGTGAGTCTACCCGATCGCAACGCGTCAATCACCGCCTGAATCTCGGCCCCTGAGATGTCCGGTTGGTACAGTGGAATAACACTCATGGTGTGATCGACTCGGCTTCCCCGGTCAAGATAAAGCGAACCTGGCGCGATGCGCCGCCCGCCTCAAGGCATCGTTACGGTTTATTCAGCACGGCAGCCAGGGCCTCCTCGGTCCGTCCGGTCAATTTTAAATAGGCCCAGGCGGCTTGAAGGCGCAGGTCTGCGGGAAAATTGACGCCGCCCTCAACGATCATCAACAGGTCACGATTTTGATTTGTACTTAGTTTTTGGCCGGATTTGGCGGTGATCAGCAGCACCAGGTAGTCCGAAAGATCGTCCCCAAATGGCTTGACGCCCTTGATTACTAGATAGGGATCATTCTTTTGACATTGGACCAACCCCAGCAGGATGGCCCGCCTGGTGGCGAGGCTCATCTCGGGATCCTTCAGCATGGGCGCCAACAGGGCGGCGGCGATGGTCACGTCGCGGTCGGCCAGGGTCGCGGCCGCTGTCACCGCGCGTTGCAGTCGGTAGCCTCTCGACCGAGCCGGCCCCTCAATCGTCAGGATCAGGCCCAGCATAATCCGCAACGCGTCCTCGTCGATCGCATGATCGCGCGCGTACACGTAAGCCCAGTCGCTGATCCTCCAGTTGTTTAACTCGATTGCGGCGGTGACGGCTTCGGCTATCGCCTGGCGCGACGCCACCGCCGCCCCGATACGGCCGATCTGGCGCATCAATTCGTTTCCCGAACGAATCAACAAGTCAAATAGTTTCTCTTCGTTCCAGTGCGCCACGCTCAATGCGATCAATGCAATGCGCAGCCGCTGTACATCATCCGCGGCCGATTCATAGTGCTGTTGCCAAACGGCAACTGCGCCCGGCGCGCCAAAGCGCAGCGCGACGCGTAGCGCCAAACGACGAAGTCCTTCGCTCGTGCCGCGATCGGCAGGCTCCGTGCAGATCGACAAGGCCCAGTCGCCAACGCGATCAAACTCCGAGGTGAACGCCGTCTGGAGCAGCATGCTGCGAACCTTGTCACGCTGCGGGGTATTCGATTGACTCAACGCCTCCAGTTGTTCGAGCGCCTCGGCATTGCCCCGCTGCGCCAGGAGCAATGCCGCCAGACTGGACCAACGCACGTTGTCCGACCGAACCGTTTCCTCGAGGAACTTGGCGTCTGGCTCGGCCTTGTGCTTCATCAGGAACGTCGCGACGGCCATCCGCACCGACTCCGGCAGGTCGGGCCGGTTGACCATCAATTGCGTTGCCTGGTCGACGCTCAGCAACTTCTGGTCCATGGCAAGGGTGGTCACAAATTGTTGAAGCCGCGCGTTGTCCATCTCCGTCAACAACTCGAGTTCGATACGGTTCTCTTTCGGACTGCACTCGGCAAGGCCGAGGATGCCGTGAACCCGCAGCACGGTGTGACGGCTCTCGGTCAGCTTTCGGAAGAACCTCTCAAGAGCAGGGTCGTGCAACAGGCGTAAAGCGCGCAAATAGCGCACATGCCGGTTATCCTTGCGCACGCGCATGCTGTCGCGGAGTAGAAAGACAGCCGCCTCGGTCGTCGAATCGAGTTGCTGGGCACGTACCGCCGATGGTGTGACCCCGAGGATCACCACGGCGATCAGAACTGACCGGCCCACCGATCGAGCGATACTCATGTCGCACAGTGTATGTGATCGGACGAAGCGTACCAAGCACCGACATTGACCTGCCCGGTTTACCCGGCGAAAATACGCATTCCATGGCCTACGCTCGCGACAACATCATCCGGCTTGATCCTTACACTCCCGGCGAGCAGCCGCGCCAGGGCGAGTTGATCAAGTTGAACACCAACGAAAACCCTTACCCGACATTGCCGGCGGTGCTGGAGGCGGTGGCAACGGTGACAGCCGAGGTCCTGCGCCGCTACCCGTCGCCGCTGGCCGACGATTTCCGCGCAACGGCGGCGACGGTGCACGGGCTTTCACCCAACATGGTGATCGCCACCAACGGCGGCGATGAGCTGCTACGCCTGGCGGTAACGGTCTTTTGTGAGCCGCGGTCGACAGCCCCCCCGGGCGCCCCCGCAGGGCACGGCGGCCTAGGCGTGACCGACCCGACCTATTCGCTGTACCAGGCGCTTGCCCGGATCGACGACACCAACGTAACACGCGTGGCGTTGAACGAGGACTGGTCCCTGCCGGCCGATCTGGCCGAGCGCATGTGCCAGGCCGGTTGCAGGCTGGTGCTGCTGGTCAGCCCGCATGCGCCTTGCGGTATCGGCAGGGATATCGATCAGCTCGCATCGATCGCGGCCCGACTGCAGGGCCGGGCGGTGCTGCTGATCGACGAAGCGTACGTCGATTTCGCCGACGCCAACGCCCTTGCCCTGCTTGACGCGTCGTCGGGTTTGGACAACGTATTGATCCTGCGCACGCTCAGCAAGGGCTACTCGCTGGCCGGACTGCGGTTCGGCTACGGGTTGGGCCATCGCGATTTGATCGCGGCCTTGGACAAAGCACGCGACAGTTACAACACGGACGCCGTATCGCAGGTGGCGGCGGTGGCGGCGTTGCGGCATCGCGAGGATGCGGCGCACACCTGGCAGGCTGTCCGCGACGAGCGCACCCGCATGGATCAAGCACTGCGCGATCGCGGTCACGGGGTCGTACCCAGTCAATCCAATTTCCTGTTGACCCGGCCCCCGGCGGAGGGACCCGCCGCAGCCGATGTTTATCGGTCGCTCAAGCAACGGGGTGTCCTCGTGCGATACTTTGATCAGGATCGGTTGCGTGACAAGTTGCGTATCACCATCGGCACGCCGCCACAAAACGACGCGTTGCTCGCCGCCCTCGACCGGATTTACAACCAACGGTAGTACCCATAACTGATGACCTCCGCACGCACCGCCACCGTTTCACGCAAGACCCGCGAGACAGACATCCACGTTGAACTGTGCCTCGACGGCGGTGAATACGACAACATGACCGGCGTCGGGTTCTTCGATCACATGCTCGACCATGTGGCACGGCACGGCGGGTTCGGTATGCGGATCAAGGCAGCCGGTGACCAGCACATCGACGACCACCACACCGTCGAGGACGTCGGCATCGTGCTGGGCCAGGCGATCGAACGGGCGCTGGGCGACAAGAAGGGCGTCGAGCGATTCGGGTTCGCCTCCGTACCCATGGATGAGGCGCTGGCACAGGTGAGCCTCGACCTGTCCGGCCGCCCCGCACTGGTCTTCGACGCGCGGTTCGCGCCGGACGCGGGCAAAATCGGTCAATTCGACGTGCAACTCGTGCGCGAATTTTTTACCGCGGTAGTCAACCACGGCCGGTTCAACTGCCACATCGAAGCAGCCCACGGCAACAACAACCATCACATCGCCGAGGCGGTCTTCAAGGCGTTCGGCCGCGCCCTGCGCGACGCGACGCGTGTCACCGGCCAAGATGTACCCAGCACCAAGGGCGTGCTCTGAACCGACCGAAGCGTTGCCCGTGCTCACCGGATGGGCAACGACATTGCCGGCGTCAAGAGCCTGGGCTTGGACCGCGCCCACCACTCACCCGCTTGTTGCCCCGTCTGCCGGTCCGTGAATTGGTAATCGTAACCGACGAGTCGAATGTAGCGGGGCGGCCGGTCTGGAAAGGGATTATCACCCAACAACGCGAATACTTCGGGTGAGCCTTCCAACAATCGTTGCGAAAGCCGCGCCAGCCAGTGCAGGTTGCCCCTGGGGTTCAGGGCTGCAAACCACATCTGCCAGTCGAGCCGCGGCTGATGCGGCGCATTCCAGGGCGGCGCACGATTCAGATCGCCAGGCTTCCAGCGAAACTCGTACGGCTTCCAAGTGACACCGTCGCCGCTACCCTCGATGACTATCTCCGGACGCCGAACCGTCATGGTGCGAAACAAGCCATAACCGTTGATCGTGCGGAATCGATCGATATGATCCAGCAGGTACTTCTGGGCGATCGGCTGCAACGACTGGCCGTGCCAGTCGAGGACGTTACCCTTGCGGGGCGGACCCTCGCGTTGATGCGTCTGGACCATCTCGCGCACGAATACCAGTGTACTGACCAACAGAATCAGCCCGGCCGCGGCCCACCCCGCCCGATATCGCCACGACACGATCGCGGGCACACAGGCGACATCACGATCCTGGATCCGCCGTTTCAGCGCCAGTCGTCGCAACAACCGATCATCAAGCAGCGGCACGCACAGCATGACTGCCAGCAGATTGAAGAAGCCATAGTTGCCCGTCGCCGCGATCAGCACCTGCAACAGTACCAGCGCCGCGCAAGCAAGGTGACGTGGACCTCGCGACCCGAAGATAAAAAAAGGCACAATAATTTCGATGATGTACATCACTGCAACGCTGAATCCACCCATCCACGCGGGCAGATGATGCGCGTGCCAGGCCAGCGAAGTCGGTAATGGCTGCGTGAAGTAGTGCGTCTCTAGTGCAGTCAACTGCCACCATGTCATATCGCCCGACAGCAGTTTCGTGATGCCCGAAAGGAACATCAACTTGAACAGCAGAAACCGCAGGAGCAGCAGTCCGGCAGGCGACGGCAGCCGCGCACCCGAGAGGCGTGGCCACATGTGCGCCGGCGCCACGAACATCGCCATGAAACCGGTCTCCAGCAACAAAATGTCCCATTGAAAACTAAAGAAGTCCTGGCCAACCAGCACCAGTGAAAGGTAATCAATCCACAACAGCATCAGCACGCAAATCGGCGCGAACCCGATGACCAGCAGCACCGACAACACGACGCCGGCTGCACACATCGCGTGCAGCATGACATCGTCGGCGCTGATCCAGCAGATCGTAGGCAGCAGCCAGAAGGCTTCGTTGCCCCGCTCACTCGCAGCCAAATTTTGCCCTACCCGACCGAGATACTCGGCAGCCGGCACAATGCCCCCGCTGCCGATCAGCCCGTCGACCTGGCACCACAACGAGACGAATGCGATCAGGTAAACCACGCCCAGCGATCGCAAAAACATCCATCGTGCTATAAAGAACGCCGAAAGCGGCGCAGTCCTGACCCACAGCATCCGGCTCGATAGCGAAACAGCC
>Ga0310121_10002507_pt1 | contig 17315 bp, 14 predicted proteins | sample CB27_Tmax_986_MG_FD_203504 | JGI IMG/M metagenome (GOLD analysis project Ga0310121, IMG submission 203504) | Marine microbial communities from Western Arctic Ocean, Canada - CB27_Tmax_986 | ecosystem: Environmental > Aquatic > Marine > Oceanic | place: Canada: Western Arctic Ocean | collected...
CGACGGGTTCTACCGTCACTTTGCGGAGAACGAGTTGTGGGGAACCCTTGAAAATGGGGTTGATGCGGCCCTTCGCCTTGGATTGGAGCGTGGTGGTCAAGACAATTTGACTGTGGTGCACACACACGTGCAGGCGTTGAGTACGAGCACCGTCGAAAGCATGGACATGAAGGCGAAGGTGGTCGCCTTTCAGAAGCTGTTCTTGTTTAAGTATCTCAATTATCAGGAGTTGGTTCGTGTTCTGAAGGTTGTCTACGAGAAGCCGTATGAGCCGGGCCAAACGATTATTCGCGAAGGGGACCTGGGTGACGAGTTGTTCATGATCGCGAAAGGGTCTGCTGCCGTCATCAAGGACAATCAGCATCTGACCACGTTGGAAACGGGCGCTCAATTTGGTGAGATCGCCTTCATGGATGGCAAGCCTCGATCAGCCACCATTCGTGCGTTGGAGCGATCCACACTCTTATGCATCAAACGGGAAGATTTCCGCGAGTTGACCCGTACCGATCCTGTGATCGCCACCAAGCTCTTGTGGTGCTTCGTTTTGAATCTGGCCGGTCGTATGCGCGGTCTCAGTCACAGTTTGGTTAACGCCACGAAGAAGCCCGGTGCGGGCGAATGATGACGGTGTGGATGCGGAGTTGTGATGCATGTGTACTGCATGCGGACAGTCAAAGGGGATAAGACAATCGTGCGAGCCAAAGTGTCCGCAAGTACCCATGTTGGTCGATCACGTCCCACAAACCAGGACAGTTTGTTTGTGGATGCCCGCTGCGGTGTGTTTGCTGTGGCGGATGGGGTTGGTGGTGGTCGTGCCGGCGATGTGGCTTCCCATGTGTTTTGTGAGGCCGTGCGGGAGCATCGCAGTGCGTTCGAACCCACTCTGAATCAACCCTTGCAGGGAACCCACACACGTCAACAGGCGATATCCGTAATGCAGACGCTCTTTAATGTAGCCGCGGACCGTATTTATCGCTTGTCCGAGAGCAACGCGAAGTATCGAGGCATGTCGACCACGGGCGTTGTGCTTGCCCTGGGTGCCGGTGGCGCCGTCCTGGGTCACGTCGGCGACAGTCGCGCCTATTTGGTGCAAACCGACAATGTCCGTCGATTGACCGTTGATCATACATTGGCCCAAGAGTTGCTCCAGCAAGGAATCTTGTCGGAGGCCGATCTAGACACATTTCCACACCACAACGTGTTGGCAAGGGCGATCGGTCAATTTCCTACGGTGAGAGTCGATACGTTGTGGCTGGATATCATGCCCGGGGACAATGTGTTGATGTGCACCGATGGATTGTACCGCCACTTGACGACCGATGACTTCCACGCACTGGTCGATGAAGGGGTCGACTGGGCCATCGAGCAGTCGAATAAACGGTCAGGAGATGACAATTTGACCGGTGTTTTGGTGCGTGTGCCGCAGGTTGAGGACCGAGGCGATCGACTGGACACAACAGAAAAAGCGCGTCATCTCGCTCAACTCTCTCTCTTTCAGCATCTCAACTATCAGGAGTTGTTGATGGCCCTCAAGAGTGTGTACCAGATCCAGTTTGAACCCGGGGACACCGTGTGTTGTGAAAACCAGACAGGCGATTCACTCTTTGTGGTGGTGTCTGGCAAGGTCTCGGTCCGAAAGGGTGATCATGAATTGACGACCCTGGGTGCGGGCAGCCACTTTGGGGAGATTGCGTTCATGGATGGTGGGAGCCGCTCCGCCGACGTGGTCGCGCTCGAACCGACGTCCATGTTGACCATTCAACGGGAAGATTTCTTGGCTCTGACGCGTGTCCATCCAACCATTGCAGCCAAGATCTTGTGGGCGTTCACATTGAACTTAGCCGATCGTCTTCGGGATCTGTCGTATGATTACGTACACAGCGATTAGCTCTTCTTGTCCGTCTTCTGGAAGAGATCGGCGAAGGTACCCATTCCGTGGCGCCCTTTGTTGTCGGCTTGCCAGCGAGCTACGTCAGCCGTCTCTTTGTTCAGCGCGACTTGTGTTTGGCTGAGCGTCATTTTTCGGTCTTTGGGTTCAACGGCGATCACTGCGGCTGTGATCGATTCCCCCTCCTTAAAGAGACGGGTGGGATCTCGGTTCGGGTCAATGTCCATTTCACCGAATGGGATGAGGGCGGTGATCCCCTCTTCGACCGTTACGAACACTCCGAAGCGCTCCACATTTTCAATGATCCCCCCAACGGTCGTACCGACGGGATAACGGTGCTGCGCATTGGTCCACGGGTCCTCATGGACTTGTTTCATGCTCAACGACAGCCGTTTCTCCGCTTCATTGGCATCCAAGATGACGACGTCAACGCGGTCTCCAACAGAGACGATTTCGGAAGGATGGCGAACCCGGCGCGCAAACGTGAGTTCAGAGACGTGTGCGAGTCCTTCTAGGCCGGGTAGTACCTCAACGAAGACGCCGTACCGTTCCACACGGGTGACCTCTCCGGTCACCGTGTCTCCCACCTTCACGTCGGTGCCAAATCGTTTCCACGGATCGCCATCGGCGCTCTTCATGCTCAGGCCAACGCGTTGTTCTTCGCGATTGATGTTGAGAACGGTCACTGTGACTTCCTGGCCCCTGTGAACCAGATCGGACGGATGGCCGACACGTCCCCACATCATCTCTCGGAGATGAACCAATCCGTCCACGCCACCCACGTCGACGAAGCAGCCATATTCTTGAATGGACGTGACCGTGCCGGTAATGACCTGACCCTCGTGGACTTCGTCCCAGAAGCGCTCGGCCAGTACAGCGCGCTCTTCACGAATAAGCGCTGTTCTACTCAGTACAATCCGGCGGCTATCTGGCACATATTCGATGACTTTGAATCGATGAACTTGGTCCACCCATTCCGATGTATCTTCCACCCGTTCGAACGACATGTGGCTAAAGGGAACAAAGGCCGTTTGGCCTGCCACAGCGACTTCGCAACCACCTTTGTTGACGGCGGTGACCTTCCCTTCCACAGGCAAACCCAGTTCAAAAGCTTCCGCAATGGCCGCTTTGCTATGCAGGCTGACCGTGAGCTTCTGGCTGAGGCGAACACCGCCGGCAGTGGACACCACGGTGGCTTCGATCACGTCGCCTTCTTTGATGTGTTCATCGGCCAATTCGCGCACATCGATGACGCCCTCTGCCTTGCCGCCCAGATCAATAAACACGCTGTCATTGCTGATACTGACGACGCGACCTTGTACGATTTCTCCTCGCCGAATCGGTTTGCCTAGTTCAATCCCAACCCCCTCCGTAAACAACTGAGCAAACTCTTCCTCTTCGGGTGTAAAGGCCATTGGTGTCTTTGTTTTGTCGTTTTGCATAGGCAGCGGGGTACCAAAGGTGCCCATGTGGGTCAAGGGTCATGAATGAACGTTTGGGGGTGATCCGTTGCAACAACATGGCATGAACGGATAAAATACGTGCATGGAAACTCGACATTTGTATTTTCTGGTCGTCGGCTTGTTGCTTTTCATTCCGAGCGTTTCAGTGGGCGCAACGGGGATTTCTTATCAAGAGATCGTCGGTGGATTGGATGATCCCACGGACATGGTCTTTGTGTGGGAAGGGGTGCCAGCCATTGTGGCAGAGCGCTGTGGGGACATCGAGAGTGCCGACGAAAAAGGGGTCAATCACCTGGGTACGCTGAGCGATTCGGTCGATTGTCAGCAACTAGATGCTGGACTGATCGGACTGGCTTCGGTGGTTAACTCGGATGCATCGGCCGATCTTTTCCTGTATTTCACAGCAAAGGGACCCGCCCCCAAGCAGCATAAGATTGTTCGGATTCCAATCGAGCGCAATGGTTCGAGCGTTGCCTTGTCAGTGGGACAGCAGAGCACCGTAATCGATGAGTTGCCCGCCTTTCAGGCACCCCGGGGCGGCGGGGGGATTGGTGTGGGACCCGACGGCATGCTTTATGTGGGTGTGGGCGACGACGGGAAGCCGAACTGGGTGCTGGATTTAACGAAGTTGCACGGGAAAGTACTTCGTCTGACGCTGGATGGCAGCGCACCCAATGACAACCCCACATTTGCCGGGGCGCCGGCTGCTTCGTTGCCAGAAATCTTTGCGATTGGGCTTCGTCGCCCTGTTCGTATCGGTGTGGACAGCCTATCGGGTGCGGTTTGGATCGCGGAGGTGGGCGCCAGTGTCCAAGAAGTGAATCGAAGCACGGGTGGAGAGAACTTCGGTTGGCCTACGGACACGGGAGACATCACCGAGCCCGTGCATACGTACGGCAGTGCTCCTCCCATGGCCGTTGTTGTTGGGGCGCCTTATCGAGCGACATCGGGAGAATATCGGTTTCCCGATTCTTACGCCGGCGCCATTCCGATGGCGGACTTTTATCAGTCGTGGATCCAGGTGCTAAAGCCGGACGATGGAGAGTGGACGACTGAAGAACTCACCGCCAGTGGTCCTGTCAATGTCCGAGCCATCGTGACGGGATTGGACGGTGGACTGTATTTTGTGGAAGCCGGAAAGAACGCGATCTCCCGTTTGGCGTGGACAGACAAGCCACCGGAAGTGACCATTGAATCGCCAAGCGCTGCACATCACTATGGGGCCAACGAAACACTGCAACTCAAAGCCAGCGCGGTGGATGATGGACAGGTTGTGCCGGACAGTGGTTTTTCATGGCAAGTCACCCTTTACGCGAAAGACGACACAGCCCAAGACACGGCGACCTTTAGCGGAAAGAGCGCGGAATACACCTTGCCGGGAAACGTCGACACCGAGGGCCGTCTCGCAATTCATCTCACGGTAACGGACGCAGCGGGCAGCACCGGTGTTGCGACCGTGATCCTGTATCCTGGAGCGACGAGTGTGACATTTGCAACGGTCCCTGAAGAGGGGATTGTGCTGGCGATAGATGATGAGGACATCACATCCCCTCTGACGCGCTTGTACCTACCCGGTACAGTGGTGAATATACGCTGCCCCCAGGAAGTCATTTTGGGAGATGAGCTTGACCTGTACACCTTTCAAGAGTGGAGTGATGGGGGGGAACCGACCCACGACTTCACCGTTCCCGATACGGATGTCACCTTGACGTGCACATTGTCCCCGCATGGACCACCCCCGGTGGTCGAAGCGCCACGAAATATTGTTGTGGATGGTGGTGTGACCGATACGGGGGTAAATGGTTCGAGCAGTGGTTCCGGTGGCGGATGTGCACTGAGAAACCAGGCGTCACCCGGTCGTGGCCTGTGGGGGGTCTTTGTGGGTGTTGTTCTGCTCTTTATGGGACTTCGTGTGCGTCGACGCTCGAGGCCTGTTAACGGGTTACGAGGTGGGATCGCACGTCCAAACATTGGGGCATGATGCCCTGGCTCGAGACAGAATAGAGAAAACTCGGCTTTCGTTTTTCCATCGCACCAGGGTTTTTTGTGCCTGTTCGCAGTCGGTAACCGCGCTGAACTCTCGCAACAGGCGTACCATGAGGGCGCCTTGGTCTGGTGTAAGCGATGGTTTTCCAACTTCCGATGCGATGCATTGCACACGACTGGCTACGATGATTCCAAGGGGCAACGCCTCAGCACCAACTGCTTTCCACGCTAACTCATCCAGCTTGCCGTCACGCAACATGGTGATGGCGGTCTGAGCATCTTGAAGGGCCTCAGTGGCTTTTCCCACACCGAGGAGGGCCACTGACCGTGCGAGATAGGCTTCCGCAAAACTGTCGTCCGCGCGTATGGCACGGTTTAGGTGGTTCAAGGCTTCTCGATGACGGTCCTCTAAGAGCATGTCGATGCCAGCTCGCGCACGTTTGCGTGCCGCCTTCCGCCCTTTGACTTCCAGTTTGTAGTTTGCGGAGATGACTCCGGATAGGCGGGGCGGGTTGAGACCACCGAAGAACAGGAACGCCACGGCGGCGAGCCCAAGGATCAATATTGCGGGCGTCCATTGAGTTCTGGGAGACCCATTTGACTGCAGAACGCTTTGACTGGGTAAATTGTACCCACAATGGGGGCATTGCTGGGGTCTACCGGGCACTCTTTTCCGGCAAAAAACGCACTTCATGTCACACTTCTCCCCATCTCCATACCGTGCAGCTTGGCGGTCATAACCGAACTCTGTCAAGAATTCCAATCAGTTGCGCATGGAATATATTTTTCGGCACGGTTGTTGCTTGTATTAGACATCACCTGGTGCCGAAATTACCCGGTTTCCAGGAGAAACGACGTTCTTTTAAACACTTCACTAACAATCACCGTCACCATGTGACGGTGATTGCCTCACTGGAGAATGTGGAACTGCCCAATTACCCGGGGCATCATGGGCGCCTTCCGTTTCGCGAATTTCAGTGTACCTTCCCTTCCTTAGCGACCACCTGCCCCCCGATGGTGACGTTCCGAACTAGAACCGGGGCGTTACGTCACCGTCGAGGGGTTCCTATCTTACGCAAGCCCATCTTGCACCCAATCGATTTCCTCTCACGATGTGATACCCGTCGAATATTGACGGTTGAGCGTCAATTTCATAGCGCTTCTCACTCGGTGTCTACTAATTGGACCATGCGTAAAAAAATTAGGCGTGCAGTCGCGTTGATTGGTGGCACTACCGACGAAAGCGAGTTCATCCTTCCCAAGGAATCCTAATTATTAACAATGAGTTGCAATTATTTCATGTCCGCTCTTCATTCTGGCACGTCCGTTGCTATTACTAATGTGCAGAAATTGAGTTTTGAAAAACTGTGATTAGTGTGAGCCGCCCACGGTTTTTCAGAAGGCGACCGAGTTCTCGGTCGCCTTTTTTTTATCGCCTCGGCGTTTGTCGTGTGTCGGTCATGACGTGATGGACACGAAACCGATAGGGAAGAGCGAACTGCAGATTCTTCCTGGCGGTCACACGGATGTAATACGTTTTCCCGGTGCCTGAGAATCGCATGACGACAGGCGTTTTATCGTCCTTCCTCTTGTTTCGCATGTTTGGATCGAGTTGGAAGTCCCGCGCGTTGAGTGGGTTGCTGTCGCTGACCGTCAGCAGTGCTCTCTTGAGGCTGGCCACTGTCGTGACCACTTCGATGGTCTTGTGTTTGGGGTCGCGAACCGGAATAGAGAACATGTCCACGTCGCTTGTCCCACTCAGTTCTCCCGTGCAGAGTTGACCAAACACAACCGGGACGGCGTGGTCGCGGTCGTGGTTGGGTTCGATTTCCCTTGCATTGAACATGGGTTCCCGGGTGGTTCGGATTGTGTACCCACTACGTTCCAGACCATAACCACCGTGCTGTATAGACAAGAAATATTGGATGCGTTGATTGCCGAGTTGTTCTTCCGTCATGGGCGGTGCCTCAGCGAAAGAAGAGTTCATGACACCATCCCGGTCCTCATCGGCGTAGAGCAAAACCAACTCCTCGCCGGGCAGTCGTCTCAGCAATTCCAGACGGATGGGCACGGTCTTTTCGGAGTTGACCGAAAATCGCCATTGATCGCCGGTGGTGTTTCTATTCAATGAGTATGCGTAATGATCGATGTCGCCGTATCCGTCTAGATGGCCGGTATGTGGATCCCCCAGACCGCCAGCTGACGCTTCGTGAACCGTGTCATTGGGTTCGATTTCTCCGGGCATTGGAACCGTCAGTCCGACTGTCACCGTCAACGCGTACGTGTGCTCATTTCCAGACGATGCGATGTCAGCGCCGTCTTTGGATTCCGTGACATTGATGAGCACTTCACTTTCGGCAACCGGAAGACGGTGAATGGTCTCGGCTAGATCGGGTCCCGAATGGTCCAAGTGCGCGAGGGTGTGGTGGCCTGAGGCGTCCAATACATCCATCATGATGTTCATGTGCTGCACACCGGAAAGGTGCAGCGATAGGTATCGGTTGGTTCCACCCAGGTAGATGCGATAATAGTCTCGGTCTGATTCAAAGCGAGACAGAGGTTCTCCGATGAGCCCCGTAATGGTCTGCCCGTCTTGGATCACTGTGGCGAGTGCCGGAGAGTTGTTGGGTTCATGTTCAGTGAGCACTTCGTCGGTGGCGGTCGATACAAAGAAGAGGATCGCACCGGCTACCGCTGCGACGGTGAGAATCAAAGAGACCACACCGTATATCCACCGGTGGCGTAGGGAACGGCGGAATGCATCGTCGATATCATCCGTGAACTCTTCTTCGTCCAGAAGGGGGTCGAATTCATGGTGGGTAGCGGAACTGTCTTGGTTGGAGCCGGGGGAGAGAGCCCCAGCCGGCTGCTGTTCGGTCGCCCCCTCCGGAGGGATTGGTGATTGTCCCAGCGTCTGCTTTCCTTCTTTGGGATCATTGCTTCCGTCTAGGATGTCTTGATTGAGCTGGTGGGCTTCCTCAAAGGCGCGCAGGCGCTCTTCCAAGTCAGAGTCAATGGCGGCAGTAGTCTCATCCAATTCCTCTTGCCAATCTGCCACATCCATGGATTCACCGCCTGGATCGGACAGGCAGCCTGCGATCTCCCGGCGCATCGATGAGACCGTGTCGAATCGGTTCTCGGGATGTTTTGCCAGGGCACGCCAGACGAGGCGGTCCACGCGCACGGGAATGTGTGCGTCCGGCAGGCGCTCACAGACCGACGGAATGGGGGCCAACAGGTGTTTTCGCAACACATCAAAGGTGCTCGGTGCATCCACGGCGTGTTGATCGGTGAGCATCCGAAACACCAGGCATCCCAACGCGTAGATATCGCTTCGGTGGTCAACTTCTTCATTACGGATCTGTTCAGGCGCCATATAAAAAGGCGTACCAAAGAGATCGCGATGACTTTGAACCGAAAACACATCCGTTCCACCGCGAATTTTCGCGAGGCCAAAATCGAGCACTTTTGCGAAATCAGAAAATTCCGGCTTTGTGCTCTCGTTTTCAAAATCCTCAGGATTCTTCACAATCATGATGTTTTCTGGTTTGAGATCCCGATGGATGATTCCCGCCCTGTGGGCTTCGTCGAGCGATTCACACACTTGGTCAAGAATGAAGAGGACACGCCGCCAATCAAGGGGGCCAGTGGCAGCCAGGAGTTGTTGTACGTCCTGGCCATCGAGATACTCCATGACCAAGTAGAAAAGCGCCTCGTGCCGTCCAAAATCGAACATACGAACGGTATGAGCATTGGAGAGCCGGCAGACCGCACGCGCTTCCCGAGTAAATCGGCTTACGAGTTTTTTGCGATACACCATGTCTTCATGCAGGACCTTCATGGCCAATCGTTGGTGTGTGTAGACCTGCTGGACTTCGAACACACTCCCCATGCCACCGCGCGCAATCAGGCGCTGAATTCGATACCGATCATCGATGATATTGCCCACATACGACGAGACAGCCTGTTCATTGCTATGATCATTCGACTCTGTCACGGCGCGCTCGTTTCGCTCCCAATGCCCAGTTCGTACTCGTTTGACCGGGACGGGGTGGACTCGTGAATGGTTGACCAAAGTATCCCTCATGGCCAAGGGCGGGTCAATGTACGGACAGCGTAGGTTGACGCCATTGAGATCCCGTGGAACAACCAGCCCGAATGACAACCCTTTCACTCGAATTTGACCGAGGCAGTCTCGTCCTTTCCCCGGCAGGTCTTGAGTTGTCTGACGTTCCCACTGGATTCGTGTTGGATCCGCGCATTGGGGGGCGATATCGTGCGGAAGCCTGTTGGTATCGACGCGCGGTGGGTACCTTGACGCGGTCGTCGTCTTCCTTCGTCGACAGAGCACGAAACTACACGACATTGCAGCTTTCTCAGCGCCATTCGCTGGACCCCTTTCCCCATCAACAAGAGGCTCTCGCCGAATGGGATCGATCGGAGCGCAGCGGAATCGTGATTCTTCCGACGGGTGCTGGAAAGTCGTTCTTGGCGATCATGGCGATGCAGGTCGTGCAGCGTTCTACTTTGATTGTGGTCCCGACGTTGGATCTGCTCACTCAGTGGACACGGGTTGTGTCGAGCGCATTTGGGATCGACGTGGGTGTGGTGGGTGGTGGAGAATATTCGGTGTCCGACATTACCGTGACCACCTATGACTCCGCATATCGGCATATGGATCGGTTCGGAGACCGGTTTGGACTCATCGTCTTTGACGAAGTACATCACTTGCCGAGTGATACGTACGCACAGGCGGCAAAGCTGGCCATCGCACCCTACCGTCTCGGATTGACCGCTACGTTGGAGCGTCCCGATGGTGCTCATCACGTGTTGGACACACTGGTGGGGCCAGTGGTGTACAGAAAATCGGTCACCGATCTGAAAGGGGTGTACCTCAGTGACTATGAAGTGCGCCGTATTAACGTCGCGTTGACGCCAGACGAGCGCAGTGAACACGACAAAGAGCGTGGCTTGTATCTAGAATTCATCAAGCGCCACGGTATTCGATTGGGTGGGCCGCGTGGATGGCAACAGTTTCTACGCGCTACAAACAAGTCGGCTGAGGGTCGCCGAGCACTGCGCGCGTACCACGCACAACGGCACATTGCGATGGCCAGTGAAAGCAAGATGGAGGTGCTTCGGACCATTCTGGAAACGCATGCTCAGGAGCCGTGCGTCTTTTTCGCGAACGACAATCGAACGGTGTATGAGGTGAGCCGTCGATTTCTTGTCCCGGTCATAACCCATGAAACCCCGGCCAAGGAACGTCGCCGCTGGTTGGATGGCTTGGCGGCAGGTCGCATTCGGGCGGTGGGGACAAGTCGTGTTCTGAATGAAGGAGTCGACATGCCCGATGTGTCCGTGGGGATCATTCTCAGTGGCACCGGCAGCGTGCGAGAACACGTCCAGCGTCTGGGGCGAATTCTCCGGCATCGTGAAGGCAAGCTGGCCATTTTGTACGAATTGGTCACGGCAGACACTGCGGAGCCGCACACCAGCCGCCGTCGACGTGAGCACGAGGCTTATCGCGAATGCTGACCAAGGACCTGGCACGATTCAAAGTCCGTGATGGGATTGTCCTGCCGGGATGGTTGCGTGTCGATCGCGCGCACAATATAAACCGGGCGGGTCAACTCATCGATGTGATGGACCGTCTGGTGGGTGGCACCCGAGGAGAGCTCGAAGAAGCGCTGCGCACGGAAACGGATACCAGTCGCGATTTCCGGGTACGTCGTGGATTGGCCCATTTGTTGTTGAATCGTGCCACCTTCGACATGGCAACGACCTTGCCCCCCACAGATGTCCGGCAATTTGTGTTTGAGCGAGCAGCCCAAGCCCATCCGATCTCGAATGAAAGCCGTGCGGTGGTGTTGGCTGCTGCTGCTGCCCACTTTGGCGTAGCGATCGACGACATTGAACATGCTTTGTATGCCGACTTGGATCAGCACCAGCGATACACGTCCTATCAGTCAATGAGTTCGGAGGAGCTGCTCCATCGATACAATGTTGCCTTGGCCCAAGCGATCTTGTTGCGCTGTTCGGACGTACATATTGCGCTTCGTGATCCGACACCGAAACGTCTGCGTCAGTTGTTTCGATACCTGAAATTCTATCGATTACTCTACCGGCCTGAGGCGGATCCGGGCGGGAATGATGGATTGGAAAAGGACTACCGAATTGTTGTCGATGGTCCGCTGTCCATCGTCAACCAATCCACGCGATACGGTCTTTCTCTGGCGCAATTCTTGCCGGCACTCTTGCTCTGCGAGGATTGGTCTCTCACAGCCACCGTGCAAGCCAAGAAACGCAGCCCACGGGGTCTCTTTCAGCTCGACAGCGCGTTGGGGTTGGCGTCTCATTATCCCAATACGGGGATGTGGATTGCGGATGAGGAGCGTGCTCTCTTCGATCGTTTGGTAGCGCTGGCTTCCCCTTGGCGCGTAGAAGAGGGGAGCGAATGGGTGGATCTGGCGGGGTACGACGCGTTTGTTCCCGATTGGGTGATTCGTGATCCGGAAACGGGGCGATTCGTATACGTTGAAATTATCTGGCGTTGGCGCCGGCGTTCGTTGGAAAAGCGATGGAAGCTGCTCCAGGAGCATGGTCCAGCCAACATGGTCCTGGCCGTGTGTCGGAATGGGCGCGCTGACTTGGATGCATTGCCAGTTTGGCAAGGTCGGATCCACACATTCGCGCAAATTCCGAACGCGCGGTCGATTCTCAAGTTGACTCGAGAGAGTATGAACGCCCCGTAGTGCGAGTCAGAAGTGCTTGTTATTCCTTGATAAAATTGCTATCTCCCTACGCAACGAACCACGGTGGATGGGAGAAAAGTGGTGACAATTCGGGTCGGCATAGTGGGTGCATCGGGATACACTGGCGGAGAACTACTACGCTTGGTTAGTGCTCATCCAGACCTTGAGATCACAAGATTGGCGGCCGGCCGGTCTGCAGGTCAGTCCCTTGATTCTGTGTGGCCGGGCCTGACCGATTTGGGCGTGTTGGATGACCGACCGATGGATGTGTATCGCGCCGCGGATGTCGTTCAAAACTGCGACGCAGTTTTCTTGGCTTTGCCCCATGGGATCAGCGCTGAAATCGCTCCAGAGTTGGTCGACAATGGTTTGACAGTGGTGGATCTAGGGGCTGATTTTCGTCTCAAGGATCCCGCAACGTATGCACGTCATTATGGCAAACCCCATCCTTGTCCAGAGCGATTGTCGGACGCCGTGTATGGTTTGGTGGAATGGCATCGAGACGAATTGCACGGTGCCAAGCTCATTGCCAACCCAGGATGCTATCCGACCGCTGTTTCGCTTGCTGTACGACCTTTTGTGAAAGCAGGACTGGTCGGCGATTTGGTCATTGCGGATTGTCTGTCGGGTGTATCTGGAGCGGGTCGCGATCCATCGGCGACAACCCACTTCTGCACTGTTTCTGAAAGTGCCACCGCGTACAAGCCGGGCGGTACCCACCGACATGTGCCGGAAATCGAGCAGAGTATTGGAAAGCCGGTGACGTTCACACCCCACCTCATCCCGATCAATCGAGGAATGGTCGCGACTGTACATTTTCGTCCGACGGCGTCGGTGAGCCTCGAAGAGTTGACGCAAATTCTCGTGGAGCAGTACCAGTCAGACACCATGATCAGTGTTCGCGACGACGTTCCGTCGACGGCGGACGTTCGCGGTACCAACCGCGCACATGTCCATGTTTGTTTTGACCACGAACGCAACATGGCGACGGTGATCAGTGTGATTGACAACTTGCTCAAAGGTGCATCGGGCCAGGCTGTTCAGGCGCTCAACGTCGCGTTGGGGATGAATGAGAACACAGGCTTGCCATTGTTTCCGCTGACCCCGTAGAAGGAACCCTGCAGCAATGGATCCATTAACACCACCCGTCGAATCGTATGGAGACCTGCTGGATGGGGGTACGTACACGTCGGTGCCAGGGACCGCGGTGGGAGTGTGCGCAGCAGGTATCAAGTCGTCCGATCGTTTGGACGTGGCCGTGCTCGTGGCCGATGGCGTGGCTGCCGGAATGACCACCACTTCCACGGCGGCTTCCGCGCCATGCGTTTGGACCCGAAGCATTCTGCCAGGTCCGCTCATGGCTGTTGTGGTTAATGCTGGAAATGCCAACGCCGCGACAGGTCAGCAAGGCGTGGACGACTGTCGGGCCATGCGGATGGCGGTCTCGGAGTTACTGGGATCCGATTCGAGTCGGATCGCGGTCTGCTCGACGGGTGTGATCGGCGTGCCCATGCCCATGCAGCGCGTGATTCCAGGTGTGAAAATGGCTGCTGCTGATTTGTCTGCCACCGGTCACGATGCAGCCAAGGCGATCATTACGACAGATTTGGTGACCAAGGAAGCGGCCGCGAGAGTGGACGGAATCACGGTGGGTGGCATCGCCAAAGGCTCGGGCATGATCCATCCCAACATGGGGACGATGTTGGCGTTCTTGGCCACGGATGCGTCTGTTGAAGCGGACGTGCTCCAGTCCGTTCTCAAGGAAGTGGTCGATGTCACATTCAACGCCATCACTGTGGATGGCGACCAGTCCACCAGCGACACGGTCATTTTGCAGGCGACGGGTCAATCCGTTGACGTGCGATCCGACACACACCAATACAACGCATTGAGAGTGGCGTTGTACACGGTCTGTCGACACTTGGCTCGCTCCATTGCTCGCGATGGCGAAGGGGCGCGTCGATTGATCAGTGTGATCGTGGAAGGATTGGACAACAGGTTGGCTCAACAGGCCGCGTTGGTTGTGGCGCGCTCTCCTTTGGTCAAGACCGCCGTGCATGGGTGTGATGCCAACTGGGGGCGAGTGGTGGGTGCGTTGGGAGCCGCGGGTGTCGATGGGTTGGACCGTGTAGATTTGGATTTTGCCGGTGTACCAGTCGTTCGAAATGGACGTCCGATCGCCTTTGATGAGGAGGCTGCATCGGCGGCCTTGGCGGCAGACGAAGTGATTATTCATGCGCGTCTTGCCGGGGATGGTGTGGGCCGTGCCTGGGGATGCGATTTATCTGCAGATTATGTGAGGATCAATGCCGATTACCGTAGCTGAAGCTCTTATCGAGGCCTTGCCATACGTCCAACGTTGGGCCGACCAAATTGTGGTGGTCAAACTCGGCGGAGCGGCGATGGCCGATCCAAAACTGGGGGACGCGGTCGCTCGCGATCTGGTCTTGCTGCGTGCGGTGGGTGTTCATGTGCTTCTCGTGCACGGCGGGGGCTTGGCTGTGTCGGACATGGGCCGCCGGCTGGGGCTGGAGCCACAGTTCGTGGATGGGTTGCGTGTCACCGACGACGAGACGATGCGGGTGGCTCAACTCGTCCAAGTGGGGGGGATCTCGCGAGATTTACTCGCTGCTATGGCGCGTTTTGGCGGTCAGGGGATTGGGCTGTCCGGTCATGACGGTGGGGGATGGATGCGGGCAAAAGTGCGAAAGCACGTTTCGGTCGAGACGGGAGAACATGTGGATCTCGGGCGCGTGGGGGACATTACATCGGTGAATGTTGCATTGATACAAACGCAACTTCATGCGTCCGTGATCCCGGTCATCGCTCCCGTCGCCGTGGACGATGAGTTCAAGGCATTGAATGTCAATGCGGACAACGTGGCCATGGCCATTGCTGGTGAGCTCAACGCAGCACGCTTGCTCTTCATGACGGACGTAGACGGAATTCATGGTCCCGATGGCCTGGTCAGTGAGGTGGATCCTGCAACCCTTCGAAGCTGGGTGAACGACGGGGTCGTCTCGGGCGGCATGGTTCCCAAGGTGGAAGCCTGCCTTGCTGCGTTGGATGCAGGGGTGGACCGTGTCACGATCTTGGATGGAAAAAAGCCCCATGCGCTTCTTATCGAGTTGCTGACCGATGCGGGCCTTGGGACGTTGGTCTGCGCTTAACCCAAGTCACTCAGTCGATGGCGCAGAACCGTGAGCGCTGCTAAGGGCGCCGTTTCAGCGCGAAGAACGAGGGAGCCTAGGCTGCATTCGGCCCAACCCTCTTGTCGAAGAACGTGAATCTCGTCATCAGCCCATCCCCCCTCCGGGCCCGTCAACACACAAACCGATCGAGGTGCCGCTGCCGGCAGGAGATCGCGCAAGGCGACATCAGCGCTTGGCGACAGGAGCAAGCGAAGCTCTGCAACCGAGGGAGCCTCGAGCCAACCTGTCAAGGCCATTGGTTTGTGGACGGTGGGCTCGAACGCGACGCCGGATTGTTGAGCCGCCGCGCGTACGATACGTGACCACCGTTGATGACTTGCACTGTCTCGACGAACGCTCCGACTAGAGTAGAGCGGATGCAGCGCACTCACGCCCAGTTCGGTCGCCTTCTCCAACAAGACGTCCATTCGTTTTCCTCGAACGGGCACAAACGCAAGATGGATTGCTGGCCCGGGCAGGGCTGGCAGACTCTTACGAGCACCGAGTTGGAGTGTGTTTGGGTCGGTCAGGGTGGCTTTGAATTGTCCACCCACACCATCGCGTACGTGGAGAGAATCGCCGGGTTGAAGCCGTAAAACGCGCACCAAGTAGTGGGCCTCGTCGGGTTGCAACGTGAGCTCATCACCGGGTAGCAATCGGTCAGAGTCGACGATGAGTCGTGTCATGCGCTGCGGCTCCATTGCATACTGACCCATTCGCCGTCCTGGCGTTGCTCCTCAAGCACGAGGGAACATCGAGTAAATGTGGTGCGGACTCGGTCGACCTGTTCATCCAAGATGCCGCTGAGCAACAGGGTTCCCCCGGGGCGTACAACGCGAGCGAGATCGGTCGATAAGGAAATCAAGATGTGACTCAGGATATTGGCAATGACCAGCTCATACGACTGGGTGATATCAGCCAAGGGAATATTCGTTGCCGAGATGGTCGCGCTGACGGCGTTTTTATCGGCGTTCTCGCGGGTGGTTCGGACAGCATCTGCATCCACGTCGATAGCGTGGATTGTAGAGGCCCCCAACTTTGCCGCGATGATCGACAAGATCCCACTGCCACAGCCAACGTCCAAGACGGAGTCTCCTTCAGCCACGCATTCCTCGATCGCTCGGATGCACAGGCGTGTGGTTTCATGCAGCCCGGTGCCAAAGGCCATTCCGGGCTCGATGATTACGTCGATGTCACTGGGTTTTTCGCTTCTTGGCTCCCACGGAGGCCTCACCACAATCTTGGTTCCCACACGAGTGCGACGAAAAAACGACTTCCACTTTTCGCGCCATTCCTCGTCGATGACGGTTTGTTCGACAATCGCCGACGTCGGAAAAGGGGCTAAAGCGGCGGAGATCGTCTCGGGATGAAGCTTCTTTCCGTACGCACGTATGAGAATACGATCCGAATCGAGATTCGCTGTTTCAGGGACAAGTTGGCCGGCAGATTGATCCAGGATTTCAATGCCGATGTTGGCATCGGTACCCATTAATGCGGCAGTAATTGCGTCTTCGTGAGCACAATCGGCTTCAATCGTAATTCGAGTCCAAAGGGTCGTTTGGTTACTCCGCGACGACGAAGACTTGCACCTCGGCCTTTACTCCACCCATGAGCTTCACTTCCACGGGATAAACCCCCAAGCTCTTGATGGGTTTTTCGAGGGTGATGTTTCGGCGGTCGACCGAGTGGCCTTCTTTGATCAAGGCATCGGCGATGTCTCGATTGGTGACCGAGCCAAAGAGCTTGTCCTCTTCGCCCACTTGACGGGCGATGGTCAGGGCCAAGTTGTTCAGCACTTTGGCCTGAGCATCGGCGTTCTGCAACGCTTTTGCACGCTTGGCTGCGACCACCCGTTTGGTGTGTTCAAACTGCTTCACGTTGCGTGCTGAAGCCACGATCGCGAGATTACGAGGGATCAAATAATTACGTGCGTAACCATTGGCTACTTCAACAATATCTCCAACCTGCCCAAGGTTGGGCACGTGGTCGTTTAGTATGACTTGTAAACTCATTGCTGCCCCCTAGACCGACT
>Ga0310121_10002508_pt1 | contig 17314 bp, 16 predicted proteins | sample CB27_Tmax_986_MG_FD_203504 | JGI IMG/M metagenome (GOLD analysis project Ga0310121, IMG submission 203504) | Marine microbial communities from Western Arctic Ocean, Canada - CB27_Tmax_986 | ecosystem: Environmental > Aquatic > Marine > Oceanic | place: Canada: Western Arctic Ocean | collected...
GCGCGAGATCTTCGTGCCGCCCGGCGCTGCTCGACTGGAGGTGGCGCTGAGCGGAGGGGGCGATGTCGACCTCGTCTTGCGTTACCTGGAAGCGCCGGACCCGTCGCAGTACCTGGACCCGGCCAACGGGCCGGACCTCTTCACCGCGATCACGATCGACTCCGAGGAGTCGATCGTGATCGCGGGACCGCTGCCGGGGGTTTACGTGCTGGCGGTCGTCGCCGTGCTCGATCTGCAGGTGGTCGACGTCACCGTGCTGCTGGAGTAGCGGGCGCGAACTTGCCCTGGGCCTGGGCGCTACCCTGGGTCGTCTCGCATTGGAACCGCCAGTTCGTCAACTTCACTGCGGGAGATCACAATGCCGCCCGTTTATTTCGTGGTCCAGAACACCATCACTGATCAAGAGAAGCTGGATGAGTATTTGGCACAGGCCGGCGCGACCATGCCTAGCGAAGGGGTATGCCTGCTGGTGGCGGATGACGCCCCAAAGACCATGGAGGGCGATGCGCCGCATCAGCGCCTGGTGATAGCAGAGTTCGACTCGGAAGAGCGGTTCCAGACCTGGTACGACTCTCCCGGATACACGGAGGCTCGACAGCTTCGACTCGACGGGTTCGAGGGGTTCGCACTCCTCGCGGCGGGCTTCGAGCCAGGCTGAGCGGCTATTGCGTGATCGGCTAGCGGGGCAGTCCGGCCTGCAACAGCTCGGTCAATTCGCCGGCGCTGGTGACGGGTGCGCTACAGGCGAAGCCGTGACAGACGTAGGCGGTGGGCGCGCCGTCGATCGAGACTTTGCCTTCGAGCTGGGGCACCTCGCTCGGCTCGCCGCTGATATGCCGCATCAGGATCGTGTTGCGCGGCGGCCCGTCGCGCACGGCGTCGACGAGATCCTGCCATGAGGCCGCGTCCGGCCCGACGATGGCGACGGTCTGATGCCGGCTAAGCCAGTCGCGGGTCAAGGTTAGCAGGGGCATCATCGTGGGCGCCTTGGCGAGGATGGCGCCGTGAGCCGCGACCAGCGCCTCTATGCGATCAGCCAGCGCACCATCCGAGGTGAGGGCATAGAGGCGCGCCATGGCCCGCGCGGCCAGGGAGTTACCGGAGGGCGTGGCGCCATCGTGGACGGGTTTGTTGCGCACGACGAGCCGCTCGTTGCCGTCGCCGGTCGTGAAGAAGCCACCGGCCTCGTCGTCCCAGTAGCGCGCCAGCATCTCCTCGACGAGGCCAAGCGCCTCGCGGAACCAGTGCTCGTCGGCGGTTGCTTCGTAGAGCGAAAGCAGGGCGTCGGCCAGTGCCGCGTAGTCGTCGAGGAAGGCCGCGACGGAGACCCGCCCGCCCGCATAGATGCGGTGCAGGCCCCCACCGTCGGCGTCGTCGCGCAGGGTGTCGAGTAGGAAGGTGGCGGCGGCGGCGGCGGCCTCGACGAAGCGGGGGGCGTCCAGTTGGGCCCCGCCACGGGCCAGAGCGTCGATCGCCATGCCGTTCCAGGCCACGATCACCTTGGTGTCGGTAGCGGGGGCCACGCGCTCTGCGCGGACCGCGAGAAGCTTCTCGCGGGCGGCGGACAAGCGGGCCGAGGCCTGCTCGACGTCCGTTCCCGCCGCTTCGGCGACCTCCGTCATGGGCGCGGTGACGTTGAGGATGTTGGAGCCCTCGAAGTTGCCGCGCTGACTGACGTCGTAGTAGGCAGCGAAGAGTTCGGCGTCGTCTCCGACAATGGTGTTGACTTCGTCCAGCGACCAGACAAAGTACTTGCCCTCGACGCCCTCCGAATCCGCGTCGGTCGAGGCGTGGAAGGCACCCTCAGGGGTGCGCAACTCGCGCACGAGGTAGTCGAGCGTCTCTTCGGCGATGCGGGCATAGAAGGGGTCGCCGCTGAGCCGCGCCGCGTCGAGGTAGAGCGGCGGCAGCAGGGCGTTGTCGTAAAGCATCTTTTCGAAGTGAGGGACCAGCCATTTGGCGTCGACGGCGTAGCGATGGAAGCCGCCCGCGAGTTGGTCGTAGATTCCGCCCTCGGCCATTTTGCGCAGCGTCCAGAGCACCTGCTCCTTGGCCCGCTCGTCCTCCTGTGCAACAGCACCCTGCATTAGCAAGCCGAGGAAGAAGGGTTGGGGGAACTTGGGGGCGCCGCCGTAGCCGCCCTCCCGGGCGTCGTAGCTCTGCATGATCGCGTCGGCGGCGAGCCGGAACGATTCATCCTGGTCCGGCAACGATCCGTCGTCGAGGGCGGTGGCCCGCCCCTCGATCCGCTCGATGATGGCTTGGCCCTGCGCCGAGACCTTGTCGCGCTGCTGCTCATAGGCCTTGGCGACAGAGCGCAGCACGTCGGGCCAGCCGGGCATGCCCTGACGACCCTGGGGCGGGAAGTAGGTGCCGCCGTAGAAGGGCAGCCCTTCCGGCGTACAGAAGACGTTGAGCGGCCAACCGCCCTGGCCGTGGATCAACTGGATCGCCTCCATGTAGATGTCGTCGACATCGGGGCGCTCCTCGCGGTCGACCTTGATGTTGATGAAGAGCTCGTTCTGCAGCGCGGCGATCTCTTCATCCTCGAAGGATTCGCGCTCCATCACGTGGCACCAATGGCAGGCCGCGTAGCCGATGCTGACCAGGACCGGCTTGTCCTCGCGCTTGGCGCGCTCCCAGACGTCGTCGTTCCAGGCATTCCAGTCGACCGGGTTGTGGGCGTGCTGGAGCAGGTAGGGACTGGTCTCTTGGGCGAGCGCGTTCGTGTGTGGGTGGGCTTCGCCGTTGGTGTCGTTGGCGCTGTCGGGCATGACAGATCTCCCCCAGATCTCAACCGCCGGGCGCCATCCGTCGAGGCGCGGGTGCGAGCGTACCAGGGCGCTTATACATCGAGGCGGGTCGCGGGACTTCCAGATAGCCCCAGGGCTGCCTACGCTTCGTGCCGGAACCGCCCGGTGTTTACCGGGTGCACTCCGCTGGGGGACCCGATGAGCGAACAACCCGCTTACCTCTTCGTCTGCGTCCACAACGCGGGGCGATCGCAGATGGCGGCGGCCTGGGTGGGCGCGCTCACGGAAGGTCGCATCGAGGCTGCCTCGGCGGGAACCGAACCGGCTCATCGGGTAGACCCCGTCGTCCGAGAAGCGATGGCAGAGGTTGGCGTCGAACTCGACGCCACTCCGCGCATGCTGACCGACGATCTGGCTCAGGGCGCCGGCCGGGTGATCTCCATGGGCTGCAGCATTGAGCAGGCCTGCCCGGGGCTACGCGCGGACGAGGATTGGGGACTGGCAGATCCGGCCAGCGCGCCGCTCGTCGAGGTGCGCCGCGTCCGCGACGAAATTCGTTCACGCGTGGAGGCATTACTCAGTGGGGGCCGGCTCGATGGCTGACCCCGGCGGCCACTTCACCTTGTTGGAAAACTCCGTGCGACGCCTGCCCGATCTGCCGCGTGTGCTGCTGGCGGAGATCGCAGGAACGTTCGGGCTCGTTTTCTTCGGCGCGGGAGCGGCCACCGTCGACGCGTACACGGGGGGCGACGTCACCCGCGTGGGGATCGGACTCACCTTCGGGCTGGCCGTCGCGACGATGGTGCTCGCCTTCGGTCGCATCAGCGGCGCACACATCAATCCCGTCGTCACGCTGGCGCTGTGGCTGGCGGGGCGCTTCCCATCGCGGCTGGTGTTGCCGTACATGGCGGCGCAGATCGTGGGGGCCTTGATCGCCGCCTCGGTGCTGCACGGGCTGTTCCACGGCAGTCCGGGCGCGCTGGGGGCGACGTTGCCCAGCGGCGATGTCTGGACCTCGTTCGGCTTCGAGATCGTGCTGACGTTCATGCTGATCTACGTGATCTTCGCCGTCGCACATCAGCACCACGCGCCGCTGGTGCTGATCGCCGCCGCAGCCGGGATGGTGGTGGGGCTAGAAGCGACGTTCGCCGGCGAGATTTCGGGCGCGTCAATGAACCCCGCCCGCTCGTTCGGTCCGGCCGCGATCGCGTGGGTCTGGTCGGACCACTGGATTTACTGGGTGGCGCCAGCCATCGGCGCGGTGCTGGCAGCCCTTTTGCACCTCGCGGTGCATCGCCCGGAGGACGTGGCCGAGACCTAAGGCGTCGACGGCAGGCAGCGTTCACAACGATGGCGCAACGTGGACCTGGGTAGGGGGCAGCGGGAGACTAGGGCCCGCTGACAGGGAGGGGGGGCGTTGATCAACCGAACCTTCGTGGTCTTGGCCTTCGCCATGTTCATGGCCGCGTTGGGGCTGGGGATGGTGACACCGATCCTGCCGGTGCATGCGAGGTCGTTGGGGGCAACGGGCGCGCAGGTGGGGCTGACGTTCTCGGCGTTCGCGTTGACGCAGGTGTTCATCAGTCCGTGGAGCGGGCGCCTGGCGGATCGCTTTGGGCGCAAGCCGTTTCTGATCGTGGGGATGCTGACGTATGCGGCGGCGGCGGTCGGGTAGCTGTTCTCGGGCAGCATTGAGGCGGTGATCGGGTTCCGGATGCTGAGCGGGGTCGGGTCGGCGCTGGTCTTCTCGATGGCCGGCGCGTACATCGGGGACATGGCGCCGCTGGGGTCCGAGAGGCGTTACATGGGGGTGTTTGGGCTGTTCGATTTCCTGGGGTTCGGGATCGGGCCGTTGCTGGGGGGAGTGATCCGGGATCAGGCAGACATCGACACAGTGTTCCTAGCGATGGCGTTGCTGTTCTCGGCGGCGACGCTGGTGATCCTGATCCTGCTGCCGCGGGCCGTGCGACAGCCGGGCGGGGCGGGGCAACAGGCGAGGCGGGAGGTATCGGGGCCAGCGTCGCGGGCGGTGGTGCTACGAAACCGCTACATGCAGGCGCTGTTCGCGGTCCGGGTGGCGACCTCGGCGTCGTTGGGGGCGACATTCTCTTTCATCGCCGTGTTCATGGAAGAGGACTTGCTGGTCAGCTCGACGATGGTGGGGCTGGTGCTGGCGGCGGAGCAGTTCGCGGGGGGCGTGCTGCAGCCGGTGGTGGGGGTGGCGGCAGATCGCTTGGGACGGCGGTTGATGATCGTTGTTGGGGCGACTTTCGTCGCGCTGGGAGCAGTGACGCCCGTGCTGGTGGCGAGCTACTGGCCGATCTTCGTGGCGTACCTGATTGGGATCGGCGCGGGCGGAGCGGTGGTGAACGTGGCGTCGCGGGCGATCGAGGTGGAGGTGGTGCGTCGACTGGGAATGGCGACCGTGATGAGCCTGAATTCGACGGCGTTCGCGGCGAGGGTACTGGTGGGATCGTTGGGGGGCGGAGCGATCGCGGAGATCGGAACGACGCAGGATGCGTTCCTGGCGGCGTTCATCGCGTTGGTGGCCGGGACCCTGTTTTTCGTGCTGCGAACGGCTGGCGTGGGAACAGCGCTGACCGAGACGGGACTGGATGAGGGGCGGGGGGAGCCAGCCGGAGGTCGAGTCGATGCGTAGGCTTCGGCCGGCTCCTGCCACGGGACGAGGAGAACGTCCCGAGATGATCGGGATATGGCCTCCGACTCCGACGTCGTCATCCGACACGCGGCGCGCGTGCTCGTGCTCGTGCTCGTGCTCGTGCTCGTGCGCGTGCTCGTGCTCGTGCTCGTGCTCGTGCTCGTGCTCGTGCTCGACCGCGACGACGCATCCTGCTGATCCACACCCAGGTCGACCCGTCGATGGAGCGCAAGGTTTGGCTCACGCCGGTGGCGGACTCAACGAGGACGAGAGCGCCGAGGACGGCGCGCGGCGCGAGTTGTGGGAGGAGACGGGGCTGGAGACGGGCGAGCTGCGCGCGGTCTGGGATCGTCGCCACGCCTTCCGCTGGCGCGGGCGCAACCACGAACAGCGCGAGGGTTACTTCTTGGGACGCTTCGACGCGCCGTCGGTGAAGTTCACCGCGCTCGAAGAGTTCGAATCGCAGCAGTTGCTGGCGCTGCGCTGGTGGCAGGCGGAGGCGATCCGGGCGTCGGACGAGATCTTCATGCCGCGACGCCTGGGCGAACAGCGCCGCTTCTGCGCGGCGAACCGCCGTCGCAGCCGATCAAAGTCGACGTGTAGGTGGGCTCAGTCCGTCGTGCGGGTGCGCTTTGCGACCTGGTAGATGGTGGTGTGGCGGATCTGGGCGAGGTCGACGCCATCCTCCGAGCGGATCAAGCAGTCGACGACCCCGTAGTGGTGCCCTTTGCGTTCGAAGGTCTCCACAAACGTGCCCGCGACGACGAGGGTCTGCCCCTCACCAGGTCCGCTGTGAGCGGGGGCGAGATGCTGGATCTGGCTGCGGGCGTGGATGGCGGGGCCGTAGTCGTAGGAGTGGTGGATGAAGGGCGTGCAACGGGCGGCCAGCCAGCCCGGATGGATGCGAGGATCGGGCCCGAACCAGAGCGCGTCGCCGTCGGCCTCCTGTTCCACTGCGTAGCGGGTGGCGGCCTCGGCGGACAGCGGAACGGGCATCGGACGCAGGTCTTGGCCAACGGGGGCGACCTCCGGCGTCAGCAGCGGAAGCGTGTCGGGCCGGGGCCGGGCTTCAACGTCTTGGGGGCGATGCAGCTCCGCGGCCCAAGCGGCGCGTCCCAGGCCGACCCTGCCCGTGATCGCATCTTCGTTAGGGCCCTTGGACACCGTCAGCTCATGCGCGCCGTTCGCCACTTGTTCGACTTGGATCGTCAGTCGATCGTCGGGGTAGACGGGGCGGCGGAAGGCGATCTCGGCCCAGCCGAGCTCCAACCAGCCGTCACCCAGCGCTTCGCGGATGGTGGCCACGGTCCAGCCGTAGACGGTCACGCCGCCGACGAGAGCCGCCTCGTAGCCATAGTCGCGCGCAGCGTCCGTCGAGTGGATCACGTTGGGGATGTCGGGGTTGTCCGGGTCCTCCATGAAGGCCGTGAAGTCCCTTGTGGCGAGGGCTGTCATGTGGCGCTCCTTCCGATACGGCGGGCGCTGGGGGTGAGGCCGCCGACGTTGCGCTCGGAGAGCGGGGGCACGGCCCGAGGTTCGACGTCGATCGCTTCCTCAGGCGGGAAGCGATGAATCCAGAACGCCGCGACGACCGCGAGCGCCGCGATGACGGCGACGATGATGAAGACGGCGCGGAAGACGCCGATCCCCGGAACGGCCCCGTCGGTGCTGAGGATACCCGCCAGCAGCCCGGCGCCGACGATGCTGCCGAGATAACGCATCATCGAGTTGGTGCCGGCCGCGATTCCGGCCTGCTCGCGCGGGGCGGATTCGATGGCGGCGGTCGCGGAGGGGCCGAAGGTGAGGCCGACGCCCATCCCGACCAGCGCGAGGGCGCCGGCGAGGAAGGCGGTGGAAACGTCGGTTCGCAGGCCGAAGACGATGATCAGGGTCGCGCCGAAGGCGATCACGGCTCCGGCGACCGCTGGAAGCCGGCGGCCGTGGGTGTCGGACAGCCAGCCACTGGCTGGGGCGAGGAAGGCCATCAGGATCGACATCGAGCCGAGCAGCAGGCCCGTCGTGCCGTTGCCTTTCTCCTGCAGCTCGCGGATGAAGAAGGGGATCGTAAGCAGGGTGGTGTACATGACCAGGTTCATGAGCATCACGTTGACGGTGGCCGCGCGGTAGGAGGTGAGCCGGAAGAGGCGCCAGCCGGCCAGAGGCTTGTCGGTGCGGCGCTGGCGCCAGAAGAAGAGCAGGACGAAGCCGATCGTGCCGGCCACGCCGAGCGCCAGCCCCACCAGATCGTCGCCGCGCAGGGAGTTGAGCAAGGTGGTGAGGGAGATCAGCGTGGCGCTGAAAAGCAACGCGCCCGGCCAGTCGAGCAAGCCGCGAGCGGAGCGCAGCGGCTGGGTACCGGGTGTCGCGGGGTAGTTGAGGCGCCACTGGGCGAACAGCGCCAGCGCGATGATCGGCAGATTGGCGAAGAAGATGAAGCGCCACGACCCCAGCGCCAGGAAGGCAGCCCCCAGCAGTGGACCCGTTGCCGCCGCCAACGAGAGCAGCGATCCGGTGATGCCGTTGGCCTGGCCGAGCTGCCGCACCGGCACCGACTCACGCACCATCGCCATTCCCGTCGGGATCACGACAGCGCCGACGATGGCTTGCGCCGTGCGAAAGGCGATCAGGAGCCAGAAGTTGGGCGCGGCGGCAGCGGCGAGCGAGAGCACCAAGAAGCCAATCAGACCGAAGCGCAAAACGCGGCGCCGGCCAAGCCGGTCGCTGAGATCACCGCCGATCGGCTGAGCGACGGCCATCGCGATCAGGTAGGCCGAGACCAGCCAGCCGATCTCGGCGTGGCTGAGGTGGAAGTCGTCGCGGATCTCCGGCAAGGCCACGGCCAGCATGGTCGAATTGAGCGGCGCCAGGACGTTGCCGAGGGCAACCGTCGTCAGCAGCAGCCAGTAGCGCTGCGCATGCGGCGCTTGCGCCCCTGCCGGAGCCGTTGGGCAAGCCGGTTCTTCGGACACGATCAGCCGACCTCACTCATCCCTGCCTCAGCCCAGCAGCGTGACGCGACCCGCTTCGGCGTCGACGCAGACGCGCGCGCCGTCCGTAATCCGGCCGGTCGCGTCGCCACAGGCGACCACGGCGGGAATGCCAAACTCCCGCGCGACGATGGCGGCATGCGAGAGGACGCCGCCATCGTCGGTGACGATGGCGCCCACTCGGCCCAGAACGACGTTGTAGGTGGGGGACGTGGAGCGCGTGACGAGCACATCGCCCGCTTCGATGCGATCGAAGTCAGCCGGGGAATGGACAACGCGCGCCACGCCTTCGTAGACGCCGGCACCGGCCGCACGCCCCGCCAGCACGGCCTGATCGACGGCGTGCGCATCATCTCTACTGGGTCGAAGACGAGCCCCATCATCGAGCTGAAGGCTTCCCTGCCGCGGCGCAAGCCGCCGGCCGGAATGATGCCCGAGGGCGGCGGCTCCGACGGCTCGCCACCGATGAAGCGCGGGGCATCATCGATGGTGTGCGAGGTGCGGTATTCGAAGCGTTCGGCTAGCTCGGCGGCCAGGCCGTCGTCGCCTTCGGCCAGGCGCCGCAACTCGTCTGCAGCGGCCTCGACGGCGTGTTCGGCGTCTCGCAGGGTGCCGTACTCCACGGCGCGGCGGCCCACTTCGAGGATAGCGGCGCGCAAGAGGCCGGCCGGCAACGGAGTCACTGAAGAGGCCGCGCTCGTCGCGCAGGCGGTAGGTGCTGCGTGCTTCTTGCAGGAGATCATCAAAGTTGGCCCGATGCTCGACGGGTACTGCCTCTCGGGCTTCGGCAGCATGGCGGTCGCCGGCGGCGCGGGCGGCTGCTTCGTCGCGCGTTCGCAGGGCGCGCAGACCGTCCAGTAAGAGGCCCGGGGTCTCCCGCGCGGTGCGGTCGGCGATGTCGTAGCCGATCACGCGCGGCTCGATCACTTTGAGGTAGACGTCGAGCAGCGGCCCGATCGTCGAATTCTCAGCCAGCCCAGCGAGGACGGCATCCGGGGAGCTGTCGCCCGCCAGGAGTTCGCTGGCGGCCTGGTCGGCGGCGATCGCCGCCAGGAGTGGGTCGGCTTGGGGAATCCAACCGGAGGAGCTGGGCGACTCACCCTGGAAGATCGGCAGCAGACTTTCGAGGCTGCGCCCTGACCAGGCGCTGACCTGATTGAGAAAGTCGCCTAGCGGAAGCATGGCGGAGACGCTGAAGTATGCGTGCTGGTGGGACATCTCCTTCCATTGCGCGAGACAGGCGTCGACGTGGTCGGCGAGCTCCTCGTTGGAGAGGGCGGCGAGGTAGACGGAGCCAAGCTCGAGGTGGCGCTGGTTGGACCGGGGCTTGGCTTCATCGTCCCAACGGCGAAGGTCGCCGCGCCAGATCTTGCCGGCGAAAGCGGCGTCGGCTTTTTTGCGCTGTGCGCGGATGGCCGGGTGCAGCCGCAACATGAGCCAGAGCACGAACTTGGGGGGCGCGCCGCTGGCCAGCGCCTGCGCGATGGTCAGGCCGTAGGCCTCGTAGTGAGGCGGGGAACAGAACAGATCCGCGGCGGCAAACAGCGCCCACTTCGCCTCGCCCGCGACGTAGCCGGAGAAGCGCACCTGAACACGATCGAGTTGCGCGGCTTGCCGCCGCAGTTGCTCGTCGTAGCGGTCGCCGCCCATGTAGGCGGGAGCGCCGGCCACAATGAGAGCGAGCTTGCCTGCGCGGGCAGGATCGTCCCGTTCGATGCGCCGCAGCGCATCCAGCACGCGCTCGACCTGCTTTTCGGGCGAGAGACGGCTCAGGGTGAGCAAGACGAAGCGTCCGGGATCGACGTCGTAGTCGCGCAAGGTTGCATCGCGCTGCGCGCGTCGAGCGGGGTCGCCGAGATCGTCGGGGCCGATCACACCCCACGGCACCACGGCCAGCCGCTGCTCGACTCCGCTACCCGGGTAGCAGGCCGCCAACGCTTCGCCGAGCTGTGGGCTGGGGACGATGCAGCAGTCGGCGAAGCGGGCCGACTCGCCCTCCTTCGACCAGACCAGGCGAGCGATGTCCGGGGCGAGACGCCCGAGCCCCACGCGATCGGTCCAACGCCAGAGTCGCGCGGCGGCCGCCGAAGAGAGCCGCACCCCGTAGCGGCCGGAGAGGTATTGACGGGCGAAGAAGTCGGCCACGACGACGTGATAGAGGACCGCTTGGCGGAAGCCGCGCTGCACCAGCCAAGCGAACAGCGGGCCCTCGCTGACGTCGTTGGCCAGCACGACGGCGCCTTGCGGCTCCACGGCTTGGAAATAGTCGCGCAACGCCGCCTCCCACTGCAGGGCGAAGCGTCGCTCGCCGAAGTGGATCAAGGCGTCGGGCGCTGTGTCGCGCAGGATCGGCACGGCCAGATCGACGTAGGTGACGCCATCGGCCATGAACGCGTTCGGCACGGCGTGAGGTCGCAGGACGCAGATCGACCAGTCACCCCGTTCGGCGAGTAGCGGGATCAGCGCCTCAAGCACAGCCACGCCGCCGCCCACGGGCGCCTGCTCGCTGGAGAGCGCTCCGGTCGCCGTCGTGATGTAGAGGCATCGCTTCGTCATGGGCTCGATCGTGGCGAGTCACGGAGACGGCGTCTAGGCGCGCCAAACCGGTAGCATGCCATCAAGGACGAAGCCATGACGCTCAACCTCAGCGGTCTGACGGCGGCCCAGGTCACTCCCTTCACCGAAGGCGGTCGTGAAGTGGACCTCGACTGGCTGCCGGCCCACATCGAATACCTGCGCGACAACGGCGTGAACCACATCCTCACGCTGGGCACCAACGGCGAGGGCCCGTTGGTGGGGCTGCACGAGCGCAAGTCGGTTGTGGACGCGGTCGTCAAGCAAAGCGGGATGATGCGCGTTCTGGCGGGGGTCGGCTGTCTCTCCATGCGGGACACGATCCAGGCCGCCAACGACGCGCTCGATGCCGGGGCGGACGCGATCGCGCTCCTGCCCTCGCACTTCTTCCCCGACGCGGATGCGCGTGGGCTCGTCGACTACTTCGCCAGCGTGATCGAGTCGATTCCGGCGCAGGGACGCGTCCTGCTCTACAACATCCCGCCCAACACGCACCTGGACATCCCGGACGAGGTGGTACTGGCGCTGCTCGATCTGTTCCCCGACCAGCTGATCGGGATCAAGGACTCCAGCGGCGACCCAGAGCGCACGCGGCGCTACGTCGAAGCGACGGCAGGCAGCGACTTCCAGGTCCTGGCCGGCTCCGATCATCGACACGCAGAGCTCTACCAGGTGGGCTGCCAGGGCGGCGTTTCCGGCATGGCCAATATCGCGCCGATGCTGGCCAAGACCATCCTCTCGGTCCATCGCGACACGGGCGACGCCTCCCGCGTCCAGCGCCAGCTCAACGAGCTGCGCGACCTGATGCTGCAGTTCACCCGGATGGGCGCGACGAAGCAGCTGATCGCGATCGTCAGCGGGCTGCCGCTGACCCACACGCGCCCACCCAACCGCGACCTTGTTGCTGAAGAGGCTGCGGCGCTGGAAGCGGCGGTTGGCCGCTATCTGGTGGGGGCCACCTAGGCTCAACCGTGCCGTAACGTTCAGCACGTCCACATCGCCGGTTGTTTCGCCTTGGCAGCTATACTCTGCACAGGGTTCGGTGCGGAGACGCCAATTCATGCGCATCCTTGTGGCGGACGACGAGCCGCATATCCGCGAGCTGGTTCGCCTGTACCTCAGCAAAGAGGGCTACGAGCTGGACTTTGCCGTAAACGGGCCGGAGGCGCTCGAAAAGGCGTTGCGCCTGCAGCCGGATCTCGTCGTGCTCGACCTGATGATGCCAAAGCTGGACGGATTCGAGGTAACGAAGGGGATCCGCGAGCAGTCCGACGTGCCCATCCTGATGCTGACCGTGCGCAAGGAAGACGCCGTCAAGGTGGCCGGGCTGGAACTGGGCGCCGACGACTATCTGACGAAGCCGTTCAACCCCAAGGAGCTCGTGGCACGGGTCAAGGCCATCCTGCGGCGGTCCGACGGCATCACCCGCTCCGGCGTCGAAGTCCAGGTAGGCTCGCTGCTCCTCAACCGTCCGCGCCGAGAGGCCGAGCTGTCCGGCCGCGATCTGGATCTGCGCACCAAGGAGTTCGATCTGCTCTTCGCGCTGGCCCAGAACGACGGCATCGCGATGTCGCGCGAGCAGTTGCTCTCGCTCGTCTGGGGCTACACCTTCAGCGGTGAAACCCGCACCGTCGACGTGCACATCAACCATCTGCGTCAGCACCTGCGCGACAGCGACGTGCGGATTGAGACGTTGCGCGGCGTGGGCTACAAGCTGACGGCGGATCCCTCGCCCAATGGCGACGCCTAGCGCTCCGCTGCCCGCCACGCGCTGGTCTCGCGCCCGCCTGCCTGCGTTGCGCCGCTTCCGGGTACCCCTCACATTGCCGGGCGCGGCCATATTCGAGAGCGTGCGTGCCCGCGTCTATCTGACCTTGACCGCGCTGATCGTGCTGACGCTGCTCTTCGCTGGCATCGTCTTCTTCTTCCTGCTGGGGGGCTACGAGGACCGCCTGGCGGAGTCGACGCTGCGGGAGATCAGCGCGCCGGTCTACTCGCAGTACGTGCAGAGCGAGAGTTCGCTCGATATCGCCCGCGTCAGCCGTCGCGCGGTTTCCAGCGAGCCGGGCGCCGGCGTGCCCGCGCTCTTCGTCGACGCGGGTGGGCTCGTCGTCAGCGAGGCGGGCGGCACGGGGCGTTTCGTCGACGAGCGCTTCGTGATCGATCTCAGCGATGCGGGGATCGGATTCGAGAACCGCGTTGAGGGGAGGGTGACAACCAGCAGCGGAGAGCGGCTGGACTACGTTGCGGCGCGGCTCGATCCGCAGAGCGCGGACGAGTTCGGGGCGGAGTTCCTGCTCTTCGTGCTGCCGGAGGAGCAGCGCCAGTCGGTGTTGGGGGACCTGACCGAGCGCTTGATCCTGGCCGGCGGCCTGGCACTGGGCGCGGCGATCATCGTGGGCTTGTTTCTTTCGCGCTCGATCTACCGCCCGCTGCAGGCAGTCTCCGAGGCGGCGCGCAGCGTGGCGCGAGGGCGCTTCGACCACAAGGTGGCCGTGGAGGGGACGAGCGAAGCGCGCGAACTGGCGGAGTCCTTCAACCACATGACGGACGAGGTCAACCGGCAGCAGGCGGCCCTGCGCGAGTTCCTGGCCAACGTCTCGCACGATCTGCAGACGCCGCTGACGTCGATCAACGGCTTCTCGCAGGCCTTGCTGGACGGCACCATCGAGGATGCCGAGTCTCAGCACAACGCCTCACGCATCATCGAAGAGGAATCGCGGCGCTTGCTGCGGCTGGTGGAGGGCTTGCTGGACCTCTCGCGAATGGAAGCGGGGCAGATTGAGGTCAATCTCGCCCGCGTCGACGTGGCGGATCTGCTGCAGCACATCCATGCCCTCTTCGCACTGCGCGCAGAAGAGTTAGATGTCCAGCTCAGCGTGGAGGACGACGAGGTCCCGGAGGTACTGGGCGACATCGACCGTCTGGAGCAGGTGCTCGCCAACCTCGTCGACAACGCGCTGCGTCACACGCCACCGGGCGGCACGGTGGTGCTCAGCGCGCGACGCGAGAGCGAGGTGACCGTCGGCATCGCCGTGGCCGACACGGGCACAGGCATCCCGGAAGAGGCGATTCCGCACCTCTTCGATCGCTTCTACCACTCCGACCGTCCCGGCGCGCAAGGCGGCACCGGTCTGGGGCTGGCGATCGCGCGGGAGCTGTCGCGCGCGCAACAGGGCGAGATCCAAGTCGAGAGCACGTGGAACGAAGGTACGGTCTTTCGCGTCTTGCTGCGCGTGTACGACACCCGGGCTGCTGCCCGACAGGCACGGAGCTTCCGATGACGCGGCGCCGACTCGCCGTGCTCTTGCTCGGCGCCCTGGTCGCCGGCTACCTCGCGGCCTGCGGCTCAAGCGGGGTCAGCGGCGTGCCGCCGGACGTCGAACCGCCCCCACTGCGGGTGCCGGGTGTGCTGCTCGAGATCCAGCCGGAAGACCTCACGCCCGGCTTCGGCCCCACGCCAAACAATCTGGTCAACGACATCCCCGGCTTCCTGCGGGAGCATGACAATGAGATCCTGCGGGCCGTGGGCGAACGCGCTCGCGAGCCGAACGTGCGCTCGCTGGGATTCCAGGACCCGCGCCAGGACAAGTTCCTCTTCGTCGTGCAAGTGGCGTTGCAAGAGGAGCAGGCGGCCATCGACATCGTGAGTTTCATCACCACGCTCGAAGCGGTCGAGATCTTCGGTTTCATCAGCCCCGGCGATGTGCTCTTCGAAGCCGAACGGCTACCCGATCCGCCCACGCGGGGCGCGAGCGCACACTACTTCCTGCGCTACGGCGTGATCGGCGACGACGGCCAACGGAGCCGCGATGTGGGCGCGGACGTGCTGATCTTCGCCAGCGGTGGCACGGTGGTCTTCATGCAAGGCTCGGCGCCGCAGAACGCCAACACACCAACGCGGGTGCGGGAGGAGGTGCTGGCCCTGAGCGTGATCCTCTCGGAGCGGATGCGCAGCGAGTACGCGGCGATCGTCGAAGGATTGGGCGGAGAACCGATCGAGAAGTAGCGCCAGCCGATCGGCAGCAGCGGACCGGATCGCTAGGGACCGGGCCAGGCGCCCCCGTCCTCGCCCACGAGCACCCAGACCGCGTCGAGATGCCGCAACGATTCGAGATCGGCCAGGTCCGGCTGGGCCCATCGATAGCTGGTGAAGGCCGATCCGAGCGCACTCCAGGCGAAGATGCTTTCCACGGCGGCGGGCGTAAAGCGAATCGCATCCGCGATCGGACCGCTGGGACCGGGCCAGGCAACGATTTGCCAGCCCGGCTGGAGGAGCGTCGAGTTGTAGCGCGCGCGCGCGTAGGTCCAGATCACGGAACGGGCGCTCCGCACGAACACCCAGAGTCCCTCCCCCGTGCGGACCTCGTCGATCTGGAGGAACGTGCTGCCGGGCACGTAAGCATCCCAGTGACCGTCGCGCCAGGCGAAGACCAGTTGGACCTCAGCCGGCAGCACGGCAAAGACGCCGTCAACCGTCCCGGGGCCCGTCGCGCCGGCCCACGAGACCAGGTTCCAGCCGGGGAACAGCAGTAAGTCGCGCGGCAGCCGCACCACGACCGTCAGCGAGGGCGGCGAAAGCCCAGATTCGCCTTCAGCCGTGGCAACCAGATCGAGTTGCGCCGTCGTTTCGAGCAGAGAGCTTTTCTCGATCCGGATTTCGAACCTGCCACCCGGCCCTGCGATTTGCGTGGCGATGACCTCGTCGCGCGCCAGGTCGGTCAGGGCAATCGTCGTCGTCGGCACCGCACGCCCCTCAACCACAACCAGCGTTGCGGTCACCCGGGCCGAGTCGAGCACGGGAGCAGGCAAGGGGCCTGCCAAGGCGGCCGCGAGCGAACGACGAAAGTTGACCCGGCCAAAGCCGTCCCAGAACGGGGTGTCAGCATCAGGTAAATCCACGGCGCCATCGCGCAGGAAGGCGCGCACATCACCAAGCGTCGCGGTGGGTCGCAACGACTTGATCAGCGCGATCACGCCGCTGACCATCGGCGCCGAAAACGAGGTGCCGGTCCCACTGCTGAAGGTCGGCAGCCCCGTAATGGCTTCAATCGCCAGGGTGGGGATCTCATCGCCGGGCGCAACGAACTCCACTTCGCCGGAGATGGGCGAGAAAAGCGCGCGCAAGTCCGGTTCGTCCTCGCCGCGAGTGGCCCCCACCGCGATCACATCGTCGAGCAGGGCGGGAAATTTGACGCCAAAGCCGGAGTTGCCGGCCGCCGCCACCATGATCACACCCGCCTCGTGCGCGGCCGCGACCGTCTCGCGCACCGTGATGGGCAGGGCATCGGACTCCAGGCTCATGTTGACGATGTCAGCCCCGTTGGCCACCGCGTATTCGAGCGCCCTCACGAACGAGCTGAAGAATCCGTTTCCCTCCGGTCCTGTCACGCGCACCGGCATGATCGAGATGTTCCAAGCCGCCCCAGCCAGGCCGAACCCGTTATTACCCGTGGCCGCCAAGATGCCCGCGACCTGCGTACCGTGGCTGACGGCGCCGTCCGGCGTGCCGTCCAAGTCCTGATCGATCCCATCACCGACGGCGGTGTCGCCGGGGCTTGCATCCGGATCGGCGTCCTCACCCACGATGTCGCCCAGCCCCCTGTAGCGGCCGATGAAATCGTAGCCATGAATGTCGTCCACGAAGCCGTTGCCGTCGTCGTCTAATCCATTGTTGGGGATTTCGTCTTCGTTGGTCCAAATGCTGTCGACGAGGTCGGGGTGGTCCAAGTCGATGGCGCCGTCGAGCACCGCCACCACCGTCGTGCGCTGGCCTTGCGTGATGGCCCAGCCAGCAGGCGCTTCGAGCAATTCCCAGATCCAGGCCTGATCGGCGAAGAGCGGATCGTTGGGCGTGATCACGGCCGGGTCCTGGCTCGGGCTGGGATCCGGCATCTGCGCGACGCGCAGTGGCGCGTTCGGTTCGGCGAAGCGCACCAGCGGACTGTTGCTGAGCAGACGCAAAGCGTCGCGGGGCGACCCGCGCTCTACCCGCACACGATGTACGCCGCTGAGGGCGAAGGTCTCCAATGAGCGCGATCCTGCTTGGGCCAAGAGCGCGTCGCGTTGCGCGGCCGTAACCTCGGGGTGGAAGGCAACGAAGAGCTCGTCGCCGCCCGCTCCGGCCTGCCCATGCGTCTCAAACGCCGCCGTCCCTGGCTGGAACGCGGCCCATACGACGGAGTTGGACGGATCCGCGAGGGGCCGGCCGCTGAGCACGATCAGGGGGAGCAGGAGAAGGAAGGGGAGTAAGCTCTTGGAGCGCACCCGGCCAGTCTCCTCGCTCGCAAAACGCTCGTCCATTCGCCTAACGTAAATGGGACCGGCCAGGATTCGGATAG
>Ga0310121_10002510_pt1 | contig 17307 bp, 17 predicted proteins | sample CB27_Tmax_986_MG_FD_203504 | JGI IMG/M metagenome (GOLD analysis project Ga0310121, IMG submission 203504) | Marine microbial communities from Western Arctic Ocean, Canada - CB27_Tmax_986 | ecosystem: Environmental > Aquatic > Marine > Oceanic | place: Canada: Western Arctic Ocean | collected...
GATGTCTTCGTATTTCGCGGGACAGAATTTACCGAGTTTCTGGCTGCTACTTCCCCCAAAACGGAAGAGAAGGCCATCATCAAAGGAACCTACGCCTGCACCCCGGAGAAGAAGATCGTTTTCCGCGTCACCGAAGTTGATCCTCCGGGAGCCTTTGGAAATAATTCGGGTGATGTCTTCGCATGCACCTACCTCTGGAAGATGGACGACCCGGAAAACGGGCTCGCCCTTCTTTGCTATTTCGGGTGGAACCCGAAGAAGAGCATGGATTACACCTACAAACGAGTTGGCTATTAAGCCCAGAGATCCGGTCTGGAACATCGGAGGGATATCCACTCCGACCACGACCTAGTGAAAGCCATCATGCGTCCATTTCTACATGAATCCACCAACGACGAAGCCAGAGATCTGGGGCTCTTTCACCTGATCCTGCCGCTCGATATCACCAGCCCGGTGCGCGCCTATCTCAGTCTGAAGACCGCCGGTCATCATTGTTGTCTGCTGGAGTCGGCCGATGGACCGGACGGGCTCGCTCGATATTCATTTATTGGCGTGAACCCAATGGGGACCATGCTCCACGACGGTTCGACCTGTACTCTAAGCTGGCACGGAAAAACCGAGACTCATGACTGGTCTCCTATCGAGGGTCTACGTCACGCGGTCGCGCGCTCGGGAAATATCGGATCCCATCCCGAATTACCGCCCTTTGCCGGTGGTTGGATCGGCTATTTCGGATACGATCTGGCGCGAACTCTGGAACCCTCCGTCCCCTCCCATCCCAGCTCGGATGGCCCGGCTCCACCATTGGGATATTTTGAGTATTTCGGTGACGTGATTGTATTTGATCACGCAGCCCAGCGAATTCACATCTTGACGGATTGCCCGGCCGAGGCCGAGCTGGAGATCCCTCGCCAACGGGCCATTCGCCTGGCATTCGACATCCATAGTGATGCGGTTCTGCCCGGCCCCATCACGATTACCAATGACGCTGCGACGAGTCGTTATACGGACGAGGCCTTTGAGAAGCACGTAGCCAAGTTGCGCGAGGATATCGGCGAGGGTGAAATTTTTCAGGCTGTTCTTGCTCGCCGATTCGAACGGACCATTTCCGGAGATGCCTTCACCCTGTACCGTGCTCTGCGGTTGAGTAACCCAGCTCCACATATGTTTTATTACGAAGCGCCCGAGGTCACTCTGGTAGGCTCCTCGCCAGAACGACTTGTCTCCGTCCGCAACGGACGCGTGCAAACCCGTCCTATCGCGGGCACCCGGCCGCGCGGCGAAGACCTGGCCAGCGATAATGTCCTGGGTAACGAGTTGCTTCGCAATAAGAAGGAACGAGCGGAACATGATATGTTGGTCGACCTCGCCCGCAACGATCTGGGGCGTATCGCCAAGATCGGTACTGTCGAACTGATGCGCTACGCAACCCTGGAACGATTCAGCCGAGTCCAACATCTGGTGTCCGTCGTGGAGGCGCAACTCCGCGCCGATTGTGACGCACTTGACGCATTGGCCGCCACCTTCCCGGCTGGTACCGTCTCCGGAGCACCCAAGATCCGCGCCATGGAGCTCATCAGTGAACTAGAACCGGAAGCCCGGGGTCCCTACGCCGGTGCCTTCGGATATGTGGATCGCATGGGCAATCTGGATATGGCCATCACCATTCGAACCATGTGCGTCTACGACGATGTGGTCGCCGTACAAGCCGGCGCCGGAATCGTACACGGCTCAACTCCCAGCGCCGAACGGGCCGAAGTGGACCATAAGTCCGCTGCGCTCCTCGACGCCATAGATCTGGCGGCATCCCCTGTTTTTGGACCGCCCTCCGACCATCCCAACAACTGATCATAATCATGCTCGTACTCATCGATAACTACGATTCCTTCACCTATAATCTCTACCAATATCTATGTCTGGCCGGGGCCCATGTGCAGGTCATCCGGAACGACGCGATCACGGTCGCGGAACTGTTGGAGATGCGCCCTCAGGCTATCGTACTTTCGCCCGGACCCGGACATCCCAGGGACGCCGGGATCTGCATGGAGCTGATCGAGAATCTACCCGAAGACATGCCTCTATTGGGTGTATGTCTCGGGCACCAGGCCCTGGTGCTCGCCATGGGGGGAAATCTTACGGTCGACGACGCTCCCGTACATGGGATGGCGAGCCTGGTACACCATGAGGAATCCGACCTGCTCAAAGGCTGTCCAGAACCCTTCCAGGCAGGTCGATACCATAGTCTTCTCGTGGTCCGGGACGATCTGCCCGAGGACCTGAAGCTCATCGCATGGACCGAGGATGGGCGAGTCATGGGCGTTCAGCACGCCCATCTACCGCGCTACGGAGTCCAATTCCATCCGGAATCGATTCTAACGCCACAAGGACAGTCGATCATCAACCGCTTTCTGAGCATCGCTGGCTTCGCGTCGGAGGCGGCATGATCCAGGACGCCCTGAAAATCGTCGTCGGGGAAGGTCGGAGCCTCAGCCGGGAGGAAGCCAGAGATTGTTTCCAATACGGTCTGTCAGGAAATGCCGACCCGGTGGTTCTTGGTGGGCTACTGGTGGCCATGGCCCAACGGGGAGAGACCACTGCCGAAATCACCGGAGCAGCGGAAGCTCTTCGTAGCTGCATGACCCCCTTCGAACACGACCACCCCGACGCCATAGACACCTGTGGTACCGGCGGGGATGGTCTTGGCATGTTCAATATCTCTACCACCTCGGCCATTGTGGCTGCGGCGGCGGGCGCACGGGTCATCAAACACGGAAATCGGGCCGTCTCTTCCAGCTGTGGGTCGGCCGATCTATTGGAAGCGGCTGGTGTCCAGCTTGAGTTGAGCCCCGAGGCCGCCCGCACCTGTCTTGACGACATCGGCATTACCTTTCTATTTGCCCCGCGATATCATCCAGCCATGCGCCACGCAGGTCCTGTGCGACGCGCCCTGGGGATCCGGACCATCTTTAATCTGCTCGGTCCTCTCGCCAATCCAGGATCCGTCCAACGACAAGTCCTGGGTGTCGCCAATCGCTCCTATCTGGAAACCCATAGTTCCGTACTACAGGAACTCGGAGCGGATCGTGCGATGGTCATCCATGGAGGTGGTGGAGCCGATGAGCTCACCCTGGAAGACGGCAATCTGATTCAGTATGTCCCCAAAGACGGCGAACCTGTCGCTCTCCCCTGCGACTCTCTCGGTCTTGCGGCCGCGCCTGTCACAGCCTTGAAAGGTGCCGACGCCAACCGAAATCTCGATCTGCTGCAGAGCGTATTGAACAACGAAGCGGGTCCACTGCGAGATGTAGTGGTCTTGAACTCGGCTGCCGCCCTCTGGGTCGCCGGAATCGCCGCCGATCTGCAGGAGGGAGTGGAGCGTGGGCGTGAAGCCCTGGCCAACGGCAGTAGCCGGACTCTGCTCTCACGCTGGGTAGAGCTTTCGGGGCAACTCGGATGACGATCGAAGGGCGTCTTCAACCCATCCTCAAATGTACGGTTCGACGACTTGAGGTGCGTAAACTCCAGAGTTCGGAAGACGAACTCTTGCGGGCTATTTCCACCGAAGGATCACCGCGACAAGACTTTGTACGGGCATTAGGCAATCCCGGCCTGTCGGTGATTGCGGAGTTCAAGCGCAGCTCCCCCTCCGCGGGAACCATCGCCAACCGTGATCTTCCAGCCACGGTGCAGTCGTATATCGATGGTGGTGCCAGTGCCTGTTCGATTCTGACCAACGAGGACCACTTTGGCGGCAGTCTTGTCGATTTACGGCGAGCGGCTGCTTTGGGAATTCCCTGCCTGCGAAAAGACTTTGTGGTCGATCCCTATATGCTGCTAGAGGCACGGGCTCACGGCGCCAGCGCTGTATTATTGATTAGCTCGATCCTCAGCCAGAAGCAGCTTCAAGACTTTACGGACCGCGCCCATGAACTGGATCTGGCGGTACTCGTAGAAGTCCACAACGAAGAGCAATTGAGCCGGGCGGCCACCGTGAATCCGGACGCCATCGGCGTCAACGCGCGAGATCTGACGGATTTTTCGGTCTGCCTCGACCGAACCGAACAACTCCTGGCGGACATTCCGACCGGGCCCGTAACGGTGGCCGAAAGTGGTATCTATACGCCGCACGACGCCCAACGTATGCGGACGGCCGGCGCCGACGCCATCCTTGTAGGCACCGCGCTGATGGAGAGCACCGACCCGGCCCGACTCCTGGCTCAACTCCGAGCTGGAGCCCAGGCCTGATGGATTCTTCTTCGCCCAGGAACCCCGCCATCAAAATATGTGGGATCACTCGAATCGAAGACGCAGAACAGGCCCTTGCGGCCGGCGCCACAATGCTTGGATTTGTGATGGTTCGCCAATCTCCCCGGGCTATCCGACTGGAAACAGCCCGTACCATCATCAAGGCCCTGCCCCAGGAGACCTCGACCGTGGCGGTGGTGGGAACGATCGCTCCTATACAGGCCCTACAACTCGTTCGTGACCTGGGTATAACGCATATACAACTCTGTGGTTCCGCCCAACCAACGGACTTCTCGGACTTTCCAGTACGCCTTCTGCGCCGTATTCCGGTGGACTCCACAGGGATCGCCATATGTGAGGCCTGGGCGGAAGAAGCCACCGCCTTCGTGCTCGATCATCCATCGGGTATGGGGGGGACCGGTCAGATCGTTGACCTGGCTCTAGCTGCGGAGATTGCGCGCCAATTCCCTTGTCTATTGGCCGGTGGACTCCAACCCGAGAATGTGGCGCAGGCCATCACCGCTGTACAACCCCTGGGTGTGGACGCCTCCTCTGGACTGGAAAGGGCACCGGGTATCAAGGATGCGGACCGGGTTACGCGTTTCGTCCAGCAGGCCAGGGATGCCTTTGTTGATTTCTGGCCTCCCCCCATCGGTTTTTGATATGCCAGCGCCTATGAAACCTGATGAACCATTTGGAAACTATGGTGGTTGTTTCGCCGCCGAAACCCTGATGGCTCCTCTGCAGGAGCTGGAGGCGGCCTGGCTACAGGCGCGACAAGATCCGGACTTCAAGACCGAGTTGGATGGGCTGTTGGCCCACTATGTCGGGCGCCCATCGCCTCTTTACCACTGTAAACGACTCTCGGAGGAGATCGGACTACAGCTCTGGTTGAAACGCGAAGATCTGCTGCATACCGGCGCACATAAGATCAACAATACCATCGCGCAGGCCCTGCTGGCCCGTCGAATGGGTAAGAGCCAGATCATCGCCGAAACGGGTGCCGGTCAACACGGGGTAGCCACAGCCACAGCGGCAGCCCTGCTGGGAATGGAATGTGTGGTCTATATGGGCGAAGTCGACGCCAAACGGCAACGGCCCAATGTAGAACGAATGCAATTGCTCGGAGCCCGCGTGGAGTTGGTGCACTCCGGCCAACGTACCCTGAAAGATGCCGTAAATGAGGCCCTTCGCGCCTGGGTCAACGCTCCGACAACTTGCCACTACATACTGGGATCCGTCCTGGGTCCCCACCCATTCCCCTCCATGATCGCCGATTTCCAGCAGGTCATTGGTCAGGAAGCACGACGCCAGATCCTGGAACATAGCGGCCAACTACCCGATGTGGCGGTCGCATGCGTCGGAGGTGGATCCAACGCCATCGGACTCTTTCGAGGATTCCTAGACGATCCCGAGGTGCGACTGGTGGGAGTCGAAGCCGGTGGAACCGGTCTTGCTCCGGGGGAGCATGCTGCCCGCTTTGAAGGTGGCAGTCCCGGGATCCTGCACGGCACCCATACCTATGTTCTGCAAGACGAGGATGGTCAGGTGCTTGGAACCCACTCCATCAGCGCCGGACTCGATTATCCGGCCGTGGGACCCGAGCACGCCCATCTCCGGGAACAGGGGCGCGCCGAGTATACCTCGGTAGACGACGCAGCAGCCCTGGCAGCATTCCATCGTCTGACCCGGACCGAAGGTATCATCCCGGCCCTGGAGTCGAGCCACGCTCTGGCCTGGGTCTTTGCACAGGCCAAAGACCTGGCCAACCAGACCGTGATCGTCAATCTCTCCGGACGCGGTGATAAAGATCTTCCCCAGATCCTGGCCGGGGAAGGCGCATGAGCCCCGTGGCAGACAATATCCTTGCCACACCCTCGGGTCTTATCGCCTATATCACGGCCGGCGACGGTGGGCTCGACCGGACAGAGTCTCTCCTCGAAGCCTGTGATTCGGCCGGCGTAGCCCTGGTTGAGTTGGGGATACCGTTCAGCGATCCCATCGCCGACGGTCCCGTGTTACAGGCCGCCGCCGAGCGTGCGCTGGAAAATGGGACATCCCTACGAAACACGCTCGATATGCTGGCCCGCTTTCGGGCCAAATCGAATTGCCCGGTTGCTATCTTCAGTTACGCCAACCCCTTATTCCGGATGGGATATAGCACAGCGGCACGTGCCATGGCCGAGGCCGGCGCTACGGCTGTCCTCGTCCCCGACATGCCCGTGGAAGCCTCCGCCCCCCTGCGCGAGGCTGCACAGCAGGAAAACATCGCAACCGTTCTATTTGCTTCCCCCACAACAACAGATGAACGTTTAATAGATATATGTAATAAAACCAGTGGGTTTCTGTATGCAATCGGTCGGTTTGGTGTCACCGGTGGTGCCACAGAACTCGATGCCGGTCTCGACCTCTTTCTGGACCGTATCCGCGCCCATGCAAAGACATCTGTTGCGGTGGGTTTTGGCCTGCGTCGCCGGGACCAGGTCCAATATATTCTTGAGCGAGCCGACTATGCCGTGGTTGGCTCCGCTCTGGTGGATGTCATTCATCGATCGACGGATCCGGCCCAGGCCTGTTACGACTTTCTCTCCGAACTCAACGGAACTACGTAAATATGAAGCCAGTTGATTACCAATACCAGATCGAACGGATCGATAAGGCCCTTTTCACTTTGCTCGACGAACGGGCGCGCATCGCCGCCCAGACCGGGAGTGTGCCCTCCCTCGCCATCGGAGACATCCTCGCACGCTACGATGGCGTACTGGAGCCCGCTTCGATGCGTCATATCGCAGAAGCGATCGACGCGGCCTTCAAGGACCAGGGAGACGACGAATGATACTTCAGTTCAAGTCCGGTACATCGGAAGAGATTCTTCTCAAAGTGGAGCAGAAGCTCGCCACCGAAGGGATCCGTAGCGTTCGTTCCTCGGAAACCCATCGACCCATCCTGGCGGCCGTGGACTCGGTCAGCCCGACTCTTCTGCAGGAGATCTTTGACACCACCGATGAGTTGGAGCGGATAGTAACACCCGAGGGGCCATGGAAGCAGGTGGATCGATCGTTCCGCGAAGGACCGACGATCGTGGAGATCGGTGATCTCAAAATTGGTGAGGGCCAGCCCTGTGCAATTATCGGTGGCCCCTGTAGCGTCGAGGGGCGTGCTCCTGTACTCGAGGTGGCCAATGAGGTCCAGGCCGCCGGCGCCCATATGCTGCGCGGTGGGGCCTTCAAACCACGTACGTCGCCCTACGCGTTCCAGGGCTATGGAGTCGAGGGACTTCGCCAATTGAAGGACGCCGGCGAAGCCGTCGGCCTACCGGTCGTATCAGAAATCATGGACGCCTCCCATCTTCCGGCCTTTCTCGATGTGGATATCGACTGTCTCCAAATTGGGGCAAGGAATATGCAGAACTTCACCCTCCTCAAGGCGGTCGGCAAAGCCGGGATCCCGGTCTTATTGAAGCGGGGGTTGTCGGCCACCGTCAAAGAATGGTTGTTGGCTGCCGAATATTTGATGGCGGGGGGCTGTGAACAGATCATGTTATGTGAACGCGGGATCCGAACCTTCGAAACCGCCACCCGGAATACCCTCGACCTCACCGTATTGCCCCTGTTACGCCAGTGGACCCATCTGCCCATCGTCGTGGATCCAGCCCATGCGGCTGGAATCGCAAACATCATTCCCACCCTGGCACGCGCCAGTGTAGCTGCGGGAGCCGATGGGATCACTGTGGAGGTGCATCTGGACCCCAAACGGGCTCGATCCGACGGACCACAGGCTCTCTCCCCCGGTGATTTGAAACGTATCGTGGCGGAAGCCCGGATCATCTCGGCTCTGTTCTAGTCCCGATCTCTACTCGTCGAAGTCCCCAAAATCCCCGTGACGGCCGGCACCAGACGCGAACCGAAGAATCCCCTCGCGACTCTCCGTACCCAGGGACGCAAGACCATGCCGGAATTCATTCTGGAGAGCCTCCTTGAAATCCAGATCGTATTGTTCGTAGGTGGAGAGTCGGTCTCCCCGTAGACAGGCCTGTGGAAATCGCGCCAGTTCACGCGCCAGCCGTTCGGCTTCCGCACGACTTTGTCCGCTCTCAACCACCCTGTTCACCAGGCCCATGGACAGGGCTTCGTCGGCTTCCACAGGACGGCCGGTCAAAATCAGGTCGAGGGCACGCCCCAGACCAATCAGGCGGGGTAATCGTATGGTCCCACCATCGATCAACGGTATCCCAAAACGGCGACAGAACACCCCCAGGATCCCATCCTCTTCCATCACTCGAAGATCACACCATAAAGCCAACTCAAATCCACCGGCCACGGCATGTCCGGCGATGGCGGCGATAACGGGCTTGGTCAGGACCATTCGACTGATCCCTAGCGGGGCATCACCCTCGGCTTCCAGACGTACGGTTTCCCCACGGGCTGCGGCCTTGAGATCCGCCCCGGCACAAAAGGTACCGCCGGCCCCCCAGAGCACAGCAACCGATGCCTGTTCATCCTGCTCAAAAGCCTTAAACGCGCTCACGAGCTGATCGGCCGTCGACCGATCAATCGCATTTCGCACGGTCGGTCGATCGAGAATAACCGTGGTCACGGCACCATTGCTTTCTATTCGAACGCTCATCGTCTTCTCCACCAAAGCCTGGATGGAACGCTACCAGAGATCCCCGGGCGAATCGAGAGGTGCCCGAAGTCCGGCTTCGACGGCCACCGATGGGTGTGGGTTTTCGTCCGGTTTCCTGCTGGCGGATCGACGTATAGCAAGCGTATTCGAGTGGTAGATACGATGCTTCTTTACAGGGCTCGATAGAGTCGATAAAAGGAGCGCCCTCATGCCGTATCCAAGCCCATTTCACGAACGCACGCAGGCTCTTTGCACCAGCTACCGGTGGAAGGAATGGGCGGGCTTTTATGCGGTTCGATCCTTCGACATCTGTCACGATCGCGAATACAACGCCTTCCGCCAGGGGGCCGGCGTCATCGATGTAACGCCGCTCTTCAAATACGATATTACCGGTCCAGACGCCGCCGCCTTCCTATCCCGTGTGATGGTCCGAAATATCAAGAAGCTGCGGGTGGGCCGGGTTGTTTATCTATGTTGGTGCGATGACGACGGCAAAATCATCGACGACGGAACCTGTGCCCGTCTGGATGAGAACTACTATCGGGTCACTGCGGCGGGTCCCACCTATCATTGGTTCATGAAACATGCGGGCCCCTACGACGTCCGCATCGAGGATACCAGCCATCAACTCGGGGCATTGGCCATTCAGGGGCCTCAATCACGAAATATTCTGCGTAACCTCACAGATCTGGATCTGGATGAAATGCGCTTTTTTGCGGCCTCCGACACGAGCTTCGCAGGGATCCCCGGCCAGTTGACCCGCACCGGATATACCGGCGATCTGGGCTATGAACTCTGGGTGAAAAACGAAGATGGCGTCAAACTATGGGATGCCTTGATGGATGCCGGCAAGCCCTACGGAATTCACCCGGCCGGACTCGACGCCCTGGACATCTGCCGGGTGGAAGCGGGCTTCATCATGCAGGACGTGGATTATATCGGTGCCCTTGACGCCGTCATCGAATCCCAGAAGTCCACTCCATACGAACTGGGCCTTGGCTGGACGGTCAAACTCAAAGATCGCGAACCCTTCATTGGTCAGGTGGCCCTGGAACGGGAACATGCTGAGGGTAGCGTCTGGGGCTTTGTCGGTCTGGAGATCAGCTGGGAGGCTATCGAAGAACTCTTCGACGGCTACGGCCTGCCCCCCCATCTTCCCGAACAGGCCTGGCGCGATCCCATCCCCGTCTATCATCGGGGCCGCCAGATCGGACGAGCTACAAGTGGGGCCTGGGCTCCCATCTTGAAGAAGAACCTTGCCCTCGCCACCATCGACTCCAAATACTGCCAACCCGGGCAGCAACTCGAGATTGAGATCACCGTGGAATGGGAACGTAAGACGGTCCCGGCCACAGTCGTGAAAACCCCCTTCTACGACCCCGAGCGAAAGAAATCCTATGGCCCAGATGTATGACAGCATCATTATAGGCGGCGGCCATAACGGCCTCGTCTGCGCCGCGTATCTGGCCCGCGCCGGACGTAAGGTGCTGGTATTGGAGCGCCGCCATGTACTCGGGGGGGCGGCCGTCACGGAAGAGCTCTACCCCGGCTTCAAATACTCGGTCTGTTCCTATGTTGTAAGTCTGCTTCGACCGCAGATCATTCGTGATCTGGATCTGCCCCGACACGGCCTGGAGATCCTGCCGTTGGAATGTAGTTTCACGCCGAGTCTGGAAGGTCCCGGGCTGGTGCGTTGGCCGGAGAGCGCGCGTACCCGACGGGAGATCGCGGCCTACTCCAAGAAGGACGCGGAGGTCTATCCAGAATTCGGTCGGGATATGATGAATATGGCGCGCTGGGTCAAGCCGATCATCGATATGGCTCCCCCGGATCCCACGTCTTTCCATCCCTCGCATCTGCGATCCCTTATGTTCCTGGGTAATCGGGTACGAGGCCTCGGTGACGAGCAACTGGTTCGACTCGCAAAAATGATGACCATGAGTGCGGTCGACTTCCTGGATGAATGGTTCGAGTCGGAGATCTTAAAAGCTCCCATGGCCGTAAGTGGGATCATCGGCACCTATCTTGGCGTACGGTCTCCGGGCACGGCCTATGTGCTCCTCCACCACTATATGGGTGAGATCGACGGCTCCTTCCGCGCCTGGGGCTTTTCCAAGGGTGGGACCGGCCAGATCAGCCTGTCCATCGCCAATGCGGCCCGAAGTCTGGGTGTCGAAATCCGCACCGAAGCCGCCGTCGAAAATGTAATTCTCCGTGGTGATAAAGCGGTGGGAGTCGCGTTGAAGGATGGTACAGAATTCCATGCCAAGACCGTGGTCTCGGGAGTGGACCCCCACCTCACCTTCCTCAAACTGGTAGGTCGTCAGCATCTGCCGGGGGAGTTCACCGACCAGATCGACCGCTATCGGATGCGCGGCAGCTCCGGAAAGGTCAACCTGGCATTGGATCGCCTGCCCAACTTTACCTGTCGCCCAGGAGACGGCCTCCACATCCGTGGCGACATCGCCATCGCTCCAAGCATCGATTATCTGGAGCGCGCCTATGATGACGCCAAATACGGCCAGTATTCCCGACGGCCCTATATGAATGTGGTGATCCCCAGTCTCACCGACTCCAGCCTCGCCCCACCCGGCAAGCATGTGATGTCCATCTTTGTGCAGTACGCACCCTACCAATTGGCGGATGGCCCGGAAACATGGCCCGACAAACGTGAGGCCTTCGGCGATACAGTTGTCGACACCCTGGCAGAATATTGCCCCGGCCTGAAAGAATCGATTCTTCACCGCCAGGTCCTCACACCCTGGGATCTGGAAAAAGACTTCGGCTTAACGGAGGGTAATATCTTCCACGGTGAGCTGAGCCTGGAACAGCTCTTCTTTCTACGGCCCGCGCCAGGCTGGGCCCGCTATCGTACGCCCATCCGACATCTTTGGATGTGCGGCAGTGGAGCGCATCCGGGCGGCGGTATTATGGGTGCACCGGGCGCATTGGCGGCCGAGCGCATGTTGAAGGAGCGAGCCGTATGAGCCATCCCATCGTCATGATCGGCGCTGGCCATAATGGTCTCACCGCCGCGGCTGTACTGGCGAAGGCCGGACGACGTGTCGTCGTCCTCGAGGCATCGGACCGGGTCGGAGGACTTGCGGCTGGTTCCAGCTTTCAGGAGGGCTTTCACAGCACCGGGATCCTTCACGATACGACCGCTGTTCGGCCGGACATCGTCAAAGCCTTGAAACTCGATGTACACGGCCTCAAGTTACGAACACGTCCGCTTCCCATCCTGATCCCCAGCGTCGACCAGGACACCATCAGCCTGATGGGAGATACGGTCGAGGGGCCCCTGACATCGGACGAAATCGCGCAATATCAACGACACCGGGCCTTTCTCGGGCGATTACGTCCCGTCTTCAAACGATTGATGAATCGGCCTCCACCGGATCCATACGGTTCCCTCTGGCCTCTGGCACGTACCGCTATCGGAATCCGCCGCCTCGGCGCCAAGGATATGATAGAACTCCTTCGAATTGGCCCCATGTGCGTCGCCGATTGGATGCGAGACCAATTTGCCAATGAACGACTTGGGGCAGCCCTCGCCCAACCGGCCCTGCTGGGTGGATGGAACGGCCCCTGGTCCCCGGGCACAGCCGCAAATCTTCTACTTCACGAATGCGTCGCGAGCCACGAGGTGGTGGGCGGACCGGCCGCTCTTGTGCGCAGTCTCGAGACCGCCGCCCGGTCTTATGGGGTGCAGATCCGCACCCATGCTCCCGTGGTACGGATCCGTACATCCAACGATGGAGTCATCGGGGTTACCCTGGCCGACGGGGAAAACATTGATACAAATCTTGTCGGTGCAAGCTGCGATCCCAAGCAGACCTTTCTGAAGCTGATCGGCACGGAACGCCTGTCCGTCCGCCTGGGTCGGGATATCGGCTCGATTCGAACCCGTGGCACCACGGCAAAAGTCCATCTGGCGCTGTCGGGCCCCTTACGCGACCGCCAGGGGAATACCGTCGAGGCCATGCGCACGGGCGCCAGCCTGGATGATCTGGAACGTGCGTTCGACCCCATCAAATACCGCCAGATGTCCGAGAAACCCATTCTCGATATACGGGTTCCGAGTATCGAAGACCCAGGTCTCGCCCCGGACGGCCACCATATGGTGTCGATTATCAGCCACTTTGCGCCCTATCATCTGGAGGGGGGCTGGACTGACGCAGCCCGGACGCTCCTCGGAGATCGAATCATCGACGAACTGAGCCGCTATTGTCCCGATGTGAAGGGCCAGATTGTAGGATCGGAGGTGCTCAGCCCAAAGGATCTTTCGGAGCGATTGCGACTGACCGAAGGACATATCCTACACGGGGAGCACGCACCCGATCAGCTGCTCTTTATGCGGCCCACCATCCAATGCAGCAAATACTCCACACCCGTCAAAGGGCTCTTCCTATGTGGAAGTGGAAACCATCCAGGTGGCGGTATTTCCTGCGCACCCGGCGCTCTGGGGGCCCGGGCCATCATAAAGGCCGGATAGGGCTAAGACGGAAAAAGGTCTTTGCGGATCGGTCCGAGATCGTTACCATTAGGAACGGAATCAAACCGTAGGAAGATCATGAACGTCGCACGATCCCTGCTACATCGACACGCGCATTGGGCTACTCTCGTCCTTTTGCTGGCCCTTTGTGCCTGTGGAGTACAAAAAGAGTCCGTGGTGGATCCCACCGATACGGGTAGTCTGGAGGATGTTGTCCTCGAAGAGACACAAGAAGAGGATACATCGACCACTACGGACGAGGCGGCCGCTACAGATCCAGGCGCGGAAGATACACCCACGGTTGAAGACAATGGGAATGTGGAAGAGGACGTTGGCGCCCTGCCCGACCTGGGCCAGGATGACCCGGGTGCCGAAGACGATGTAACCACCCTTCCGGACCTCCCCGATCCACAACCGGATGAGGGGACCCCTGATCCCGGCGGCCCAGCAACCGATATGACGCCACCGTCCATTCCCGCCAATCTGGAGGCCTACGCGATCGGCGAAAACAAGATCCAGTTAAACTGGGATTCCTCCAGCGACGACGAAAGCGGGGTGGAAAACTACTTCGTCTACCGGGACGGTCTGAAAGTGGACGAAACCCTCTATCTGTCGTACCAGGACATCAATCTCCTCCCAGGAGCCACCTACGTCTACGCCGTATCGGCCGTCAATGGCGACGGTGTCGAGAGTCAGCCCTGCACGGACGTATCCGCAACCACGGACGGAAATATCCCAATAGTCGATACGACGCCCCCCAGCGCTCCCATGGATCTGGTCCAACAGGCGACCACCTCCACAAGCGTTAGCATTGAGTGGTCGGCAGCCACCGATCCGGAGAGTGGCATCGCTACCTATTATGTATATCGGGATGATGCAAAGGTGGGAGAGACGCCCGGACTCAGCTATATGGACGCCAACCTGAGCCCCGCCACCATCTACAGCTATAAGGTCTCCGCCGTAAATGGTGAGGGGCTGGAAGGGCTGAAAAGTGCGGAGATTCAGGTGTATACTGAGGAGTCCGTCGTCGAGGGCGTACCACCCCAGGCTCCGACCGATGTGACCGGGGACGCCATTAGCCCCAGCAAGGTGCAAATTACCTGGTCATCGGCCGTATGTATCGATGGCTACGTCACGACGTACTATATCTATCGGGATGCCGCGATAATCGGCCAGACGCCCAATCTGTCCTTTACCAACGCAGACCTCGAACCGGAAACAACCTACGTCTTTGAGGTGTCCGCCGTAAGCAGTCTGGGCTTGGAAGGACCACGTAGTGCTGCTGTGACAGTCCAGACCCCCGCCGAGACAGGCAATCCCGATCCGCCTACGATCGACCTGCCCCTGGACGATTGTGCCGAGATCGGCAGTACGGTCCACTGCCCGGGTGATATGTGGCCGAATTGGACTCTGGCAGAAGTGACCTCAATGCCGCCCGTCTTTGGCGGTCTCAACGACTACCTGGGAACCGTTACATTTGTCGTCTTCTTTTCGACCACCTGTCCGTTTTGTAAGGTCCAGTCCCAAGGGCTCCAGGCCATGCAGGACGAGCTCATCGAAGAGGGGCATGACGTCGACTTTTTGATCGTCAATCAGTTTACAACCCCCCAGGAACTTTCGAATCTTACCAATGTCTGTGACTTCCCGATCTACCAGGACACCGTCGCGGTCCGGGCCTACGAACAGCACGGTGGAGAACAGTACGATATGTACATCTACGATTCCACCGGACATCTGTACGTATATCTTGACGCCAGCTCTGCATTCAATATGACCATGAGTTCCACAAACGGATATAACAACGTCAAGGCCGCGATCCTCGCGGCCGACTGACCCAATAGAAATGGGTTCCAACTCCTCCTTCAGGCGACTATCATTGAAGCACGCTCGACCATATCTCCTACTGGTACTTCTTGCCGGCCTGCTCCTCAGCATCAGCAACTGCGGCAGCATAAAAGACCCTCCTGTGGACGACCCGGGCCTGACTGAACTACCGGCCCAGGACATTCCATCGCCCGCAGATCTCGTGGATTCTTCGTCTGGGGACGCCGCCGTCAACGAGGATCTCGGAAGCGTCGACAGCAGCAGCGCCGATACCTCGCCGGCTACGGACGAGGGAATAGCCTCCGATGAAACCAGCACCGATCCAGGCACGACAGTCGAAGATAGTCTGAGCGATGTCGCCTCTGCCGAAGACCCGGGCCAGAGTGCCTCCGACCCCGGTGAACCCGACCCCGGTCAACCCGACCCCGGCCAGCCCGATCCCGGCCAACCCGATCCCGGCCAACCCGATCCCGGTCCCGGTGATGTTCCCACCTTAGACACAGCAGGCTGTGATCTGCCTCCTCCCAACTGCCCAGGTGCACCAGCCCCCGGCTGGGAGCTGGAGGATATGGCGCAGGAACCACCCACCAGCTATGGGTTGAACGCCTTTAGCGGCCATGTGGTGGTGGTGGCCTTGTTTTCGGCCACGTGAACTTTCTGCAAGGCCCAGGCTGGGCACTTACAGACCATGCAGCAAGAGTTCGATACCGAAGACAACGACCCCCCTATCCAAATCGTCGCGATCAACCAGATCCCTGCCGCCAACTTCGTCCATATGTTGACCGACGTCTGCGATTACCCCGTATTCCAGGACACAGATGTGGTACAGGCCTGGCAACAGCACGAGGGTTCGAAGGATGATTTCTTCATCTACAACTCGGACCTGACCCTTCATCAGCTCCTTAAGCCGGGCGGTGGAACCAATACCACCCTGTCTACGTCCGATGGCTATAACAACGTCAAAAACGCCATCCTGAGCGCCTACTGAAACAACAGTTGCCATGACTGCTACGGCCCGCTAGATTGCCGCGCATGCGGTTTATGTGTACCAACGACGATGGAATTCTCGCCTCGGGATTGTCCATTATGGAGATCGCCGCGAGCCGCTTTGGCGATGTGGTGACGGTCGCGCCGGACCGGGAACGTAGTGCTATCAGTCACGCGTTGACCCTGAACGAACCCCTTCGGGTGCACGAGGTCGCGCCAAACCGATTTGCCCTGTCTGGAACACCCACGGATTGCGTCTGGGTGGGGCTGAATCATGTCCTTTCGGAAAAACCGGACTTCCTCTTATCGGGGATCAACCACGGCCCCAATCTGGGGTCCGATATCTTGTACTCCGGTACCGTCGGAGCAGCTATCGAGGCCAGCCTCCATGGGATCCCAGCCATGTCGATCTCCTTTATGGGCGACCCGGGTTCTCATTCCGAGGCGGTGTTACCGATCGTTGAAGAGCTCATTCGGGGACTCATCGACAGTCCGCCAGCACCGCGCTTTGCCCTCAACGCCAATATCCCGGACCCAGACGACGGCCCTATCAAGGGGATCCTGCCCACCTTTCTGGGGGCACGCTTCTATAGCCAGGAGGTGGTCGAACGGCACGACCCCCGCGGACGGCCCTACCTATGGGTGGGGGGAAGCGAAGTCGAGCATGCCTCCATCGAAGGTAGTGACTGCAACGCAGTTCTCGACGGTTATGTAAGTGTTAGCAGCATCAACCTGAACATCTCCAGCCCTACGTCCGTGGAGAGCATCGCCCATTGGAAACAGGAATTCGTGGCACTACAATCGGATAAGGAGCAACTTCTATGACGGAATCAATCGAACGGCTCATCCGCGACGTCCCCGACTTCCCCAAGCCGGGTATCTTATTCAAAGACATTACTCCCCTGCTCCAAGATCCGGCCGGGTTTCGGGAGACCATTGATATCCTGGTGGATCGATACGCGGGCCGAGACATTGAAAAGGTCGTCGGTATTGATGCCCGCGGATTCATTTTCGCCGGGGCCATGGCCTACCAACTCGGTTGCGGAATGGGTGTAGTACGAAAAAAAGGTAAATTGCCCTGGCATACCCGCTCCCAGACCTACGATCTCGAATACGGTACCAATACCGTC
>Ga0310121_10002511_pt1 | contig 17305 bp, 17 predicted proteins | sample CB27_Tmax_986_MG_FD_203504 | JGI IMG/M metagenome (GOLD analysis project Ga0310121, IMG submission 203504) | Marine microbial communities from Western Arctic Ocean, Canada - CB27_Tmax_986 | ecosystem: Environmental > Aquatic > Marine > Oceanic | place: Canada: Western Arctic Ocean | collected...
CGGTATTCCATCGAGGGCCCCGGGTACGGAAGCGGCGGCAAAAAACTCTTGGCGGTTGCCGACAGCGCATGCAACGACTCGGGGCCCTCGATCGAGACACGGCTCACATATCTGCGCGGGGCGTTCGCCGCGATGACCGTGAGGCCGTGCGCTTTGCAGAATTCGACCAGTGGACGGTATCGGTCCGCGTAGCCGTCCCAAGGACGGGAGCTGTCCAGGAAGTGAGTCTCCGAAATCGTGCCGTCGAGGTATTCGGCCAAGATGTACTGGACGTCGCGCTCGAACATCTCCAACGACAGGATCACGTCCCGACCGTCCTCCGCCTGGAGCCGGCGATACGCGGCCCCGAGCAACTCCGCCTCGAAGCGGTGTCCGACCACGTCGTCGTGCTCCTCACCAACCAAGACCACGTCGGCGTCCGAAAGCGCGTTCAGCACGGCCGCGAAAGACGACGACTGGCCACCGATGTCGTAGACCCGGAAGTCCTCTCCCTCCACCGGACGGGGGGGCTCGCCGGTATCCTGCCCGTGCACGGGTGGAGCGAGCAACGTCGCTAGCCCGGACGTGGAAAGCAGAACCGTGGCGGCGAGCCGTCCGATCATGAACAGAGTCGTTGTCGGAGTGCACATCGGTGGGAAGCTAACAGGCGCTTGGTGCGCGCCAACGTACTGCCCCGTACAATCCTCCCCTCACGCTCGCGACTCGCACGCCCGCGAATCGCCACCAGAAGGCTGGTAAACCCTCTCGGAGGAGCCACTTGATGACGGAGTTCTGGATCGTGCTCATCGGCCTGCTGCTGGTCGTAGTCCTCTACGACCTCTTCCAGACCCAGCACAGCATCCTCAGGAACTTCCCGATCATTGGACACTTCCGATATCTCCTGGAGCTGGTCGGCCCAGAGTTACGCCAGTACATCGTCACGTCGAACGACGAGGAGATGCCGTTCTCCCGTGACCAGAGGAGCTGGGTGTATGCGTCCGCCAAGAAACAGAACAACTATTCCGGCTTCGGCACCGACAACGACCTCGAGCGTTCGAACAACTATCTGATCATCAAGCATCACACGCTGGGCCCCCCGCAGATGCCGCGGCACGACGAGATGTATCCGCTTCCGTGCGCGAAGGTCTTGGGCGGTCCCCGCGGTCGGCGCGACGCGTTCCGGCCCCAGTCGGTCGTGAACATCAGCGGCATGAGCTTCGGCTCGCTCTCGTCCGCGGCGGTTCAGGCGATGAACCGCGGCGCGGCGATAGCGGGCTGCCTGCACAATACAGGCGAGGGCGGCGTGTCCCCCCACCATCTACACGGGGGCGACCTCATCTGGCAGCTCGGAACCGGCTATTTCGGTGCGTGAACTCCGGACGGGTCTTTTGACCGCGACGCGTGCGTGCAGGGCGTGCAGGACCACCCAGTGCGGGCGATCGAGATCAAGCTGAGTCAGGGCGCGAAGCCGGGCTTAGGTGGAGTGCTGCCCGCAGCGAAGGTGTCGGCTCAGATCTCCAGAGTTCGTGGTGTGCCGATTGGTCAAACCGTGATCAGTCCGCCGGGCCACCGATCGTTCGGCACGGTCGACGAGATGCTGGACTTCGTGGAAGAGCTCGCAGACACGACCGGCGTTCCTGTCGGGATAAAATCCGCAGTCGGGCAGCTCGCCTTTTGGACCGAGTTGGCGGACCGGATGGCTAGTGAAGAGCGCGGCGTCGACTACATCGCGATCGACGGGGGTGAAGGCGGCACGGGCGCAGCCCCCCTCGCGTTCTCGGACCACGTGGCGCTGCCGTTCAAGGTCGGCTTCAGCCGCGTATATCGGATCTTCGCCGAGCGCGGCGTGCACCACGACGTGGTGTGGATCGGGTCGGGTAAGCTCGGCTTCCCCGCATCGGGCCTGCTCGCGTTCTGCCTCGGCGTGGACATGATCGCAGTCGGCCGCGAAGCGATGATGGCGGTGGGGTGCATCCAGGCGCAGCGGTGCCACACCGGCCACTGCCCGACCGGCGTGGTGACGCAGAATAGGTGGCTCGTACGTGGCCTCGACCCGACCCACAAGGCCGCCCGGCTCGCGAACTACATCGTAATGATGCGAAAGGAGCTGACGCGGCTCAGTCACGCTTGCGGTTGCATGCACCCCGCCCTCCTCACGGCCGAACACATGGAGATCCTGGACGGCAACTTCGGCAGCCGTCCGCTCAGCGAAGTGTTCGATTATCAGCCCGGGTGGGAGCTGTGCTCGGAGGTGGACCAGGCGGAGGTGGCACGGTTGATGGGCTAGTGCCACTCCACCGTGAGCAGCTCCTCTACGGCCTCGAATATGAGTAGAGCAACCTCCTGTGTCGTGGATAACCTACAGCTCCTGCAGTTCCTTTCGCGCGCGGTCGCAACGATGGTCTGATCGAGCGCCGCCAAAAATAGCGCCGGGAGAATCGACAGATAGATGACCATACGGTCTCGGTCCGAGACCGGCGCGTGCACGGGAGCTGGAGGATCTGTCGTCATGAATGGGAAGCGACAAGGAAGCCCGTCACCGCCTCGAGCCAGGCGTCCGGTCGCTCGAGATGCACTGCGTGCCCCGCGCCCGGGATGACCAGCAAACGCGCGTCCGGGAGTGCCGCGGCCATGCGCTCGCCCGTCGACACAAACTTCTCGTCGAGCGCGCCTGCGAGGACCAGGGTCGGCACGTGGATGCCGGGCAGAGCCTCCCACAGTGAAGGAAGCGCACCGGTGCCCAAGCCGCGGAGCGCGCCCGCGAGGCCAGCCGCGGAATTGTCGAGTCGTCCGGCACGCAGGCGTGCCCGCATGGTCTCGTCCACAATACGTTGGGTCTCGAAGAGCGGCAGGCGCTGCCAGCGATCGACGAACGCCTCCACGCCGTTGCGCTCGATCGCGCGCGCGAGCTCTTCATCCGACCGCTGGCGCTCTCTCCGTTCAGCCGGCGAATCGAGTCCCGGAGAAGCGGACTCGAGCACCAGGCGATGCACCGCGTCCGGGCGGTTCGCCGCAAAGTGAAGCGCAAGTCTCCCGCCCATTGAGTAACCGACGAGACTCGCTGGCCAGTCTCCCGCCGCCGCGACCTCGGACATCGCGTAGTCGAGTGAGAAGCGCCTCGGGTGCTGAGCCGCGCCGTTCCGACCATGACCCGGCAGATCGAGCAAGACCGGTGGACAACCCACCGACGCCAGCCCGTCCACCAAGTGCTCACCCCAAGAGTGGGACGACCCCGTGAAACCGTGCACAAGCACCGGGTAGCACATCGCCATCACGACCTCCTCAGCAGTGTTCGAAGCGGTGGCCGTACTCAAGAAGATCGAACGCGATCTCGCGGAAGCGTGTCTGCAAACGGACCGAGCCGCCCAGGGCGAGCTGAACGGTTCCTAACGGGCCCGGCCGTATCAGACTAGATGCGCTCGTGGTCAGCGCGCCAGTTCTTTACGGCTTGCTTGATCAGCTTCCGGTCCGAAATGCCCTCGTCGAGGACACGGCGTGCGAGGTCGGGCAGCTCCTCATCCGGAGCGAACCGCAATCCGATGAGCTGACTGGTCGTAAAGTCGCCGACGCGCTTCTGCAGGTCTTCAGGAAGTATCCCTTTCAGGCGTATCTGCTCCTCGAGGCGGATCACGCGATTTTGAACACCGAGCGGGAATAGCCTCGTGAACAATGCCGCGACGACTACGCCACCGCAGAAGACCAGGAACATTAGCGCGTCGACGTTGAAGTCCGTAACGGTGCGGTAGGCGAACCACAGCGTCGGCAACAGCAGCATAAAGGTGGCGGCACCGTGGTACACAGGTACCATTTTGGCGTGGTTCTCGAAGCTTTGCACAGGTTCGCTCATCGGATCCTCAGCCGTAGTTGTTCACGAAGCATTCTTGGCACTACGCTTAGAGATTCCAAAGCGCGGCCCCGGCAGATTCCGTTATGTAGTAGATCTTCCATTGCTCCGCGCGCAACCGGCGCGGGCAGCGACTTCCCTCGCGGTGATGGCGGCACTGCCCACTTACGCACTCGCACCGGCGCCCTGCCCTCTCGAGGACCTCGGCACACATCGCATCGGTGATTCCCATATCTACCCATCAGAGGATTGCTCGTCTGATGGCCCAATGGGTCACGTAAGAACCGATTCTGCAAGATCCCATGATCACGACCCGGTGGGGCTGACCTTGCGCGCGCACCGTATTCGGTTGCTCGAACCGCGCGCGAGGGCGCGGACGAGACGAGACGAGACCATGTAGCACTAATTCTGATGAAGAACCTCCAGGAAGGCGTCGCCGTACCGCTCGAGCTTGGTCGGCCCGACGCCGGAAACGTCGAGCAGGTCACTGGGAGTGCGGGGGTGCTGAGCGACCATCTCTCGTAGGACCTTGTCGCTGAAGACGACGTAGGCAGGCACGCCCTGCCGGTCCGCGAGATCTTTTCTCAAGTCGCGCAGCGTCTGGAAGAGCGCTTCTTCTTCATCACTGACCGGACCCGCAGTGAAATGAGCGTGCGTTGTGCGCTTGCGACTGGATGGCAAACGGCCACTGGGCATGAACGCCGCAGCCAGGTCCTCTACGGAGACTCCTGAGCAGACGTCGCACGAGCTGTGACACGGCGCCATGACTTCGTCGAAGTGCGCGAGGATCACTTGATGGCGGCACCGCCTTCCCTCAAGGAGGCGAAAGAGATCGACCGTAGCCTGCCGTTTGATGTGCCGTATTTGGGGATCGTCGATGTCGTTCAGGAAACGCTCGTGCAGCTTGACGTCGGCCCAGGAATAGAAAAGCACACAGTCGCTCTCGAGCCCGTCGCGCCCCGCGCGCCCCATCTCCTGGTACCACGAATCGACGTCTTTGGGCATATCGCGGTGGATCACGTAGCGCACGTTCGACTTGTCGATACCCATCCCGAACGCCACGGTCGCGACGATGACATCTACGTCGTCGTGCTGGAACGCCTCCTGGTTGGCCTGGCGCACGTCGGTCGGCAGGCCGGCGTGGTACGGACACGCACGCACACCCTGCCCGCGGAGGAAGTCTGCGATCTGCTCCACACCGCGGCGGCTGAGACAGTATACGATGCCGCTCTCACCCTCCCGGCGCCGGATGAGAGCGAGGATGTCCTCGCGCGTATTCCCGATCCCCTTCTTGCGACACCGGACGAGCAGATTGCTTCTGAAGAAGGAGCCCTTGAAACCCGCCGGATTGGTCATGCCAAGCTGGCGCAAGATGTCTCTAGCCACGACCCTTGTCGCGGTAGCGGTGAGCGCCAGGACCGGTACGTCGAGGCGGTCCTTTAAGCGTTGCAGCCGCCGATAGGACGGCCGGAAGTCGTGTCCCCATTGGCTGATACAGTGCGCCTCATCGACCACTAGGAGCGAGATCGGACAGCCTTGGATGAAGTCTCGTAGAGTCCCATCGAGAGCCTCCGGAGCCAGATACACCAACTCGAATTCCCCCCGGTGAAAACCCGATAGGCGACTTTGCCTCTCGTCGAAATCGAGAGTCGAGTTGATCTCGGCGGCGCGGAAACCCAACGACTGCAGCGAGTCGACCTGATCCTTCATCAGACTGATGAGCGGTGACAGCACGAGCACCGTCCCGTCGAGAATTCGGGCCGGGAGCTGAAAGGTCAGCGACTTACCTGCGCCAGTGGGCATCACGGCAATGCAGTCGCGGCCGGCGAGTACCGCGTCGACGACCTCGCGCTGGCCGGGTCGGAAGTCCTCGAAACCGAAAGTGTCTCGAAGGACAGTGAGCGGGTCGGGTCTGGTCACGGACATGGCGTCGAGAGTAGTGCGAGCGGCGCCCGAAGACTAATCCTGGACCCAGGCCGAAGTTCACTACGTAGCGTCTACGCAACAACACTTCCCTGCTGCGTAGTGTGACGTACGGAGCGGGGATCCCGACGTTGACATGGTTAGGGCACAAAGACACAACACGCCCACTCCATCACGGAGAGAACCATGTTCCGCAAGCCTATCCTCACGGCAATCGCCGCGATTCTGATGCTAGTGCCCTTTCAGCCTGCTCACGCGCAAAGGCCCGAGCTCCCTGAAGCCACGCGGGCGAAACAACTTCCCCGTCAGCACCTCTTGGGACCCCGTTTCGGCTTCACCACGTTCACCGGCGACATAGCCGATAAGCGCAATCCGATTGGCAAGGAAGCCATCACGAGCCAATTCGGCTGGCAGTTCGAGACCCAGATCGTCTCGTTGACCGGCGGAAATCGGGCCCGGATGGAATGGGTCTTCCTCGTCGGAGGGGAGCAGGGCGAGTTGAACCTGTCCCTCTCCTGGATGACTGGATATCACCTACCCAACGGGGTCGAGTTCGGGGTCGGGCCGAAGATCAGCATCACCAAAGAAAACAGCGAACCCACCACGTCCATGGTGATCGCGGCAGGCACGACAATGCTGTTCAGCGACCTCTATGACCCTGTGAACGTGGCTGTGGCGTTCGCTGAGGGAGGACCCTCGCATCACGACCCTGCTCGGATGGATCGTGGGGTGACGTCGGCCCGCCACTCGGGCGGACCCGGGATACACGCCCACCGCTCCGAAGTACGCTTCGCGCGGGCGCCCCCTCACTCCGGTCACGGCAATCGATCGTCCACCTCGTTCGGGACCGATGGTGCGCACGCGGTATCCGGCCAGTAATGCCGGATCGAGCACAACCACACCGGCGGCTATCTGGCATGGGGGGGGGGCATCCCCATATCTTGTTCCCTTCACAGCCAGCGACCCCACCGCCGACAACACGCCGCATGGACCTGAAGATCACCGGAACCGTCAATAAGTTGCTGGAGGAGCAGTCTGGTGAAAGCCAGAAGGGTCCTTGGCGCAAGCAGGAGTTCATCCTCGAGACCGAGGGTAACTATCCGAAGCAAATCTGCATCGTGCAGTGGGGGGACAATATCGATTCGTTCGACCTGCAGATCGACGAGCGCGTCACGGTCTCCATAGACATCGCCAGCCGAGAGTACAATGAGCGGTGGTACACAGACGTGAAGGCCTGGAAGATCGAGCGGGACGACGCTGGAGGCGCGCCGCCGATGCCCGACGACGAGCCCTTTCCAGACCCGCCGGACTCTGGAGACGGGGACGACGGGCTGCCGTTCTGACGCTAGTTCGCTCGGTCCACTGGCGACGGACTCTGAGCGCGGTGCTGGGTGCTGAGCCAGATGCTGGAGGCGATGAAGCAGATCTTGCCCGTGCCGCTTCCGAGGCCCAGTACCGTCTCACCCTCGCGCAGGTAGCGACTCGGGTATCCGCATCCGTAGTCTCGTTCGACGACCTCGGCGGGAATCACCTCAAGATAGCGGGGATCGTAGTCGACGGGGACAGCAAAGGTCTTCTACGTGGTGGTCCGCACTGACCGCGTAGGCTTCCCTTACTGCTGCTTTGACGCGCATGCTCATCATTATTCTCTCGGGGTTGGTGGAACGGGAGAATGCTGCTCACTAAAGCCCGGGCCGCTAGAAGACCGCCAGCCACGTCACTCACGCACGTCCGACGTCACTCGAGAAAGACCTGTATAGCATCCCAACTTCGGCGTATCTACCCAGGACCACACCGAGCGGCTCACCTCTGCAACTTGAGCATCGACGGTTACGACCTGGTGCCACTCCTCAGGAGGCGCCCAACCCCGCAAGCGATCAGCCCATTCCTTCATCCGGTTATTTCTCCTTGAATCCGGCGGCGCGTTTCGGGAGATTGTGGACTGACTTCACGCAAGCAAGCGGGCAAAGACCATATGTCCAAGTCGAAAGACGGAAGCTCCATGGCCGAAGCCACCGAAGTGGCCAGACAACCGACGAGTCGCCTCCCTATGGAAGACACCACGGTCGATGCACCGCCCGCCGTCCCGGGAGCGATGGAGTACGACTACACCAACTTCTATTTCGGATCCGGGAGCGATGCGTTCGCCATCTTGGAACCGTTCGACGCTTGGTGGCGTGAGGTCAAGCCGTCCGGCTACTATCTCTACGAGTTGCCGCTGCACTCCCGGCCGGGAACTCGCGTCGACGTCGAGGACACCCATACGGGCGAAATCCGCCGCGGCCTCGTCAACTTCGCCTCCTACAACTACCTCGGGCTATCGTATCGTCCGGAGGTCAGGCAAGCGATCAAGGACGCCGCGGATATCTACGGCGGTGGCTCGTCGGGCTCGCCCATTCTGAGCGGGACGACCACCATACACCAACAGTTAGACGAGGAAATCGCCGCGTTCAAAGGCAAAGAGGCAGCCTTGGTGTTCCCCACGGGCTACAGCGCCAACGTTGGTACGATCTCTGGGCTGATGCGCTCCGGTGACCTGATCGTGGCGGACCAGTTCGCGCACGCCAGCGTGGTCGACGGGATGATCCTGTCGAAGGCGAAGTCGCGCTTCTTCCGCCACAACCGAGTCGACGACCTCGAGCGCAAGCTGAAGGGCTTCGATGGCAAGAAGCTCGTGATCGTCGAGGGTGTGTATTCGATGGACGGTGACGTGCCGCCGCTCGCCGAGATCGTCGAGGTGTGCAGGAAGTACGGTGCCCGCATCATGATCGACGAGGCGCACTCCGCGTTCGTCTACGGAGAGACCGGCAAAGGAGTCGTCGAGGACCAAGGCTTCGACGACGAAGTCGACATCCATCTCGGCACGTTCTCGAAGAGCCTCGGAGGCCAGGGTGGCTACACTGCCGGCTCGCACAAGCTCGTCAACTACCTGCGCGGCTTCGCGCGCTCCCGCGTCTTCTCCTGTGCGCTTTCGCCCGTTGTGGTCGCAGGCCTCCGGAAGGCGCTGGAGTTGGCACGTGCCGAGCCCGAGCTGCGCACCAAGCTGTGGGACAACGTCGCCTACATGCAGAAGCTGCTCGGGGACGCAGGGATCCCGATGGGGAACTCCACTTCGCAGGTCATCCCGATCATGGTCCGGGACGACGCGCGTGTTCTTCAGATGTGTGAGGGCGTCTTCCGCGAGGGTGTGTACATCAACCCCGTGAGGTACCCCGCAGTCGGCAAGCACAAGTCGCGCTTCCGCATGTCGATCTCGGCGGCGCACTCGAAGGAAGAACTGGAGGAAGGCGTGTCCGCCATCGCTCGGGTGCTGCAGAGGTACGGCGTATGTCCGTAGGTAGTTATCGCTTTCACTCCGGCGTCAGCGCCTTCTTCGAGATGGCGACGGCGGACGCGCGCACGGTGCTGCCGGAGCACCTCGAACCGATCGAGGTGACCCACCAGCGAAGTGTGCTCTCAGTCACTGCGTTCCTCTTCGACGACAGCGTGGTGGGCCCCTACACCGAGTTGATGTTCTCGGTGATCGTGCCGCCGATGGTCGCGGAGTGGGGCCAGCACGCGAAGGCAGGCTTCTTCCCGTTCCTCGCCGCCACGAGTTCCGCGGAAGCGCGCCGCATCAAGTCCGAGCGCTTCCACTTCCCGTACCACCCCGAGGACATCGACGCGCAATTCATCGAGACCGACGAGAAGCTGCGGGTTCGTATCTTCGGTCGCGGTGACCAGATCATGGACCTCAGCGTTACCCAGGGCGCGTGGGAAACCACGACGCATCTGCTGCAGAGCTTCATGATGAACGGAGATCAACGGCTCCGCACCACGCTGCAGATCAGCGGGGACTACACGGTGCACGAGAACGAGCAGGGGGAGATGAAGCTCTTCCCTCACTCCATGACCGCCGATCACTTCTTAGGCGACGTCTCCGAGTCTCCGTTCCGCGAGCACTGGTTCAAGAACGGAACCGAGGTCTTCCACAAGCTCGAAGCGTTCTAGGGCCGGCTCCATGCCGATCACGGGGGGCCGGGGGGGAAGGGAGCAGCTAGGCACAGTAGGACATACCGGTCCGCCACCCTATTCTGGTCGGGATGATTCTGCCCGACCTCGACGTCCGTCACCGGCGACCGGAGCTCATGGATGCTCCGAGTCTCGCACTCGCGCAACGAGCCGGCGCCCTACGGGCGCTCGCTCGCGTGAGCGCGCTATCTGGCGTGGCTCACAGGATCTGGGCCGAGATCCATAAGTTGCGCGGCGCCGGAGCTCCTCAGACGATCCGCCTTCTGGATATCGCCTGCGGGGGGGGGGACGTCGTGGTCTCGCTCGCCCGCCGGGCAGCGCGCTCAGGTCTCGACCTAGAGGTGCACGGCTGCGACGTGAGCTCGGCGGCCCTGGAAGTCGCACGGGAGAACTCGAAGCGTGTCGGTGTCCGAGCGCACTTCTTCGAGCTGGATGCACTGCGAGGAGACATTCCCGACCGGTACGATGTCGTGTGCTCGTCGCTCTTTCTCCACCACCTGGACGAGCACGAGGCTGTCACCCTGCTAGAGACGATGGCCGAGGGTACACGTCGCACCGTCTTGGTGCAGGACCTGCGGCGAACTGTAGCGGGATACCTTCTCGCCTTCGGCGTGCTCAGGGTGATCTCACGGTCTGTGGTGGTCCACACGGACGGACCCCGCTCGGTGGAGGGAGCCTTCTCGATGGAAGAGGCGCGCGATCTCGCGCGCAGCGCAGGACTCGACGGCGCGCGTGTCGAGGCGTGCTGGCCCCAGCGCTTCCAGCTGACGTGGCGGCGCGCGTGAGCACGATCGAGACTTCGACCGACGTCATGTATGACGCCGTGTACGACGCCGTTGTGGTAGGCGCCGGTCCCGCAGGCACGATGACAGCCCTCGAGCTCGCCCGGTGTGATCTCTCGGTGCTGGTCGTCGAACGTCAGCCGATGCCGCGCTGGAAGGTTTGCGGTGCCTGTTTGAGCCCAGGGACCCTGGAGCTACTCGGCGCGGCGGGCCTCCCCCACCCATTGGACGGCGTACCGCTCCACCACCTTCGCCTGGCGGCGTGGTCCACGGAGGCGTGTGTGCCGTTGAACGGTTCGATGGCGGTATCTAGGCGCTCCTTCGACCAGATGCTGTTGAGCGCCGCTCGGGAGGCCGGTGTCGTGGCGATGACACCGGCCCGGGCCCGCCTCGGGCCGATCGACGGCGGCACGCGCATCGTCCGTATAGAGCGGGCGGAGGGTGATCTAGAAGTCGGCGCGCGCGTGGTGATCGATGCAGGTGGACTCGGTGGCGGATTGGCTGTGGTAAATGGCGGCGGCGACAGGCTAAGGCCCGGCTCACGTATCGGTGTTGGTGCGGTGTTCGCACCGAGCACTGCGGAGTACGCACGCGGCGAGATTCACATGGTCGTGGGTGAAGGCGGATACGTCGGACTGGTCCGGGTCGTGGACGGCAGCCTTACCGTCGCGGCCGCTCTGGACCCCTCATGGCTAAGGAGGCATGCCTCACCCGGTGATGCGGTCGGGGCGCTGCTGCGCGCTGCAGGCTCTGCCGCGTTGCCGGAGCGTCCGTCGGTGGGATGGAGGGGCACACGCACACTCACGAGATCCCCCCACGCGCGGGGCGCGGAGCGCGTCTTCGCGGTAGGCGACGCCGCCGGCTACGTGGAGCCGTTCACTGGAGAGGGTATCTCCTGGGCGCTCGCGGGAGCCCGCGCGCTCACGCCACTGGTGGCGCGAGCCGCCCGGGGGTGGGATCCCGTTCTGCTCGAGGCGTGGGATCGAGCCCACTCGCAGTCGATGGCGCGAGCGCAGAGGCTCTGCCGCGCGGTTGCATGGACGTCCCGCCGGCCGCGGCTCGTGATCTCCACTCTACGCCTCCTGGCGCGTTTGCCGGGAGTGGCGGGTCCGTTCGTACGACGTGCCGGCGCGGCGCCCAAGGTACGCTTGTCGGTGTCATGAGCCTGCTGCTTACCGGGTTCGGCACTTCGGTGCCCGAGTATGCAATCGCACAGGCGGACGCTGCCGAGATCGGCGCCCGCTTCGCCGCGGCCGACCCGAAGCGCGCGGGGACGGTCCGAGCGCTCTACCGAAAGGCCGGCGTGCACAAGCGTCACAGCGTACTGCTCGAAAGAGCCGAAGGCGCGCCAATGGACCGACAATCATTTTACGAGGAGGCTGTCAACAGAGACGACCGCGGCCCGTCCACCGAGCTCCGGATGAGGCGGTACGAGGCCGACGCTCCCGCGCTCGCGGAGGCCGCTGCGCGCTCGGCACTTCGGGACGCTGCATTCGACGCTGCGGAGCTCACTCACGTCGTTACCGTCTCGTGCACGGGATTCTTCTCTCCGGGACTCGACGCGGTGCTCATCGACCGCCTTGGGCTCGCCCGTGGTGTCGAACGCACGCACATCGGCTTCATGGGGTGCCACGGCGCTCTCAACGGGCTGCGTGTGGCGTCGTCGTTCGCGGGCGCGAACCCGGACGCCCGGGTGCTTGTATCAGCGGTGGAGCTGTGCACGCTGCACTTCGCATACGGTTGGGACCCCGAACTCGTGGTGGCCAACGCGCTCTTCTCCGACGGTGCCGCCGCGGTGGTGGGCGTCTCCGACGGCGACAACTACACGGGCGCGTGGCAGGTGCTCGCAAACGGCACGCTGCTCATACCAGATTCCACGGACGCGATGTCGTGGCGCATCGGCAACCACGGCTTCCGCATGACGCTTGCGGCCAGCGTACCCGACCTCATCGGAGCACACCTGGCGAGGTGGCTCGAGCAGTGGCTCGGTCAGCACGGACTCGGCTTCGGCGACGTGGCATCCTGGGCCGTACACCCCGGAGGGCCGCGCATTCTGAGCGCAGTGGGCGACGCCCTCGGGCTGACGAACAGCGCGTTGGAGGTCTCACGCGACGTGCTCGCCGAATACGGCAACATGTCCTCGGCCACTGTGCTCTTCATCCTAGACGAGCTGCGTCGGCGCGATGCCCCGGGTCCGTGCGTGGCGCTCGCATTCGGGCCGGGCCTCGTGGTAGAGGCGGTTCTGTTCGGCTGACGCTGGTGAGCACGGTCGGGGTGGTGCGCTTGAGGCCAGATGGCGAGGACGGCCTCGGAGCCGCATGTTGGCCGTATGATCCCGCGGACTGAAATCCATCGACTGACGCTGTTGCTCGTCACCCTCTTCGGGGCGGCTTCCATTCTCGTGCATGACGGTGCGAGGAACGACCGCACGACCGCGGTCCCGCTCGCAAACGGCCTCACGGAAGACCAAGCCACAGGCCTGTAGCGGCCGGCCATGCCTGCCCAGCGCTCTCAAGATCTCGTATTCACGCTGTATGGTGAGTACCTGCTGCACCACGACGAGGCGATTTGGGTCGGCAGCCTCATCTCTCTGCTTCAGCCCTTCGGCCTCTCGGAGGGGGCGGTCCGTGCGGTCCTCTAGCGCATGGCGCGAAAGGGCTGGCTCGACGGACAACGCGTGGGCCGAAATTCGTTCTACGACCTCGCGCCCAAGGGACGCCGGCTCTTGGAGGAGGGTGAGGAGCGGATATTCCACCCGTCGTGGGACGGATCCTGGTTTCTGTTGTCCTACTCGATTCCTGAGGACGTCCGACACCTGAGAGATCGACTACGCGACCGTCTCGCCTGGCTCGGATTCGGCTCCCTCAGCAATGGGCTGTGGATCTCGCCCCATGACGTCGAGCAGGAGGTCCGAGCGCTCGCCGAGCAGTTGGGCATCGAACAGCACCTCAAGTATTTCCGGGCGCAGCGCGCCGGTAGTCACGAGCCGCAGGCGCTGGTAGATCGCTGCTGGGACCTTCCTGGGGTGAACGCGCACTATGTGGAGTTCACGTAGCGGTGGCGTGCGGAGCTCGATCAGTGCGAGGTCGGCATTTCCGCGGGCGACTTAACCGCAGAAGAGTGCTTCACGTTGCGCTTAGACCTAATCCACGAGTTCCGGGCCTTCCCTCTCGAGGATCCGTACTTGCCGCTGGCGTTGCTGCCCGATCGGTGGCACGGCGGTGCCGCTACTCAGCTGTTTCACGCGGTGCACGACGTGCTCGAGGGTCCCGCAGACCAGTACGTGGACGCGGGATCTTGGCCGCCGCCCCATCGATTCCCAAGGCGGCTGAGAGCTAGAAGGCTGCCGAGACCGCGGGACCAGCCTTGCGCCTCGGCAAAGTCGACCCGTATGCTCGGTCCCGTGAAACACGATCCGAACCTTCCATGGTACCGCCAACTTCATTGGCAGGTCCTGTTAGCCATGGTCCTCGGCACCGTGACCGGCTCCGTGGTCGAGTGGGCCCCCGACCGGATCGGTTGGATCGGAGACCTGTTCATGCGGCTCCTACGGATGATCATCGTTCCTCTCGTGCTCACGTCGATCATCTCGGGGGTGGCGTCGGTGGGCGGGGGCCGGGCAATCGGCCGTCTCTTCAGCAAGACACTCGGCTACTACGTCCTGTCTAGCCTGCTCGCGGCGACGGTCGGCCTGTGGATGGTCAACCTCATCCGCCCCGGCGACGGTGCGAACATGGTCGATGTGGCGTCGGGGCAGCTGCCGGAGCTCCAGACGCCGGAGTCTGCGGTCGGGCTTCTCCTCGACGTCGTGCCCGAGAACTTCATACAGGCTATGGCGGCGGGTGACATGCTCGCGATCATATTCTTCTGCATCGTCTTCGGTGCCTCGATCACGGCGCTGCCGGACAAGACCCGGGCGATCCTCACAGGTCTCTTCGAAGCGCTTTTTCACGCGATGATGGTGCTGACGTCAGGCATCATAAAGTTTCTTCCGATCGGCGTCTTTGCGCTGATCACCAAGATGGTGGGAACCACCGGGTTCGATGCGTTTCGGCCGCTCGCGCTCTACGTGCTGACCATCGGATCGGGGGTCACGATCCATCTCTTCGTGACGCTACCACTGCTCCTGATCTTCCTCGGTAAAATCTCGCCGCGCATCCACTTCGCCAACATGCGCGAGCCGCTCCTAGTCGCGTTTTCTACCAGCTCGTCGGGCGCGACGCTGCCTGTCACGATGAGCGTCGTCGAGGACAAGGTGGGCGTGTCGAACAAGGTCGCGTCGTTCGTTCTCCCCATGGGGGCGACCGTCAACATGGACGGCACGGCGGTCTTCGAGTGCGTAGGCGCACTCTTCATCGCGCAGGTGCTAGGGTTCGACCTCACGGTCGGGACGCAGGCGATCGTCGTCCTCACCTCACTAGCCGCCTCCATCGGAGCAGCCGCTGTCCCCTCTGCGGGTCTCGTCATCATCTTCATCGTGCTCGACCAGATCGGCCTGCGGGGCCCCGAAGTGAACGTGATCGTCGGCTCCATGCTCGCCATCGATCGGCCGCTCGACATGTACCGGACCGCGGTCAATGTTTTCAGCGATTCGTGCGGGGCGGCGATCGTCGCACGCAGCGAGGGGGAGACCGGGGTCGACGCGGAGGTGCGCTGACCGGGCCTCCGCATGGTCAAGCCGACAGCGAGAACGACGATCAACGGGATCGCTTGGAACCCTGCTTGCGAGAAGTGCCGACACGACTCAGGCACCCTGATCGTCGCGGCGGCGGAGGGGCGGCGGCACGGTACGATCGGTCCGCGGCTACCCCTGCGCCCGCCCATGTGACTTGGTTAGACTCTAGGCCGCTCGGGCGCGGACGCGCATGTGCCCGAAATGCCGCACTGCGCGCATACATCGCATGAAGATCGGACTCGTGGGCTTCGCCGGTTCGGGGAAGACCACTGTTTTCAATACGATGACCGGGCTCGACGTGCCGGTCGGATACGGCGGCGAGGTGCGCCTCGGGACCGTTCGCGTTCCGGACGAGCGCATCGACCGACTCTCGCAGATCTTCTCGCCCAAGAAGACCACGTTTGCCGAGATCAGCTTTTGCGACGTGCCAGGGGAATACGGAGCGGACAAGAAGGGGCTCTCGCCGCGAGGCCTCCAGCAGATCCGTGATCAGGAGGCGCTTTGCCTCGTGCTACGCGACTTCGACAACCCCGCGCTCGAGGACGACCCCGACCCACTCGGCGACCTCAACGCTTTTCACACCGAGTGTGTCTTCGCTGACCACAAGATCGTCGAAAACCGCCTGGATCGTGCTCGGAAGGAGCGGCTTGATCAGCTCGAGATCGCGGCACTCGAGATCATGCTGTCTGCGCTCGAGAGTGAGCGTGTGCTGCGGTCGATCTCCGATAGTGAGCTCAACCGGAAGTATCTCAAGGGCTTCGGGCTGCTGTCCGACCGCCCTCTGCTGGTGGCGCTGAACCGCGCCGAAGAGCGAGCCGCCGAGCCGATGCCCGGCGACCTAACCAAACGCATCGAGGAGCTACAGACGGCCGGGCTGACTCTTTCCGCAAGTGTCGAAGCGGATATCGCGAGCATGGATCCCGAAGACCAGACGGAGTTCCTCTCCGATCTCGGACTTTCCGAGTCTGCGATTGCGCGCTTCATCCGTGCGGCCTACGACTTGCTCGACCTCATCTCCTTCTTCACGGTCGGAGAGGACGAGGTCCGCGCCTGGACGATCCGACGCGGCACGAAAGCACGCCGAGCCGCCGGGAAGGTCCACTCCGACCTGGAGCGTGGCTTCATTCGCGCCGAGGTCACGCCGTACGACGTGTTCATGGAGTACGGCTCGGAGGGAGCGGTCAAGGAAGCTGGGAAACTGCAAGTGGAGGGTAAGGATTACGTGGTGTCAGACGGAGATATCATGCACGTCCGCTTCAACATATAGGGGGCATGGTGACTCATCACGCGTACCGAGGGCCCGGATGCAGGGTCATGGCCGCGGCGGGGACTGTGCTCATCCTTGCCGAGCCGTCGGCCGCAAACGGCCGATCCTAGGAGATCGTCCGCATCAGAGCCTCTACCTCATCGATCTGTCGAGGCGCCCCGGCCGACAGGATCACCGGATCCCCATCGGTGACGAGCACATCGTCTTCTATGCGAACACCGATGTTCCACCACTTCGGGTCGATGTCCTGGGCGACAGGGATGTAGATGCCCGGCTCGATCGTTACGACCTCGCCAGGGCGGAGCGGTCCGTAGCTACCCACGTCGTGCACGTCGAGTCCGAGGTAATGGCTGGTCCCGTGCATGAAGAAGCGACGCAGCCCGGCCCAGTCAGTGGCGTTCGAGATCAGGCCGAGGTCCGCCAGCCCTTCTGCTAGCACACGCGACGCCTCGCGGTTAGAGGCGAAGAACAGGTTGCCGGCCCGTGTTGCCTGGATGCCGGCTTCCTGAGCGCGGTAGACGAGCTCGTAGATCGTGCGCTGCTCGGGTGAATAGGTGCCGCTCACTGGAATCGTGCGTGTCACGTCGGCCGAGTAGCCGTGGACTTCAGCTCCGATATCGATGACGACCACATCACCCGCCTCGGTGACCCGCCGGTTCCTGATGTAGTGCAAGATGGTCGAGTTCTCGCCGCTGCCTACGATGCTGTTGAAACCAGGCTGCTCGGAGCCGTTGCGTTTGAACGTGTATTCGACGAGCGCCTCGATCTCGTACTCGGCCCACCCTGCCTTCACCTGCTGCATGACCTCGCGGTGCGCCTCGGCG
>Ga0310121_10002512_pt1 | contig 17303 bp, 25 predicted proteins | sample CB27_Tmax_986_MG_FD_203504 | JGI IMG/M metagenome (GOLD analysis project Ga0310121, IMG submission 203504) | Marine microbial communities from Western Arctic Ocean, Canada - CB27_Tmax_986 | ecosystem: Environmental > Aquatic > Marine > Oceanic | place: Canada: Western Arctic Ocean | collected...
ATAAACAAAAGTTTCATTTCCTATGTAACAGATAATATTTTCATTTTTTTGAACAATTTCTACACTTTTATTTTGAAGTTTATTTTTACCCATTTCTATTTCATCAGAAAAGGCATTATATCTTAGATAAAAAATTTCTTTAAAAGTTTTATCGAAATATTTGATTTTTGAATCAGTAAATTTTTCATTAAAATAAGGAGTTCCTTTAATATCTGATTTTACTATTGCTCTAGTGGATGAATTTATTAAATCTGTATAAGCATCTTGTATTCTGCTATCTGTAAGATCAGTTTGGGCTTGAGAAAATATAATAATTGGAAACAAAAAAATTATTATTTTAAATTTTGAATTAATCATAAATTATTAAACTTTTGTAAGATTTGATAAATTTGATATTTAAGAAAAAATATATTTTAATTCTTCTTTTACAAATAAAGTAAAAATTTAATTCTTAAAAAACTTGTCAGAGTACCTTTTCCAAAGTTTTGTTTGATGAGACTCTAAACTGATTTCTCTTCCTTCAATAAATGCTTTTATAATAATGTTAGTTTTCATATCTAAAACATCTCCTTCTGATATAAAAAGAGTCGCATCTTTTCCACTCTTGATTGTGCCTAATCGATTATCAATTCCTAAGATTTTTGAAGCTGAACTGGTTATCATTTCTAATGCTTTTTCTTTTGGAACTCCATATGCGGCAAAAGTGCCAGCATAAAAAGGCAGATTCCTTGTATTCATTCTTTCCATACCTCCACTGACATCAATACTTACTAGAAGTCCAGAATTAATTAATTTTGAGGCAAGACGAAATGAAGATTTTGGATCTTGATGTTCATTTTCCGGAAGACGGTGTGGTCTAGAGATAATTACTGGAATGTTATTCGCCTTTAATAGATTCAATTGTGAGACAGCCTCATTTCCACCAACTAAAATGATTTTTTTAACTCCCTTGTTAATTAAAAAATTTACACCATCTTTTATTTGTATCTCTTCGATCGCATGAAGATAAACACTCTTTCTGCCGTTAAAAATATTTTTCATAGCTTCAAAAGCTAAATTTTTTGGATTAGAGTTTTTAATGTAAGATTTGGCTTCGTTAAAAAAGTCATTAAACTCATCTATTTTTTTATCATAATTTTCATTTTTTTTGAATGAGGGATCTTCTCCCATCCATGATCTTCCTCTTGTATAAGGATATGGCCAGTTTAAATGAATACCTTCATCAACACTTACTAACGCATCTTCCCAGTTCCAAGCATCGAGTTGCATGACTGAAGAACTTCCTGAAATGCTACCACCTCTGGGAACAATTTGGGCAATTAAAACGCCATTGGGTCTCATACTCTCAATTACTTTTGATTCAGCATTATATGCAATGGCACTTCTAATATGTGGTAACATATCACCTAATTCATTTATATCATTAGTTGCTCTAACTGCATCAATTTCAACTAATCCAAGAGTGGTATTAAGAGCTATTAAACCAGGATATAAATGCTTTCCATTCATATCTACAATTTTATCATATTTATTATTAACTGAAAGATCTCTCCCAACATAATTAATTTTTCCTTCATTAAAACCAATGACACTGTTTTCTATTATTTCTCCATTACCAACGTGTGTCGTAGCACCGATTAATAAAATACTTTCCTTTTGTTTTTTTGCAGGAGTTTGTTGAGATATTCCTATGGAAAAGAATAAAAAAAATGTAACTGATATTAGTAAAGCTTTTTTCACCATAATTAATCTAAAGTTTCACATTTGAAAATTTGTTTTGAACTATTAACTGGTATTTGATTTCCTTCACTTTCATTTTTATATTTAATCATTTGCTCAATTAATAATTTTCTTTCTATATCAATAGAGTTTAATTGATTTGATAAATCACTTTCTTCATAATAAAAAACTCCATCAATCATTGTTTTTTCAGCTATTGAATATATGGATAAAGGGTGATCACTCCATAAAACTAAGTCTGCATCTTTTCCAACTTTTATACTTCCAACTTTGTTCTCTATGTGAAGCAGTTTAGCAGGATTTAATGTTACAAATTTCCAGGCCTCCTCTTCAGAGATGTTGCCATATTTAACAGCTTTAGCAGCTTCTTGATTAAGTCTTCTAGACATTTCTGCGCTATCTGAATTAAAGGCAACAATAACACCAACATTATGCATTATTGAACCATTATAAGGGATTGCGTCATTAACTTCAAATTTATATGCCCACCAATCGGAAAAAGTAGAAGCTCCAACGCCATGTTCTTTCATTTTGTCAGCAATTTTATAACCTTCTAAAATATGAGTGAAGGTGTTAACTCGGAAACCAAATTTTTCAGCAACTTTCATTAACATATTTATTTCACTTTGGATATATGAATGACATGAAATAAATCGTTTTCCCTCAATAATTTCAAGAAGGGTCTCCATTTCAATATCATATCTAGGAGCCTTATATTTTGATTTTAATTTTTTTGGTAAAGAATTATATTTTTTCCATTCCTCACCATATTCTTTTGCTCTTTGGAAATAGTCAACAAAAACTTGTTCTACTCCCATTCTTGTTTGTGGGAATCTATTGTAACTTCCCCAATTTGATTGTTTAACATTTTCTCCCAATGCAAATTTTATAAATTTATCAGCATTAGGATACTTCATTTTCTCTGCATTTTCTCCCCACTTTAGTTTTATTAATGCAGAGCGTCCACCTATAGGATTTGCTGATCCATGAAGAATTTGAATAGTAGTTACACCTCCTGCTAGATTTCTATATATGTTTATATCATCAGGATCAATTACATCTTCTATTGTCACTTCGGCAGAAGAGTTATGACCTCCTTCATTAATACTTGAGGCAGCAATATGAGAGTGTTCGTCAATTATTCCACTGGTCAAATGTTTTCCTTTTGCATCAATAATTCTTGCTGATTTTGAAAATATATCCTTTCCAATTTTAATTATTTTACCATTGTTTATTAAAACATCTGTTTTATTTAGTATACCTTTTTTTTCATTAGTCCAAACAGTTGCATTCTTGAAAAGGGTTTCTTTTGCAACAGGATGACTTTTAAAACCAAAACCATTATTAGGATATGTTATTTCAACAATTTTTCTTTTAGATTCTTTTTCAATCAGTTCATCATTTTTTTTAAGAATATTTTTCTTAATTGCGGTCCAAGTAATATCATCATTTATATTATTTTTTCCTTTACCACCTATAAATCCTCTTTCATCAATGTTAGAGTTTAGTTGTAAAAATGAATTATCAATAGGGTTTGTGATTAAGATAAATAAACCATTTTTGTCATAAGTTATTTCAAGTTCTAATAAATTTTTTTGATTATCAATTACTGTTGCATTAATATTTGATCTACTGTCTTTGATATTAATAGTAAATTCTGAATTTTTTGCATTTATTATATAATTACCATCAATATTAACAAGTTTGCTACTGGTAATTTCGTGTCTAATTCCTTTTACCCAATTTTCAAGTATGACAGAGTTATTATTGAATAAAGGACCTGAACAAATCAAAAAATTGGAAAAGTATCCTTTCTTAAGAACACCAATTTTATTATTTAGTCCTAGTAATTTTGAAGGAATAGTTGTAAGTGAAGCTAAAGCAGTCTCTTCACTAAGTCCATACTTAACAGCTAATCTAAGGTTATTTAAAAACTCTTTATCTGATTTAGTTCCATAACTAGTAATAGCAAAAGGAATTTTTGCTTTTTCTAGTTTTGATGGGTTAATTGGAGCTTGATTCCATATTCGCATTTGCCTTAGACTAACTTTCTTTATTAAACTAGGATCAGTAACATTATAAGCTTTAGGAAAATTTATTGGAATTATTAAAGCATTTATAGAAATTGATTTAAGTTCGTCAATGATCTCATAGTCATGACCAGAAGTTTTAATTACAAAATTCAACCCTAATTCCTTACTTAGCTTAGCAGCCCTTAAAACATCAAGTTTATCATTTGTATAAAAGAATTTAGGCAACTTTTTGTTTTCGATAATTGCTTCAAGTGAAAAATCTTTAGTTTCAGAGTTATCTAAATCATACCAATTTGAATCATAGTTTAATTGACGAATAAGAGCCATAGCTCCCATTTTTGAACTTGGATAAGATTGATTTGAACCATTACTTTTTTTAAATGAAAAATGTTCGCTTGTTTTCTGAGACAAAATTCTATTGCCGTCGTTTGATTTATTAATTAGTGCTATTGCCAAACCAGTACCCCTATGAATTCCATTAAAACGATGAGAGTTTACAACCCCAAATCCTAATTTTCTTATTTTATCAGCATTATTATTGTTATAACTATAATCTTTAATAGCATCATAATCACTTAAAATGTGATCATTCCAATAATAACCAGATCTTGATGGACCATATTGAGTACTTCTATTATTGGACTTTGTTTTATTAATTTTTTTTATTCCAAAATTTGATTGAAGTTCAATAAAAGAGGGATAAATGTATTTTCCTTTTAAATCATGAATTACTGAATTTGGAGGAAAATTAATATTTTTTCCATAATTAATAATTATTCCTTCTTTTTCAATTAATGTAGCTTTTTCTAGCTTATAATTTGGAGAGACATATATTGTAGCATTAACAAAAGCATTATATACACTTTTTTTTGTTTTAACTCCTTTGTTTGTTGGAAAATATTCTTGACTTAAACTTAGTTGTCCGAATAAAATTAAACAGTAAATTAATTTGTTTTTCATTTGAAGAATAATTCAACCAATTTAGTAGTCTAAAATAAAAAAAATATGCTTAGTAATAAATAATACTCTAAATTTTAGAGATATAATCCTATATATTCAATTTAATACTTTTATTAAAGTTCAGAGTTTTAAAGACTTATCTTATTGTTATTTGTTTAGTCTTAATTTCCGATAATTTGTTTAAAAAGGAACGAATAAACTATAAGTTGAAAAATCTAAAAATTCAGTTTGAATAGATGAAAAATATTTTTACATTTGCACGCCTGTAAAATCAGGTGAGATAATTATGCCAACAATAGCACAATTAGTAAGAAAAGGAAGAGTTGCCATTTCTAAAAAGAGTAAATCTGTTGCTTTGGATTCATGTCCTCAACGAAGAGGGGTATGTACACGTGTTTATACCACTACTCCTAAAAAGCCTAATTCAGCTATGAGAAAAGTTGCTCGTGTTCGTTTGACTAATGGTAAAGAAGTCAATGCTTATATACCTGGAGAAGGACATAATCTTCAAGAGCATTCAATAGTATTGGTTCGTGGAGGGAGAGTTAAAGATTTACCAGGTGTTCGTTATCATATTGTTCGTGGAGCATTAGATACTGCTGGAGTTGATGGTCGTTTGCAACGTCGATCAAAATATGGTGCAAAGCGACCTAAAAAGTAAAATTTATTTTATAAAGTCACTATGAGAAAAAAGCAATCAAAAAAACGCCCTTTACTTCCAGATCCTAAATTTAGTGAAAAATTAGTTACAAGGTTTGTTAATAATCTTATGAAAAGTGGTAAAAAGTCTATTGCTTTTAAGCTTTTCTATGATTCAATATCTATTATAGAGGAAAGAAATAATGAGGATGAAAAGTCTGGGATTGAAATATGGAAAGATGCTTTATCGAATGTTATGCCTCATGTTGAAGTTAGGAGTAGAAGGATTGGAGGAGCTACTTTTCAAATTCCAATGCAAATTAGAGCTGACAGAAAAATATCTTACGCCATTAAATGGTTAATAGATTCTGCTAGAAAGCGAAACGAAAAATCAATGGCGCTAAAGTTAGCTAGTGAAGTTATAGCTGCATACAAAGAAGAAGGAGGTGCTGTTAAGAAAAGAGTTGATATTCATAAAATGGCTGAAGCAAATAAGGCCTTTTCTCATTTTAGATTTTAACCTTTAGTTAGATAGTAATGTCAAGAGATTTAAAATATACACGAAATATTGGAATTGCAGCTCATATAGATGCTGGAAAAACTACTACTACTGAACGTGTTTTGTTTTATACTGGAGTTAGTCATAAAATTGGAGAAGTTCATGATGGTGCTGCTACCATGGATTGGATGGAACAAGAGCAAGAAAGGGGGATTACTATAACATCAGCTGCAACAACTTGTATATGGAATTTTCCAAATAATCAGGGTAAAGCAACAGATAAATCAAATCCTTATCAATTTAATATTATTGATACTCCTGGTCATGTTGATTTTACTGTTGAGGTTAATAGGTCACTACGTGTTTTGGATGGATTAGTTTTTTTATTTTCTGCCGTTGAGGGTGTTGAACCACAATCTGAGACTAATTGGAGATTAGCTGATAATTATAAAGTTCCAAGAATTGGTTTTGTAAATAAAATGGATCGTCAGGGTGCAAATTTTTTAAACGTTGGTAATCAAGTTAGAGAAATGCTTAAATCTAATGCAGTTCCAATTGTATTAAATATTGGAGAGGAAGAAGATTTTAAAGGAATTGTTGATCTTATCACTAATAAAGCAATCATTTGGCATGAGGAAAATTATGGGTCTACATTTGATGAAGTTCCAATCCCTGATAATATGTTGGAAGATGTTAAAAATTATAGAGCTCAATTAATTGAAGTGGTTGTTGAATATGATGATAATTTGTTAGAAAAGTTTTTTGAAGATCCAGACTCTATTACTCCTGAGGAGATTTATTCTGCTTTAAGGGCGGCTACTCAGGACATGAGTATAATTCCAATGATTTGTGGATCTTCATTTAAGAATAAAGGAGTGCAGTTTTTATTAGATGCTGTTTGTAGATATTTACCTTCACCAGAAGATAAAAAAGCTATTTCAGGAATTAATCCAAAAAACAATATTGAAGCTGAAAGAAAACCAGATGTTAATGAACCATTTTCAGCTTTAGCTTTTAAAATAGCAACAGATCCCTTTGTTGGTCGTCTTGCATTTTTTAGAGTTTATTCAGGAAAATTAGAAGCAGGATCTTATGTGTTAAATAATCGAACTGGCAAGAAGGAGAGAATATCTAGAATTTATCAAATGCATTCTAATAAACAAAATTCTATAAATGTTATTGAAGCTGGTGATATAGGGGCAGGAGTTGGTTTTAAGGATATAAAAACTGGCGATACTCTTTCTAATGAAAAAGCACCAATTGTTTTAGAGAGTATGGATTTTCCAGATCCTGTTATAGGAATAGCAGTTGAACCTAAAACTAAAGCTGATATAGATAAATTAAGCTTGTCTTTAGCTAAATTGTCAGAAGAAGATCCGACATTTCAAGTTAAAACTGACAAAGCATCTGGTCAAACTATTATTTCTGGAATGGGTGAGCTTCATTTAGATATAATTGTTGATAGATTGAAAAGAGAATTTAAGGTTGAAGTCAATCAGGGAAAACCTCAAGTAGAATACAAAGAATCCCTAACTACTTTTGTTAAACATAGAGAAGTTTATAAAAAGCAAACTGGAGGTAGAGGTAAATTTGCAGATATAGTTTTCACAATAGAACCTTCAGATGAAGGAAAATCTGGATTGGAATTTATAAATAAAATTAAGGGGGGAAATGTGCCAAAAGAATATATTCCTTCTGTTGAAAAAGGATTTAGAGCAGCCATGAAAAATGGACCTTTAGCTGGTTTTGAAATTGATTCTATGAAAGTTACTTTAAAGGATGGATCATTTCATCCTGTTGATTCTGATTCACTTTCATTTGAATTGGCTGCAAAGTTTGGGTTTAAAGAATCAGCAAAAGCTGCTAAGGCTGTGATTATGGAGCCTATTATGAAATTAGAGGTTTTAACCCCAGAAGAGAATATGGGTGATATTGTTGGTGATTTAAATCGAAGAAGAGGTCAGGTAAATTCGATGGATGACAGAGCGGGATCAAAAGTAGTTAAAGCTGAAGTTCCACTCTCTGAAATGTTTGGGTATGTTACTGCTTTAAGAACTTTATCTTCAGGAAGAGCAACATCAACTATGGAGTTTGATCATTATGCTGAAACTCCAGCTAATATTTCTGAAGAAGTTATTGCAGAAATTCAAGGAAAGAATAAAATATGAAAATGAGTCAAAAAATAAGAATAAAATTAAAATCTTACGATCACAACTTAGTTGATAAATCAGCTGGTAAAATTGTAAAGACAGTTAAAACTACCGGGGCTATTGTTACAGGACCAATTCCATTACCTACGAGAAAAAAATTGTTTACTGTTTTACGTTCACCTCATGTTTACAAGAAATCTAGGGAACAATTTAAGTTATGTTCATATAAGAGGCTTCTGGATATTTATAGTTCTTCGTCTAAGACAATAGATGCTTTAATGAAGTTAGAATTACCGAGTGGTGTAGAAGTAGAAATTAAAGTTTAAATAATCTTATGTCTGGTTTGATAGGAAAAAAAATTGGTATGACTAGTCTTTATGACGATTCGGGGAAAAATATACCTTGTACTGTTTTAGAAGTTGGACCTTGCATAGTAACTCAAGTTAGAACTGATGAAAAAGATGGTTATCAGGCTTTTCAGTTGGCTTATGATGATAAATCTAAAAAACATTTTAATCAATCAGAAAAAGGTCATTTTAAAAAAGCTAATACGTCTCCAAAAAAAAAGGTTGTTGAATTTAGGAATTTTGAAGAAGATTTAAAGTTAGGAGATTCAATAACTGTTGAGCATTTTTTAGAAGGAGAATATGTAGATGTTTCTGGAATATCTAAAGGTAAAGGTTTTCAGGGTGTTGTAAAACGTCATGGTTTTGCTGGAGTTGGGCAGGCATCACATGGTCAACATAATCGATTAAGAGCACCAGGATCTATAGGTGCAGCATCTTCTCCATCTAGGGTTTTCAAGGGAATGAGAATGGCTGGTCAAATGGGTAATGAAAAAGTTAAAATACAAAATTTAAAAGTAATAAAAGTTTTACCTGAAAAGAATTTGCTAGTTGTAAAAGGGTCAGTTCCAGGTCATAAAAATTCTTTTGTAATTGTTAGAAAATAATGGAGTTAGCAGTATATAATAAAAAAGGAAAGGAAACAGGAAGAAAAGTAAATCTTGATAAGAATATTTTTCAAATAAATCCTAATGAACATGCTATATATTTAGATGTTAAGCAACATTTAGCAAATAAAAGACAAGGGACTCATAGTACTAAAGAAAGAAGTTATATTACAGGAAGTACAAGGAAAATAAAGAAACAAAAAGGAACTGGAACTGCAAGAGCAGGAAGTATAAAAAATCCAATTTTTAGAGGAGGTGGAAGAGTTTTTGGTCCTTTACCAAGAGATTATAAACAAAAAATTAATAAAAAAGTAAAGATATTAGCTAGGAAATCAGCGCTTAGTATAAAGGCCAAAGAAAAAGCTATAAAAGTATTAGATAAGTTTGATTTGGATAAACCATACACTAAAGATTATTTGAAAGTATTAGAAGTTTTTGGAATTATAGATAAAAAATCTCTAGTAGTCTTGGGTGAGTCTAATAAAAATGTATATTTGTCGTCGCGAAATTTGAAAAATTCCAATGTTGTAATTGCTTCTGAATTAAGTGCTTATAATATTTCAAATGCTTCAAATTTAATTTTTGTTGAAAGTGCAATTTTGGGAATTGAAAATCTTTTGAAAAAATAATTATGGGTATGTTAATAAAACCAATTATTACTGAGAAAGCTACTAAAGCAAGTGAATTAGGAAACACATACACTTTTGTGGTTGATACTAAGGCAAATAAGGTTGAAATAAAAAAAGCTGTTGAAGATTTTTATGGAGTTAATGTAGAAAAAGTAAGAACAATGAATTATAAACCTGAACGTAAAACAAAACATACAAAAACAGGAATTCAATTTGCTAAAACCAATTCTGTTAAAAAGGCAATTGTTAAGATTTCGGAAGGAGATACTATTGATTTTTATGATAATTTATAAAGTTTATTTAAATGTCAGTTAGAAAATTAAAACCAATTACACCAGCTCAACGTTTTAGAGTAGTCAATGGTTTTGATACATTAACAAAATCTAAACCTGAGAAAAGTTTATTAATTCCTAATAAATCTAGTGGAGGAAGGAATAATAAGGGTAAAATGACTGTACCTCATCGTGGTGGTGGTCATAAAAGAAGGTACAGGTTAATTGATTTTAAAAGAAATAAATTTGATGTTTTTGGAATTATAAAAACTATAGAATACGATCCAAATAGATCAGCATTTATAGCCTTAGTGGAGTATAAAGATGGTGAGAAAAGATATATGATTGCCCAGAATGGTTTGAAAGTTGGTCAAAAAGTTATTTCAGGTAAAAAAGCAACTCCTGAAGTAGGTAATTCATTATTTCTTTCTGAAATTCCTCTTGGTACAATAATTTCTTGTATTGAATTAAATCCTAATAAAGGGGCTTCTTTAGCAAGAAGCGCGGGAACATTTGCACAGTTAATGGCTAAAGAAGGGAAGTTTGGGACTATAAAATTACCATCTGGAGAAACAAGAATGGTTTTACTTTCATGTATGGCAACAATTGGAGCTGTTTCAAATTCTGATCATCAATTGGTTGTTTCAGGTAAAGCAGGTAGGTCAAGATGGTTAGGAAATCGTCCAAGAACAAGACCGGTTGCTATGAATCCTGTTGATCATCCAATGGGTGGTGGAGAAGGTAAAGCATCAGGTGGACATCCTAGATCTAAGAAAGGAATTCCTGCAAAAGGATTTAGAACTAGATCGAAAACTAAATCTAGTAATAAGTTTATAATTGAACGTAGAAAAAAATAATAATTATGGCTCGATCATTAAAAAAAGGCCCTTATGTTCATCATAGTTTAGAAAAAAAATTGATGAAAAATGTTGAAGAAAATAAGAAAACAGTTATTAAAACTTGGTCTAGAGCTTCTATGATTACTCCTGATTTTGTCGGGCAGACAATTGGTGTACATAATGGTAAAACATTTATACCTGTTTATATAACAGAAAATATGGTTGGTCATAAACTAGGAGAATTTTCTTCTACAAGATCCTTTAGAGGTCATTCTGGAGCTAAAAATAAGGGAAATAAATAAAATGGGTAATAGAAAAAAGGCATCTGCTGAAAAAATAAAAGAAGTAAAAAAGAATATTGTCTTTGCAAAGTTGAATAATTGCCCAATTTCTGCGAGAAAAATGAGACTTGTAGCAGATCAAGTTAGAGGTCAAAGAATAGATAAAGCTGTTTCGATTCTAAAGTTTAGCCCAAAGGAAGCTTCAATAAGATTAGAAAAGCTTTTATTATCAGCTATTGCTAACTGGCAATCTAAACATGAATCTGATGACATAGAAAAGGCGGGGTTGATTATTAAAGAAATTAAGGTTGATAGTGGTAGAATGTTAAAAAGATTAAGAACAGCTCCTCAAGGTAGAGCTCATAGAATTAGAAAACGTTCTAATCATGTTACAATTGTATTAGGATCAAAACAATTAGAATTAAAATAATTATGGGACAAAAAACAAATCCTATTGGAAATCGCCTTGGGATAATCAGAGGTTGGGATTCTAACTGGTATGGTGGTAAAAATTATGGAGATAAACTTGCTGAGGATAGTAAAATTAGAAAATATATTCATGCTAGATTGTTAAAAGCAAGTGTTTCTAATATTATAATTGAAAGAACTTTAAAAATTATAATTATTACAATTACTACTGCTCGTCCTGGAATAATTATTGGAAAGGCCGGACAAGAAGTAGATAAATTAAAAGAAGAATTAAAAAAAATTACATCGAAAGATGTTCAAATAAATATATTTGAAATAAAACGTCCTGAGCTTGATGCATATTTGATTGCTTCTAGTATTGCACGTCAAATTGAAAGTCGAATTTCATATAGAAGAGCTATAAAAATGGCGATTGCTGCAGCAATGAGAATGAATTCAGAGGGTATTAAAGTTCAAATTTCAGGTCGATTAAATGGTGCTGAAATGGCAAGATCCGAAGGTTATAAAGAAGGAAGAATTCCATTATCCACATTTAGAGCTGATATTGATTATGCTATTGTTGAAGCCCATACAACATATGGAAGACTTGGGATAAAAGTATGGGTTATGAAAGGAGAGGTATATGGAAAAAGGGAATTATCTCCATTAGTTGGAATGTCAAAGAAATCTAATTCAAATAATGCTCGAAATTTATCAAAGTTAAATAATAGACAAAGAAGAAGAAAATAATTTAATAGGTAATATTAGATTCAATTATGCTGGAACCAAAGAAAACAAAATATAGAAAAGCTCAAAAAGGAAGAATGAAAGGATTCTCTAGTCGAGGACATAGACTTTCTAATGGAATGTTTGGGATAAAGGCTTTGGATTCTGTTTTTCTTACATCAAGACAAATTGAGGCAGCTAGAATTGCTGCAACTAGATATATGAAGAGAGAAGGACAGTTATGGATAAAGATTTTTCCTGATAAACCAATTACAAAAAAACCTTTAGAAGTTAGAATGGGAAAAGGTAAGGGTGCTCCTGAATATTTTGTGGCTGTAACAAAAGCTGGTAGAATCTTGTTTGAAGTTTCAGGTGTTTCTTTTGATGTTGCGAAAGAAGCATTGCGTTTAGCTGCTCAAAAGCTCCCTGTAAAGACAAAATTTATTATTGCTAGAGATTTTGAATCATAAATTATTATTATGAAGAAAAAAGAAATAAAAAAAATGTCGAAAGAAGACATAGAAGAAAAATTAAAAGAATTTAAAAAATCTCTTGAAGATTTAAAGATGAAACATTCAATTTCTCCTTTAGAAAATCCTTTAGAAATTAGAAAAATCCGTCGGATAATTGCCAAATTGAAAACTGCTGAATTTAATCAAGAGTTATAATATTATGGAGTCGAGAAATTTAAGAAAAGAAAGAATAGGTATTGTCGTTAGTAATAAGATGGAAAAATCTATAGTTGTTTCAGAAGTTAAAAGAGTGAAACATCCAATGTATGGGAAGTTTGTTTTAAAAACTAAAAAATATGTTGCGCATGATGAAAAGAATGATTGTAATATTGGAGATACAGTTAAAATTATGGAGACAAAACCCATAAGTAAATCAAAATGTTGGAGAATCGTAGAAATACTTGAAAGAGCAAAATAATTATGATACAGCAAGAATCAAGACTTAAAGTTGCAGATAATACAGGAGCTAAAGAGGTTTTAACTATTAGAGTACTAGGTGGTACAAAAAAAAGATATGCTTCTCTTGGTGATAAAATTGTAGTAACTGTTAAGGAGGTGACACCTTCTGGCACTGTAAAAAAGGGTCAAGTTTCTACTGCTGTTATTGTTAGAACCAATAAAGAGGTTAGAAGACCTGATGGTTCTTATATTCGTTTTGATGAGAATGCGTGTGTTTTATTAAACCCAGCTGGTGAAATGATAGGAACTAGAGTTTTTGGTCCTGTTGCAAGAGAATTAAGAAATAAGAAGTTTATGAAGATTGTTTCATTAGCTCCAGAGGTATTGTAAATAAAAGAATATGAGTATAAAGATTAAAATAAAAAAAGGAGATTTTGTAAAAGTTATTGCTGGAGAACATAAAGGTTCAGATGGTTCAGTATTAGTGATTTTAAAAGATGTTAATAAAGTAATAATAGAGGGAGTAAATATTGTGAAAAAACATAAAAAACCAGATTCAAAAAATCCTCAGGGAGGAATAATTGAAAAGGAGGCTCCAATTGATGTTTCTAATCTTAGTTTGCTTACATCGGATGGTATCCCTTCTAGAGTTGGATATAGAATAGAAGATGGAGTTAAAGTTAGATATTCAAAAAAAACTGATGAATTAATTTAATTATGACTTATATACCAAGGTTAAAGAAAGATTATAGGGAAAGAGTAATTAATGAGCTTAAGAAAGAGTTTGCATATAAAAGTGTTATGCAAGTTCCAAAAATATCAAAAATTGTTGTTAGCAAAGGAGTTGGAGTTGCTGTTGCTGATAAGAAATTAATCGATCATGCTGTTGATGAATTAACTTTAATAACAGGTCAAAAAGCAATAGCTACTTTATCAAAAAAAGATATTGCTTCATTTAAATTGAGGAAAGGAATGCCTATTGGTGTAAAAGTCACTCTTAGAGGAGAAAAAATGTATGAATTTTTTGATAGACTTATTACTGCTGCTCTTCCTAGAGTTAGGGATTTTCAGGGATTAAAAGTAGGAGGCTTTGATGGAAGAGGTAACTATACGTTAGGAATTTCTGAACAGATAATTTTTCCTGAGATTGATATAGATAAGGTAAATAAAATTTCTGGAATGGATATAACAATAGTGACATCATCAAAAACAGATCAAGAGGCAAAATCATTATTAAAAGAAATGGGGTTTCCTTTTAAAAATAAAGATTTGAGTATAGATAAGCCTAAACCTAAAGATAATATTATTAAAAACAGAAAGAATGAAAAGGAAGAGTCTGTAAATATTTCTAATGAAAAAGCTCCAGTTGCTGAAGAAGCTCCTGCTGTTGAAGAAGTGTTTGTTTCTGAAGAAACACCTGCTTCTGAAGAAGCTTCTATTTCTGAAGAAAAAACGAGAGAAAATAAAGGATCTGAGAATCTAGAAATTAAAAAAAATAATAAATAATATGGCTAAAGAATCGATGAAAGCTCGAGAAGTAAAAAGAGCAAAAATGGTAGAAAAATTTTCTAAAAAAAGAAAAGCACTTAGAGAGGTGGGTGATTATATAGCTCTTCAAAAGCTTCCAAGAAATGCTTCTCCTGTAAGGATGCATAATCGTTGTAAAATTACTGGGCGACCTAAGGGTTATATTAGACAATTTGGTCTATCAAGAGTTATATTTCGTGAGATGGCAAATAAAGGTTTAATACCTGGAGTTACTAAAGCAAGTTGGTAAAAAAATAAATTTAAGATTATGTTTACAGATCCTATAGCAGATTATTTAACAAGAATTAGAAATGGCAATATGGCTGGTCATAGGGTTGTTGAAATTCCTGCTTCAAATTTAAAGAAAGAGATTACAAAAATTTTGTTTGATCAAGGTTATATTTTAAGCTATAAATTTGAAGAAAATAAAAATAACCAGGCTAATATAAAAATTGCCTTGAAATATGATAAAAATACAAAAGAGCCTGTTATTAGAAAGATTGAAAGAATTAGTAAACCTGGTTTAAGGAAATATTCATCTTCAGATAGAATTCCTAGGATTTTAAATGGTTTGGGAATTTCGATAGTTTCAACCTCTAAAGGTGTAATGACAGGAAAACAAGCATCAAAGGAGAATGTTGGTGGCGAGATAATATGTTATGTTTATTAATAAAAAATTATTAAATGTCAAGAATAGGAAATATTCCAATTTTAGTTCCTGAAGGAGTAATGGTTGATCTTCAAGAAAATAAAATTATAGTAAAAGGAAAAATAGGTGAATTGACACAAAATTTTAGTGATGTTTCTATTTCATTGGAAAATAATAATATAATTGTTCAACGTCAATCTGATCAAAAACTTGTTAAATCTAAACATGGTCTCTACAGATCTCTTATTAGCAATATGGTTATTGGGGTAAGTGAGGGTTTTGTTAAAGAACTTGAATTAGTTGGTGTAGGTTTTAGAGCTAGTAATCAAGGGCAAAAATTGGATCTAGCATTAGGTTTTTCTCATAATATTTTATTTGAAATTGCTCCCGAGGTGAAAGTAGAAACTATTTCAGAAAAGGGAAAAAATCCAATTGTTAAGTTAAGTTCTTATGATAAGCAGTTATTGGGTTTTGTTGCAGCTAAGATTAGATCATTCAGAAAAACTGAGCCTTATAAGGGTAAAGGTGTTAGGTTTGTAGGGGAACAAATTAGAAGAAAAGCTGGTAAATCAGCATAATTTTAAGTTATGAGTTTTAATAAAATTGATAAAAGAAACAGAATTAGAAATAGGATTAGAAAGATTATTAATGGTACTGAAAAGAAACCACGTTTATCTGTTTTTAGAAGTAATAAAGAGATTTATTCGCAATTAATTAATGATTCTACAGGTAAAACTATTGCCTCCGCTTCTTCTAGAGATAAAGTTATTTCTGATATAAAAAATTCTAATAATATTTTAATATCTGAAAATGTAGGAAAGTTATTAGCGGAAAGAGCTTTAAAAAAAGGGTTAATAGAGGTTGTTTTTGACAGAGGAGGTTATTTATATCATGGAAGAGTTAAAGCTTTAGCAGAAGGAGCACGAAGTGGAGGATTAAAATTTTAAAAATATATGTATAAGGATTATAAAAATATTAAATTAGTTAAGCCTGCAGGGTTAGATTTAAAGGATCGTTTAGTTGGAGTTCAAAGAGTTACTAAAGTAACAAAGGGAGGTAGAACTTTTGGTTTTTCTGCTATTGTAGTAGTGGGAGATGAGAATGGTGTTGTGGGACAAGGTCTTGGAAAGTCTAAAGAGGTTGCTGTAGCGATTTCAAAAGCAGTTGAAGATGCTAAAAAAAATCTTATAAGAATACCAATTAATAAAGGAACTTTACCTCATGAGCAGAAAGGTAAATATGGTGGAGCTAGAGTTTTTTTAAAACCAGCATCTGAGGGGACAGGTGTTATTGCAGGTGGTGCTGTTAGATCTGTTCTAGAGACTGTAGGAATTCAAAATGTACTTTCTAAGTCTCAAGGATCTTCTAATCCTCATAATGTAGTTAAAGCGACATTTGACGCTTTAATTAAATTAAGGAACTCTCAAATGATAGCTGATCAAAGAGGAATATCTCTAGATAAAGTATTTAATGGTTAATTATGGCAAAAATAAAAGTTGTTCAAATAAAAAGTAGTATTAAAAGGCTTCAAAATCAAAAATTGACACTTGAAGCTCTTGGTTTGAGGGGTATTAGAAAGGAAGTGATTCATGAAGATACTGCAAATATTTTAGGAATGATAAATAAGGTAAAACATTTGGTTCAAGTAATAAAATTATGATTTTAAGCAATTTAAAACCTAAAAAAGGATCAATACAAAAACAAGGTAAGCGATTAGGGCGTGGTCAAGCTTCTGGTAAAGGTGGAACTTCAACAAGAGGTCATAAAGGAGCTAAGTCTCGATCAGGTTATTCAAAAAAAATTGGCTTTGAGGGTGGTCAAATGCCATTGCAACGTCGTATTCCAAAGTTTGGTTTTAAAAATATTAATAGAAAAGAGTACAAAATAATTAATCTTGAAAAACTTCAAAAACTAATTGACGAGAAAAAAATTTCAAAAGAACTTAATCTTGAAATTTTAAAAAAATTAAATTTAGTTAGACCTGGAGATATGATTAAGGTATTAGGAAGAGGAGAATTAAAAGCCTCAATTAAAGTTTTTGCAAATAAATTTTCAATAAGAGCTAAATCAGAAATTGAATCAGCTGGA
>Ga0310121_10002513_pt1 | contig 17302 bp, 18 predicted proteins | sample CB27_Tmax_986_MG_FD_203504 | JGI IMG/M metagenome (GOLD analysis project Ga0310121, IMG submission 203504) | Marine microbial communities from Western Arctic Ocean, Canada - CB27_Tmax_986 | ecosystem: Environmental > Aquatic > Marine > Oceanic | place: Canada: Western Arctic Ocean | collected...
CGATTTCCCGCATCGATCCTTGCTTAGCTTCGTAAGCCTTGATCACACGAACTCGTAAATCCATCGAAATTGTTTTCATGCCTATTCTTATCGGCACGGGTATATCATACCTTTAGTTGCTCTAGTCCTCCTGCGAGTGCTGTCGCCATGAGCCATCGGGGACAACCTGTCCGCCTCCACCGGCCCGCGAGCCATAGGCACAGGAATATCATCATCAGGTTGAGTGAATACACTTCAGTCACGACCGATTCTCCCCAGATGCACCTTGAAAAGGCGGCCACGCCCGAGGCAGCGAGCGCTATATCCCAGCGGCGTGTTTCCTCGAACAACCACAGGAACAAAAACAACGAAGCGAAGGCCCCACAGACAGCGGACAGGAAATTGGTCCGTTGCGCGATGCTTCCGATAGGGACGCGAGTGGCGGCATGACCAAGAAGGCACCACAGCGGCGCCCCAGGCGGGTGGGCAACGCCCATGTTAGCCGCCACAGCCATATACTCGCCTGAGTCCTCAAGAGTGACACTCGGGGCCAGCGTCAATGTGTAGACCGCAATGGGAACGAGGAACGAAAGGGCAGCTGGAAGGTGCTTTTTCACAGCCCTGAAGATACCAGAAACAGGAGCGAGTCGAGAGGCGGGAGTAAGGGGTGCGGCCCCTTTCGGTCAGACTCACAGGCGGATACACTTTAGTGATGTCGCCTGGGGGTGCGCCCTGGTGGATGAATTTTGTGTCTGAATCGGGTTAAGTAAAGATTTCAAACAGGCGGGGGCGCCAACCCCTGAGATAGGATGGGAAGGATGAATCCAATGATCAAGCAATCATCGAGGTATCTCCACCTTGTAATCGTAACGCTCGCCTTTGCGGGACTGGCCGAAAGAGTCGAGGGCCAGTACATCAGCAAGGTGCTCGAACCGGGCGAGGTCTTGGAGGATCGTCGCGCAACAGAGATTCGGACCTATACCACAGAAGCCAAGTTCAAACCGCTGGACTCACTCGCTGATTGGGAGATTCGCAAAGCGGAGGTTCGTATGAGGACGCTGGTCGGGTCGGGCCTGTGGCCGATGCCGGAACGCGGTCCGGTGGAGGTCGAGATATTTGACCGGACAGAACACGAGGACTACACGCTGGAAAAGGTGCTGCTCAAGACAACGCCCGGCTATTACGCCACCGGGAATCTGTACCGTCCACGGCAGAAGGAGGGCGAACAGAAGAAGTTTCCGGGGATCCTCTGCCCTCACGGTCATTGGGAAGAGGGTCGTTTCACTGACTCGGATACGGTTTCAGTTCCAGGCCGTGGCCTCTCATTCGCCCGGCAGGGTTATGTCTGCTTTATGTACGACATGGTGGGGTACGCCGACAACGAGAAATTGATCGAACATAACTTTGAAACGAAACGAGACCTCCTGTGGGGGATCAGCCCCACGCATTTTCAGCTATGGACAGGTCTGCGCGCGTTTGACTTTATCGCCTCTCTACCGGATGTGGACCCTGACCGAATCGGATGTACGGGCGCTTCTGGGGGTGGGACGCAGACGTTTTTTCTTTATTCGGTCGAGGATCGTATTCAGGTCGCAGCCCCGGTGAACATGATCTCGGCAACGATGGCGGGCGGTTGTAAATGCGAGAGTCTGGTGGGTCTTCGTCTCGGCCTCAACAACATGGACATCGGTGGAATGATGGCGCCACGTCCCCAGATCCTGATCTGCGCCACAGGCGACTGGACAAAAAATACGCCGACAGTGGAATTCCCAGCGATCCAGTCAATCTACAAACTGCATGGTCATGCGGATCATGTCATCTACCACCAAGAGGATGAGGGACACAATTACAATGCTGCATCGCGGCAAAAGGTTTACGATTGGTTTGGCAAGTGGTTTTACCCGGATCGACCGCAATCGGATTTTGTCGAGAAGCCCTTTGAGATAGATGATCTCGATGATATCGCGGTTTTCGCCGACCGGGAGATCCCCGAAGACTGCATGAAACAAGAGGAACTTTTCGCCTCGATCCGAAAGAGGATGGAAGCGCGATTTAATATTGCATTCGAGAAAATCGGTTCAGGACCAGATAGTCGGAAGACGTTTATCGACGGGTATGGAGAAGGTTATCGGACGGCGCTCGGGGTATCCGAACCCGACCCGAAGGACATTCATGTTGAAAAGGTCCAAGGGCTTAAGTTGGAAGGGTACACGCTCGAGAAGATGCTCCTTACCAACGAGAAAACGGGGCAGAAAGTTCCCGCGAATCTGTGGCTCCCCGGCCCATCCGAGAAGAACCCGGTCCTTCTTATCCATCTTCATGGAAAATCAGGAGTGGTTTCCGAAAGCGGCTATCCAGGGGGTGAGATGACCGAGCTTCTCGACGCGGGCCATCCGGTCCTTGCCATCGACTGTTTCGGGACGGGCGAGTCTGCCGCCCTGGGGGAGGACCGTATCGACCCGCTGGGGGGAATCACACGGTTTGCCACCTACAACCTGACCGACGCAGCCTGTCGGGTTCAGGACATCCTGTTGGCTGAGTCTTACCTGGCCCACCGGTTTTCAGAAGCGCCCGAGATCGTTGGTATGGCCGGTGCCGGGGCTTGGGTCCTTCTCGCGCATGGGTTGGCGGATCGTTCAGTGGGGACGAATGCGGACCTTTCGGGTGTCGATTTTTCCGAAGACCGGGTCTTTATTGAAGACGTTTACATTCCGAACCTCCGCCGGGTCGGGGACTTTGCAACCTCCATCGTCCTAGGCGGTAGTAACCGACCGGTCAGGTGGAATGGTGTAAAGGATGACGAGGTAGACCGGCGTTTGAGGGAGACGGTTGAGAAGGCGACGATGTAAGGAATAACTGATGGCTAAGAGAAGGGTTGCGATCCTTGCCGCCTCGTTATTGGTTCTTTCCTGCGCTACCACTGGTTGTTTTACCATGCCTTTGTGGAAGGCGGGTTACTCCGGCGACGGGAAACTCACGGATCATGGATTCAAGACTTTCGACGATCGGTATGAGATAACACTGGGGAAGGTCGATGTATCAAAAGTAGGACGACACCAGTTTCGCATTGGGAAACTACCCCATGTTTTCTTTATCCTAGAGCCCTATCCCAAAGCCGAGAGTCCCGATAGGGATGCAGCTATCCGTATGGTGGTCACCGATAACAAAACGTCGGAGCAGGTAATCAATAAGCAGGGGAAAATCTCCGATTGGAATTGGAGAGGCCCCTCTCAGACAATAACCACTCAAAAACTTGCGCGAGATCCTGAAAACATTGACAGGCTTTTCCACGCGAAGACTTTCCACGAGAAAACCATTGAGCTGGATATTAAGGCTTCTGAGGGCTGGGGGTCCATGTTCAGGCCGCGCAGGTGGCATACATACACTTGCGTCGTCGAAGTACTTGAGCCCTCACAGGCCCCCGAGAACTACATATCGATCCTTGGCAAGGGTGGTGGCTGGGTCCAATGACTTGCCCCACCTGATCCGAGAACGCACTAAACACGGCTGATTGAATGGTGCGTTAACAATGGGGACGAGGCATGTGAATCAAACCGGAGATTAACCATCCTCATTGTTAACACACCCTACCGGATCCAGACGTCCCGAGGAGAACCTCATCAAATATATTGGGGACGCGTACAATCGTCTCCTCGCGTTTGGGGCCAACTGATACAAGGACAACCTCGGCGCCGGTCAGTTCCTCGATTCGTTCGAGGTAGGACTGCGCGTTGCCGGGAAGGTCTTCCCACTTCCTCGCGCCGGAAATGTCCACGTTCCACCCTGGGTGTTCCTCATAGATGGGTTCACATTCGGAGAGGGCCGAAAGGTCTTCTGGGGCCAGGTCCTTTTCTGCCCCATTGAGGTGATAACCAACACCCATCGGAATCGTGTCGAACTCGCTCAGGATATCCAGGCGTGTAACCGCCAGCCGATCAGCGCCGTTCAGCATGACCGCCCGCTTCACCAGGGGGGCATCGAACCACCCGCAGCGCCGGGGTCGTCCGGTAGTCGCCCCAAACTCACCGACCGGGCCGGCGTTGCGAAGCCGGTCGGCCTCCTCTTCCGGGAGTTCGGTCGGGAATGGACCTGCGCCGACTCTCGTGGTGTACGCTTTGACGATACCCAGGCAGCCATCGATCCGGCTCGGCGGGAAGCCAGCGCCTGTACAGGCGCCCCCGCTGCCGGTGTTACTTGAGGTCACAAACGGAAAAGTTCCGGCATCGATATCAAGCAGGGTGCCTTGGGCTCCCTCGAAAAGAATGTTCTCGCCCCGGTCGGCGGCCTGCGCGAGTCGATGGGGGACATCCGATAAATAGGGCGCGACTTTATCGCCCAACGCCCTGTACTCTGAGTACACCTCCTCGAATTCAATGGCAGGTTCCTTGTAATACTCGACGAGGAGCCCGTTGATATAGTCGAGCTGGGAGCGCAAACGATCCCGGCAGCGATCCTTGTCGACCAGGTCCCCCAGCCTTGTACCGCACCGGTCAATCTTGTCGCGGTAGGCCGGTCCGATCCCGCGGGAGGTGGTTCCAATCGCGGATTTCCCTCGCCGCTTTTCGCGCAGTGTGTCGATCTGGATGTGGTGAGGGAAAATGACATGGCAGTTGGGGCTGATAAGCAGGTTGTCGGGAGTTAAGGAAACTCCCTTCTCCCGGAGCTCCCCTATTTCCGTGACAAGAACCCGGGGGTCCACGACCACGCCGGACCCAATGGCGCAGAGCTTGCCTCGTATGGCGCCTATGGGGAGGAGGTGGAGGATGTGACACTGCCCGTTGGCGTAGACAGTGTGGCCGGCGTTGTTGCCGCCCTGGTGACGGACCACGATGTCGGCCTGGGCTGAGAGGAAATCAATCACCTTCCCCTTCCCTTCGTCCCCCCACTGGATTCCTACGACCACGATGGCAGACATGGTTATCCCTCAGACCTTTCTGGACCACTTACCCTGACAAATCGGTCAGGCTCACAAATTTTGGTTAGGCTCGATAATCAAGGGGATTCGGACGAATCAGACCTGGAAACGGTGGGATTTTACAGTTCCTGGGCGGTAAGACCGAAACCCACGCAAAATACCGGTGCGGTCAGGGAGCGTCAAGGGTTTATTAGCGGATTGTTCGGCGTCCTCCACCCTTACCCCTATCGGAGGGAGGCAAGTTTCAAGGAAAATGGGTGAAAACCGGACGGCTGTCCGATAGGAGATCTTTATTGCCCCAAGTACGAGCATCCGAATCCCACGTCCGCGACCGTGAAGATCCCATGGGGTTGGGGACCCCGTTCGAGCGGATCTTTATCGCTCAGATCGTTCATCCAAGGAAGGACGACATGGAGGTGGAGGACGAATACGAAGAAATCCGTCGCCTAGTCGAAACGCTTGAAGGGGCGGTCGTGGGACATCTGATCCAGCGGAGGGCCCGGGCACATCCGGAGTCCTGCCTGGGACCCGGGAAAGCGGGCGAACTCGAAGCCCTTTGCGAGACCGAGGATATCGACACAGTCGTTTTCGATGGAAAACTTTCCCCCACGCAGATAGCACACCTCGAGCACCTAACGGGTGCGCATGTTATGGACAGGACTGAGCTGATTCTGGAAATCTTCGCGCGTCGCGCCAAGACCGCCGAAGCCAAGATTCAAGTCGAGTTGGCCTATCTGGATTATGTCCACCCGAAAATGAGTCAGGGCAGAACTGTCCGCGCCAAGCGGGGAGGCCTACGCGGATTCGGCGAGTCGGCACTCGGGAAAAAGATGCGCGCGGGCAGCCAGCGCGCCGCGACACTACGCAAGGAACTCAAAAAAATTGAGACGCGCCGGGAGGGTCGCCTAAAGCGGCGCGCGGACGCCAAGACAGTCGCCCTGATGGGCTACACCAACGCCGGCAAGAGTACACTTCTTAATGCGCTGTCAGGTGAGAAATTATATGCCGACAACCGGTTGTTCGCCACATTGGACACGACCACTCGACGGGTTCATCTGTGCGAAAACCAGTGTGCCCTGATCAGTGATACAGTCGGCTTTGTGCGTAATTTACCTCACGAACTGGTGGCGAGTTTTCGCTCCACTCTGTCCGAGGCGCTTGCATCGGATTTGTTGCTCCACATTGCTGATGCCTCTGCTCAGGCGCTGCGCCACCAGATGGAAGCAGTCCTCCAAACCCTTCAGGAGTTGGGCGCGGAGGACAAGCAGATATTGCTGGTGTTCAATAAAATCGACGCGACGGGACAGGAAACTGCCAGCTATTTAAGATCACGTTATCCGGAGGCCAACTTTGTGTCTGCCATCTCAAAAGAAGGCCTGACTGAATTAAAGGAAGCGATCTACCAGGAGCTTTTGCCCTCCTAGGTGGCTGGAATCGATGGGAGCACCACCTTGACCCGATAGGAGAAAACCCGTATAAATCCCGGTTTCCCGGATATGGAAGAGGACCAAGAAAATGGTTTACGCGATCGTCCGCTCGGGCGGAAAACAACATAGAGTCTCGGTCGGAGACCGGTTTGATGTCGAAAAACTTCCTTTCGAGGTCAAGGCCCAGGTGGAGATCGAGGAAGTTCTAGCAGTCGGCGAGGGCGAAGACCTTCAGGTTGGGACACCCCTGGTTCCCGGCGCCAAGGTAGTGTGTGAAGTCGTGCGCCAGGACCGAGCCAAAAAGGTCCTGATCGGGAAGTATAAGCGCCGCAAGGGTTATTACCGTAAAAACGGCCACCGCCAGCCCTTTACCCGTCTTCGAGTGGATTCCATCCTGGCCGATGGAATCAGCATCACGGCTCCTCTCAAAGATGCGGAAGAACCCGAACCGGAGGAGCTGGAGGTCCTGGCGATCGAAGAGACCGAACCGATCGAGTCCGCCGATTCCGAGGTTGAACCGACTCCCGAAGAAGAATCGGACCAGGACACCTGATAATTGGCTCCAAGTAGTTCCTAACCCGATTCCCCTCCCCCCGAAGTCGTCATCCGAAATTGTCGATATTCCGGATGAAGGTTCTCAACTGAGCCTTTGAAGGGTATTATAATTCCCGTGAACTTAATTGCAGCTTATTTCGCTGGTGTTCCAGCCCTGCGTGGGAGGAGACAATGGAATACAACGTTGAAGACCACGGATTAACTCATGTTGTGTACCTGAGCGGTGACCTGACGTTTGCCGACATTGAGGAAATCAGCACTGTCCTGCACGAGGTAATCCGTCAAACAAGTTCCGACATCATTGTGGACATGTCGAAGGTCGGGCATGTCGACTCGAACGTAACAGGCCAATTCCTTGCTGCCCATCGAGAAGCAAAGAGCCACCACCGCGATCTGGTGCTTTCGTGTCCCTCGCCATCGACGCGCGAAACCTTCCACTCCAGTCACACTGATAATTTGGTCAAATCCTACGAATCGACCGAAGAGGCAATCGCGGAACTTGCAGAGAAATCCCGAGGGGGGGAGAAGAGAAAGGTAGTTCCGAACATCAAATGCGGTCACTCCGACTGTGTCTTTTACACCTATACAAAGGTCGTTGGCCAGGTTGTACCAGCCTGCCAGTACACCTACCCGGACGAGATTACAAATGGCCCTGGGTGTCGCTGCTACCGGGTCAACTGGAAGCAGTGGAACGCGACCGCGGGGGGGGAGGCGGTTGCATCCCCGTTCAAGGGAGGCCAGAAGAAATCTCCCTATGAGATTCGCTCTCCGGCTGCTTTAGAGGATTCCTCACCCGATGCAATGGAATCCTCCGATGATCCTTTTGCGGAGGCGAATTTTCCCTCGTCTCAGTCCGGAGAAGGAACTGGCCAAGCCGCGTTGCCGCCGGTCGAAGAGGAGATTGTAGTTCCTCGTATCAGTGACCCGCGCGAGCGGTTACCGGGAGAGCCGATGCCTCCTCCTTCCAAATCACCACCAATGAACGCTGTTCCACCCCCGGTTGAGGAGACGAGTGCCCCCGAACCGCCAATTGCCCCGCCCGCACCTCCTACTGAAGCACCACCCCCCGCCGCCGAGGCGCCGCCTGTCCCGCTCCCGCCACCTGTGCCGGAGGAACCGGAGTTTCTGGAGCCGGAGGATGTTATTCGCCAGTATCTGGAAGGTTGGAACGAGGGGCGATTCGCTGTGGAGTATAAACACCTTTCCAAAGAGAACCGGACACTCCCTGTTGAGGACTACTGCGAACGGCGGCGGGCTGTGAAAGCCACTCAGATTACCACCCATGGGAAGAGCACGGTCCAGGAGGTGGCGCACGTGGACTCGACTCGCATCAATGGAGACAACGCCGGTGTGGAAATCACCCGGCTGGACCGTACGCCACACGGCACACGGTGTTACGCCCAGCAGTACACCCTCAAGAAGGAAGAAGGTTTCTGGCGAATCCGGATGGTTGAAGATGGGGAAGAGAGAAGGAACCCGACCGTTCCCCCGAAGGGCCGAAAAATGAATGCAGGAAACTTTGCGAGCAAAGAACGCGAGTTAAAAAAACCACCCCAACACATGATCGATTATTAAAGGGGAATCTCGAGGTCTCGGGTCCCAGACCCTCTCAATTAGAGAACCCCGTGGCTTAAGCGGAATCCTTGGCGAGTTTGTCGGCAATGAACCAGATAGCTGACCACTCCTTCATAGCAGGATGGTAAATAATGGAACTCCTTGAAAAGCTACAATCATTGGAAGAACGGTTCACCCAGCTGGAAGAGCAGCTGGGAAGCCCGGACGTTGTAACCGACCCGAAGAAACTACAAACACTTGGGAGGGCCCACTCGGAACTGCGGGGTATTGTCCAAACCGGGCGGCAACTCAGGAAAGTCACTGGGGATTTAGCTGAAGCGATAGAATTGGCCTCTTCAAACGATTCTGAATTAAGGGAGCTGGCACAATCGGAGATTCTCGAATTGGAGAAGGAGGATTCCAGACTTACCGAAGAGTTCCGGCTGTTGTTGGCGCCAAAGGATCCGGACGATGCGAAAAACACGATCGTTGAAATACGAAGCGGGACGGGGGGCGACGAGGCAGCGATTTTCGCCGGAGATCTCTACCGAATGTATGCCCGGTATTCCGAGACCCGCAAGTGGAAATTGGAGGTCCTGGACTCACATCCCAGCGAGGCGGGTGGTTTCAAGGAGATCACCTTCGAGATTGAAGGCGATGATGTTTACAGCCGGATGAAGTTTGAGGGAGGTGTCCACCGGGTTCAACGTATCCCGGATACCGAAAGCCAGGGCCGGATCCACACTTCGGCTGCCACGGTGGCGGTTCTGCCCCAGGCCGAGGAGGTGGAAATTGAGCTTCCCCAGGGTGACTTACGCGTCGACCGTTTCTGTTCGAGCGGGCCTGGCGGACAGAGTGTCAACACGACTTACAGCGCGATTCGTGTGACGCACATCCCAACCGGGACAGTCGCGAGTTGCCAGGACGAGAAATCGCAGCTCAAGAACCTGGACAAGGCCATGAAAGTCCTCAGGGCCCGGCTGCTCGAGCAAAAGCGCCTGGAGGAGGAGGGCAAGCGTGGCGACCAGCGCCGAGCGATGGTCGGCTCAGGAGACCGAAGCCAGCGTGTCCGGACCTACAACTATCCCCAGTCCCGGATCACCGACCATCGAATCAGCTTCACCACTCACGCCTTGAAGGAAATCATGGATGGGAACCTGGATGTTCTGGTGGAACCGCTACGTACCGAGGAGCGCCTCAGGAAAATCGGGGATCTTTAGAGCAGTTAACAGTTATGTGTAGCAGTGTCCGTCCAGCGGTTGTGTGGCTGGGGTTGAGCGAAGCGAACCCCCAGACGCTGGAACCCTGGGGGCTCACTACGTTCGACCCCAGCCACCCGGCCAGCTTACCCGGACCAGGACCCCGCTACGAGTAAATGTGAAATGCTTTAACTGGGAAAGGAACGCTGAATCCCGGCAAGTGGATTGCCGGGTTATACGATCGGTTTTTGGGTCTTATTGGGCTGGAGGCCATGCTCGGAACGAATCTCCTCAAGCCAATCATAACCGCCGCCGAACACATCTTCGAAATCATAGACATTCGCAAAGTCCGTTATAGCATCCGCCTCCTGTTTGCGCATGAGTCGGCCTTCGATTAGGTTATAGACAAGTTTGCCGATATCCGCGGTTGAACTAACGCCCCATCCATCGAGAACGATTCGCGCGAACGGTCCGAAGTCGTCCCGGAGATAGGCCGCCATTCCCAGCGCAAGTTCCTGGCCGGAGACATGCCCGACCGCGCCTTTCATTTTGATAGTATGATCAAGACCTTTGTGGATAGCATGATAAGCAGCGAGCGGAAATTCAGGGTGTTTGACAAGGATTTCCTGTAGACGTTCCTCGGGGTTGTTTTGCATTTTAGACTTGCGTCTCCTTCGATCGAATGACATCTCTCCCCTTCCCCATATTACTACCAGACAATGCCTGGAGGCAATTAATCGGTAATCAACTCAATGCGAGCAACCGGCGCGGTATCGCGCGTCCGGTCCGGTAGGCGAATGATGCGAGTATAGCCGCCATTCCTTGCGGTGTAACGCGGTCCAATTTCTTCGAAGAGGTAATGGACCAGGCCGCGGTCGGGAAGGTGACGGTTAACCCGGCGACGCCGAACCACTGAATCTTCTTTTGCGGTACTGATGATCGGCTCGACGAACTTCCGGAGTTCCTTGCACTTGGGCAGCGTAGTGACAATGGAGCCATGTCGGATGAGCGCGTCGGCCAGGTTGCGCAGCATGGCAATGCGGTGAGAACTGGTGCGCCCCAGTTTCCTTTGTTTCATTCGGTGGTACATATTATTCTCGATCCCTCAAATAAACCGTGGCCAGTCACTAGAGCATTTCAGATTCGCGTTTGGCCAATCGTTCCTTGGCTTTTTCGATAATACTCTCATCCTCGAGGAGCACTCCGAGAGTGAGATTCGTGCGTTCAAGGAGTTCCTTGATCTCGGTTAGCGATTTGCGTCCGAAGTTTCTATATTTGAGTATTTCATTCTCATTCTTTTGCACGAGTTCCGCAACAGTTCGGATATTGGCGGCCTTCAGACAGTTGTAAGACCGCACCGAAAGTTCTAATTCATCGATAGATTTATAAAGTGCGGGGTTGACCTCGTCTATTTCCTCTCGTTCGGTCGAATAAATGGGGACCGGGCCTTCTTCGAAGTGAATGAACAGAGAGAGATAATCTTTGAGCAATCTTCCCGCATACGAGAGCGCATCCTCCGGTTTGATCGTTCCATTGGTCCAGATTTCCAGATTCAGCCGGTCAAAATCGGTGATGTCTCCAACCCGAGTGTTTTCCACTTTGTACTTAACCCGTTTGACAGGTGAGAAAACGCTATCCATGGGAATTGTGTAGATATCGCTGTCTTCGACTATGTTCCGTTCCGAGGGTACATAGCCAATGCCGACATCCACGAGCATCTCCAGTTCAAGGACGCCATCATCTTCCAAGGTAGCGATATGTTCCTCGGGGTTGAGGATCTCCACATCCGCATTGGGTTTGATATCCGCCCCGGTCACAACACCGGGGCCGGATACTGACAGGGTCAAGGTAACCGGATCGGACCGATGAAGTTTGAAAACCAGATTGGAGAGGTTGAGAATAATGTCTGTGACATCCTCGACAACACCGGGCAGGTAAGAAACTTCTTGAAGAACACCCGTAATCTTGACGTGACGAAGCGCTGTTCCTCGAGTCGAGGACAGCAGGACACGCCTTAAGCTGTTGCCCAGGGTGATGCCGTAACCTCTTTCGAGCGGCTCAACTGTAAACTTACCATAGCGATCCGAGTGAGTTTGCTCCTCACACTCGATACGCCTTGGCATGATGACCGACTTAAAGTCCATCGTGGGATCCCCTTATTTCATGACCGCTCTGTTTAACGCGAATAATATTCGACGATCAGTTTCTCGTTGACTGGAATGTTGACCTCTTCAACAGTTGGAAGCCGTTCAAGAACGGCTGAAAAATTTTCATCGTTCCGAGAAATCCAAGCTGGCAAGCCGGCGCTTTCGGCCATGTTCCATGCCAGCTGGACGTTTGGTATTTCCCGGCTCTTTTCCTTCAGCTGGACATTATCACCAGGTGCGACGGCGCATGAGGGAATGTCCACTCTCTTCCCATTTATGAGAACATGACCATGTCGAACCAATTGCCGCGCCTGGGACCGGGTTAAGGCGCCCCCCATCCTGAAAACAACGTTATCCAATCGCCGCTCCAACAGACACAATAGGTTTTCTCCGGTCACCCCTCGCATCTGGGCTGCTTTCGCATAGTAATTCCGGAACTGACGTTCCAACACACCATAGATGTAGCGAGCTTTTTGTTTTTCCCTAAGCTGTATACCGTAATCCGAGACGCGACCACGCGCCCGACGGGTTCCGTGCTGACCGGGTGGGTAATCCCTTTCCTTTTTGGAGAACGGGCGAAACCTTTTCAGGGAAAGATCCTTGCCAAAACGCCGCTGAATCCGACAGACCGGTCCGATGTATCTGGCCACTAAAGTTTTGCCTCCCTTGAAATCATGCTCACACTACACGCGGCGCTTCTTGGGCGGACGGCAACCGTTGTGGGGAATCGGGGTCACGTCCTTGATGAGGGTTATGACCAACCCGTTTGCCTGAAGAGACCGAATAGCAGCCTCACGCCCTGAGCCGGGTCCCTTGACATGGACCTCAACCGATTTCATCCCGTTGTCAATTGCCTTTTTCGCGCACGCCTCGGCGGCAACCTGTGCCGCGAAGGGAGTCCCCTTCCGGGATCCTCGGAAACCCATGCCTCCAGAGGTAGCCCAGGAAATGATATTCCCTGTTGGATCGCTAATCGCAATGATAGTGTTATTAAATGTCGCTTTAATATGAGCAACCCCTTTGGGGATGTTCTTTTTAACTTTCTTTTTGCCACCGCGTGGCGCGCTTTTTCCCACTCAATAAACTCCTTGAACCAATCTCTTACTTTTTCCGGCCGCCGACTGCTCTCCTGGGCCCTTTACGAGTCCGAGCATTCGTATGTGTTCGCTGTCCACGCACCGGAAGGTTTCGGCGGTGTCGAAGACCGCGGTAACAACCAATGTCCATGAGACGCTTGATGTTCATCTGGATCTCACGGCGGAGATCTCCCTCGACCACATAAGCGCCTTGAATCACCGAGGCGATTTTACTGGCATCGCGGTCGGTCAAGTCCTTTACACGAGTCGCGGGATCGATACCGGCATCGTCAAGGACACGCTTCGAGATCTTTCGTCCGATTCCATAGATCTTGGTCAGACCGATGTCGATACGTTTTTCCCGTGGAAGATCCACTCCAGCAATTCGAGCCATCTTTGGGCGCCTTCTCTCCTACCCTTGCCGCTGCTTGTGCCGGGGATTGGAGCAAATCACACGCACCACTCCGAACCGTCGAATGATCTTGCACTTATCGCACATGGGCTTAACTGAGGGTCTTACTTTCATGATTTCCAACACTCCTTGGGACGCGCGTCTACCCGTCCAGCTCAACGATTCTCCCCCGGCCCTTGTCAAAGGGCGAGATTTCAACATGGACAGAATTTCCAGGGAGCAGACGTGTATACTTCATTTTTGCCTCCCTGGCCAGATGGGCGCGAATTGTGCCTCCTTTTTCGAGTTCCACCTCGAAAATCTGATTGGGGAGATTCTTAATGACTTTTCCTCGAACACCGCTGATTTCAACTCATCTCCTAGTTATGAAGCCCAGTCAAGATACGTGGCCCGTCTTTCGCGAGGACGACAGTATCTTCGACGTGGACACTTAATTTCCGATCCAGAGTCACGACTGTCCAGGAATCATCGAGGACTTCGACCTCATGGGTTCCCTGGTTGAGCATCGGTTCGATGGCCAGGGCCAGTCCGACCTTGAGTCTCGGTCCTGTCGCAGCCTTTCCAAAATTGGGCACCTGGGGGTCCTCGTGAAGGGAACGCCCGATGCCATGCCCCACGAAATCCCGGACCACGCCGTACCCGTTCTCCTCGGCTTTGGTCTGGATGGCCGCGGAAATATCGTGCAGCCGGTTCCCTTCTTTGAACTGCTGAATCCCGATAGCCAGTGCCTGTTCGGCAACACGAAGAAGGCGTCGTGCTTGTTTCGAAATCTTCCCCACAGGGAATGTTCTCGCCATATCGCCGTAGAACCCGTTGAGCAGGACCCCAATGTCAATACTGCAAACGTCTCCCTCGATAAGAGGCCTGCCATTCGGGATTCCGTGGACAACCGTCTCGTTCACCGAGAAACAGACCGAGGCCGGAAAACCGCGGTATCCCTTAAACGCCGGAACAGCTTTGTGTTTCCTGATCTCTTTTTCGACCCAACGGTCGATCTCTTTCGGGATGGCGCCGGGAACAATCCGGTCCCTCACCCCTGACATGACCGCGGAGACAAGCCGGTTGCTCTCTTCGAGTTTCTCAATCTCTGATTCCGATTTCAGCAGCATCCGGCTAACCGCTCTACCCGCGATAACGAGTTAAAACCGGGGGCGGCGGCTTGGGCCCACGCGAAATCCCTCATAGTTCCTCACCCGCAGGTGGTTTTCTATCTGGTTTACGGTGTCGAGAGCCACACCGACCACAATGATTAGGGATGTCCCTCCGAGGAAATCGCTTACCTGAGGCGGCAGTTTTGTGGCAGATATGAACAGTTGGGGGAGAATTGCCACCATCGCCAACATGAGGGCGCCAGCTAAGGTAATCCGGTTCAAGATATGCTCTAAATAATTGACTGTCTTTTTACCGTGCTGGTAACCAGGAATAGCCACCCCCTGCTTCTGCAGGTTTTCCGCTATGTCTTGGGGGTTGAAGGTAATCGCAGTGTAGAAGTAGCAGAAGAGAACGATGAGAATGAATTCAAAGAATACATAGACGAAGGCGCCTGGAACCCAATAGACGCTTAATACCCCATCCAGCCAGATCTGTGGACCATCGGGCAGATAGTTTCCGACCAGCCCCAAAAGAGTCGAAGGGAAAATCATGAGAGAGGAGGCGAAGATGACCGGGATGACCCCAGCGGTATTGATCCGAAGGGGGAGGTATGAGGAGGTGGTGGGCGACTGTCGCCTCCCGACGACTTGTTTGCCTCGTTTGATCGCCACCCTTCTTTGGCCATAAGTTAGCAGGACGACGAAAGCGATCACGACAATCATCATGATGACCATCGCCAGTACAACCAATTCCGATATGGCGCCGAGCCTTACAAGGCTACCCACTTTGGCCACGGAATCGGGATAACCCGCGATGATATTGGCGCAGATGATCAATGAGATTCCATTCCCAACTCCACGCTGGGAGATTTGCTCACCCATCCACATAATCAGGACTGTCCCGCCGGTCATCGCCATCGCACCCAGCAAAAGGAAGCTGAGCCCCGGATTATAGGCCACGGGCGTACCACCGGGTCCCTGTAAATCCTTATAGTAGGAAAGCAGCATGGAGGCCTGCATGAATGTGATTGCGACTGTACCGTAACGTGTCCACTGCTCGATCTTTTTCCTTCCTTCTTCGCCTTCCTTGGAAAGCTTTTCGAGAGTCGGACTGACGAGAGTGAGCAACTGGAGGATGATGGAGACAGTGATGTACGGCATGATGCCCATGGCAAACACTGCCAGTTGCCGGAAAGCGCCCCCCGTAAATTGGTTCAGGAGGCCGAAAATGTCCTGAGTCCCGCCGGTAGACGTTTGATGTATCGCCGCCAGGACGCCTGAGTCGATACCGGGCACCGGAATTCGATTGCCGACCTGGAGGAGAAAAAGGACGCTGATGGTAAACAACAACCTTTTCCGGAGGTCAGGTATCTTGAAGATGTTACTGAAAGCGCCCAGCATGTTTCTTATACCGCGTCAGTCGCCGAGCTGGGAGTATCCCGCGCGGGAAACCGAGGCAGGAGGTTAACCGTGCCGCCGGCTTTCTGGATTTTCTCTGCGGCGCTTTTGCTGAAGGCATGGGCGCTGATGGTGAAGGGGGTTTCGATATCGCCATCACCGAGGATCTTGACGAGGCCATCCGCCTTCTTGATCCACCCTTTTCCAGCCAGGTCAGCGGGAGAAAGAGTAGCGCCCTTTTCAACCTGAGCAAGGGTTGCCAGGTTCACAGTTTGATAGACGGTCCGTGATCGCGGAGTAAAACCCCGCTTGGGAATACGACGTTGCAGGGGCATCTGGCCGCCTTCAAACCAGGACCGCTTCTTCGACCCCGACCGGGCCCCCTGTCCCTTGTGACCGCGACCCGAGGTTTTGCCTAAACCACTGGACCGACCGCGTCCGACACGTTTTCTGGATTTGCGTGATCCTTCAGCGGGAGAGATGCGGGGCGAACTCATTTCAATTCCTCGACTAACACCAAATCGGTTACATTTCGGGCCATGCCAAGAACCTGTGGGGTGGCTTCGACCTCGACCGACTGGTTGATCTTTCGCAACCCAAGCGCGACGAGGGTGGCGCCCCTTTTGGGTTTGCGGCCGTGCGGGCTCTTCTTAAGTGTGATACGAATCTTATTTGATGCCATTGGGTTTCATGAACGTCCGGAAGCAGACACGCAATCCCGAACCGATACCTTCCGTCTTTCTCGTTTAGAATCCGAGGATCTCGGCTACAGTTTTCCCGCGCAGTGTCGCGGCATGTTCAGCCGGACGAAGATCCTTCAGCCCTTGGATTGTTGCTTTAGCGATATTGATCTGGTTACTCGTCCCCAGCGATTTGGTCAGGACATCGCCAACGCCTGCCACCTCGAGGATCGCGCGAACAGGTCCTCCGGCGATGACTCCGGTACCCTTGGAAGCGGGTTTCAACAAAACCCTTCCGGCTCCGTATTTTCCGATGATCTCGTGCGGGAGAGTCGAGCCGATCATGGGAACCGTGAAGAGGGATTGGGAGGCTTTTTCAATCCCCTTCCGGATCGCATCGGGAACCTCAGCCGCGCGGCCATGGCCCAGACCAACCCTTCCTTTCTTATCACCCACGGCCACGAGCGCGCTAAAAGAAAACCTGCGTCCTCCCTTAACTACCTTCGCACTCCGGTTGATGAGGATGATCTTTTCCTCGAGTTCCTTTTTCTCTGATTCGGCCCCACGGCCTCCAAAGGGTTTATTTCTCATAGATTTGTTTGGCCTTTTTCCCTTAAAACTTGATACCCGCTTCTCTGGCTCCATCCGCGAAGGCGCGAATCCGCCCGTGGTAGATATGTCCGCCACGGTCAAAAACTACAGAGGTAATGCCGGCTTCCTTCATCGAATCCCCCATCATCTTACCGGCTTTCTTAGCCGCTTCAATGTCAATGCCTGAACTGCCATTATTTTCAAACTTTTTTGAGGTGGTGGAAATCGCCACCAGCGTCCTCCCAACCGAGTCATCAATCACCTGCGCCGAAATGTGG
>Ga0310121_10002514_pt1 | contig 17302 bp, 19 predicted proteins | sample CB27_Tmax_986_MG_FD_203504 | JGI IMG/M metagenome (GOLD analysis project Ga0310121, IMG submission 203504) | Marine microbial communities from Western Arctic Ocean, Canada - CB27_Tmax_986 | ecosystem: Environmental > Aquatic > Marine > Oceanic | place: Canada: Western Arctic Ocean | collected...
GCAGTTTCAAGCACACGACCAGCTTCGCAGCGAACGACATTCCGAGTGTCATAAGAGCTTTCCGTACTTGATCCGGTTGTACGTCTTGATGATTCGCTGCTCGTCCAGATCCACCGCTCACCTCAGCCTTCGTCCACGGCTACGTCGTAACACCCTATAGGCTAGGAAAGGACCTTGGCACCATCCTACGCCTTGGCAGCTTTGGGCAAAACACTGCAGTTTGCCGACAGAGGGGTCGTTCACTACAAAGCCTATTTGCAGGGGCATCGGCCACCCTGCTGCGGATGCTCGTGGGTTATCTGTGGGAAATATAACCGGCTATTCTGGGAATCATGGGAATGTCGGGACAAGTTCCAAGAACCTACAACTGCCTTAGAAGACAGGGATTATCGGAAAACTCTGGCCAGATGGGGGTTTGGCAGAAAGGGTGGCCCACGCATTCGTAATGCGTAGGTTGGGGGTTCAATTCCTCTCGCCGGCTCCAGTTTTTTCAATGGTTTAGACGGGAGCAGAGGCATATACGCGGGCGATACCACGTGTGTCAACAAGAGACCAATCTGCATCCGGAACTTCATCGACGTCTTTGGATCCCGATTTACCTATACTGTACGTGGAGCTTCATGCCACCCACCTGAGCCGTCAAGCGACCGGCTGAATTCGTTCCAGGGGCAAACCTGAATCGGTTGATCCCCCGACGCATCATGCCAGCTTCGAGATCTGCGGCAAAGACGTCGAAGCGGGTGCGAGCGATTCGGCCTGGCGGCACATCGACTCCGTTGACCTGTACCTGGACCTGTTCGCCGGCGCCGATCCCGCCTACGTTGAACTCAAGGCGGAGCTCCTTCAGTGATCCCTCGGCAGCCGCGGCATGAAGGTCATCACCGACCACCAGCTCGACCTCTCGCTCCCCGATCAGGCGCACGGGAAACTGGCTTTCCGGGTTGCTGTAACCGATGTACGTGAGCGTCTCTCCGCTGTCGGCCAGATAGACCTTGTCCTTTTTACGGAGGGTTTCGACCGCTCCGATCTCCTGAAGGCTCGAAGCATCCGAAGCTCCCCAACCAGGGTTTACCTCCTGACCGGGCACACCGAAGAAGTTGAAGAGGTAGACACCGTCGGCGCCGAGGGCCCAGAAGTTGCTCGCAAGACTGCGCACCTGGACCGGCCCGCGAAAATGATTCACTCAGGGATAGGCGCGCACGCGATGTCGCTGAGCAACGTCTATGAGTTCCTTCAGCCTCCCCAGTATCCGGCATGTAGCCGCCGCCCACGATCAATAGATCCGGCAATCCATCCACAAGCCAGCTCTCGGTGTCCAGTCCACTACGCCGAGCGATGGTGGTCGTGTCGGGTACTCGAATGGCCAGCAGGTAGGGTCGGCCGCGCTCGGTACCGATCTGGTTGAGCGTGTTTCGCACCTGACCTACGAACTCCGTCATGGCCGGCGCATGCTGTCTTTACTCGCCAATCCTGAAGAACAGCGGGTGTCGATAATAGTCCAACTCGAGCCCGTCGAAGTCGTAACGAGAGCAGTACCAGCGTATGAATTCCAGGAAGTGTTCGCGTACATCTGCCTTGCCCCAGTTCAACCGCACCAGAACCAGCTCATGACGGAATCTTCGGGATAGACCGCCCTTCCACGCTTCATCGAATCGGCGTTTCCCAGCAAGAGATCCGGCCGCTTCTGCTTCAGCGGATACGTCAGTTCCCCCAGACAGGTGGCCGTTATGCTCCGCAAATCGATTCCGATCGGAAAGTGATCTGACAGATCCCAGATCTTGATCCGAGTGGAACTGAAAGAATCAGCTTCAAGCCAGGGCAAGGACGTCGATGACTCGCTTGCGCATCACGGCCGAATTGACATCGATTCCGGTCCAGTACTTGATGCTGATCACTCCTTGGTTGACCAGCATTCCCAAGCCATCAATCACCGTGCAGCCCCGTTGCTCTGCAGCCATTACCAACCTGGTTCGGAGCGGATTTGGAATCACATCAGCCACCACCATCTCCGGCCGGAGACTTTTGATGTCGATCCTCAGTTGGGCATCGACATCGGGGTAGAGCCCGACCGACGTGGCGTTGACGACCACGTGTGTTTCGTCGGGGATCCCGTAGTCGCCGATCCACTCGACGAAGTCCGCCTGAGCCAGTGTGCTGGTGTTCAACAGGTCAACCAGCTCCCGACCCTGCTGCGAGCTGCGATTGACGACGGCGATGCTGTCTGCACCGGACAGGGCCAGTTCCACTCCGATTGCCCGCGCTGCGCCCCCAGCTCCCAGAATGACAATGTTCTTGCTTGCTGGATCTACCCTTTCACGAAGGGACTTGAGGAATCCCTTTCCATCGGTGTTTTCCCCGATATACTGCCCGTCGCGGCGGACAACGCAGTTGACGGCTCCCATGATCGAGGCCGACTCACCCAGACCGTCCAGATGTTCGATCACGGCCACCTTGTGGGGCAGCGAACAGTTGAAGCCGGCGAAACCGAGCGCCTGGGCCCCCTTGACGGCATCCGCCAGGGCTTCGGGTGGGACTTCGAAGTTGATGTAGCACCAGGCAAGCTGATGATGCCGGTAAGCAGCCTCGATCATTTCGGCAGTGGGGTTTTCGGCCGCGGGCTGAGCAAAGGATGCCGTGATCTGCTTCAGGAAGTTCAGGGGCGACAATGTCTCATCCTCTCGTCTGTCTACCGATCTTGCAGCCAGGAAGGCAGAGGCGGTTCGCTGCTTTCGCGGCGCAGCGACACTAGTGTAGCACTAGCTCAGGACACCTCAACCTGGGTGAGCTGCAGATCGTCGTCCAGACTCCGCTGCGGCGGGATGCCAGTCGCTTGCAGTCGTCCGTGGTAGTGGCGCACAGCTTCCTCGGGAGCAAGGTTGCCGTCCGCGAGCGCTCGCAGAACGGAGACGAACGCGAGTTGGTCTTCAGCGTTGTTGATCTTGCGGCCGAACAGCGCCGCGCGGCCGCCGTACTTCTTCGCTTCCCACAGCATGCGGAACGCATCGTGCGTTGTACCGGCCGGCCCCCCGAGGATACCGACGATGAGCGTTGGATCATAGTGCACCAGTTGCTCCATCGCCGCCGGGCCGAAGTACGGTATCTTCAAGAACAGCGGCCGGCCGCTCCGGGGGATGCCGGCCAGGCAACGCGCGATGGAATCGTTGACAAAGCGCGCGACGTCGTCCAGCTTCTTTCGCGGAGCGTTGGGTGCGAACACCTCCAGGAAATGCCGAAAGCCCTTCGCTTCCGCCTCGACGCGAAACTCGCGATAGCTGGCAAGCGCTTCACAATCGAGCTGAGCGTCGTTGTTGAACGTGATCGAATACAGGCCCAGATCGGCACCCAGGTTGTGCACTTCCTGGGAAGACGACGCTCTCCCGCATTGAATCTGGTCGATGGTTGCTGTGCGAAAGGCCAGCGACGATTGATTTTTGTAGTTTCCACTCACCCCCAGCCAGATGTCGGTGGTGTCGTTGGCGCGGACCGCGGGCGTGACGGTCGAGCCGTCGAAGATGCGTTCTTCTATCGTCAGCCGCTCGCTGACGCTGGCGCTCATCAGCATGATGTCGACCAGCCCCTGCTCGGTGATCTCGCGGATCGACCGCCGGTATTCTTCGAGGCTGCAAAAGGGGAAGCGCTCCCTATCCGCTCCGCGGTTGACGCCCGGCGCACCAATCCCGAACCCCATTTCGGCATCTTTCGCGTCGGCCAGGATGAAGTCGTCGGCCGACGGGTCGCTGAGAATCTGTTGGAGTTTTTGATCGAGTGATTTCTCCATAGCTGGCGTCCTTGCTCCCTGTTTTCCGTTCGCCTCCGCACGATACGCTATATTAGAACGAATCCCGCGATGCGTCGATTCGGGGAAAGGAGAACCGAGCCAATGAGCTACCGGTTTGATTGTGTCGTCTGCGGTGAAGTGTGCGCGGACTTGCCCATGAGGCCCATCGACCAGCACAAGCCGCTGCGCGAGATGGAGACCGTGCCCATCGAAACGAGCCGGCCGGGCAGCGACGGTATCGTTTCCAACAGCGGCATCGCGATGGCGCGGCTGGGGTTGGCCGTGGGCGCCTTCGGATACGTCGGCGATGACGTGTGGGGTGACATGTTGACCCGGCTGTTCGCTGACGCCAGCCTGAACACGCAGCATATGTTGCGGCACCCCAACTTGCCGACGAGCATCAGCGTCGTGTTGGTGGGTGACGATGGCGAACACACATTCGCGTATCATAGTGGCGCATCGCGCGCGTTCGACCGCGCGACGGTTCTCGCACGTCTGGAACTGTTCCGGGGCTCCATATTCGCGCTTTTCAGATACTACGCGCTGATGCCGGAGTTGGAGCATGATCTTCCCGGCGTGCTGAAAGAAGTCCAGCAGTGCGGTTGCCGGACGGCGCTGGATGCGGCCGGCGGAGGAGGAAAGATGCAGCCGCTTGACCGTATCCTACCGCACCTCGACATCTACGTCTCCAGCTACGACGAAGCGCAGTCGCAAACGGGGAAATCCGATCCGCAACGGATGATCTCGGTCTTCCGAGAGTTCTGTCAGGGCGGCCTGTTGGGCGTGAAGCTGGGCGACGAGGGCGCACTGTTGAGCCCGGCCCCCGACGATTGGATTCAAGTGCCTCCGGTCGAGCCTCCAGGCCCGGTTGTTGACACGACGGGCGCCGGAAACAACTTCTACGCCGGCTTGCTCACCGGGCTGTCGCACGGGATGAGCGTCTACGACGCCGGCCGTCTGGGCGCAGCGGCCGGTGCCTGTTGCGTCACGGCCCTTGGCGCCACAGCGGGGTTGCGCAGCTTTGAGGAAACACGGCAACTTGCCGGGGTCCCATTCCGGGGCTAATTCTTCCAAATTCAGTGTCTACCCCACTTCACCTCGCAACACCTTCCGGTCCCAGGGGTTAGTCCCTGGGTCCAGATACCGGTGGTCTGACTAGGACCTTACCGGGGGGGGGGTACAATCCCCTTGAGGGAGAACCATTCCCAGGTCTCCCGCTACGCTCAATCGGCCTCTTCATCACGCCGGTGAGATCGAGAGTAGCTAAAATCAAACTCGAAACATCACTTGTGAATCGACTCATGAGAGACTACTATGCCTCGCTCAGCGACAAAATCCTCGATCCCGGAAACTCAGTACGTAGGTTCAGCGCGTAACTGATGGCACCGCCGGACAGCATGGTTCATGATCTGAGATCGAACGCCCGTCAAGACAAGATTGCCGGGTTCAGAAGGGTCCGGGCTTTGCACGTTTTCGTGAAAGCCAGTGCTCTCCTGCTGCTATTCCTGAACTGCGTCGGCTGTGGATCTGCTGAGAAGGGACCAACCTCTGCACCGCTTCCTCCCCCGAAGGTGCGCCTCGAAACACTGACGGAAGGCTTTGCGTTCGACCCGGTTGACCGCGGCCTCTTGGTCAGCGATAACGGTCCGAAAGGCCATGACAGTCTGATGAAGGCACTTCCCGGCGAAAATCTGGGCTGGCCCCTCGCGTGGGGTAGGGTCGATTCGTGGTATGAACGTTTGGCTTTGTGGTGGCTGGGACAACGCTTTCGTCCACCCCTGTGGGAAAGCTTCGCAGAGCACACAGTACCAACTGCCGTCCAAGTCCTCGTCGACGATAGCTACGGTCCTGCTATGGCGGGACGAGTCCTCGTGGGGGAATACGGAACGGAGCGTGTCAGACAGTTCTCCCTGCCCGAACGCACACACCACTCAGGCCTCGGTGTTGGTGAGTTTCTCGGTGGATTGTCCGGTATCGTCGATCTGCAATTCGGAGCAGATGGGCGCCTCTATATATTGACGACGTTAGCGCTTCACCGGGTTGAAGTCGCCAGCACGGTGCATCGCCAATAACCGCTTCTCCGCAGAGGCTCCCATCGATGTAACCCAGGCCTCTGGAGTCCCACTACAACTCGAAGCCCAGCCGCTAGTTTGTCAGCCCCGCACCACGACTCTTTTTTCTTGATTTCCCGCAGTAGCCGCAGATTATCGTGTATCTGGGAAACAGCGCAAGGCCGAAAGTAGAACCTCCTCAAACGTCCACACGCTAGTCACAAACGACCCTTCTGCATCCTCCTGGTGAGAAGCTCCGCTCCACTCGCCCTTTGGTCCCTTTCTTGCCTATCTTCATACCCGATCAGGCCTGGTCAGGGAGTCGAAATCAATCGATTCCGTTCAATAAACAGGGGAGGTTATTTGCTAACCAGGAGGAAATGCATGATTACTCACAAACGATTTTTCCGCAGAGTCTGATCCGGTTTCTTCTTGCAGGAATCCTGCTCTTCAATTCGGTCACCCTGGGGCCTGCCAAGGGAGGAAAGAAAAACCCAAAGACCCGAGAAGTTCCTATCGGACTCCGCTTGCCTGATGGGCAAGAACTCCACTTCACCGACTTCGCGCGGCTCGAGGCGGCCTTGGAAAATGGCGACGTTTCTTCAGGCGGCTCCGGTTGCCTGGGGCTGAGCCCTCTTCATTTAGCGATGGTCCGGCACCCTGGACAAGGTTGCCACCTTGCTGGATGGTGGGGCGAACCCGAACGCGAGGACATCGGAAGGGTTGACACCTCTCCACCTGGCAGCCCAGTCCGGCTCCTACGATGTGGTGGCTCTTCTGCTTTCGGAGGGAGCAGATCCGCATGCTACCCTGAGCAACAACAAAATGGTCTTTAATGCACTCTATTCCCCATCTTCGTGTACTTCTTGCGAAGGGAAAGAGCAGCAGGAAGCCAGCCGGAAGGAGATTGCAACTCGATTTCTCGAAGCGGGGGTAGACCCCGATGCACGAAACATAGCCGGGGTTTCAGCTTTACACTACGCTGCGATGGGTCCGGACGCCCAGGAGGCGACGGCCGAACTTCTGGTGCTGGGAGCAGATCCCCACGATCACGACGGTGTTCCGGTTTCGTTCTATGCTTCGTTTGCGGGGAATACAGGGGCAGCCGAATTGACACGGCTGGCGGCCGGGGACCCAGTGGATGCCGTTGCTCCTGAGGGGAAAAGCAGAGAAGAATGGATCTCGGCCAAGAGAACGGAGATGGATGCCTCGAGACACTCTTCCAAGCTGGCAATCATTACCGGCCCGGCTGCATCCGCACCGGCCGGAATCAAGTTTGAGTACGGCTGTCACTATTGGCTGGGCGTGGCATATGCCGTAGTAGGGACGGTAGGCTGTGCTATGGGGTGTCATACATAACGGGTCCCTTTAGCTTTCCTCTGCGGCCCTTTTTGCAGCGTAGCTGCTTATACTGGCTGTTGGGAGGCGATTGAGCTTATTTGCGGTCCCGGGCAGGGTGTCACCGATGGCCGGATCAAGAGAAACCAAACGCTAAGTTCATCGTTTTTGCTTGCTCGCCTCTCGGCTCAGAGCCGAGGGGCGAGGGCTACTCGGAGAAAGATGGAGACCATGGATAGCGTGATCGAAGAGATTCAATAATCGTTGGGTCATCCCCTTTGGTTGGGATGGACGCTAGACATCGACAGGAGGTGGAACAATGGATCCGAGACTTTACGTTTTACTAGTTTTTCCCGTCGGCATCATTTCGCTAATCCTGCTGGCTCGATATTTAAGACCTGCACGATTTCCAGGATACGCCGATTCAGGAGCGAAATGCCTGCAGCATGGCCCTCGCGACCTTCTTCTTGGGCTCCTCCAGCTTAATGATTGACCTCAGCACGTTTGCCAATCTTGGGACGCTGATATTGACTGGCATTGTGTTTCCTGGGTTGGTGGCGTTATCTATTCTGTGGACAAAAGGGAAACTGAGAGGGCATGAAATTATTTATACAACCAAAAGTATTCGGACACACTCTGTGTTGGTTTTCCTGTCCGTATTCGTGAGCATCTTTTTCCTAGCCAAGTTCGGATCATCGCTTACGCAATACACATGGATCGTCTCGGGATTACTCTTATCTTTCTTCTTGGGAACAATCTTCAATTTTCTCTACGTGCTGAAGCTGGAAAAGAAGCTCGGTCAAAGAATAGTCGAGAGGAAAGAGGTCTAACCAATCGATCAGCTGCCCGCACTGATCGGTGCGTGACCCGAGATGCAACTGAGCGTATAATCCGCTGGATCATCGACTTCAGGACAGGCGCCTCCATAGCAACCCAGAAGGTGCCCACGGGGCACTGCTGGCGCCCTTAATCTCCCCTGAACTGAAGTTTTTACCTGAATGCTCCAGCCATGATTTCAGCAAGCGACTCGTCTGACAGCTCGGCTACGAATATCCGATACCAGGTGTTGGCCTGGCTTTGCCTGGCCGCGGCTCTGGCCTACATCCAGAGGAACTGCGTCTCCGTGGCCGAAAGCACGATCCGCGGAGATCTGGAGCTCACCAAAGAGCAGATGGGCTGGATCCTGAGCGGGTTCTTCTGGAGCTACGCCTCCTTTCAGGTTCCGGCCGGCTGGCTGGGTGATCGCTGGGGCTCTCGCCTGACCCTTCCGCTGTACTCTAGTGTATGGTCCGGCACGACAGCACTGTCTGCTCTGGCTGGGACCTTCGTAACGGTTTGGCTGGTGCAGGTATTCGACCTCGGCTCTCCGGTGTGGTTCGCATGGCTGTGGCTCCTTGCCTTTCGTCTCACAGCCGGAGTCGCCCAGGCCGGTCTATTCCCCTGTGCAGCAGTGATCCTGTCTCGCTGGGGACCTTCGACCTGGCTGGGCACCGGAGGAGGACTCCTGGGAGCCTCGATGCAGGTAGGCGCCATCGTGGCGGCCCTGCTCACCGGGATTCTCCTGGAAAAGGGTCTCTCCTGGCAGATGGTGTTTCTTCTCTTTTCCATTCCGGGCAGCCTTTGGGCTATTTTCTTCTATCGGTGGTTTCGTGACAGTCCCAGCGATCACGCCAAGGTCAACGCGGAAGAACTCGCGCTGATTGCCAATCCTGGCGTGAAGAAGGAGGAACTCAAAGAAGAGAAAGCCGTCACTACCAACTCTCGAGCACCGTGGTTGAAGCTGGTTACCAGCCCTCCCATGTGGTGTATCTGCGGCCAGCAATTCTGTCGAGCGGCGGGCTATATCTTCTTTGCCAGCTGGTTTCCGACTTTTCTTCAAGAGTCGCGAGGCATTTCCCTGGCCGAATCGGGGATCCTGACAGCCATACCCCTGCTGGCCGCGCTCCTCGGCGCACCTCTAGGAGGAATCATATCCGACCGCATCTACTCGGCTACGGGCAGCGTCGACATCGCTCGGAGGGGAATGGCAGTCGTTTGCATGATCGTCGCTACGCTCCTGATGGTCGCTGCATGCCTGATTCTAAATCCCCACGGTGCGGTGATCATGATGGCAGCAGGAGCCTTCTGCCTTTCGCTTGCCGGTCCGCTGGTGTACTCGGTTACCATCGAAATGGGCGGACGATCCGTGGCCACCGCCTTCGGGATCATGAACATGTCGGGAAATCTGGGCGCAGCCGCTTTTCCCGCCGTGGTCCCCTTTCTATTGGGACCGTCACAGGAGGACTGGGGCCCGGTGCTGGTCGTATTCTGCTTCTTGTTTGCGGTTGCCAGCCTTTTCTGGCTGCTGCTGAAACCCCATGGCACCTTCGAGGGTCAGTCTCTCTTGAGAGATTGATGGCGAAACGTCGTGGCTCCACATCTGCAGGGTTAGTTGGAGGGAATCGAAATGGTTTCCATTCTATGGAACGTCTTCTTACTCAGCATCGCTGTTTTCGTAGTGGCCCACGTACTACCCGGAATCCGTTTGAAGAGCTTTTCTACCGCGATCCTGGTCGCCGTCGTGTACAGCATCGTCAATACGATTCTTTCCTTTTTTGCTTTTCCATTCATCTTGATTACCCTGGGGCTCTTTCTCCTTGTTATCAACGTCCTGGTCCTCTGGATCACGGACAAACTCATCGAGGACTTCGAAATCGAGAATTTTGCCACCACGATCGTAGCGGCTCTGCTGATCACACTCTGCAATTTGCTTCTTCGCTGGGTCTTCTGAGCGCGCGGGCCGCACTCGAATCGACATCCGTTTCGCGCGATTGGCTCAGTGTATAATCGCGGGACTGAAGTCGGGACTTCGACCTTCTCCGAAGAAAGGGACAATGACGTCATCTCAATCGGTTCTGAGCGCCGTCCTCGCAATTACAATTTGGGGAGGCTGTGCGAATAGGCCTCCCACAGTGAGTTGCAAGGTGAGCCAAACCTTCATCATCGAGGGTGAAAAGACCAGAATTGAAACCAATGCCACCGATCCCAACAAGAAGGATCGGGGTCGGCTCTCTGTGTCCTGGTCAAGCAGCGCTGGGTCGATCACTCAGAAGAATGGATCAGCGGAGTTCGACTCCACTGGTTTAGAGCCGGGAGAGTACGTTGTCTCCGCGGAAGTCTCGGACGGAGAAAACACCGCATCCTGCTCTATCAACATCCAAGTCGACAAGCGGTTGCAGCCTCCTCAGGTTGCCTGCGAGCCCAGCGAAGTCGAAATAACGGAGCTGGAGTCGACGACGCTGCAGGTGGATGCGTCAGATCCAAATAACGACCGGCTTTCCTATGAATGGACCGTCGACGAGCAATACGTCTACAACGATCGCAGCGCCCTTCTCTTTGAAGCTACGCCCTTGGGACGAGGCACCCACACGGTCCAAGTCACGGTGAAGGACGTGGACGAAATGGCCGCTATCTGCGTCTTTAATGTCACCGTCAAGCGTAGGCCCAACCGTATGCCGAAAGTTGCGTTGACACTCGAGAAGTCAAAACTGCACGTCGGCGACACGGTTGGGGCCAGCGCCGTTGGCAGTGATCCGGACCAGGATCCCTTGAGCTATTCCTGGGCGCTTGACGGACAACCTCGAGCGGAGACAAGCTCGCGAATTCGTATCAACACGCGGGGCCTGAGTGCCGGACTTCACACAATACTGGTTGCCGCACATGACGAGCGCGATGGCCGCGGCGAAGATTCAAAAAGGATCTCGCTTAGTGAAAGGATCGTTATCCAAATCGAAGAACTCCAGCTCAGTCCTGTTGAGGTAGGTAAACTGAGCAAGATCGCTCAAAGAATGCGCGAGAGTCCTGAGCTCAGAGCAACCATCACGGGACACACGGACGACCGAGGTGGCGAGGAGGCAAACCTGCGCTTCGGGCGTCGTCGTGCCGAAACGGCCCGGGATTATCTTGTGGCTGAACATGCCATTGATGGCGGCCGTATCGCCATTTCGAGCCTGGGCGAAGCACAACCTCTGGCCCACAATGCAACTCCGGAGGGAAGAAGGGTAAACCGGCGGGTGGAAGTCACCTTGTTCCAGCCTTGAAACCGATCACCTCGAGCTAAACCCGTGTGCGCTCTCTGCTTTGAGCGAGAGCATCGACTGGTATTTTACCCATTTCATCGACACAGGCATCGGGAGAGAATCTCAACGAGGAGAATTGATGAAAGAGCTTGTCTTGCTGATTTCCATTTCCGCTTGGGTAGCAGCCAGTCCCCAGAGCCTGGCATCGAACGAGGACGATGTTTCCAGGAGGTCCCGCCGCCTTCACTTTTCCTCGATCGTCCTGGACACCCATGTCGACACCACACTTCGTCTCAGGGAGCCCGACTGGGATTTCTCAAAAACACATGGTGACGGTCATGCGGACCTTCCCCGGATCAAAGAAGGAGGACTCAATACGGTTTTCTTTTCAATCTTCATGCCCGGCACCGTCACCGGAGACAAGGCCGTCCATGACTCGTTCGATCGAATTGCATCGATCTACAAACTGGTCGAAGAGCTCTCGGATGAGATGTCTCTATGCACTACGTTGGAGGAGATCCAAACGGCGCGAAGCGAGGGTAAGATCGCCGTGTTGATGGGTATGGAAGGCGGCCACATGATCAACAATAGCCTTTCTGTCCTGGGGATGTACGCCAGGCTTGGCATTCGCTACTTGACCCTGACACACAGTGTCAACACAGAATGGGCCGACTCATCAAACGACGAACCTCAGTTCGCAGGATTGACAGTGTTTGGGAGAAAGATCGTAAAGAGGCTGAATCATCTGGGAATCATGGTGGATGTCTCGCACGTATCGGATAAGACCTTCTGGGATACGCTCGAGACCAGCGAGGCTCCCCTGATCGCGTCACACTCCTCCTGTCGAGCTCTTTCGCCGCATCGCCGGAACATGAGCGATGAGATGATTTCAGCCCTGGCGGCAAAGGGTGGCGTGATCCAGATTACGTTTGTCGATCAATTTCTCGACAACCTACCCTTCCAGGCCTGGGAGAAGAGCAAGTTAGTGAAGAAGGCTTCCGAGCAAGGGAACGCCGGGAATCCAGATCTCCACCAGGACCAAAGCGAAGAACGCCCAAAGGTAGGTTGGGAGAGAATCCTGGATCACATCGACCACGCAGTGAAAGTGGCAGGAGTGGACCATGTCGGCCTGGGATCGGACTTCGATGGGGCGACCATGCCGCAGGGAATGGACGACGTCAGCCACCTTCCCAGGATCACGGAAGGACTCCTGCGTAGGGGTTACAGTGAAGACGATGTTCGCAAGATTCTGGGCGAGAACACCTTGCGGCTCATGGGCGAGGTCGAAGAAGTGTCGCGGCACTCAAATCCTCCCAGCCCGGAATAGAGGACGGGATTCAGAGACACAGCCCCCTCGAAAGGTTGAGTCAAGACTTGCACCGACTCAGCCTTTTTCATTATTCTGAAGCGTATGAAAAGGGCCTTGGTACTCTGCGCGCTAATCCTTACTCAAGTCGGCACGCTTCGGTCTGTCATGATGCAGGGGCCCAGTCGCGGGGTTTCCCAAGTCTCCTACGATGGGAAAGAATTTATAGCTGCATTCAACGCGGCCGCGGACAGAACCCGGCTTGTCTTGATTTTTTCCCCAACTTGAAGCCACTGTCTTCGGGGGGCTTCCGAAGTCGAGGAGATACTCAAGAATCACAAGGATGCCAAGATCAAGGTGTTCGCCCTATGGTCACCAATCCTCTCACACGACTCCCAGTTGACCGCTGCCCGGGCCACCGCGTATCTGCCAGACCGACGGGCTGAGCATTTCTGGGACCTTTGGAGCTTTGCCCTCACTTCCTATACGAAGCTGCTGAATTACCCCGGTGAAGAAAAGGCCTGGGATGTTTTTATCTTGTACAAACCCCACCTGTTGTGGCGAGATACGCCACCCGAGCCCTCCTCCTGGTTGCAGAATCACGATCTGGACGTTGGGTTGAAGTATAGCCAGGGACTGTTGGAGCAAGAACTGGAGAAGCGGATCGATTAGGGCTCCGTCCAACCTCCATCCACAGCTGTTGACAAACATCGAAATCGCCCGAAGCTTCACGCGGTCCTCCGAGACCGTATCCAACTAGTACGTTGTAACACAGATTATGACGGGTTTGACAATGGGGGTTGTGGACGATCTCTGCGTTGGTCGTCGTCGAAGATGGCCAAGCATCGCCTTCCTCCTCCTGCCTTGATCTCGCCTCACAATCCCCACCGGAAAATCCGTCATAATCTGTGTTACAATGTACTAGTTGGAACTCGTCTCTCGATCACACACCCAAGGCTGAAGTGTCTCCCGCCGGTAGCCGATATGAAAAGGCAGGCGGAGATCCGAGCCCGATGAAACCTCAACTAAAGCAGAAACTTGATTCCTGTGCCACTCTTCCCACTTTGCCGGGAGTTGCCATGCAGATCCTCGAGCTCTGACGTAGTGCCCAGGTTAGTTTCGGTGAGATTGCTGTCCTGGTCAGTCGGGACCCGGCCCTATCCGCCAAGGTACTTCAAGTAGTCAACTCCCCCTTTTATGGGATGCGCCGAGACATCACGACTCTAAGCCACGCCTGCGGGTTGTTGGGAATTCGGGCAATCTGAGCCCTGGCCCTCAGCTTTTCCCTGGTTGGCGACTTTCACGAAAAGGAAGAGGGGTCCTTCGATTACACCAGCTTCTGGCGACGCTCCTTGATCAGCGCGGTTGCTGCCCGCGCCCTCGGAGCCTCCACCAATGTTCCCAACCAGGAGGAACTCTTTCTGGTGGCACTCCTTCAGGATATCGGGATGCTAGCCCTCGACAAGGTCATGCCTGACGCTTACTCAAAGATGCTCAATCAGGCAGGCAATGACCATGGGCAGCTGGAACAGCTGGAACAGCAATCTCTGGGCTGCGATCACTCCGACTTGAGCGTCTACCTGGCCGGGCGATGGAACCTCCCGGAGGCTTTTGTGACCGCGTTCGAACATAGCCATGAGACCAAGCTAGCAGCTCTGCTTGAGCTCGAAATGAGTACCCGATGCGCTGTTCTCTCTGGAGACTTATGCGACATCTGGCTGGGTGGCAAGAACCTAGATGCCTTCTGCGAAGCCAGCATGAAGGCTCAGACCGTCCTCGACATGCCACCTGAAACACTTGAAGCCGTGCTTGGCAAGGTGGGAGATGCCCTACCTGATCTTTCAACCGTCTTTGAGGTCGACCTGGGTTCGACCGAGGCCACGAATGCAGTGCTCGAGCAAGCCAAGGAGGCCCTGCTCACAATCTCCCTGGAGACCATGCAGGAGGCCCAAAGGACCAAGGCAACCACCGACATTCTCGAGTCCGAAAACCGAAGTCTAAAGCAGCAGGTGGATCGAGACCCGCTTACTGAGCTCTACAATCGCTACTTCCTCGAAGAGGCCCTAACCCGCGAATTCGAGCAGGCCCGCCATTCCAAACGGCCGCTCTCGTTGGTCTTCTTTGACATCGACAGTTTCAAGAGCGTCAACGACCGACACGGGCATCCGTTGGGTGACCAGATCATCGTGGCTGTCGCCAGGATCATCGAGCGGAACCTACTACATACCGATGTAGCCGCTCGCTACGGAGGTGAAGAATTCGTATTGGTACTCCCTGGTACCAACAGCACGTCAGCATCCAAGATCAGCCAGCGCATCATACAGCTGCTAGCCGAAGAATCTTTCTCGGGTACCAATGGAGAGTCCTTCTCGGTCACCATGTCCGGAGGATTCGCGACCTACTCCGAAGGCTGTGCCTTCGAGAATCCCTCGGCCTTGATTGAGGCCGCTGATGTGTCCCTCTACGCCGCTAAACACCAAGGTGGCAACCGTATCGTAGCAGAGTCATTGCAACTACTGAATCCAACTCACCTACCGCAGACGGCCTCCAAAGTCCACTGAAGCCAGCTCGACCCTTGCCTGACCTGAAACTTCAAGAATTCGTCGCACGTCTGAACGTCGCACGTCTCCTGTCCTCCAAAGGTGCCGCCAACGGGTGAACTACCAGCGTTACGAAGCCAGGTCCGCCAGAGTCGCGAACGACTTGAGCCGTTAGCAAAATGAGCCCAGGTTCCGAGGAGAGAGCCGGACAACTCTTCCCCACGCAGTGACGCACAAATCCCCAGTAGCCGGAAGTTTCTTTCTCGAATGGGGCAGCACCGCTGGGGGGCCACTAAGCTGAAACTGCATTTTGAGATTTGGCCGAGAAAATGACTTAACCTATTGTTTTAACCATGGATATGGACTTTTTTAAGCCGATTTTACAAAAACCGTGGCACGGCCTTCCAGGCCGTGATTGTGGAGTCTCCGGCTCCACCGGCCGGTCATCACGGGCAGGGATGCCCCTGCCACTGCAGGACACTGAAGTTTCGTTCTCGAATGGGGTAGCATAGCGGGGGCGGGACTGACCTGAAACTTGAATCACGAGGATACGAAGCAACCTTCGCCAGTTGACAGAGCCGTGACTGTCAGGGAGCGGGGCCCGACAGGGACCATACCCCCAGGCGCTTCTAGGTTGAAGGGGTGCGCACAGATGTCAATCAGGGTGTGCCCCTCAAGTTGAACTCCCGGATCCCACTCCCTGACAGTCACGGCTCTGTATGCGCTCCGGAGCGACAGCGAAGTGGAATCTTCACCCTTCTAATCCTCCCTAGAAGGGTGAATTGTCGGGGCTAATGAGTTAGCATTCTGGGGACGATTGTGGGGCGGATGCTCGGTCTCTGTTCGCCCACTCCGGCTGGAATTGGCTTTTACTTCAGAGTCCTCGAAAGGCACCAGACAGGTAACGAATGACCGAATCACTCGAAGTGGGTAGATCCTTGGAACTGGAAAAGCTGGTGACGCCCGATTTGACCGCCGACCGCTTCGGCAACCCCGGCGTCCAGGTCTTCGCTACACCGGCACTCATAGCCTTCCTGGAAGAGACGGCGATCCGATGCGTGGCACCGACGCTCGAAGACGGTCAGGCCACCGTCGGTACCCGGGTTGAGGTTCAACATCTGGCTGCAACCCCAGCGGGAATGAAAGTTTTCTCCAAGGTGGAGCTGGTGGAGATTGACAGGAAGCGATTGGTGTTTCGCTTTGAGGCGCAGGACGAACGGGAACGAATTGCCACCGGTATACACGAACGATTCATCATCAGCTCCATGGCCAGGTTTCTGGACGCGGCGGCCGAAAAAAGCAATGGCTGATCTGGTTCGGCTGAGCGTCAACGACGGGATCGCATGGCTGGTGCTTAACCGCCCCCAGGTGCTGAATGCGCTCAACCAGGCGATCGTGCAGGAATACGCGGCTCACGTCCTGGCCCTGCGGGAACGGAAAGACGTCCGAGTCATCCTCACACGCGGAGAAGGACGTGGATTCTGCGCCGGAAGCGATTTGCACGAGCTCAGAGGAATGTCGGCGGCCGAGGCGGCTTCCTCGGAACGCCAACAAGCCCAAGCCTTCGCCCTGCTCGACTCCTTGCCCCAACCAACAATCGCATTGACCCATGGCTACGCACTGGGAGGTGGGCTCCAGGTGGCGCTCTACCACGACTTCCACCTCACAACCGAGTCGGCCACCCTGGGCCTTCCGGAGGTAGAACTGGGTTGGACACCACCCTGGGCCCTCGGCCGGCTCATGGACGTCGTCGGCAACTCGGTCGCTCGCTGGCTGCTATTGACGTGCATCAAGATCCAGGGCAATCAAGCCAGGGAAATCGGTCTGGTCAACGAAGTCGTCCCCGACGATCAGCTCCTGGAAAGCGGAGAAGCTATGGCACGCCAACTGGCCTCCTTCCCGCCCGAGGGTCTGAAAAGGACCAAGGCCCTGCTCAACCAGATGTCGCCCCTAAGACAAGATCACTGGGACAGCCATGCGTCCGCTGCCTTCGAGCACTGCTTCCGCTCGCCGGAGTGTCAGGAGAGGCTTGCGACCTTCACTGCCCGTCAGCGGACGCGGACGAAGGTTCCCAGCACCAAGGGCCCAACGAACAAATAAGCTCAAGGCACCAAGGGCCCGAAAGCTTGGATCTTGGTGCCTTGAGCTTATTTGTTCGTTGGGCCCTTGGTGCTGGGAACCTCGTCAGGAAGCTCGGAGATCATGCGCGAGATCATCTCAAAGCAGTTGCT
>Ga0310121_10002515_pt1 | contig 17300 bp, 17 predicted proteins | sample CB27_Tmax_986_MG_FD_203504 | JGI IMG/M metagenome (GOLD analysis project Ga0310121, IMG submission 203504) | Marine microbial communities from Western Arctic Ocean, Canada - CB27_Tmax_986 | ecosystem: Environmental > Aquatic > Marine > Oceanic | place: Canada: Western Arctic Ocean | collected...
ACGTGCTTCATGCCGATGGGAAGCGTCGCCAGTGCCTCGGCGTCGATCGATGACTGCCGCCGGACATTCTGGATGTCGACCACCGGCGCGGCGCCGGTCACCGTAATCGTCTCCTCGATTCCACCAACACCCAGCTCCACGTTGACGTTGGCTGTGAAGCCCGCCGCAAGATCGATCCCGTCCCTGAGGACCTGATTGAAACCCGGAAGGCTGAACGTGACCGAATAGGCGCCAGGCAGCAAAGCCGCGAAGGCATACCGGCCTTCCGCATCCGTGACAGCAAGTCGCTGCCCCTCGATGAGCACAGCACTCGCTGCTGTCACCGTGACGCCAGGCAAGACCCCGCCGGTGTCGTCGGAGACGACACCTCCAATTCCAGCGTTTTGGGCCGACGCAGCTTGTGTGAGTAGAAGGATGCTCAGGCAGACGACAGAAACCCGCATGGGTGAAATACGATGAGTACTCATTCAGTCACTCCCACTGTCCGAAGGTGAACGCGCAGCTAAATGGAGTTAATATTTTGTCGAACTATACCATCAATTTATATTCTATTAGAATCAATAATCACATATTTAAAAATCCTACCGGTAGGCTAGGCGATACCGCCTGACACATGTTTTTCGGAGAACAAGCCAGAGAACCAACCGATCAGAAAAGGGCCGATCAAGATCGGCCCTTTAATAGAATCAAACAACTTTATACTCGTACCCGCGCCTCGGATGGACTCAGAATGGCACCCTTTGCCATCACGGGCCCTCGCTCACCTCCCGTACCACTCGTGGAGCCTCTCTCCAGGCGGAATTTTCCGAGTCACATCGATGATCATCGTTTCGCTCTCCCAGCGCTTCACCAACTGCTCTTTCCGGAGACCTCCATACATAAACTCTTCCGCAAACTCGATGCAGCGGTAGTCAAGCAGTTGCGCATTCGGCTCCATTCGACGATACAGTGGCATCGATATCGTCCACGGACGGGTGAACACCTCTGGATCCTCAATGGTTACCTCGTATTGAATGACGTTCGGCGTCTGCAGCGTCAACTTCTCCGTCAGTGTTAGCTGCTCACTGTGATAGTTTCCTGCACGGTCGAACCAGGTCCTTCCATTGAAATAATTGCTGTCGACGATGAGCGAGTCGCCTTCCCAACGACCAAGTGAGAATCCCATATACGTATAATCTGGAGGTAGAGTCGTCTCAGGATCCATGTGAATCAGCCGGGCCGCATTCGAGAAGGTGAACCCCATCTGGATCTGATTAGCGCCCTGGGTAACCGAAAATGGATAGGGCATATACATGGCGCGCGGAACTCCAGGCAAGTAGCATTTCAGCTCCGGGTCACGGTCGACCCAATTATCAAAATTCTCCTGTTTGATGACCGCCGCCTCCGCCGTGTACGGAATCTCCCCATCGCCATCGACCACGCCGATCGACCCGGGCACGCCAGCAGCCGCGCCTAGCGCCAACACTGGTGCGGCCGGAACTCGGGCGTAGTCGTATGGATAGGCCCCCTCCTGTGTGATCATGCCAGCACGGGCTTCGTGCGCTTGAAGATCCCAATGTGCTTCGTTATTCGCCTGCCAAATCCCGCTGAAGTCGGGTCTGCCGTCTGGAGTCCTGGGCACACTCGCTCCCCCAGCGCCATCGGGTCCCCCCACATTACATGCAGCCATACCTATGAAGAGCACACCCACCATCAGCCCGCTCTTGACGCGGTCCACCATAATTCTGACTCCTTTGGTCTCTCGTCCTTGAACCGAACCGTTATCGCAACGGGTTCGCATCGTCACCTTCGTCAGCAAACCCAGCGGCAAACCCGCCGCACGCCCCGAGGCATTTCAACGCCGGGTCCTCACCACTACCCTCGGCAAACGCACGTTCGTCCTCCCGTGCGCCGATAAGTAGGGCCGCCATGCCGTAATTGCCCTCATGGCACCGCGGTTCATAGTAGATGCGATTCATCTGGTCAGCCTGCTTCTTCAACGTCTGGACCGCGGTCCAGGGTTCCACCCACGTCGTCGGATCATCGACCGTCACGGTGTACTCAAGTGTCTCCGCATCAAGACGCCTCCACCGTTCAATAAGATGCAGGTTCTCATGCGCACCGAGGAAATTTGATTTCGGAGAGAAGTTCGTCACGTCCACAACGAGCGTATCGTCTTCCCACCGCGCCCGCGAATCACCCCACCATTGCCGTACGTTTGACGGCAGGTGTGGCGCGTCAGAAATCGGGACGGTTCGGTGCCAACCTTGGCCTTGGCCAGTATCGTAGAAAATGGCTATTTGATTTTTCGACTGCACAATTCGTCGAAATCCGCGAAAGTCGGGAATCGTCGAACTCATACAGCGCTCACCATGACCCCGGTCCTCTGGATGATTGGATCGGCTCACCACACCACCACCGCCGCCAGGTAGAGCGTTCCGCGACGTGATGTAGAAGGGAGGGGTGATATCACGATCTTCCCATGGTGTGGTGTTGTACTCGCCGCCGCGGCACGCCGGCAGGTCATTCTCACACACTTCGGTAGCTCGTTTCAGATTGAGCGAGAAATCGAGCAGAGCAGCATGTTCTTCCTTCGCGCGAGGTGCCAACTCCGGCAGTTGGCCATTCGGCGGGTCCACGATCATCGACGTGCGTTGACCCAGACGAAGATGAGATATGTAAATTTCCGCGTTATACGCGCCGCCGACGTCCTGCTCAGCTGTTCCGCCACCATTACTGTCTCGCCGCTCCCGACTCGCGTCACGGGCAATTATCTCTGCCCGGCGTCTATCTAGGTCTGCACGCTCGTCATCGGTAAAGAATTCCCTGTCGCGAAAGCTTGACGGTCGTTGTAGAGGCACCTCGGCATCACGCGTCCAAATACCCTCAAGATCCGGATCTCCCCACGAGGTTGTGGGAGCCGGCCCTGCTGCGCTCTCCTCAGTCTGAGCATCCACAAGCTGGACGACATTAGGCAACTGCAGCACGCCTACAAGTCCCACTAGCACAACAATCCCAGCGAGATATATCTTAGACATCATCGACCTCCTCAGTTACGTCTCGGTCTTACCCTGCACTTTTCACCCGCCATCGTACATCATCTACCCTACTGACGTGGACATACCCAGCGGAGCCTACACCTCCACGAGCGCAGGACGCCATGGTGCCACACGCCGTACCGGCAGGCAAGAAGAGAAGAGGTTTCGCGGCGCTGGTTCTATCTATAACCCAAAGGAGTCTCGATCAAGACTGGCGAACGTTTGAAACGCTAGCCGCTCGCATCGTCAGCATATCGCCACACTTTGAATCGGTCGCTGGCACCGAACATCGACTACACAACAAACTCCGACCGGGCGTCGCTCCTCGAACGCCGGCTTGCCTATTTCAGCACCGAGTAATCTGATGCGCTCAAAAAGAAGGCTTCGATGTCAATCGGGACAGGGTACTTCGCTAAGAGCTCCTCCCACTCCGGGTCCGCGAGAAAATTACCAAAGACTTCATCGCGGTGGGCACGATTACGATAGGCCATCATCCACACCAGGGTGTTCGGGTTATCTAGTCTCTGCCAAGCCCCGATAAATTTAGCCCCGTGTTTTTCAAAGAGTTTGACCTCGCCCTCACGGAAGCGCCGGTGAAGATTGTCGATGCCGCCCGCGCCGTCTTGTTCAGGTGCGGCCGTGTACATCCGAATTTCAAAGCAGCTTGAGTCAGATGCGACATTCCCTGAGAGATTGGAGGTTAGTTCGCCAGATGGCCCACATGGTTCAGGGGCATCGTCCTGCGCACTCGCAACTCCACTGACACTTAAGCTGATCATGAAGGTAAACAGTATCCGTAGCATTTAAGTTCGCTCCTGTTCTGTGTTCCCACGTCTTGATTGAAACGTTAAGCTTAATACCTTTAAATCACACAATAGAACAAATCCACCATGTGATGCGTTATCTATACTGACAGCAGAAGTAGCGGGAATGCTACTATGCGGTGGGTCAGGCGATAGCTCTCTCTGGTCACATCCATAGCGACAGGCGGCTCCACCCGAACCATTACTAAACTCATCGCCACGCACAAGCTGCGTCTGCGCAGACAGACTATTCAAGATTGTTGGCGACTTTCGGATCGCACGATCGATTCAAGCGAGTCTGGCTCGTGCTTCCTGCAGCATCGAGATTAGGGTAGTCCTGACTTCCTCGGGTGTAGCGACCGTCTGATCAAATGCTAAGCGGACTGGTCGTCGACCTTCTGGAATAACAACAGACATTTCAAAACCATACCGATCCACCCCAGTCATGCTTGCAGCAGTGATGTTCGTCGCCTTTGAAAATGCCTTGCAGTACAGCAGCAGCGCCTCAGGATGGTCCTGATTCATGTGTTCGATAACCCCGGTAGCGCTACTCGCAAGTGGGTCTGGTTCAGCAGCGTACCAATCGGTGGCTTCAACCCAAGACATCCGTCCGTACCCACCGATATAGCGGATTGACTCCACCTGCAACTGCCAGAACGCAAAGTCTCGAAAGTCGGCGTAGTACCTAGCGTTCTGATGCGTAGCCAAAAACGAGGCCCTTGCACTCGAACTATCTCCTTCAACCTTCCTGCATAGACCAAGCAACGTTACGCGGCCATTCGCCAACGGATCGTCAGAACCGCCTTCGGCTACCAGAAGAGACGCACGCGGGTCCTGTTGCAAGTTCCGAGTATGCTCAGCCATCGTGCTGACCAGGAACACCGGGTTACCGTTATCGAACGCCACCGTCACAAACGAACCATACGGATACCCAGTGGGGTCCGCAGCCAGTGTGCACAATGTGCCAGTTGTTAACCGAGACACTAACGTCCGTGCTCGTTCAGCATGAGTCGGCGTAGGAACATTCACATCGTACAATGGTTCCGGTGCGTCTCCGGACGGTCTGGCGTGGGCATCATTTGTCATTGACAGTCCCGCATCAAGTTTGCATTTGTTGCATTCATCATCACACGAGGTCTTTCTGGTTTCGGCATCGAATGAACATGGCTGACGTCCAGTGCATGACGACTTCGCCATCTTGATTCAGTGTTTCTACCTGCGAGCGGACAATGCCGCGCTCGGGACGGGACCGAGAGCGTCTAGCGTCAAGGACCGTGGCTCTCACTGTCAGTTGATCACCTGGGCGCACCGGCCTCAACCAGCGAAGCTCATCTATGCCCGGTGAGCCTTCGCTCGAGACATCCGAAAGATAGCAGTCGACAATCACACGCATGGTCATACAGGCCGTATGCCAACCACTTGCGGCCAGACCTCCGAACGCTGATTGTTCCGCCCGTTCTTTATCAAGATGGAAAGGTTGGGGATCAAATTGTCGAGCGAACGCGACAACCTCCTCCTCATCGACCAGTACCGAACCGAGGTCCTGAACGGTGCCCGTTACATAATCTTCAAACCATCGCTCTTGCGGCATCACTACACCTTAATAAATACTCGAGAGACTTATCCAGAGTCAGAAACAAGTTCTAACTGGTCAGTCATTATTCGTGACTGGATGATCTGACCGTGAAAACAAGCTACAGTTGCTACAATGCGATCGCAACGGCTTGTGCTACTCGTGGCCATTCCGATATTCCTTGGAATGACGTTGCAGCGGTCCGGACCAAGAGAGATCATGTCACGCATGGTCGATCCTGCAGCCAACTTCATCTGGAGCAGCGTTTCCACCACTGTGACGACTGAAGGGATTGAGGAAAAGTTTCCGCAGAGCGAGAATGAATGGGACGAGGTTCGAAAAGCCGTCGACCGCCTCGCTGAAGGTGGACGGCTTCTTAAAACAGATCCGCAGCGAAAAGGCGATAAGGATTGGCTGAAATGGTCTCAAGCTATTATCGACTCCGCTACGTTAACCCGTGAAGCCGTAAAGTCTAGGAATGCTGATGGGATCCTTGAAGCCGGCGATGCGATCTATAACACCTGTGTCGGGTGTCACGGCGGCTATTGGCGGATGTCGTCGCCGTGAACCACAGATCACGAAAAAGCTAACTTCGAAAACCTCCACTCGATAGCAACCGCCGATATACAGGCCGTAACCTCATTGTCCCAGCTGACGTCCCTTGCTGGCAATTCGTCAATGCAGTCATCCACGGATTCTCCAAGCAAATCGCCGCGTCGATTCAAGTTCTCTACCCCTACAGCTTCAAGCCTATTTATCGCTCTCGCTCTAGTGGAGCCGTGGTGGGTGGTGCATCGGCTAACGTCAAGGACCAAACAGTTGAGTAGCACCAATGACATAGAACGCGACGACGGGAATTTCCCCAAGCGTTATCCCAAGTAAAAACTTACCTTTCTGCATTCGTAATGCACCAGCCACATAACAAATAACGTCCGTCGGGACGAACGGAAACATCGCCCACCCAACCACCACCCAGAAACCTCTCAGTCGCAGTTGCTCTTCGAGCCAGCGCACGCGAGTGGCGTGCTTCCGTTCGAACACTTCTTTCAGTCCGAGGAATTCAAAAAAGTAATAGACGATTAGAGCGGACAGGGATATGCCACCAAGGGAAATTGCAAACACGATCCAATAGCGGCCTGGAAAAAGGAGCGTCCCGACAATGATCAGGATTGTGCTTGGCACCATTGTCACTGGACGAACAATACTCAATGCCGCATACGCGACCATCACCAACGACTCCGTCGACTTGAGTGTAAGAGCGAGCTTTCCTGGCGCAACGAGTTCTGGTCGAACCACGAATAGCGAGCCCAATCCAACCGTTCCAGCTAACCAAAACCCGAGCGCGATTCTCCGACCGTTGGTCATCGGCGCGATTCAGCGAGGCGACCTGACATGACTAAAACATTCTCCAAACGGGACAAACCGAGCCAATTTCGTGCATCCGCACATTCCCCTCGCTCGCCAGCTGCGGTTCAACGGGATCTAGCCTGCCGTCGAAACTCCCACGGTGACACGGGCGACCGTTGACTCCAAAGACCGATCTTCTTTGCGCGTGCCTCCGCTTCAGCACGGGCTAAAACAGGGTCATCGGAATACCGTGTGTAGTGCCACGCGAAGCCTTCGGAGACCAACGCTGCACTCAGATCGACACCTCCGATTTGTACACGACTGACTAATCGTCCGTAGCGGTCGACATCGTGTACTGTCACGATGACTTTTCGATTTAAGACACGTGATGACGTTAACGCACGTGCCTGGGATCCAAAGGGTTGATCCATTTCTGGTGTATCGATACTGTCAAGTCTTATACGGGTAGTATCCCCGTTATGAACGACCGTTATCGTGTCACCATCTGCGACTCGACTGACGGTCGCTGTGAAGGTGTCGCCAACTTGCGCAGACGCCGGCACTTCGTACAAGAGCGAGAACAGTAGCAACAGTAGTATGGATCGCGGAAGATGTGTTGTAGTCATCGCCCCATGATGTAGGCGTTGATTCTAGCCTACCTCTCCACACAGGACTATTCAACACCCTCTAAAATCCCATTCCCCTCAAAGCGGAGCCGAATGGTGAGAATTCAATGGGCTGTTCGGTTGAAGAAGAAGATGATGAGCGGATTGTGTCACAATCAACGTAAAGCCTCTAGGCCTGCTGACGAGCTACAAAAAGGTAACGCGTGAAGGAGAATAGTCGCATGTTAAGCATCGGACCAGACGATGTTCGTAGGTTTTTCAGACTGACGTTGGTTGCCGCAGTTGCAACCTTTGGGCTCTTCCTCTCGATCGACCGAGGGTTGCTCGCGCAGGGTGGCGACGACGAGCACTGGATAGGGACGTGGGCTACTGCGACGGTGGCCCGAGCGCCGCAGCCGACAGGTGCCGACCTGGGAAGTCCTGGCGGGGGGCAACCACCCCTGAACTTCAAGAACCAGACGTTACGCCAGATTGTTCGAACAACCGTTGGAGGCACTCAAGTCCGGGTGGTCCTGAGCAACACTTTCGGAACGACTCCCCTTGCAGTTGGCGGTGCCATGATCGCCCGTCGGGAGACAGAAGCAATAATCGTGATGAGTTCTGCTCGAGTACTCACATTTAATGGGCATCGAAAAATCGATATTCCGGCGGGTGCTGTGGTGCTTAGCGATCCGGTGGATCTCGTCATCCCAACCGCTTCGGATCTTGCGATCGACCTGTATCTTCCGAACAACACTGGGGCAGGGACGTCACCTCTCACGATGCACACCGTAGGGTTACAGACCAGCTTTGTGTCGGCGAGTGGGAACCATGTTGGTGTGGAGGCCCTGCCGGTGATGACCACAATGCAGTCATGGTTTTTTCTGGCGAGTGTCGAGGTGGTGGCACCGGACTCGGAGGGGGTTATCGTTGCCTTCGGCGACTCGATCACTGACGGAACCCGTTCTACGCCGGACAGTAACAACCGTTGGCCAGATCGACTCGCCACGCGTCTGGTAAACCAAGGCGTCAATATGAGCGTACTCAATACGGGCATTGCAGCTAATCGAATACTAGGCGAATGGCGGGGTGTAAATGCTCTCGCACGGTTTGCTCGTGACGTCCTAACCCAGAGCGGTGTCACCCATGTGGTTGTTCTCGAAGGCATCAACGATCTTCGTATTGACCCATCGGTTACAGCGGACGACCTTATCGGCGGATACCGGCAGCTTATAGCCCGCGCGCACATACGCGGCCTCCGAATCGTCGGTGCGACACTGCTGCCCTCCGAAGGGAACAATCGCTGGACACCAGAACTGGAAGTGAAACGGCAGGCTATCAATCAATGGATCCGCACCAGCGGGGAGTTCGACAGCACGATTGATTTCGACGCGGTCGTTCGCGATCCGAGCGAGCCGTCAAAATTACTTCCAAAGTACGATTCTGGTGACCACATACACCCGAGCGACGTGGGATATCAGGCTATGGGCGACATGGTTAATCTTGAGTTGTTTACAGGTAGGTAGTGCGAGCTTGGACCACACGTCAAAGTAAATACCCCTAGACTCGGGCCCCAGACAGGTCCTGACCGGGCGTTCTCTTACTGCAGTTCCTGGACCAACTGGCGGATAAAGCGTTCGTTCGTCGTGCCGGGGTTGCGAACTTGGGAATCGAACGCGTTCGTCAGTCCGGCACCCACGATTTGGTCCTCAGTCATGCCCTGCCCGAGGCGTTCCTGGACCTGCCCCATTAAGACAAGCATCATGTCGCGGTGCGCGCGCACCTCGTCGCGGTCGACGATTGGACCATGACCGGGAAGGATTCGCGTATTTGGTCCTGAATTTCCAATCACGCGACCCAGGCCTGACAACATGCCTTCCAGCGATCCGCCATTTCCAATAGCAATGTTGGGATAGCCCTCCGACCGGTAGAAGTCTCCGGTCATCAATACATTAGCGTTCTCGAAGTACACCATCGTATCGCCGTCGGTAGGAGCTACCAGCACCGGAATCGCCCGGGCAATCTCACCGTTCATATGGAACGTGACCGGTCCGCCAAAAGTGACCATCGGCAACCGTTCGGGAGGGTTCGTTGAGCCGGCGAGTTCTGCGCGAAACTCGTTGCGCGTCATCACGGTCACGCCCATGGCCGCGAGATTGGAATTACCTCCGGAATGGTCCCCGTGCACGTGGGTGTTGAGGGCAAACTTGATCGGCTCGGTTGAAATTTTCCGTATCGCGGCTACGATTCGGTCGGTCAAAGGGGCAAACTGCGTGTCGACCATCAGGATGCCGTCGGGGCCGGCCAGTACACCGATCTGTCCTCCCCGGCCTTGCAAGTAGTAGAGATTATCGTCCAGTTGCGTGGTTGTAATCTCAACATCGGCGAAGTTGTTGCCTTGACCGTTCACGACGGGAGAACTGGCCAGCATCGTGATGCCACCCAGGGCAAAACAGAGCCATCGAATCGTAGTTGTTTTCATCACTCGGATCTCCTTCTCAGTTTCTGTTGGGTGTTACCGCTCCCGAATTGCGTTGAGGATTTCATGGACCCTTATACAGTAGCTTCATCACCTGATGGGCATTGAAAGACCACCGTCTCGATACGGCTCATGGCATTTTTCGCAAACCACGACGATCTGGTCACCTGCCTCTAATAGCGCGTCCACATCTCGTTCCTCAGCAGCCCGGACTGCGTTCACACCACTTTCGACTAACTCTTGTGCCATGGCCATCCATTGATCCATATCTCTGACACGGTTGCCGAGCATAAGTAAATTGCCCGATTCAGCCAACAGCAATGCACTGTCGTGAACGGCTCGCCACTCCTCGTCATTAGACGGGGTCTCGCGTCCTACGTTGAAGATCGTATCTGAGGACGCTGTGATTACTCCCTCGCAGAGCTGCTTTACCGTCGCCACCGCGACTATGGTATGTTCTTGCGCCATGCTGCCGACCGCCAGTAACGCAACAGTAGCTAGGACAAGTATCAACCTTGTTCGCACCGTCGCTCCCTTCTCAAACCCATCTACCCTTGAGTCAACTGGATGGACTCACCATATGGCACCTTCTGTCTACTGGGATTCTGCGACCCTTCTAACACGATGAAAATGCGTTGCGGTAAACATCGTTCTAACCACTTAGTCTCCTGCGAACGGCTACCCCTCACTAAGTTCGTCATACGCCACCCCTAGTACGCCAGAGAGGCTGAGAAGAGGGAACGGAGACACATAGTCCTCAAATCCAAGCAACGATTCGGTTGCGGCGATTTCCTCCTTGGATCCACCAGCCTGGATTTCCCGTTGGGTCAATTCAAGAGTTGCACTGAAGTAGTCTCGCAAATGCGTTAGTTCACTCCGGTCGCCTGTGACACCGGCACTGGGACTCCCGTGTCCGAACACATAAATAGTGTCCGCGTCATGTTCGGCGACCACCTGGCCCAACGAATCAATCCAGCTGGCAATCCTCGCTCCTGAGGACCGGTCAACGAAGGGGTGCAGGCGGTTAAACATCAGGTCGCCCATATGAACAACGTTCGCACGCTCAAATGTCACGACGACATCACCACTCGTATGACCAGCGCCGTAGTACTTGGCAACAACGGTCTCATCGCCAATAGTCGTGCGCCACTCCTCGGTGAAAGTCTCGTCGGGATAAGGATCCACGCTGCCACTCTGCTCCGTCGTCTCCCGCTGCCAGGACGCACTGTTTTCATGGGCGATAATGGAGTCGACCACTGGTCGGAATGTCGCATTCCCGCCGGTGTGGTCAGCGTGATGGTGAGTATTCACCAGGAGATCAATCGCCTGTGAAGACCGTTCCTTGAGCCCGTCAATGCAAGCCTGTGCAGCAGCAGCGTTCTGGCTATCTACAATGAGAATCGCATCACTGTTGACGAGCCACCCTATCGTCCCACCTTGACCATTAAAGATACCGACATTGCGCCGAAGATCCTCAAACGATGTCGTCAATTGACCTTGACCAAATACCGGGATCTGTCGAAACGCCGTGGTTGCAACCATCACGCCTGACGTCATCAGAAATTCTCGCCTGTTAAACATGAATCCTCCCCCTTTTAGTTATTCAACATAGCCGTCTTCGCCGTTTCACGATTGAAGACCCATTAATTCGATCGAGTATAAATGAAGTTAACCTGACAGCAGCCAAATCAGGTTCAGATGCACTGTTTCTACGGTCGGAAGGATTGACGGTCTCAGAGGCAACGGCCGATTCAACGCTTTCCCAAGGCCGGAAGAACGTTGTCACTCTTGAACTATTGGTCGACGCTTCAACGACACACGATAAAGATCTCATCACTGACGTACGGTGTCAGGTGCATTGACTCAACTGTGGGCTCTCCGTGGGGCACGCAAGATACCACTGCACGGCAGCCGCTAATGTGTACAGCCACGTTCACTGGGTGCCTCCCACTGCCCAGACACCATTCCCGTTGACTCGTCACTACCTATCGCGAATCAGATTGCTGAAGCCCTTGAGACCGAATACACTGATCACAACATTCATGGAGGCCCTCGGTGGTCGATCAAATCCGACGCAAGATACTGGTAGCGGGTGCCACGGCGACCGCGATAGCCGCAGCGCCTCGGCTGTTTAGTCAACCGACTGGGCAAGAAGGACCGCCCGCGTCCTTCTACGAAAAAGGACCCGTTCGCATCCACTATGACGAGGCTGGTTCCGGATTCCCGTTGTTGCTCATCGCGGGTGGGGGAATGAACTCCAGGATGTCCCGCTTGACCAGTGCTCCTTTCAACCCAATCGAGGAATTCAAGGGAGAGCACCGCTGCATCGCTTCAGACCTACGCAATGCTAATGACGGCCAGTCCTTTGGACCGCTCGAGATCGAGCGTGCGTGGGATTCATACACCGATGACCATCTCGGTCTGATGGATCACCTGGGCATCGACAAGTTTATGGTGCTGGGCTTCTGCATTGGCGGTCCCTTTATCTGGAATCTCTTGCGCCGAGCACCTGACCGTATCGTCGCCGCTGTACTGGCACAGCCGGTAGGTTTCCGGCCGGAGATGCCCACCGTCATGTACGACAGCGGCATGACCGGCTGGGCTCCTGAGTTGATAAAGCGCCAGCCCGAGATCACGATGGAGATGGTCGACACATTCCTGACCAAGATGTTCAGAACCAACGCCGACTTCGTCTTTACCGTCACACGCGACTTCGTCCGCGCGTGCCAAACGCCCATACTGATTCTGCCGGATGATAGCCGGGCACACCCATACGGCCCCGCAATGGAATCCGCGATGCTCGCGCCCAAGGCCGAGGTGAGCATGTTCCCCTGGAAGGAGCCTCCGGCACGGATTCCTCTCGCGGTGCGCCAGATACGCTCCTTCCTCAGAGCGCATCGGCCTGCGCTCGCATAAACGACACCTACCGAAGAGTCCAATGTAAAAGATGAGTGCCCATCTGGTTATTTATAGCGTATGTAGCCTTATACTTACCTGTCTGAATGTTAATCATCTACTGACTAGAGTTAATCTCCTATCCAGTTAGGTTAGGAGAAGAAGTAACAAGCAGGAATGGAAACATGAAACTTATAGGGCGATTGCTATCTATCCTTTTCTTTGCTGGAATGTTTGCTCCAACGGCGGTCTTTTCCCAGGCCGTGTCCAGTGACACACGCTTTGAAATCGCAGAGGGAAGCCGGGTCTTTTATCGTGTGCGCGAGCAGTTGGTGGGAATTAGTTTCCTTAACGACGCTGTGGGTGTGTCAGAAGGGATCTCTGGAACACTTGTGGTCGCGCCTGACGGAACAATCGATGCGAACCAGTCTCGACTAGTACTTGATCTCGCAACATTTTCGAGTGATCAAGCTCGTCGCGACAATTTCATCCGCACGCAGGTATTCGAAATTGCCCAGGCCCGTGGCTGCCAACCAGACTGTGTGCTGCACGAACCTGAAGCCGTGTTTGCTCCACGGACGGCATCGAATTCACCGCTTCCACCAGATAACGTAGAAACATTTTTCCCAATTGTTGGCTTCGAGCTCACCGGAGATTTGACGTTGCATGGAGTGACGAAGGAAATCACATGGGAAATTCTGGCAACGTACAACAGTGAAGAAGGAATCATAGAAGGGAAAGCTCAGACGAGCTTCACGTTCTCCACGTTCGACCTGACGAAACCGGTTCTTCCTTTCTTGTTGACCGTAGAAGATGAGATTCGACTCGAGATCGACTTCAAGGCGACAATATCGTGAGCCTGTGGGCCGTTAGTGATTAAACGGAATACCGTTAAGATATAAAGCATCGCCCAAGAATTTTAAACATCAATAAAAAGTTTCGTATCTGGTTGCCACGAATTGGTCGCCAAATTCTAGTTAATTATCCAAACACTCTGTTTTCCTAAAAAATATGGTCGCATAACCGTATTTGTACCAGCGCCCCCTGACTCTCAGTTCTACAAACAACGTCCTTATCTCGCCGTCGCCTCGGAGATGCGAGAGCCGGCGAGCATAGTCGCCATGCTGTAATTCCCCTCATGACAACCGTACTCATACAACTTGTCAGAAATCCCAGTCCAGAGGACCTCACCAGTCCATGGGTGCTCCCATGTCTTCGGGTCCTCGATCGTGAAGCTGTACTCTAGCGTATCGGTATTGACACGCCTGAAACGTTCAACCACACGCAAAGCTTCCGTAGGCTTTGCGTTGTTGGCAGCTCGAATCACCGTCTTGTCAGAAAAATTTGTGGTCTCGATCACCAGCGTGTCGCCTTCCCACTGCCCACGAGCGTCGCCCAACCACTGCCGGACGCCTGGCCCAACGTGGGGATGTCCGTCAAGGGGGATAATCCGAACATCATGAATCATCTCGATGACAATCGCCACGTATCCAGGCGCCTGAAGAATCTGATAGTTGTTGTTATATGCGCTAGGAAGCATTGGGGGGCCTGCGGTCGGCCACAAAATGCACCGGTCGTTGAGGTCGAGATCTGTCCACGTATTAATGAGGCCACTGCCTCTGCGGACCCCCTCTAACCTCCGCACCTCATGTGGCGACGGTGCGTTCTTTTTTGCCTCCGGCGTCAAGGAAGGCAGCCTGCCGTCTAGCGGATCAACAATAATCGACGTCCGCCGGGTCCCCACGACCGTTGTTCCCCGGTCGAACCAGTGCGTGTTGTAGTTGCCGACGATGTCGGCCGGAACCTGGTCATCACGGGCGGCATTCTCCTCCGCCCTCGCCTGCTCTAACTCCGCCGCTTCTTCGACCGTCAAGAACTCTTTGCCTGCAAGAGCAGCCGGCCGTTCGAACGGCGTAATGGTTTTGTTTGTAAATACTCCCTGTAGGTCCGGATCGCCCCAAGGCGTCCGAGGCGATCCTGCTTCTAGCTCCTGACCGTTGGCAGCATCAATCCCGAGACCGACTATGACCGCCGCGATTACGCCGACACGTAGTGACTTAACAAAAAGTTTCATCTGCCTCTCCTCACCCAATAGACAACCTCAGATATATGTCTCAAACACCTGATGCACAATGTTTAACCTATTTATCGAATGGCACCTCGCGGCTTTCCACAGCGAACTGCTACGAGACAGAGGTGTCTATCCTACGAACCATCGTAATCGGGTTATCGGTTAGCGCATCCACTCATCTGTCACCTGACGGAGAGTTTGGTGTCACCGGATCGCCTGCCCATCAACGGAGCGGATCACGGTTATCGCCATCAAATCCAGAACCGCATCCAGCTGTACATGTGGTGGCCGGATCCGGACCCAGGCCTTCGGCGAATGCCCGCTCTTGCGCGCGCCCGCCAGCAAGCAATCCTGGTAGGCCGTAGTTTCCTTCGTGACACCGGGGCTCTTTATAGATCCGATTCGCTTCGTTGCTCTGTCGGCCCAGCTCGAGCGTAACGGTCCACGGTCGCGTCCACGTCGTTGGATCCTCCATCTCGACGACATACTCGATCGTTTCCGCGTCAAGGCGGGTCCAACGCTCGACGAGATGCAGGTTCTCGCGCGACCCTTGGACGTCCGTCTTGGGGCTAAAATTCGTTACGTCGACAACTAGTGTCTCGCCCTCCCATCGGCCGCGCGAGTCTCCCCACCACTGGCGCACGCGTGGGGGCAGATGCGGACGCTCGGTCACAGGGATGACGCGCTGCCATCCTTGCCCTTGCCCTGTGTCGTAAAAGATCGACACCGTCCCTGGCGACTGCACAATCTGAAGGAAGAAACCAGCGATGCTACCAAAATCGGGTAAGCGGGCCGACATACACCGCTCCCCCAAGCTTCGATCCTCTGGACCGTCGGCGCGATTCACGGCGCTGGTCAGGTAGTGCGGGGGCGTCTCCTCGCGCCTCGGTGACGGCGGTCCGTACCGGCCACCCGCACACTGGGGCATGTTGTTCTTGCAGGTGTTTGTGGCTTGCAGGAGTGCGATTTGATACTCGCGCATGTCGTCCCGTCGCTCCTGTGCTTCAGGCGTGAGAGGCGGAACTCTTCCATCCGGCGGATCCACGATTAGCGACGTCCGCCGGCCGGTATGTTTATAACTAAAGAAGGTCGTCCGGTCGTATGCACCACCGACGTCCTGTTCGGAACCGCGCGGCGAGCGCGGCCCGCGATAATTGATGTCCGCTCGTTCACGGTCGAGCTCGGCTCGTTCCTCGTCTGTGAAGAACTCTTGGTCGGCAAACCGAGCGGGCCGCTGTAAGGGTGTGTCGTATTCCGTTGTCCAGATACCCTGCAGGTCAGGTTCGCCCCACGCGGTATGGACCACCGCGTTCTTCCCCGCCTGACCCGAAGCAGTCTGGGTCTGACCAGTCACCCGGACCGTATCGAGCGCCAGGAAAACGGACACGACGTACATCACGGTCAGCACACCGATGAACTGAAGAAATCGTCTACGCATCTCATTCCTCCTGCGACTCGCCTATCGACTTTGAAGCATGCCCTCTTGACACCGCTGAAGTACACTCACATCAGGTCACAAGTCAAGTGTGAAGTGAGGTCTCCTGATAAAACTTCCGCCATCAGGAATCGAGTTTAAATCCTTCATGTCATCAGCTCCGCACGTCCGGAGCCACGCCTTCGACCACGCGTTCTCTGAGACGGTCCTCATCTGGCGACTAATTCATAGCCGTAAGCTGTCAAATAAAAAAACAAAAGACCGGTCCGATGATCGGACTCCTTCGCTGAGTACAATTAGTCGGGATGACTGGATTTAAACCAGAGGCCCCCTGACCTACGGTCAGCGGCCACACCATTTCAACCTCGTTCACACGCTGCCATTAGTCATCATAACGGACCCTGTGCCGCACACCGCCTCGAAACCCGTCACGCACGGTCGCAGACCCGGCCGACGAGCACCTCACGCGCCACGCCAAACCCCACAGAAAAAGCTAGCCGGCAGACTAATGCATCATCACACGCGAGCTCCTCCCGCACTGGTGCCACCTTCTCGTCACCGACGGGCCTCTCCGCGACGTGCACGCGTTAATCGACGCCGTCGTCGTATCGAGGTAGTATTCAACTACGATGCTAAACCCCTTACGCGACTGGTTGCTCCAGCAAGGCCTCAGCGGTCAGACCGTCACCTTCGTAACCACGGCGGTCGAGATCGTTCTTGTGATTACGCTGGCTGTCATCGTAGACATCGTCGCACGGCGGATCATCGTCCGCCAACTCGAGAACCTCGTAGGACACACCGCCACAGCGTGGGACGACATCATTGTCAAGCGCCGAGTGTTCCATCGTCTCCTGCATCTGGCACCGGCGTTGGTCGTCTACGTCTTTGTCCAGCCGGTGCTCGATGGGTACGACCTCTGGATCGAGGTCATCAGACGAGCTTCTCTCATCTACATGCTCCTGGTCACGCTGCTCGCGATCGACGGCGCGTTGAATGCCGTCGTCGACTTCTTGCAAGCGTCGAAGGTCCCGCGCGGCCTGCCGGTCAAGACCGTCGCTCAAGTGCTCAAACTCGT
>Ga0310121_10002517_pt1 | contig 17294 bp, 15 predicted proteins | sample CB27_Tmax_986_MG_FD_203504 | JGI IMG/M metagenome (GOLD analysis project Ga0310121, IMG submission 203504) | Marine microbial communities from Western Arctic Ocean, Canada - CB27_Tmax_986 | ecosystem: Environmental > Aquatic > Marine > Oceanic | place: Canada: Western Arctic Ocean | collected...
CTCGCATGGTTCGCGTATCGTCAAGAGATGTTAGCGCGTGGTACCGTGCGCGTTTCGCGTGTATGTTACGATGCGGTACGTCATCCAGATAACGATGCAGCAGCAGCACCGCATCCTCGACCGTCTGGAAGCGTTCTGCGCGTGGATCGAGTTCCCAGTAATAGTCCGCATCATATGTGATGTACGGACAGCCAGACATCAAGCCATCGGTCGTAGCGATACTCCAGCCTGCATACCCCTGTTTCGGTGCGAGTCCCACGCGGCAGGAACGGAGCTTCGCATAGTATCCCGCTTTATCGGCGAATGTTTCTTTCTCTATCCACGGTTCTGGCGAGACATCCAAGAGTGGAATCCACACGCGAAAGTCTTGCCGTTCCCGACGCAACTGCCTGACGATTTTTAGAAACGTCGGATAGTCTTTGTAGGGTGCTGGGCGATGGTTAAAGACGATGAGCTTCTCGGTCTGTGTGTCAATCTCGGGCGTGACATCCGACACAGAGACACCCGGCGGCTGCGCGACTAGAATGCGTTCAAGCTGTTGGACAACGAACGGCGAAAAGGTCATTGCGGCTTCGTCTAGAACCAAGTCTTTCTGCGCGTGAGTGTTCAGGTAGCAGCGGTCCATGTGTAAGAGCCCGCTGATGTTCTCACGGAAACTTCCGGCTTTCCATGTTGCGACAGACGTTAGGTCAAACCAATGGGCGTAACCAAAGAACTTGGGGCGATGGTGGGTGACGTTTGCTAATGTGGCGGCCAGCGCGTGTGTCTGTTCAGGGAGATGTGACCAGACAAGATCAATATCAACGAACTTCGTCAGAAGTTTCTGGATAGCTGTGACATTGAAATGCACGCGCATCACCGGCGCATGTGTCGGCAACGGCACCACCAGTTGTTGCGTATTCGGAAACTCCAACACAGAAAGATGTTCTGGTGTGAGAATGTAAAAGAAGAGGTCGTCGCGAAGACGATTCAATTGCCGAATCGCATTCGTGAGATAGACTACATAGCTATCTTTCGTCAGGTCTTTTGCATACGTGATGTTGGGATAGACCAGAATGCGAATCGTTTTGGTCGCAGCCGTGGGAGGCGAGGCATCAAAGAGAGTATCCATTGTATATTATTATACCATACTAGCGGTCAAACGATAAACGACCAAGAGGTGAAAGTATCAAGGCCCCTACCCCATATCAACAGAGGCGCAATTTGGTGGTCCCTCGTATATTGGAGAATCGCTTTCTTGACATGGCATTGAACTCGGCTGTTGGGAATTGTATTATGATAATCATGACCGCTAAGGATGCCTCCGACACGTATCTTTGGGTGCCAGGCAGTGATGTCGGCCAGACATGATTCGCAACTATGATCCGCATCGATGTACACAAAATCCAATGACCGATCGGCAAACTGTTGAGCCGCCGACACACTCCAGTCGTCGATGATAGAGTAATGTGGATAGGCGCTCATCCGCTTCTGTGCCTTCTGGCGCATATGAGGGCCATTCGGTGGCGCCCAGGCGTCGACACCATAGACACGCATCTGTGGATTTCTCTGGCAAATAATCTCGGAAAAGATTCCGCGCTGGATGCCAATTTCAACACCGCTCTTAAAGTCTAACTCATGGAGGAGGCTCGCAAGATCATTCCGCCCAGCCTGTGGAACATCAATTATTACTTGGTGACTCGCGAGGTCATATTTGTCTATAATATGTTCAAGGGTTGTCATGGTTAGGCGCCGACATTCCAAAACAAAACCGGGCCGGACCCGGGGATACGTGCTGTGCGATACCAATACATCATCGGTGCCCACGCTTTCGCGTCGTACGCTGTCGCACTTGGGAACGGTGGTTGCTCGTATAACGGCACAACTTGATTAAACGTATAGGGGGACCGATGAAAGTGTGCGCGTCCAATTTCTTCCTCACTCATCTGGTGCCCTGTCGAGACGACATGCACTTCTGCTTTTGGCCATGCTAGTTGCAGCGAACGATTTAGCGTGCCGCTTGAGCCGACACTCCAGACATACTGGGGCGTAATCGGCAAGTTACGCGCAACACGAATGAATGAACCGAAAACGGTGGGATGCTCAAGCCCCATCGGCAGTAGCATCCGCGTTGTCGGAGACTCTGCGACATACGCCCGCGCACGGGCTTGCGTCACCGAGAGCATGCCATTTGGTACCCAGTGGACATCGGCACCGGCATTCAACCCACGCTGTTGATAGGGATGGAGCGAGTCGAGACGCCGTTTTGCCATAAAGATGACGGCACGTTTTTGATAGCGGTTACACACTGTGGGCAGACTGATTTGTGCGTAGCCCGATGCTGGGCAGGAACCATACACCCATTCCTTGATGTGAGCATATCGCGCATCATGCCCGATAAGGTAATCAACGCCCCGCACTTTCGTGCCAGCATCGAGCTTATCGTCGCGCACGACATGGACGCCCTGGTGCATCTCTACAATAGGATTGGGATAGGGGTCGCGCCAATCTCCAATCTGGCCAAGACACTCGCCAGCTTGGTCAACGTCATCAAATAGTGAATTCACAAGAACAAGTATACCACAGATTTACCTAAATATATTTATATTCGTACGGAAATGTCGAATTCGACACAGGAGAATTACTTGTGAAACTATTACAGTCCGCTATCATTCTTTCGGCGTCCTTTCTCATGGCGACTGGCGCATTCGCACAAGTTCCGGCTGAGCCGACGTTTGCCGATGACATTGCGCCGATCTTCTACGACTCGTGTGTCACGTGCCATCGTCCAGATCAGATCGCGCCGATGTCGTTGATCAGTTATCGAGACGTGCGTCCGTGGGCCCGCTCGATTAAGAACAAGGTGGAGACTCGCGCCATGCCGCCGTGGCATCTAGACCGCGACATTGGGATTCAAGGCTTCCTGAACGACCCGTCGTTGTCCGATGACCAGATCGCGACGATTGTCAAGTGGGTAGACAGCGGCGCGCCGCAAGGTAATCCAGCTAACACCCCGGCGCCACCTGAGTTCGCCCCTGCCGATGCGTGGCAGATTGGCGAGCCGGATCTGATTGTGCAGTTTCCAGTGTATGAGGTCCCGGCCTCCGGCCCAGACATCTTCGGCAATTTGTTCGCTGATTTCGGGCTGACGGAAGATCGCTATATCACTGCTATTCAGACCAAGCCGGTGGGCGCTGCGTCTCGACAGGTTGTGCATCACGCACTGTCCTACGCTGTGGTGGAAGAGGACGAGGAGGGCAACCCTATGGGTAACGGCACGTTCCTCGTTGAATATGCTTCTGGCAAGCAAGCCGAGGTATACCCTGAAGGGTCCGGTTTGAAACTACCAGCCGACAGCGCAGCGCGGCTGAGCTATCATCTGCACTCAGTGGGTGAGCCGATCGGCGCGGGCGTGGAACTGGGCATCAACTTTCTCCCCGTCGATACCGAGCCAGAACACATTCGGTATTCGAAGCAGCTTGGTGGATCGCAGGGCACTACTCTTAGCGTGCTTGACATCCCACCCGGTGAGGTTGCACGGGTCGACGGGTATGCTCGCTTCAACAAAGCCGCCCGAATCACAATGTTCCAGCCACATATGCATATGCTCGGCACCTACCAGTGTATCGAGTTTATCTACCCCACGCAGCCAGTGAGGGCCGAGACAGTGAACTGTGCGGGCTTCGACTACAACTGGCACATGAACTACAACTACGATGAAGATACGACTCCGTTGATACCGGCTGGAACCATTCTGCACGTGACAAGTTGGCTCGACAACTCGTCTACCAACCGGGGCAACATTGACCCGAAGAATTGGGTTGGAGATGGCCAGCGCACCATTGACGAGATGGCCTTCGCGTGGATTGGGTTTTACGACTTGGAAGACGAGGAGTATGAGGCGGCGATTACTGAACGATTGGAGAAGTTGCAGCTAACTAGCAACGATAACTAGTCTACTGTGTGAGCAGGAAGACCAGACTGTATCAAAGCGGACAATGAGATGGCCGGGTCGAGTACCCGGTCGTCTGTGATAGTGTCATAGCTCGCCCCTGCTTGTGCTTCGTACTTTGAAGGGCACTTTGCGGTGATGCTTTCGCCGTGAAACGTCCACAACGTCAAATCCGATGTTCCAGTTGTGTTGGGCTGGATTGTTCCCCGAACCACCACCTCGGCCTCACTCCTAAACGTATCAGGAACCACCCCGGTATAGGTCACCAACACGCGAGTCTGTGACGTGCTGTCGCTTCGCGGAGGATCGTTTTGGACGATAAACCGATACTCTAGCGTGGACTGTCGACGCAGAATGGAATTCGGCACAACATACCCGTGCATCCGAATGGTACCATTGAGGTTCGATGGTGACTCGTGGAGTTGTGACTGTAACTCATCTACTTCAAAGTAGTATTCTAGATTCTCACCTATTGTAATAAATGTAAGATATCCCACCAGCCCGCAGATACCCAGCGACACGATTACTCTCCACATACGTCTAGTCAATAGAATTTCTCCTGTTACGTCAATGTGACATCACATACACTAACACATTTACACCAAATCTATACCCATCCATCACGAACGCCAGAAAGAATGCTGGATCTGACTCTTGTTCAAAGGTGTCTCCGATGTCGGTGTTGTGTGTCATCAACACCATGATGTGCCCGTTGTCGTTTTGAATCATGCGGTAGTTTACATGTTCGCTTTCTTCCCTGCGCTCAGATGTATCCCCGCCTGTGCCTTTCCAGAATCCAATATTAGGCACTTGAATTTTCTGTGTTGAAGCAAAAATGCTAAAGATGAAATGGTCATCCGGTATATCCACAATGGGATAGGCTTCGAAGCCACCCAACTCTGGGGGGAAGACCATATTCATTTGTGTTTGCCACTGTCGCCAGGCCGCTTCACCCCAGAAATCATCAACCCACAGGAACCCACCTTTGAGCAAGTATTCGCGTAGGCGTGTAGCGGCAATTGGTGTCAACCCCATAGTGCCTACGTCTGCTGTCATGATGAATGGGCAGGTGAAGAGAGAATCGTCGTAGGGATTGTTGATGTCCACCACCCAGTGTGCTGGTTCCCCGGTGCCATCCCGTTTCACTCCAGCGACATGAGCGGTAGTCACCTCGGCAAAACGAATGCCCAAGTTGCGATCCGCCAGAGGGAAGTCTGTGTTCCACCCACTCCCAGAGGGTTCGCTACGAACTTTGGTGTACATGAGATTGCAAAATGCAAACCCATTGTCTCGCCACTCCGTTGGTTTCTCGCGGACTTCTGTATCCCATGGCACCGCCGGCGCTTGCCACAATAAAAACAACAGCAGGAATACCATGCTCGGTTCGTGGCCCTCGACACACCATGCATGGTATAACCTAAAAAAAGGGGGGAGCGTGGCGCTCCCCCCCTTGTGTTGCTGCGAGTGTTCGAAACCTTACATAAGGTTGCGAACGTTGACGATACGATAGTACTGATTCGCACGAGACACGATGGTCCCAGTGCTGGTGCCGTCCGCATTCGCGAACGGGTTGGTGACGATACCGTAACGTGTCTGGAACCCAATCTTCGGCTGGAAGCTGTCGGGGTCCTGCGCACGGAGCATCTGGAGCGGCACATACGGGCAGTAGAACAACCCTGCGTCGTATGGACTCGTTCCACGATAACCAACCACAAAGTGATTGACATCGTTCACCGCAGCATACGGATCGATATACACCTTGTAACGTCCCTGCAAGGTGCCGACGAAAGTGCTACCCGTGTCATCCACGGCGAGCTTCGCGTCGTAGTTAGGCGCATACGAAAGGAGTTCAGAGGCAGCAAGCGCACTGGCTACGTCAGACGAGCACAGCACGATGTTACCCTTCCCCCTACGAGTTGCCTTCGCGATAGCGTTGGCGTCGCGTTCAATCTGGAAGAAAAGTCCCTTGAAACGCTCAACCATCCAACGTCCATCAGAGTCGGTATCGAGGTCGAACACACCAGCAGTCGTGGTGTTGTTGTTCGCACCCGCAACGGCACCGAAGTAGATGGTACGGATAATCTCACGGTTAATCTCCGCAAGAATTTCCGCAGACAGGATGTTAGCAAGCTCCGTCTCAGCATCGAGACCGTGAACCGCCTTCAAGTCCTGCGCGATTTCGATCGTGTACTCAGCTTTCAGCTTTCTGGTTACCGCAGTTACGGTTACCTTATCAATCGAGAATGCCATCTCAGGGATAGCGTTCGCGGTCGAATCCCCACGAGTCTCACCATACGCAGTAGTCATACCACTGTCATACAGATAGTTCGTGGAATTGGAAAGCGCCGAGGTGTTACCAGCAGGTAGCGTGCCCGTCTGGGTAGCAGCGTTCGCGGAGAAGCCGGTGTTCGCCTCGTTGAACAGTGCTTCGGTGCCGGCCTGCGTCGTGAACTTCGACTTCATCGCGAAGATGAGGCCCGTAGGACCTGTCATCGGCTGGACGCCGCATAGGTCATACGCAATGAGGTTCGGCATGGAACGACGGATGAGCGAGATCAGAATCGGATCGAACCCCTGTAGGTTGGCCCTTGGGAAAGCTCCCGCAGCATTGGCAGGCGCAGCCTCAGACAGCAACGTCTGATCCATATACTCTGCCGACTTACCAACCTCGCGAGAGGTGTTCTCCAAACAAATCGCGGTAACTCTCTTCTTCCACGATTCCTTGATCTCAGGAAGGTCGGCATGATTAATGACCTTCGCCCACTTACTCTTAATTTCTTCTGTCAGAAATGTGTCTGCCATCTGCGTGAACTCCTAAATGAATGTTAGCTAACTGTCGCGACAGTTAATAACGCTGTTGATTATTTATACCTCGATGACGCTATAGTTTACCAGTCACTCGATTTCGCTTGTCGAGTAATGGCGTCTGCAACCATATCTGCCTCACCTTTCGCGACTCCTCGCTCCGTCACTTCCTGCACATTTTCTTCGGGCAGACGTGTCGCGCGGCTCGGCTGCTTTTCGAAGTAACTCTCTTTCAGCATTGACAACTTTTCGCGGAAGTCATTGGCATTGACATACTGCGTGTCTTCTGCCAACTTCTCCAGTTTCCCTGCCTGCGACTCACTCATGTCACGCGCAAATGTCGCGACAATTCGTTTCTTGTTTGCTGTCTCTGCCAACCGATGCAGTTTCAGCTTCTCCGTGTACTGCTCATTGACCTGACGCTTGAGTGTTTCCACGTGCTGCGTAAGGCTCTTCACTACATCTGTCTTACTCTCCGGTACATCGATGTAATGCTCCGTGAACAACTTCTGCAAGCCATTCAGGAAGTTCTCCGACAGTTCCGTGCGAAGCGACGACCGCACTGCTGGTCGGTTCGTCTCTACCCACTCTTCAACAACTACATCGAGATACGTATTCAGACGATTCTCCATGAGTTCCTGATGTTCCGCGAGACGCTTCTCATGTACCTTCGAATAGTGCTCGTGGATTTGCTTACCAACCTGTCGTGTGGTACTCTTGATTGCCGACTCAAAGATAGAGGCGACCTTCTTCTGTTGCTTGACGTTGAATCCGGCAGACTCAAAGAGTGACGCTTTCGGCATCTTAATAGAAATCTTTAGCGACTCCTTCAGATCCTCTTCGTCATCGTCTTCATCAACCTTCTTCTCATCGTCGTCATCGTTCTCGTCAAGACCTCCGTCGTCGTCCTCTTTGTTCTTCCGTCCGGGCGTCGGACGAAGGTCGCCGTCTAGGCCGGATTCGTTGACTTCCTTCTCGTCGTCGTCATCGTCCTCATCGACGGCTTTCTCGTCGTCGTCTTCGGATTCGTTGACTTCCTTCTCGTCGTCGTCATCGTCCTCATCGACGGCTTTCTCGTCGTCGTCTTCGGCTTCGTTGACGGTGATTTCCGTGACGGGTAGAGTGGCAAGTTCATCGATGGCCTTATCAAGGTCATCAACGTCCTCTTCCTTCTTGTCGCCATCAAACTCAATTTCAACTTCGTCGTCGGCGTCCTGCTCAGTTACCGCAGCTACCGCCTTGGGATCTCCATCATCATGCTCCACGACATCAACTTCCTCTTCGTCGTCTTCAGTCTTGAGATGGGTAGGCTCCGCTGGAACCGATCGTGGGATAGACGAATCGGTTTTTAGCTTGCCGGCGTAGTCGAGCTTATTATCGGTTGCGTCACCGAGGTCCTCGCGGTCGCCCCCCGAAAGATGAGTGGGTTCCTGATTGCGCGGGCTCAGTTGTGCAGCGGACACTGGATTAACAAGAGATTCTGCCATTGGTATTACCCTCAAAAATTGTGCCAACCCACTGGGGTCCGGCATCAGTGTAATATATTTAGCGTTATGCTATTTTCTACGAGACTTGCGTGCCTCTCTTCAATTCACGCATGAACGTCTCGAAAATGCGTGTTTCCAACGCCCGTGCTTGTGACCGAGTTTTTACAGGTGCTTTGGTGGTAGCTGTGTGGAGTTTCTGCACTTGTGCGGTCGACAACGTTCCGTTGTCCCAAACCCATTCGTGCTGCTCCCGCAGGCCACGAACGAACGCTTGCGGCGCGCTTGGGTCGGCAACGATATCCGCGGCTGTTGCAAGAAAGAAATCGTCCGCGACGACATCTCCATCCGAGGAGTCTTTTAACGAACCAACACCACGGGACGACACGCCAAACTTGACGCCCTCGTCAATGAAGGATTTCACAATCTTGCCGTATGGCGTGTCCATAATCTTCGCACGCCCCATGAAGTCTGCTCCATTTGCTTCCAGCTTCGTAATCATGTGACTGACACGGTCAAGATTGATATGCGGGGATTCGGGGTGCCCCAATTCGCCTAACGCACGGTTCTGCGTGACGTATTCTTCGTTGTAGCGAGCAACTTCGCGCTGCAACACCGCCATCGGATATGTGCGTCCATTACGATTCTTCACTTCCGCCTGTAGGAACACGCCTTCGATGGCATAGATTTTCTTGCCATCTTTCGTGTCTTCTACTAGCGGCTTGACGTAATCGTAAACTTCGGCGATAAGTTTCATGGGTTATTCGTCCTTACCAGCCAGATGACGGTGCGGGCGGGGCGCCGTCGTCACGCTCCTCTTCATCGTCACCGTTGTCGTCTTCGTCGACCTCTTTTGGATACGGCTCATCCAGCAGCGCCTTCCCCTCCGCTTCGTCATCTGTAACTTCGTGCTTTAGCCCGCAGCTTTCGTTCTTTGCTTTATACCCTTTGTCGACGGCCTTGAAGAAGTCGTCCTTCTTGTCGGCGGGAATATCTTTGGGTGACGAAACGTTCCACTTCTTCAGCATCGAGTCGAAGTACTTCTTGTAATCCGACGAGAACGGGATGGTGTCTTCCTTGAAGATGGTTCGACGCTCAACATCGAGACGATCCGCCACCTTCTGTTGCATGATCTCCTTGAAGACCTGCCCGGCGCCTTGCCAGTTGGCATCCTTGACATTCTGTACGAGTTGCGTAAATGAATTCATAAGATATCCTTTAGAGTCCGCTCGGAGCATACCCGCGCAGTTTCACTAAGTCAACGATGACGGTATAGGCTGCCTTCGCGCTTGAGGTTGTATAGGTGCTAATATAAAAACTGCCGTCTGCACTGGTGCCGATACCCTGCGCATTGGAAATAATTTGCCCCGCGAGCGCGTTCTTGCCGAAGTAACCGGAACCGGAGAGAAGCACCGCAGGAATAATGGCCTGCGTGGAACCGGGATCTAGGTTCCCACCTTTGAATCCCAGTTCGACCGTCATATCGGGGTCGATGGAATACCAGATGCTGCGAATGGCCAACTCGCGAACTAAATTGAGTGACGCACTCGACGCGGCTAATGCGGCTGTGCTGCCAGTAAGTGTAGTCGTCAGATCCTCACCGTCGGTGAACGATCCTGACGCATTCGTTACGACAATTGTATTCGCGCTCCTCCGCCATTCAACAATCTGTGCTGTCTTTCCGCTCGACTGGCCCGTCACGGTATCACCCGACTGGAAGATACCATTTCGATTGGCTGTCGTGAGCGCCACTGTCTTGTATGTCAGCGCAGCAGTATTTACCTTGAGCACATCCGCTTCGTCTGTACCATTGCTAGTATAGTACAAACACCGCACAGTTACATGCTGTGCGCTCTCCGTAAGGATATGAACATTGGCGGTCCCTGTTGTAATGGCCATAGCGTATTCCTATTTAGTATCCGCGGTCTTCTTTGGAGATGAGGCATTCGTGTCATCATCCGCAGGAGAAAAATTCGTATCTGTCTTCCCCGCTGGTGAATTGTTCTTGCGCAAGGCTTCGTCGGCCTCGTGATCGAATGTATCGTCTTCACCAGGCCGGCCGGCAGGTTCGGGCGGGCTCACACGGTTATCTTGTGCAATCTGCACAACATCATCGTCCGTTAGCTTGAGAATGTCTCGCTTGACAAACGCTTCGGAATAATACCGCCCGACAAACGCATCGGCTTGCGACGCCAAATTCATGCGCGTTGTCAGGATTTCGTTCATCTTCAGTTCTTCGAAGTACGAATCCTGTTGCCAGGTATAACGAAGGCTGTCCTTGATGTCATACCACTCAGCCTCCGTCATGACATTCTTGAGACGGAGCTGCCGTTCTAGCAACTGGTCGAACATATAGTCGAACTGTACTTGCAAGCGATGAATATATTTGTTGAATCGCAGTTCGTCGCGTGTAATCTCTGACGCACGCCCGAGATTGAATCCTTGCCCCTGATCGATGCGCGACGGCGGCAGACTCAAGGCGCGATACAGTTTGCGTCGGAAGTAATCGACATCTTCCATCTGACCGAGATTCGCGCCGCCCGGCAACGAGGTGACTTCTGTACCCTTGCCACCCTCACGGCGTGGCAGCCAGAAATCTTCGAGCATGCTCATGAATTTGCGGTCGTCTCGTACCTCGCCAGTCGCGGTATCATACACCAACTTATTCCGGTGCTTCTGCATGATGTCGTAGAGATACTGTTCTGCTTTAGCTTTCGGAAGATTGCCGACATCGATATAGAACACTCGACGCTCTGGCGCACGAGAGACACGATAGATGACGGAGGAATCTTCCACCATCCGCAAGAGGTTCAGCGGTTTGATGGCTTTGTGCAGCCACGACAGCACAGTGCGTTTGTTCGCGTCGTAAAGTCCCGACGGGCAGAACGCAACTGAGTCTGCTGCGATACGTACGCCTTGGTAATTCATCAGCGCACCGTTAGGTGATTGTGACGCGCCGCGGCCGCTTGGCGAGACAAAACCCATTGGATTGTAGACGAAGTATTCACGTTCCACTTCGACAATATCGGACTGCGTCTCGGTATGACGTTTGCTCTGGACTTCGCGCACCTTGCGAATCGTGCGCGGGTCGACAATACGCAATTCCTGAATGCCAGACTTGGTGCTGCTTTCATCCACCACCAAATGCAGATAGAGTCGCCCGTCAATGTACCACTGACGCACAATGCTATACGCATCCCGATGGAAGTTCATCATCTTCAGTAGATTGATGAATTCCGCCTGGACACGGGCCTTTAGTTCTGGTGTGAGATTGGTGAAGTCAAGATTGAGCGAGACGGGTAGTCTGTCTGCATCCTGTACGACAAGTTCGTTGACGATCTGGTCAATCGCCTCATCGACTTCCGCGATGATTTGCATCTCGCGGTAGCGATTGATAAGTTGGAAGTCATCGACGATGCCGCCGTCGAGGTCGAGGTAATAGCCGAAATGGCCACCAGCCGCGCCAAATTGAACGTTAAGTGCGCCGTCCTGATTGTCAGGCGGCACGAAACTAACGGTATTGGACGTGGGTTCGTTGCCAACCGCAGCAGGCGCCGACGACCGCCTATTGAAATCGAACTCAAACCCAAATAAGCGGGGCAATTATACATCCTCTGAATGGAAGGTGAATGACATAGGACAAGCTCACTTTCTGGAGAGCCCGTTAAGGCGCTCTCCCCGAAACATTGACATGGGCGAATATGCCGCGGAGCATGATTACAGATTAACGTCGTCGGACTAATTGATGCTGGCTGAAAAGTCGATGTCAACGTTTTTCTGGCTCAGAGTGGATGATGTCCAGTACTGATACTGGAATTCCACCGTATACTCCTCAATCGCCTCTGACGACCAATCCAACGCAATCGTGCCCAGTGCCGTTGGGAATGCGCTAACGAAGATATACTCCGCTGACATACCTCCGCTACGCTTCAACTGCCTCAGCGCCAAGTCTACCTGATAGAAATCAAGACGGGTTGAACCAACCGCCACCTCATGCCTCGCGATTTTGTCCATCCATTGTTCGAATTTCGCGCGAAGCGCGTACGCCTCATCATTGAGAATAGTAACCGATAGTGTCGCAAAGGTTCGGTCTCCCGCAATCTTGAGTTTCCGGCCGAAGTAGGGCACCTCAATCACCCCAACACTTGACCCCGGAATTTCCGAGACTTTAGTCAGAAAACGCGCATTCTCCGTGTTGACGCCCGAGCCAGCTAGGGGAAAGTTAATTTCCATTTCAAAGAGTGATGGACGGGCGCCGCCGTCTTGCATTTTATTGCGAAACGAATCGAGATCGAAAGCCATGTATGTAACTCCTTTTGACTACGTGAGCGCGGGATGTGTTAGCTCGTAATCGCGCCGACTACCTCTGTGAACGACACGCCGCTACGCACGGCCACGAAGTTCAACTGAATGAAATTAATTGCACGAGCCGGCTTCACAAAGATACTGCCCACAAATTCATTCCGGTCAACGACATCCCCAGGGTTGTTTGTCGAATCGCAGACGACCAAGTAATCCGTGATGCCGCGCCGCGCTTTAACAGTTCGCAGAAACGGCTCGACCACATTCTTGAATTGCGACCGAGTGAATTGGTCATTGAACTCAAACAGATTGTCTTTCGCATACCGCGAAATCGTCTTTTCTAGTACGATGAACAATCGACGCACATTGATGCGGTCAAACGCACTTGGCCGATTCAACAGCGTCTTGTCACCATACAGCAACACACCCTGACCCGGGAAGCTCACTACCGGGTTGACACCAATTTTATAGAGGTCATCCCGGTCACCCTGCTTCGGTGTCCACGCCAGTTTCACCACGTTCTTAATATTGCCGCGGGAGAAGCCGGCAGGTGAGAACCACGGGTCTTGCGCCTGATCAGTGTGCGCTGCTAAGCCCGCAATATCTCCGTTAAGTGGCACCCAGCGATATACATCGTTATACTTATCATACAAATATTTCCAGCCGCTATCCATAACAGCATAACTGCTGTTTGGAAGATTGTTTCTGTCGGTCGTGATCGACGCGACCTCGCTCCCGAGGTTGTTCACGACACTGGCTTTCAGTGGCGATAGGAACGCGACTGCATCCTTACGCACTGCGGCGATGTCATCGACTACATAAGTGCCCAGTGTCGATGGTGTCGCAGGACCGCTGATCAGCAGTGAAACATCTGTCGAGTCCGGGTCGACAAAGAGGTCCCATCCCGTTTCAATCTGTCCAACAGTAATGTTCTCGTTATCGTCGTTACCACCTAGCAGTGACTTCGTATACGGTAGCGACTTACTACCAAAAGTCAAGCCCAGCGTCTTTGAACCCCAGTTTGTCGTGGTACCCACGTGGGACAACCACCATACATACTGCGACTGACGATTCAACACATTCTTATAATAGTTGTTGTCACCGTTTAGAGACTGACCATCAGAGGCTTTCGAGAGATAGGCATACCTTTCGATTGGAACGTCAACCACACCATCGAATTTCCCATCTTCGTCCGTGACCACCACATGCATCTCGTCGGTGGTGCCGGAATGGTCAGTTCCGTACTGGCTCGTTCCCGGCGCGCCGTCGAAGTGCTGCCAGTATTCCCACTGACGCTGCCAATTGGTGGTTGTCCATGTATTCGCGACAACCACAGCCGACTCCATAATCATCGACGAGCTATTCGTCAATGTCTTTACCTGATACCGAGCCCCGCCGATGCTGATGTAGTCGCCGACAATCAACTCGGTGTTAAAGGCTGGCGTCGAAGTGCCGGTGACCGTTGCACTACCTGCGGTCGTGACGAGACTACCAGACGCATTCGCTTGGAAAGCCTCCGCAGACGGGCAGATACTCACCTTGATCGAATTCCCCAGATCACCTGGCCACTTAGCTGCAACGGCTCCGTACCCCGTCGCGCCGCTGTCAAAGGACGAATCATGGTGGGTATCGTTCTTGATAAGCAGACCACGTGTGGTGTAGGTATTCGCACCAGAAACGGCACCGGACAACGCAGAGGAGACAGTCAAATGCGTGTTGTCGGTAATCGTCGCGACGGTCGCTGATTCGCCTGTCGCAAGGTTAATCGTTTGACCGACAACCAACTCAGTCTGAAACAACGTGCCTGTTCCCGTAATGGCCGTCGTTGAGGTATTCGCCATCCCTGTGCCGGTAGTCGACTTGTTGTCACTCGTTGCATTCAGCGCATTACCGCTGACTGCCCGAACAACTTTAAGTGTATTGGAATACGCCAGAAATGCCGCAGCAGAGAACCAATATTGGAAGTTGTTGGCGTCTGGTTCACCGAACTGATCGATCAAGTCGACTTCAGAAGCGACGTTCTGCACTTGCAGACACGGACCCCATACAAAAGGGCCGACAAATCCGCCGGCCGACAGAGAGACGTTTTGGACGCCTGATGTCAGATCCACTTCAGAAACATTGATGCCCGGCGAAACTTGAAATGCCATAACCCTATATCTCCTTCGTAACGGAATTCGGAAAAAGAATGCCGCAAAACCTGTGCCGTCGGTGTGTATAACGGCGGATACTTGTATTTAGATTTTCAGGGCGTTCGTCATCTCCAGAACTCGTTCGCAATCTCATTCTCAATATCCTCATCAGAGAGCAACCACCGATCACCATCATCAACAAATGAGGTCTCAGGTTCGCTACCGAGATATCCTACAAACGGCTCATCGAGTGTGACGGGTTCATATTGATTGATGAGCAGTTTCCGCATGGACAAGCCTACATAGTTCTCAAATCCCGTTTGTGCAGTCAACCATCCCAAGAGTACCAGCGTCATCACACAATCGTCATGTGCGCCCTGTTCTGCTCTATAGTTAGCTCCGTGCGCAACGAATGTTGTCAGTTCTCGTAATGTCTCATAGTCATAAATGAGGAGTTGGTCTTTTTCGACCATCGCTCGTAGCGCAGCACAGCCAATACGCTTTGTGGCTTGTGTCTGGCGCAATCCCATCTTCGACTTCACATGAAACCCACCGGCTAACATCTGGCCGCGCTTGGGGTGCATGCGCACGAAGAGAATGTTCTCGTACTCCAGTTCCGCGTGTAACGTATCCGCGACAAGAATGCCAACGTCGTTGATTTCAACTAGCGTATATGCGTTACAATAATACGCAGCGACATCACGCACGATAGGCGCAAATAGTTGCGGAGTGATATTGTTTCGTCGATACACCGCGACTTGTCGAAACGGCGATATCGACACGTCAAAGATATTTATCACACTGTAATCTTGCTCCTGCCCCTGCGAGACATCTATCATTGCCACATAGATATGCGAGGGGTTCCCCTTCTCATCTGCGCGAATCGGCTGCGCATAGATTTTGAGGTCACCCCGAATATCCACCGGCGTCATAAATGACATAGACGCGAGCTTATGCCCTGGGATGAGTGTATTCGCACTGCCCTGGAACGAGCATTCAAATTCCTGTTCCCAGGCTTGTTCGCTGCCAAGGTTCGTTCGCATCTCCTTGGCCCACGCTTCATCGCGCCCGGGCACATCGCGCCAGGTGAAACCGATTGGAAAATAGGAGTTGCGTTTCTCTTGTGCGTCGTTCCAAATTTTGTAGAAGAGGTTGTATCCGTTTGGTGTGCTGACGATGAATAGCTTGGTGGTTTTGCCCGAGGATATTGTCGGGAACACTGATGTCATAAAGTCGCCAGCAATATTCTCTGGCACGAACGCAAACTCGTCAAGGAACAGAATGTTGAAGGTATCGCCTCGAATTGCGGTGGCATTTGTACTCTCCGCACGAACGCGAGAGTTGTTTGCCAGCATGATGAGCTTCTGGTCCCACTTGAGAATCCCTTGCTTCAGAAAGTTCGGCAGGAGTTCGTAGGACTGCTTCAGCCGACGTAGTAGTTCGATGGCGGTGGATTCTTTGTTCGCGAGAACACCAACGCTGACATCGGTGCGAAAGAGAATATACCAGAGGAAGTAGCCGCAAACGACGACGGTTGACTTGCCGGACTGTCGCGAGAGTTTACAAACGACGAAGCGATTGTCCTCAAATGCTTTGATAATCTCTCGTTGGAAGGGCCACATCGCAAACGGCACGATGCCGTGATCGACGTGGACAATCTTTACGTAGCTGTTGATGAAGTAATAGACATCTTCCGAACACCGCACATACTCTTTGAGTTCTTTGTCGGTAAGCGAGACTTCAGCATTCGGCAGTGGGAGATTGGGATTGCCGTTATAGCCTGCATCGGAATTGAATGAATTCTTGGGCATTTACTCTTTCACCGGGTCTCTATTCTCCCTCGATATCTATGACCTTCGGTTCATCCTTCGACAACGTGCGTAGTTCACGCAACAGGTCGGAGGCGCGCCCCACAAATACGGCCTTTTCGATTGTCACGCCTGAAGTCGACGCGCCACCCTCACGAGACTTGCGCGTATCCTCTTTGGTCTTATGGAGTGCCAATAGTTCTTTATTCGCATTAACGATGGCGGTCAGCATCCCCGCAACGACCTCATAGGCACGCGCACTATCGCCCGATTGCGCTAGTTCAATCGAGGTGACTGCGGCTTCGCGAACCTGATCAATACTCTCCCGCACAACTGACCGCGCATAACCGAAGTCTTCTTCAAACGCCTCTTCTGCTGTCGTCGACACAAGTTTGCCGGCCGGTGCAGCGCGTTGAAGGTCTGTTGTCTCTTCCTTGGTTGTTAGCGTGGGGTCGAGATCGAGGAGTTTGTTTAACTCCTCTTTTTGTATTACTTGCCCGCGTTGCATTAGGATGATGGGCTCGCTGATGCCGACGGACTGGCGGATGCCGACGGGCTGGTGGACGATGACGGGCTGCGCGACGCAGACGGACTACGTGACGCAGACGCCGACGGGCTGATAGACGCACTCGGACTAATTGACGACGACGCAGAACTCGACGGACTGCGTGACGCTGACGGACTACGCGACGCCGACGGGCTAATTGACGCCGACGGGCTGATGGACGCAGACACGGATGTTGACGGACTGCGTGATGCTGACGGACTGCGCGACGCTGACGGACTGCGTGATGCTGACGGACTGCGCGACGCGGACACAGAACTCGACGGG
>Ga0310121_10002518_pt1 | contig 17287 bp, 15 predicted proteins | sample CB27_Tmax_986_MG_FD_203504 | JGI IMG/M metagenome (GOLD analysis project Ga0310121, IMG submission 203504) | Marine microbial communities from Western Arctic Ocean, Canada - CB27_Tmax_986 | ecosystem: Environmental > Aquatic > Marine > Oceanic | place: Canada: Western Arctic Ocean | collected...
CAGGAGCGCCGCCTCCAGCGGCTCACCAGCCGTTTCGACCGTGCACTCGGCTGCTACTCCTCAAATGATCGGTGCAAGTACACGCCTGAACTCAATCCCGCATGCCCGATGAATAATGCGGGCTAGGCTCTCCGTCAGCTGGATCCCCTTCGTCGCTCGTTCAAAGGGGGGAGCTCCTCAGGATGACGCGCGTCGGCCAGGGCGGCGCGCGTCAGATGCTTCGTCGCACGCGCGGAGTCGAGGCTCCTCAGCATGACTGGCTTTGGCTCAGGCGCCCGGCTCGTGGTTTCCGATGGCAACGGGCCGCCTCTTGGTGCATAGTCTGGGGCCATGCAGCTCAATGGCCTGGACATCACCATCGCCCTGACCGCCCTGGCAATCTCTCTGGCGCCGGCGTTCTTCTTCGCCAAGCGCGCCGGCAAGGGAACGGCTGAGTTCTTCGCCTCGGGCCGATCGGCCCCCTGGTGGCTCATCGGAACGTCGATGGTGGCCACCACCTTCAGCACCGACACTCCCAACCTCGTCACCAACTTCGTGCGGACGAGGGGCGTGGCCGCCAACTGGGAGTGGTGGGCCTTCCTGCTGACGGGGATGGCCACGGTCTTCTTCTATGCCAAGCTCTGGCGACGGTCCGGGGTCTTGACCGACCTCGAGTTCTACGAGCTGCGCTACTCCGGGCGCCCCGCCTCCTTCGTCCGCGGGTTCCGCGCCATCTACCTGGGCCTCTTCTTCAACTGCGTGATCATGGCCAGCGTCACCCTCGCCGCGGCCAAGATCGCCAGCGTGATGCTGGGCTGGGACCGCTGGACCACCGTCATCGTCTGCGCTCTCATCTGCATCCCCTTTGCCTCGATGTCGGGGCTCTGGGGGGTGCTAGCCATCGACATGGTGCAGTTCGTCATCGCCATGTTCGGGGTCTTCGCCGCGGCCTGGTACGCCCTCGACCACCCGGCGGTGGGCGGGCTGTCCGGTCTCGTGGAGAAGATCCCGGCCTCGACCCTCGACCTGGTGCCGGACTTCTCCAACTGGGAGCTGGCCCTCGGGGTATTCATCATCCCGCTCACGGTCCAGTGGTGGTCGGTCTGGTACCCGGGAGCGGAGCCCGGGGGCGGCAGCTACATCGCCCAGCGGATGCTGGCGGCCAAGACCGAGAAGGACGCGTTCGCCGGAACCCTCTGGTTCAACGTCGCGCACTACGCGCTCCGGCCCTGGCCCTGGATCATCGTGGCCCTCTGCTCGATCATCGTCTTCCCCACCCTGGGCGACATCCAGGAGGCCCTGCCCCACGTCAGCCCCGACCTCCTGGGCGACGACATGGCCTATCCGGCCATGCTCACGCTCCTCCCCCACGGGATCCTCGGGATGCTGGTGGCCGCGCTCACCGCCGCCTACATCTCGACGATGGTCACACACCTCAACTGGGGCTCCTCCTACGTGGTCATGGACTTCTACAAGCGCTTCCTCCGGCCGGAAGCCAGCGAAGCTTCGCTGGTGACGCTTTCCCGATTCGTGACCGCTGGCCTCATGGTGCTCGCCGCAGGATTCATGTTCATGCTCACGACCGCCGCGGAGGCGTTCGAGCTGCTCCTCTCCATCGGCGCCGGGACGGGCCTCATCTACCTGCTACGGTGGTTCTGGTGGCGCATCAACGCCTGGAGCGAGATCGCGGCCATGATCAGCTCCTTCACCATCGCGCTGGGTCTCTTCTTCGCCAAGAAGGGCGGTCTCGATATGCCGGCGCACAGGACGTTGATCCTGGCGGTGGCCGGAACGACCATCGTGTGGGTGCTCGTCACCTACCTGACACCGCCAGTGGACCGCGCCACCCTCGTGGCGTTCTACAAGAAGGTCCGACCCGCAGGACCCGGCTGGAAGACGATCCGAGAGGAAGCAGGGCTGCCGCCCAGCCCGGACAGCCTGGCTCAGGCCATCCTGGGATGGACGCTGGGCTGCCTCGCCGTCTACGGGGCGCTCTTCACCACCGGCAACCTGCTCTACGGGCGGACGACGCCCGCCATCATCTTCGGGGTCATCACGCTCGTCTCCTCGGTGTGGCTGTACCGCATCGTCGCCGGAATCCTCGGGGCGCCTTCGGAGGAGACCGCAGCCGAGTGAGGGAAAGTGGGCTCCTCTGAAGGACTGGGGCTCGAGGGATTCGGCTCGGAGGGCCTCGAGCCGCGCCAGGAAGGGCGCTCGACTTCGGGTGATTGCGTCATCGAGGGCCCGCTCACACAGGGAGCCGCGGTCAATCTCACACGCCCTCAGGACGAGCCACGTGGGGTCGGGTCCCGGGATCTCGTCCGCTCATTCGAGGATCAGAGCGGTTGCGTCGTCCATGCGGCCCATCGCCATCAGCAACTCGATCCGGACACGGCGCAGCTCCGGGAGAGGCGGCGGAGCCGGCGTCGCCAGCCACTCCTTCGACGCGGCGTCCCAGAACGCGGCCCGGTCCGGACCGAGCGCCGCCTCCCACAGCAGGCTCGGCGAGCGGGACGAGACGAGCCGGGCGGCGAGGTGGTCTTGTCCCGATCGGACCAGATCGGCGGCGCGAATCGAAAACGAGGCCGCGTCGACCGGTGGGAGAAGGGGAAACAGATCGTAGCCAGCTGAATCGAGCCCGTGCGCGGCAAGCCGCAGGCCTTCGTGCAGTGGCTCGGTCCGGACACGAGAGTCGGAGAGGGCACTCAGCACGGACCGGATCGAGACCGCTCCTGGTTGGCGGCGGAGGTGTTCGCCCAGGAGCAGGGCCGGGCCGCCGTGCAGGCGCTCGTCCAGCCTGGAGACCAGGCCCACGCTGGCCCGGCTGAACAGCTCTCGTGGCGCTCGGCACTCGAGGAGCAGGTTGTCGTCGGTGTTCTCAACGCCTGTCAGAGCCGCGATGCAGGCGTGAGCCGAGCAGCAGAACGTCGTCCGCATTGCCCTGGAAGGCGTAGACGTGGGGGAACACGCGGCGGAAGGTCCTCACCACCGCAGCGAAAGTCTGATCGGTCAGCTCGTAGGCTTGCAGCCACTGAAGGTAGACGCCATCGGGCCCGAGGGCCGTCGCCGCCTGCGAGTAGAACTCGCTGGAGAAGAGCGCTCCGGTCCCCGCCATCCAGGGATTCGAAGGCTCCGAGATGATGATGTCGTATCTCTGGCGCGTATGGGCAATGTAGCTCCGAGCGTCGTCCACGATCAGACGGAAGCGCGGGTCCCCGAGAGGATCCCTGTTCCATTCGCGAAAGAGCCGTGTGGCCTCCGGCATGGCGGCCACCACGTCCACGACGTCCAGCCGGCGGACCGGGTGGGCGAGAACGGCGCGCCGGCGGTCACGCCGCTGGCGAGATCGATGACGAGCACGTCCCGTGGCTGAGGCGCCAGAAACAGGGGCACGTGACCGAGCAGGAGCTGCGTGGGCAGATCGTCGTGGGACGTGGCGTCGGGTTTGCCGTTCAGGGAGAGGGAGAGGGTCTCCCGGCCCGACATCGTGCGGGTCGCGTGCACCATCAGGAGCGCAGCGGGGTCGTCCTTGAAGAGGACGGTGCGATAGGAGGCGAGCTAGGCGTAGACGCGGCCGGTGTCGCTCCCGAGCCGGCGGAGATCGCGGGCCAGACCCTTGACCAGGAGTGGCAGGGCCATACACAGGAGAATGGTCGGAGGGAGCATGACCAGGGCGCACACGAGCAGCTGGCACGCGGTGTAGAGAAAGAACGCCAGGGGATGGTCGGAGAAGACAGCTCCAAGGTTGACGAACAGCCAGGGCGTGCGGGGGTAGAGCGCCAGCGGCCCGAGGACCAGGAGGCCACCGAGCAGCTGAGTCCAGCCGAAGAACACGAGGGGGCGGCCGAGAGCAGCGTCGGAGCGGGACAGCCACGCGCTGCCGAGGGCGATCCCGGAGAGGAACACGGCGAGCACGAGTGCGAACGAATAGGTGCTGGAGCCAAGCACCACCCCAAAGTAGCGTGTCCACGCGACCTCCAGCGCGAAGGCGAGCGACCCTTCGATCAGGATGAGGGCGAGGGCGACACGCACGACACGCGCCGAAAGTCCCGACTCGCTCCGCGAGACTTCGAGTGTGCGTCAGGCGGGGCGACCTGGGCGGGCGAGGGATCCTTCCCGCGAGCCAGGAGCAGCGCTGCGGCCGCGACCAGACCGTTGGCCAGCGCGAGGACCACCAGGCTCATCCTCATGCCGAGGCCGGGCATGAGCACGAAGGCCATGAACAGAGCTCCCGCCACCGCGCCGAGGGCGTTCACGGCGTAGAGCTGGGAGGCCCTGCGACCCACTTGGCTCAGGTGCTCGGTGGCGTAGCGCACCAGCGCCGGATAGGTGCCGCCCATGAGGGTGGTGGGGACGAGGAGCAAGAGGCCGGCGACCAGGACCTTGGCCCACAGGGCGTGCCCCGCGCCCGCCTGCTCCGGTGTGAAGCTCACCCACCCGGAGTAGAGCGCGGAGAGCAGGAGCGGCCTTCGGACGCGGTCGGCCAGGCGTCCGAAGAGCGCGCTTCCCAGCGCCAGCCCGGCCATGAAGGCCGCAAGCACCGTGGCGTAGGAGTAGGCGCTGACGCCGATGAGCTCGAGGAGAAACCGGCCCCAGAGGACCTGGTAGCCGAGACCCACCGCGCCCGAGATCAGGAAGAGGAGAAGGACGAGGCGGTGGGCCGTCACCGCCCGAACCACCAGGCGAGCTTCACGACGAAGACGTCGTCGGAGGGAGTCCGGAAGAGGTCCGCCGTGTCGCCGCCGAAGTTGAAGTCGCCGGGGTTGGCCTCGTTCTGGCGACGCTGGTTCCAGGCGACGTAGAGAGTCGAGCCCAGGCGGAACTCCCACCGCAGGACCGCGTTCACGCGGAGCGACTTGAAGTTGAAGTCGAGGTTGCTCAACACGAAGGGCTCCGCGGGCCCTCCGGCGTCCGGATCGATGAGGTAGTTGCCCTCGGGGCCCCGGACGATGGTGCCGATGTCCCGTCCGTAGACCGGAAAGTCGAACGTCCGGGGCGTCGCGAGCTGGCTGATCTCCGGATACACCCCGGTCGAGAGAAGCACCTGGGCATAGACCTGGAGGGAGAGCTTCGGTGAGAAGGAAAGGTCCATTCGCAGCGGGATGGTGACCTCATCCTGGTCGAGGGTCCCGAAGACGTACCGGGCCCCGAAGGTCGTGACAGCGGTCTTGTCCGGAACCACACGGAGGTACTGGCTGATGTTGTGCTGCCTTCGGTACGTGGGCTCGATCGCGAAGGTCAGGGCCGCCCAGGGTCGGTAGTGTACCCCCACGCCGGCCCGCCGCCTCCAGCTGCCGAAGTTGATATCGCTGAACTGACCGAAGGCACTCATCCAGAAGAGCCGCTTTGTGTCGCTTGTGACCCTGAGCGTGGAACTGCGAGCGCCCGGGCGGATCGTCATCGGCCCTCCCCGGGTGAGCTTGTCGTTCCAGGTGTCCCACGAGGCCCCGACGGTGAGGTCCAGCTCCCAGTAGTTGCGGAAGAGGGCCGAGGCCTTGGCGCTGACGCCGTTCCCGTTGGAGTCGCCCCCGAAGTTGTAGGTCCACCACTTGGAGAACCAGACCTGCCGCGACCGGGTCCATCTGTCGGGCGTCAGCTTTCGGAAGGTCACCATCCCGTGGCCGCCGAAACGGTCTGTCTGGTTCTCGAAGCCGAGATCGTTGACCTCGAGGCCCGGGCTGACCCCCCAGACACCCGCGTCGAAGAGCACGTTGCCTGCGTTCTTGTGGATGTTCGTCCGGCCGCTCCAGCCGGAAAGAGACGTACGGGTCGGGTCGAGGGTCACGTAGTCGGCGTCGGGCCGTTGGTAGTAGCGCTGCTCCGCTCTCTGGACGAGCAGGATGGACTGGTGGCTGCCCCGCACCGTGCCGGTGGAGAACCCTCCGGTCCAGACCCAGTCGTGCCGGGGGTCGAGGAAGTAGTGGCCGTCGACTCCACCGACGAAGGCCTGGTTCACGAGGCGCCGATCGAGACCCGATTGGGCGTTCAGCCGGCGGTTCACCGCGGTCCCGATGAAGCCGATGGCGCCGCGGCTCCCCAGATCGCGCTGGGCCCGCCCCACGAAGTAGTTCGTGAGGGGCTCCACCTCGATGCGGTCCCGGGCCCGCCCGTCCGAGAGGTTCGCGTGCTCGCTTCCCGTCACGGCATCGAGCACCCCGACCGTCCAGCCCCCGGCGGTGCGGCCCGTGAGCTTGGCGGCGCCCAGGATGGTCGTGAAGGCCGGCTTGTCGACGAAGTTCGCCGTTCCGGCGCCCTGGGGCTCCCGCCCGATGCGGCGTGAGTAGAAGAGGAGGGGTTCCGGGAAGTGGAAGGTGATGTACTCGCTGGCCCCGCTGTGTCCGAAGTTGGCGAAGGCCTGGGACCCCTCGGTGAAGAATGGCCGCCTCTCGATGAAGAAGACCTCGAAATCAGAGAGGTTGACGACCGCCGGGTCGACCTCCACCTGACCGAAATCAGGGTTGAAGGCGGCGGTCAGAGCCATGTTCGTGCTCACGCCGTACTTGAGGTCCAGGCCGGCCGCTCCGAAGAGACGAGAGCCGTCGTTGAACGGGTCGCCCGGGCTGTCGGGGGCGATGTACTCGGCACGGCCCGACACGTAGGGCAGGAGCTCGAGGTGACGGCCCGGGGCGATGTTCTCGAACCCGTCGAGGTGGGCCATGCGCGAGGCAACACCGCTCTCGTTCTTCGGCACCAGCTCGAGAAACACTTCCTCGGTCTTGCGGTGGATGAGGCGCTGCGCGTTGACGCCCCATGAATGGCCTGGCGTCGTGGGAAAGCGGAGCTGCGAGAAGGGAATGCGAATCTCCACTGTCCAGCCCTCGTCGCCGACCGTCACGACCGACTCCCAGACCGCGTCCCAGGTGTTGTCCGAAAAATTGTCGTCGTAGATCGCCGCGTCGCGCTGCACCCCGGCGGCGCTCACCACGAACAGCACGCCCGTCCGATGATCGTGGTGCGGGTCCAGCAAGATGGCGAAAGTGTCCCCCTCCGCGAACTCGTCGCGCCGGGAGAGCTGGCGAACGATCTTCTCGGGCTCGCTGTCGTAGAGCCGAGCCCCGACGTAGAGCGCCTTGTCGTCGTACACGAGACGCAGCTCGGTCCGCTCGGTCGCCGGCTCGCCCTGGTTGGGGTCTCTTTGGAGAAAGCCCGTCGCCACCGGCGCCGCCAGCCAGGACTCCTCGTCGAGCCTGCCGTCAATGGCTATCTCCCCGCTGGCCCACACCGCCGCCGCCGCCTGACCGCCGTGGGCCGACAGCGTCGAGGCGTCCAGGATGAACGCGAAGCACAGGAGCGCGAGCTGGGAGACGCGGGGAACTCGTGGTGTCATCTTGGTTGGAGCTTTCTGCTGGATCTCAGCGTTTTTTTCAGGATCTGGATGTAGCCGTCGAACGCGACGCGGCGAGATTCGCCGGCGAAGAGGGGGCGAAGCTCCTCCTCGAGCCAGGCCCGGATCTCCCCAGAGGATCGTTCCCCGTACTCGACCGCGGCAATGACGCCGGACTCGGTCATCAGGAAGTCCGAATATCGAGCGGCAGTGAAAGAGCAGTCTGTGGCGAAGTCGTGGCTCGCCGGCGCCGTGAAGCCAAAGCCCTCGGCTTCGGGTGCCGTGACCCGTGGATCGCCCGCCACCGGCGTGGGGCAGGCCTTCTGGAAGACCTCGCGGTGCCAGCGCTCGAGGTCGGGCATCTCCGGAGATCGACCCGCGTCGCCAAAGTCGAGGGGAACCAGCCAGCCACCCGTGACGAGAAGCTCCGCGGCTCGGGGGAGGAAACGCGACCGGTCGACCCAGTCGATGGACCCGCACGCCGCGATCAGATCGAAGCTGCCGCTTCGAAACGGCAGCTCCTCCGCCGACGAGGCCAGGTAGTGCACGTGATCCCCCCGGCTCGCCTGACGGAGCATCGGCACGGCAGCGTCGACGCCGGTGACGTCCCGAGCGAGACCGCACAGCGCCACCGAGGAGAGGCCCGTTCCGCAGCCCACGTCCAACGCGCGTGGGAAAGGTGCCGCAGGACGGATGAGATCCTTCACGCGGGCGAACACCTCGCCGTGGAGGTGCGGCCGGGCCGAGGCATATCCTGCCGCAACCCGGTCGTGCTCGAAGAGCAGGTGGGTCGTGACAGGATCGGGTGGGGCATTCGTCACTGTTCGGGCGGCCTCCCTGGCGCGGGGCGTGCGCCATGCCTATTATCCTCGGTATAAAATCAGGGGGCGCTATGGGTCTCGAAGCAGCTGCCGACGAGGCTGGGCGATGGGCGCACGCGGGCCGTCGCGGCGCACGCCGATGGCGACCTCTCGGGATGCTGCTCGGTCTGCCCCTCGTCCTGGGAAGGCTCGCGCCGTCCTCCTCCGCCCAGACCGCCGCCGGCGGGACGTCGGGGCCTGTCTGGCTCGATGCGGCAGGGGCTCCACTGCCGTTCGAGAATGACGACGCGCTGTTGGAGTTCCTCCGGATTGCCACCGTTGTGGAGAGGAAGAGCATCGACGAGGGCATCAACCGCCCCGACAAGTTGCTGCTGGAGGGCGATGGCACGCGGGTCCACGCGATCTTCCGTGAGGTCAGCGTCGAGAAGAAGCGGACTCGGGTCCAGGGTCGGTACTTCAACCGCTTCGTGGACAACGACGCCTTCGACTGCGCGGCGTACGACCTTGCGCGACGCATCGGGTTCGAAAACGTGCCCCCCGTGGTGCTGCGGCAGCTCGGCCAGACTCCCGGAAGCGTGCAGCTCTGGGTGGAGAACGCCCGTGAGGAGGCCGCAAAGGACTATCGTCCCAGGAGCCCCATCGGCTGGGTGAAGCAGCAGTGGGACATGAATCTGTTCGACAACCTGATCCTCAACGTCGACCGCAACGAGAAGAACATGGTCGTGGGCCAGAACGGCGAGCTCTGGCTGATCGACCACGGGCGCGCGTTCCAGCCCCAGGCCCAGCTACTCGCTCCCGAGCACCTGAAGAAGATCAATCGGCAGCTCTGGGATCGCCTGCAGGGGCTGAGCGACGACGAGCTGAAGGAGTCCGTCAGGCAGCACCTCGACACCGAGCAACTGCAGGCCCTCGTGAAGCGTCGAGAGCTCCTCGTCGAGCTGGTGCAGGGCCTGGTGGACGAACACGGCGAAGCCAGCGTCTTCTACTAGGAGACCGTGGTGGAAGTGCTCCGCGAGCGAGGCCGAGAGATTTTTCGTCAGAAACCGGGTGAAGGCGTGCTTTCCGTGTCCGAGGCGCCGAACCGCAGGAATACCGGGAGTATTCCGAGGTTCGGCAACGACGAGCTGGCGGAAAAGATCCGGCCTCGACGCGGTCTGACTTTCACCACGGGTTCCTAGGCCAACCAAGAGGGGCCAGGGCCCGATTCCGAGCCCTTGATGTGTAACGGCCCGTTGGACTAAGCTCCCGCTCTCTTCGCACGCCGTGTCCGCCCGCGGAAAAGTCTCCAGGGAGGCTCAGGCGGAGCGGCACTTGGAGGACATTTCATGAGATCTAGACTTTGCCTGCTGTTGATGTGCGGCGCACTGGTGGCCGCAATCGCCTGCGCGCCGGCAGCGGAGCCGCCGCCGGCCCAGGAAGCCGCCGCCGATCCGTGTGCGAGCGTGAACGCTCTCACCGAGGCCGAGGTGGCCGACGGATGGCGGCTGCTGTTCGACGGCAGCAGCATGAACGGCTGGCACGGGTACAACGGAGGAGACACCGAAGCCTGGTTGATCGAGGACTGCGCCCTCAAGACCGCAGGAACCGAGGACAACTACGGAAGCCACTCGCGTGTCGACCTGACGACCGACGAAGAGTACACGGACTTCGAGCTGGTCATGGACTGGAAGGCCACGACAGCCGGCAACGGCGGCCTCATATATGCCGTGGTCGAGGATCCCAGGTACGAGTCCACCTGGATGACCGGCCCCGAGTACCAGCTGCTCGACGACGTCGGCTGGCCCGGGGAGCTGAAGCCCGCGCAGTACTCCGGCTCCGACTACGACATGCTCGCCGCGAGCGAGGACAAGGACCTCAAGCCCGTCGGAGAGTGGAACACCACGAAGCTCGTGGTGAACGGTGCGCACGTGGAGCACTGGCTGAACGGCGGCAAGGTGGTCGAGTTCGAGCGGTGGTCCGACGAGTGGAAGGCCCGTCGGGACGCCAGCAAGTGGGGGGAGCACAAGGACTACGGCCTGGCCAAGACCGGTCGCATCGTGCTCCAGGATCACGGGAGCGAGTTCTGGTTCCGCAACATCAAGATCCGGGAGATCGGCGCGGACTCCGACGACGGGCACTCCGAGGACGGCGACGACTCGGACGACGGTGAGCACACCGACTCCGACGAGGACGGCGAGTAGGTCTGGCCCCGGTGCGCTTCGAATGCGCGCCGGGGTCGTCACACGTCTTTCACGTCGACCCAGCCGCCCTTCTCGTTGCTCTCCATGACGGCCTCGCACAGGACGACCTCCCGGTGCCCGTCCTCGAAGGTGGCGAATGGGGCCGGCGCGGAGAAATCGCCCTTCTCGACGTAGCCGTAGAAGGCACGGAAGTGCTGCTTGAAGGTGTCGGCGTAGCCCTCGGCATGGCCTCCCGGGACGCCCACGGCGGCGCGAGCCGTCGGCGACAGCAGCGACGGGTCCCGCATCAGGATCTCGTTCGGTCCGCTCCGCCGGCCAATCCACAGGATCTCGGGGTTCTCGCTGACCCACTCGAGGGCGGCCTTCTCGCCGGCGAGCTCGTAGCGCAAGCAGTTCTTCCGCCCCGCGGTGACCTGGGAGACCCAGAGGACGCCCTTTGCCCCGCCCTTGAAGCGCAGCAGGATGCTGCCGTAGTCCTCGGTGGTGATCTTCACGGGCTCGGTCTCGGCCTCAGTTGCGAGCTTGCCGCTGTAGGTCTCCACCTCTCCTTTGGGCCGGCGACGCACCGGGTGCACCACCATGAGGTCGGCGCAGACGGCCTCGGCCTCCAGTCCCGTGATGCTGTGCACGAGGTCGAGCCAGTGGGTGCCGACGTCGGCCACCGCCCGGAGCGCCCCACCCTCCTCGGCCACGACCCGCCAGTTGTAGTCGGTGTCGAGGAGCAGCCAGTCCTGCACGTAGCTGCCGGCCACATGGTAGATCTTGCCGATCGAGCCGCCACGCACGCGCTCGCGGGCCTCGAGATTGAGGGGATAGAAGCGGATGTTGTAGTTGACGGCCGCCGCCTGCTTCGGGCGCTTCCCGACCAGCGCGACGAGCTCGGCCGTCTCTCGCGAGTTCATGGCCAGGGGCTTCTCGCAGAAGACGTGCTTGCCGGCCTCCAGGCAGGCCTTGGCAAGCTGGAAGTGAAGCCGGTTCGGCGTGACAATGTGGACGGACTCGGCCGCCGGATCGGCCAGGAGCTCGCCGAGAGAGGCGTACCCTTTCGGGATGCCCCGCGACTCGACGAAGCTGCCGGTCTCCTCCGCGGAGACGCCGAGGGCGCCGACGACGTCGACGCCTGCCCGCCGGAGCCCCTCCGTGTGCACGCCGCCCATGAACCCTGCTCCGATGATTGCCGCTCCGATTCGCGCCATGGCTACCTCTCTCCTGTTGTGAGGCGGCGATTCTCCCCTCTCCGCGACGCCTCCGCAAGACTCGCACGGACCGGTCTCGTCAGTAGCGGATGATGACGGTGTTCGTACGGGAGTCCACGCTGATGTCCCCGTCCGGCGCCAGCAGGCGCTTCAGGAGCGGCAACATCGATTCCGCCCGGGCGTAGGAGAGGCGATACAGCGCGAGCCCGCCACCCGCAACGGGCGGCTTTGCTTCCTTCAGACGACGGCGGCTCTCTGCCTCCTCGCGCAGACGCGCCGTCGTCGCCACCCACAGCACGCCGCCTGTCTCGTCGTGCCCCAGCCCGCAGGCCCGGAGCGTGACGTCCAGGGCCTGCCGCCACCGGACGTCATGCAGCTTCAGAGTGAGCGAGCAGTCGATCCCCGGGTCGAAGACCGCCTGGCGACCTCCGAGCTCCACCAGGACTCCGACGATGGACTCGACGGGAGCGTCTTTCACATCGAGGGACAAACGGGCCTCGACGTCCTCGCCGACGGCCCAGAATCCCGTGGCGAGAACGACCGTGAGAAGGGGAATCAACACCCACATCGCACCCTCGAGCCTCCTCAGCGCGCCGGCGGCGGGGGCGACAGCACTCCGAGGAAGTTGAAGATCACCACATGGAAGGCCTGGGGCTCCTCTACGGCGGCGAAATGGGCGCTCTCTTCGAAGACCACGAAGTCCGAGTCGGGCAGGCCATCGGCCAGCGGCTTCAGACGCTCGGGCGGGAGCAGGTCGTGGGCCCCGGCCACCACGAGGCTGCGAACCGGGATCTCGGGCAGGAGATCGGTCGCGTCGAACGTGGACATCTCCTGTTGGGAGTACGCGGCGTGGCGCCAGCTGAGCTCGGCCTCGCCAAAGAGCCTGTTCAGGGCGTCTTGGGCTGAATCGCGCTCTGCGAAGAGAAGCGGGAAGTAGTCCCCGAGCCAGAACTTCCTGTGCAGGGCCGCCTTGTCCTCGGCGGACACGTCGGGGTCGCCCATCTGCTGCGCGTACGGGCCAAACACGGCCATCAGCTCGGGATGCTCCTCGGCGACTCTCCTGGCGTCCTCTTGTGTGAAGCTCGCTCCCTGGTGGACGAAGATCGTCGCCGACAGCGACTCCGGCTGCTCGTGGGCGAGGAAGATGAGGTTGGCGGCCCCGTTCGACCAGCCGATGGCGTTCACGGCCTCGAGGCCGAGGTGGGCTCGGAGCGCCTGGAAATCCGCGCGAACGGCCACCATGCCCCGGTCCGAGTCTTCGCGAACGGCCTCGGAGCCCCCCATGCCCCGGGGGTCGAAATACACGAGAGTGAGCCGCTCCTCGAGCGGCTCGTACATGGCGCGCAGGCCCTGCAACGACAGGCCCCAGGAGTTGGGCAAGGTCATGAGCACGGGGCCCCGGCCGCGCACCTCGTAGTGGATCTGGAAGCCGTTCAGCGTCGCGGTGAAGGAGCCGTTCGTCAAGCCCGGAGGCTCCGCCAGCTCAGGCACTTCGGAGCTGCAGGCCCCCAGCGTCAGGCCCAGTGTCACGGTCGTCAGCACCGCCGCGAGCTTCATCCTGTCCTCCCTGCTGCCGGACTCCCCGGCACGCCGGCCATTGTGGCCGGAGCCTCCCGTCGGGCGCATCGTCGCGGAATGCGTGGTATGCTCCTCCGGTTGCTGGTTGCCGTTCGATCTGGCGTTTCGGACAGAGCCGCCCATGCTGGGCGGTTCTTTCGTTCATGGACGCGCAGGTGACGTAGCCGCTGGCATGGGCCAAAGGAGGCCTGCAAATTCATGGTCGAAGGTACCGTCAAGTGGTTCAATGACGCTAAGGGGTTCGGATTTCTGTCGCAGGAGGGTGGGCCGGACGTCTTCGTGCATCACTCCGAGATTCGGGCTGAGGGTTTCAAGACTCTCAACGAGGGCGACAAGGTGACGTTCGATGTGGTGGACAGCCCGAAGGGGCCGCGCGCCTCCAACGTCACAAGCGCCTAGAACTTCAAGGAAGCAAAGAAAAAGCGCCCGGGGCCGAAAGGCCTCGGGCGTTTGGCTTTTTGGGGACGGCCCGTCCTGGCCACGCGCGATGTACAATCCCCGTCGGAGTCTCCCGGGGCTGCTCCCCATCCGAGGCGCCTCCGCGCCACAGACGTCCCAGCGCCGGGTCAAGGAGTCGAGTGCGATGAGCGATCAGTACGCGCCCCAGCCCGAGCACAGATTCACCTTCGGCCTCTGGACCGTCGGCAACCCCGGCCGCGATCCGTTCGGGCCGCCCACACGGCCGCACCAGTCGCCGGTCGACATCGCCCACCTCCTCGGCGAGGTGGGGGCCTACGGCGTGAACCTTCACGACAACGACCTCGTGCCCATCGACGCCACGCCGGCCCGGCACGACCAGATCGTGAAGGACTTCAAGAAGGCCCTGGCCGACACCGGGCTCAAGGTGCCGATGGCAACGACGAACCTGTTCTCGGACCCTGCCTTCAAGGACGGCGCCCTCACCGCGAACGATCCCCGTGTCCGCGCGTACGCGCTCTCGAAGACGATGAAGGCCATGGACCTTGGAGTCGAGCTCGGGGCCAGCGTCTTCGTGTTCTGGGGCGGGCGCGACGGCGTCGAGACCGACGCCAGCAAGGATCCTCTCGAGGCGATCAAGCGCTTCCGCGACGCGATCAACTTCCTCTCCGACTACGCCAGGGACCAGAAATACGAGCTCGTCTTCGCCCTCGAGGCCAAGCCCAACGAGCCGCGACACGACATGTATTTCCCTACGACCGGCTCGTACCTCGGCTTCATCCAGACCCTCGATCACCCGGAGATGGTTGGGGTCAATCCCGAGGTGGCCCACGAGCACATGTCGGGTCTCAACTTCCTGCACGCGGTCGCCCAGGCCTGGGACGCAGGCAAGCTCTTCCACATCGACCTGAACGACCAGGCCTTCGGGCGCTACGACCAGGACCTGCGGTTCGGCTCCCACTCCATCAAGTCGAGCTTCTTCCTCGTGAAGTTCCTCGAGGACGTGGGCTACCCCGGCATGCGCCACTTCGATTCCCACGCCTATCGCACCGAGGACATCCAGGGCGTCAAGGACTTCGCCCGGGGGTCCATGCGGAGCTACTTGATCTACAGGGAGAGGGCGAAGCGCTGGAACGAGGACAAGGAGATCCAGGCCCTGGTCCAGGTGTTCGACAACGTGTCCACGGAGGGGTTGCCAACGGTGGACGGCTACTCGAAGGCCACCGCCGATGCGCTCAAGGGGTACGCCTTCGACCGCGAGGCCCTGGGCGCCCGGGGGCTGGGCTACGAGAAGCTCGATCAGCTCACGATCGAGGTGATCCTGGGCGTGCGATGACCAACAGAGGGGGTCAGGTCTTGAATTGATGCATTTCGGAACGGTGACCGTCGAAATGCGTCAATGCAAGACCTGACCCCATGAGCACGAGGACCCACATGCGGCGGTTGTTCCTCGGCGTCGACGTCTCCACAACCGGGGCCAAGGCGCTCCTGATCGACGAGAAGGGCCAGGTGATTGCGAGCGCCACCACGGCGCTGTCGCTCCAGACCCCGAAGCCGCTCTGGTCCGAGCAGGACCCGCACGAGTGGTGGTCGGGCACCGCAGCCTCCATCCGAAAGGCCCTGGCCGACGCCAGGGCAAAGGGCCCGGACGTGGCCGCGGTGGGCCTCACCGGCCAGATGCACGGTCTCGTTCTGCTCGACGGGAACCGGAACGTCCTCCGGCCCGCCATCCTGTGGAACGACCAGCGCACCGGGGCCGAGTGCGAAGAGATCCATCGCCGGGTCGGCAAGGCCGAGCTCATCCGGGAGACAGGTAACGTCGCGCTCACGGGCTTCACAGCTCCGAAGATCCTCTGGGTCCGGAACAACGAGCCCGAGGTCTACGAGAAGGTGCGGCTCGTGCTCCTTCCCAAGGACTACGTGCGCCTCCGTCTGACCGGTGACGCCGCCATGGACAAGGCCGACGGATCGGGGACGATCCTTTTCGAGCTGAAGGCCCGGGACTGGTCGAAGACGGTGCTCGATCACCTGGAGGTTCCCGCCGAGTGGCTGCCGCCCACGTTCGAAGGGCCCGAGGTGACGGGCACGGTCACGGCGGAGGCCGCGGCCGAGACGGGCCTCGCCCTGGGGACGCCGGTGATGGCCGGGGGCGGGGACCAGTCCGCAGGCGCCGTGGGAGCCGGGGCCGTCCGCCCCGGTGTCGTCTCTCTCACGCTCGGCACGTCCGGCGTCGTCTTCGCGACCACCGACGCCCCCCTCGTCGAGCCCGAGGGAAGGCTCCACGCGTTCTGCCACGCCGTCCCGGGCAAGTGGCACTTCATGGGTGTGACCCTCGCCGCGGCCGGGAGCCTGCAGTGGTACCACGACACCCTCACTCCCAACGACTCCTTCGACGGCATCGTGAGAGAGGCCGAGACGGCCCCGGCCGGGAGCGAGGGACTTGTTTTCTTGCCCTACCTCTCGGGCGAGCGCACCCCGTACCCCGACCCCCTCGCCCGCGGGAGCTTCGTCGGCCTGACGCTGCGACACGGCCGCGCCCACATGACCCGTGCGGTGCTCGAGGGCGTGGCCTTCTCCATGAAGGACTGCTTCACGCTCCTCCAGGGCGCAGGCCTGGGCGAGGTGAGCGAGGTGCGTATCGCCGGTGGAGGGGCGAAGGGGGCACTCTGGCGAACGATCGTCGCCAGCGCTCTCAACCTGCCGATGGTGACCGTCACGAGCTCCGAGGGCGCCGCCTACGGCGCGGCGCTTCTGGGCGCAGTGGGGGCCGGCGCCTGGTCGAGCGTCGAAGAGGCCTGCGACGCCACGATCGCCATCACCGGGCGCGACGAGCCGGTCCCGGAGTGGACGAAGGCCTACGCCGACCTCTACCCCCGCTACCGTGAGCTCTACCCCGCCCTCAAGCCGACGCTCGATGCTCTGAGCCGGCCAGGATCCGAAGAGTAGCCCCCTGACCGCGCTGCTCTTCGTGATCGTGCCCATGAGCGCGGCCGTCTCGGGGGAGGCGAAGAGTCTCTCCGTCGACTCCGATCCTCTCAACGACTCAGGGTTTGTAGTCGAAGATCCACTGCTGGAGGGCCGGTATTGGACACTCCATTCCAGGCGGAGGTGTGGGGCCGCGACCCCCGGCCCCCGGCCCCGGAAGCGCCCGGCCCCGAGGCGCCGGGCAGTCTGGCTTCCACGCCCCGGGGTGTAGCGGTAGCCCGGGGCATCGAGGACCCCCGGGGGCCCCAGGGGAGGCTTGCACCGTGTGGCGTCCGGGTGGTGGTGGGACCGCGGAGGGGCCACGGGGGGCCGGCCTTCGGCCGGGGGATGACCTTCAGCCCCGCCCGATGCTGGCTATCTCAGCTACCTCGGTTACGAGTTCGACAGCGCTCACAGCCGCTTCGCTGCAAACGCCCACCATCAACTACCGTGACCAGTGCCCCATCAATCATCGTGATCACTCTGACCCGCCACGACGGGCACCGAAAACGGAATCCCTATCCTCCGCGACATGGCCGGAGAGGCCAAGCGGACCCTCATGGCCATACGGGGCACGCCCTAGCCGTCGAGCTGGAGCCCGAGGACCCTCACGGCGTTGGAGAAGTACACCTTCTTCAGTACCTCCTCCGGTAGCCCGAGCCCGTAGATGTACCAGCGTCCCTGCCTGAGAATCTCGGCGGTGTCCGGGTTGAAGTACTCGTCCGTGGTCTCTAGCCCGCATTATTCATCGGGCATGCGGGATTGAGTTCAGGCGTGTACTTGCACCGATCATTTGAGGAGTAGCAGCCGAGTGCACGGTCGAAACGG
>Ga0310121_10002520_pt1 | contig 17284 bp, 14 predicted proteins | sample CB27_Tmax_986_MG_FD_203504 | JGI IMG/M metagenome (GOLD analysis project Ga0310121, IMG submission 203504) | Marine microbial communities from Western Arctic Ocean, Canada - CB27_Tmax_986 | ecosystem: Environmental > Aquatic > Marine > Oceanic | place: Canada: Western Arctic Ocean | collected...
TAGCTCAAGTGTGATCATCGGAGAAGAATACGGCACTACTCAGACACGTATATCTCACAGGAAATGATATTCCGAAAATATAGCGCCGAGAAGTATAACTAATGAGGCGGGGCCTCAGCGCGCCGTCACCACCTCCGAGGCCCGATCTTCCCTTCTACATCTCGCCTGGTCCGGGGCCCCGCCTCATTAGTCCTTCTTTGCAGGTGCTCGCAGGCGTTCATCCACTTTTGCCGACGGTGGCACCGACTCCACCAAGGTGATACCGCCGATTCGCAGGTCGGAGCTGGCATTCTCGGGATTGTGGAGAGAGATCGCGAGGACGTGGTCGCCAGCGGGTAAGGCCCCTGGAAGCGGGATCCGGTAGACGGTCGTTTCGGACTGGTTGCCGACCGCGGAGACGGCGGGCAGGCGGTAGGCTTCTTCGCCGTCGCTCATATTATCGCGGGCCATTTCTTTGCCGTCGAGGTAGACAATGATTCCGTCGTCGCGCTGGCAGCGCAGTTCCAGGTGGGTGTGTTTTGTCACGGTGGTGAAGCGGTGGCGGAAGTAGGCGCTGTAGCCCTGGCGTTTGCCATCGTTATTCGCTGCGACCGTGGGCGTGCCAAGGTCCACGCCCTTGAACGACTCGTCGCCGTAGCCGAAGCCGCCGGTCGTGCCGTCGCGATCCTGGCCGGTCTGCCAGGAGGCGTCGTCGAAATCCGGGGCGAAGAAGGTGCGGTGAAAATCGGGATCGGCTTTTGCCGGGTCGACGCCATCGACCGGATGGAGCCAACGCCACTCGGAATCGGCCCGCACCAGGACGGCCGTCACCGGGGGAGCATCGGCGGGCAGGGGCGTGGGCCGGGGGGCTGGTCCCCGGCGCCTTGGCCGGTTCTCATCGTCGGGCCCCGGCAAGAGGTTCGCCTGGTCGGCAAGAAATTCTTTGAGCGTCTCCTGTTGGGCAGGGGAAAGGATGCGCTTGATGGCAGCGAGAAATACCAGGCGCGCTTGCTTCATACCTTTGGCCGTGAGCGCCATCTCTGCGCGTTGCTCCTCGGTGGAGAATTCAGGCCGCGCCGCCACGGCATAAAGGTTGGCATCCCTGACCGGGGAGAGCTTGTTCTTTGCTGTTGCTCTTTCGAGACCCTCGTAGGTGGCTTGTTTCCCACCCGTAATCTCGTGGATGAGATCATACGACACATCCCAACGGCTCCCTGCTTCCCCGTGAGCTTGCCACCACTTGGACCGCTGCACCCGTGTCAGTGCCAGTCCTCTCGGCGGGGTCCTCAGTTTCTTGTGGAGGAGTTCGAATCGCTCGATCGCGTCCGCCATCGGCGGCAGCACCGGTTCACGCTGGTAGTCGGTGAAGGGGACGGCCGGCGCGAGAAGGTTCAATTCCGCCACCGTGGTGCGAGGCGACTCGTTCGCCGCGGAGTGTACCACCAACTTGACGTAGCGGCCTTCGGTTTCCGGGAAGCCCGCTTCCTGCTCGACTCGGAACCTGGTGAAGGTCCCGCTCCCCACCGGCTCGCCCATCTCCTTGATCGAGTTTGAGACATAGAAGGAAAATTTTCCAATCACGCCATCGCGCGGCTCCGGCTTCGGTGTCCCGTCGACCGAAGGAGCCGGGGGGGAGGCATTCCCGTCCCTTTGGCGCGGGGGCAGATACCGCACTCCTGCGACCGTTTCCGCATGGCCCATATCCACCAGAAGAGAGTGCGGATGTTTGGGCTGCCCATCCTTCCCACCCGTATCCCAGACGGTAACGGCATCCCCATCAAAAACATGGGCGGCCAGTTTCTCGTCGAACTCCGCCTTGCCGTTCACCTCCAGGACCTTCCAAGCCTTGCGCTCGAGGCTCGCATTGCCGGAGAGGACATGCGTCCGGAGTTGTTCCTCGGTGGGATCGATGCGGGTGATTATGATTTTATCCAACCCAACCCAGAAGAAGATCGGAATGTCCTGCGGGTGATAGAACGCAGTCGGTCCGTGGAGGGAATCGAAATTGCGGTTCATCGAGGCATCGCCGATCCTGCCTTCCACGACGATGCGCTGTCCAGGTGCGAGCTTGGTCGCCGGCAATTTCGCCTGGTTCCTCTGAAACATGATCACCTGGAGGGCCGGATGATCCTTTGCAAGGGATTTGGCAGCAGCCTTTGCGTTCCACTCCGGCTCCAACCAAACCTGACCGTCATCGCGTGGATCATCGGCCAACTCGAACTCCCACCGGACCGCCTTCCCTTTCAAGGCTTCGTTAACGCGAAACTGGACCGTGTCTTTGGGCGGCCGGAAGTCCAATAAGCCGGGGGCGCCCAGGACTTGAATTTCCCCTTTCGGCCCGTTCTCGGTCCTTGCCTGGAACTCCTTCCGGGTCGGAATCCGGGCCGTGGCGACGATGCTTTTGAGGTGCTGGTCGAACGCGACAAGATCACCCTGCCAGGCGCCTTCGCCTTTCCCGGCTTGGTCCTGGGCGGTGAGTCGAGTGATCGCCAAAAGCAGTGTGAGAAGGATAACGATCCCGGTTACGCGGCGGGCCGGATGATCTTGGGATGTCCGGTGGTGGTTCATGATGAATGATCTATCTAATCAGGTTTTCTCTCGCCACGACAGCAGATTGTACAGGGGACACCACCATGCCGACGGCCTGGATCGCCCGTGTGTTCTTGAAGGTGGTCGATCAAGAGGCCAGCCTGCTTCACGGGATCATGAAATAAGCGAGGAAGGTCTTCTTGGGCACCAGTTGGAAGGTGCACCCCAAGTGGCCAAGGGCCGGGTGTTTCTTCACCGCTCAGGCGAAAATCTTTCGGAGGACGCGGGGCTTGCTGGTGACGCCGGTGAGCCGCTGGTCGAGCCCTTGAGACCTGAAGGTGAGTTGGCGATGGTCAATCCCCAGGCAGTGGAGAATGGTGGCATTCAGATCGTGGATGTGCACCGGGTCACTCGCGACGTTGTAGCCATAGTCATCTGTTTCGCCGTAGGTGATCCCCCCCTGCACCGGGCCCCCGGCCATCCACATCGAGAAACAGCGGGGGTGATGATCCCGGCCGTAGTTCGTGGTCGAGAGGGCCCCCTGGCAATAGACAGTCCGTCCGAACTCTCCACCCCAGATCACGAGCGTATCGTCCAGCAGGCCGGATCGCTTCAGATCCTGGATCAGCGCCGCGGCGGGCTGATCGACGTCGCGGCACTGCCCCTCGATCTGCTTGGGCAGATCGTTGTGCTGGTCCCATCCGCGGTGGAAGAGTTGAATGCAGCGCACGCCCCGCTCCGCCAGGCGGCGGGCCAGGATGCAATTGGCGGCAAAGGTGCCCGGCTTGCGCGAGTCCGGACCGTACAACTCGAAGACCTCCTTCGGCTCCTTCGAGACATCCACCAGTTGCGGCACGGAGGATTGCATGCGGTAAGCCAACTCGTACTGCGCGATGCGGGTGGCAATTTCAGGGTCGCCGAGTTCCTGGAGATGGCGCTGATTGAGTTCGGTGACGTCGTCGATGAATTGTCGTCGGGTCGACGGGTCGATCCCGGGCGGGTTCGAAAGGTAGAGGACCGGATCGCCGCCGGCGCGGAACTTGACGCCCTGGTGGAGGGAGGGGAGGTATCCACTTCCCCAGAGCCGCGCATAGAGGGGCTCGGCATCGGGACGACCGCTGCCCATGGACACCATCGTGACAAAGGTAGGAAGGTCGGTGTTCGCACTTCCCAGCCCGTAGGACATCCAGGCGCCCAGGCTGGGGTGCCCGGCGAGCTGATTCCCGCTCTGGATGAGGGTGATGGCGGGGTCGTGATTGATGGCCTCGGTGTGCACCGACTTGATGACGCAGAGGTCATCCACAACCCGCGCGGTGTGCGGCAGCAGCTCGCTGACCCACGTCCCGCCATCACCGTGCTGATCGAATTTGTACTTGGAAGCAGCGATCGGTTTCGACTTCTGCCCGGCCGTAAAACCGGTCAGGCGCTGACCCCGGCGGACCGAATCGGGCAGTTCGGTGCCGTGCAGCTCCACGAGCGTCGGCTTGTAATCGAGCAAGTCGAGCTGGGACGGGCCGCCGGACTGGAAAAGAAAAATGACCCGCTTGGCGCGCGGTTCGAAGTGGGGCCCCCCGGCCAGCCCGGTGGCCGCTGCCCCCGTCGGCGTGACCGCTCCGGATCGTCCCATCATCATCGCCACCGCCGCTGTGCCCAACGCAATCCGGGACTGCCCGAAAAACTGCCGCCGGGTCCATGGTGTACAATACTGGTCCAAATCCATCTCCTTCAATTCCAACTCTTACTCTCACTCTTGATCTTAATCTTCATCGCAATCCCATCTTCCCTCACTCGCGGGTGATGGTCTGGTCGAGATTCAAAATGACACTGCCGATGGCGGTGTAGGCGGCCAGCTCGGCTGCCTCGAGGCGCTGGTCCGGGGGCGATTCGCCGACCGCCAGCAGCTTCTCCACCGCGGCGCGATCCTGGGAATATCTGCGCAGGTAGCGCTCCAGCGCGGCGTGCAGGATACGCAGCTCATCCGCCTTCGGGGCGCTCGCCAGCACGAGCCGAAATCCGTATTCGAGCCGTTGCGGCGACGACGATCCACCCTCCAGGATCATGCGCTGGCCGAGGAAGCGAGCCGCTTCAACGTAGGTCGTATCATTCATCAGCAGAAGGGACTGCAGCGGGGTGTTGGTGGTGGATCGAGAGGGCCGGCAGATTTCACGGCTCGGCGCATCCAGGATTGTCATGGCCGGCGGCGGCACGGTGCGCTTCCAGAAGGTATAGATGCTGCGCCGGTAGAGATCTTCGCCGTGCCCCTGCACGTATTTCACCTTGTAGGCCACCCCGTCCCACACGCCGGGCGGTTGGTAGGGATTGACCGAAGGACCGCCCACCTTGGGCACCAGCAGCCCGCCGGCGAAGAGGGCCTGGTCGCGGACGAACTCGGCCGGCAGCCGCAACCGCGAGGCACGTGCCAGCAGCAGGTTGTCGGGATCCGCTCGCCGCGCGGCCGGGGTGGTTCTCGACGACTGGCGGTAGGTGGCGCTGGTGACGATCTGCTTCTGCATCGCCTTGAGGTCCCAGCCGCTGCGGATGAATTCGGTCGCCAGCCAGTCCAGCAAATCGGGGTGGGTGGGCGGCTCGCCTTGCGTCCCGAGGTCATCGACGGTGCGGACCAAGCCGCGGCCAAAATACATCATCCAGAAACGATTGACGGTCACGCGGGCCGTGAGGGGATGGTGGGGGGACACCAGCCATCTCGCCAGCGCGAGCCGGTTCTTCGGGGCGGCCGCGGGCAAGGGCGGCAGGATGGCGGGCACATCGGCGCTCACCCTGGCGCCCGGCTTGCTGTACTCGCCCCGCGTGAGCACAAAGGTGTCGCGAGGCATATCCAGTTCGGCCATGACCATGGTGGAGGGCATCCCCTCGAGAAACTTTTGCAGTTCCTTCTCAAGGGCGGCTGCCTTTTCCTCCGCCGCTTTGATGAGGTCCGCCGGCGAATCGGCGCGTTGCTTGAGGGTGTGTACTTCCCGGCGGGCGGCGTCCAGGCGACCTTCCAGTTCGGCGGCCCTGGTTTCCTCCGCGGCGGTCAGATGCCTGGCCAGCGGCGGAGCGTTGGGCCTGGCCCCGCCGTTGCCCACCTCCGGCACGTTGTTGAAGAAGGCGAAGAGCTGATAGAAATCCGTTTGCGAGAGCGGATCGTACTTGTGGTCGTGGCATCGGGCGCAGCCCATCGTCAATCCCAGCCACACTGCGGCGGTGGTATTGACCCGGTCCATCACGTATTCCACCCGCCACTCCTCGGGAATGGTGCCCGCCTCGCGGTTGATTCGATGGTTGCGATTGAAGCCCGTGGCGACCTTCTGCCGACGGGTCGCCGCGGGCAGCAGGTCGCCCGCCAGCTGCTCGACCGTAAATTGATCGAACGGCATGTTCCGGTCGAAGGCGTCGATGACCCAGTCGCGCCACGGCCACATCGATCGCGTGTGGTCGACCTCGTAGCCGTCGGTGTCGGCGAAGCGTGCCAGGTCGAGCCAGTCCATCGCCATCCGCTCGGCATGGCGCGGAGAACCTAACAGACGATCCACGACTCGATGGTAGGCACCGGGAGAATCGTCCTCCAGGAAGGCCTTGACGTCCTGCGGGATGGGTGGCAGCCCGGTCAAATCGAGTGTGAGGCGGCGGATCAGGGTCGCGCGGTCTGCTTCGGGCGATGGCGCGAGCCCCTCCTCTTCCAGGCGCGCCAACACGAAGCGGTCGATCTCATTGCGGGCCCAGTCGGCCCGGCCCACCGCGGGGGGCGCCGGCCGCTTCGGCGCGACGAAGGCCCAGTGCTCTTTCCACTCCGCCCCTTGCACGATCCACTCGCGCAAGATTGCGATCTCGTGATCCGAAAGGGTCTTGCCGGAATCGGCCTTTGGCATCCGCTTCTTGGGGTCGCCGCTCGTGATGCGCTGCACCAGCGCGCTTTGGTCCGGTCTGCCTGGCACCACGGCGGCGTACCCGCCCAAGTCCGCGTAGGGACCCTGGCGGGTGTCGAGCCTCAGGTCCGAATCCCGCTTGCTGGCATCAGGTCCGTGACAGGCGAAACACTTCTCGGCAAGTATCGGCCGCACCTCTCGCCCGAAGTCGACGGGTCCGCGCCGCGAAGAGGGTGCCGCGCTCGCCGGCAACCCGCCAATTTGTATGACGCTTAACAGCGTGGCGTGAAGAACAAGCGGGCGCAGCATGGCGTGAGAGGTGACGGGAGGCTTGGCCCAAACACCATATCCATAGACCAACCTGCTCGACAATACCCGAACCGAGCCGGCCAACTTGCGTATTCATGGCCAAAGAAGGGGAATTGAGGGCAATTGGTGGCGAGCCGACGGGGGTCGAGCCCGACCGGTCCGACGATTGGACTCGCAGATCCTCATTCCGAAAAATGTTCCCGGTCCGGTCCTGGCCGGGCGGCTCGCCCCGGCTCAGGTCGTCGAGCGCGGCGGCAGGGTGAAGATCTCGACGGGCACGGGCACGCCCTTGACCGGGTGGGCGCCCAGGGCCTCGGGTGAGAATTGCTCGTCCAGCTGGTCGCGGGTGGCCCGGGTGAAGGCGAGGGGGCGGCCGACGGCCTTGGTCAGACCCTCGACGCGCGAGGCCACGTTGACGGTGTCGCCGATGGCGGTGTGCTCGAGGCGGCGGGGGCTGCCGATGCTGCCGACCACGGCGGTGCCGGTGTGGATCCCGATCCCGATTCCCATGTCCTGGTGGATCCGGCCCTCCTCCCGCAGCATCTCGAGGACATCCAGCATGTCCTGGCCCGCTGCGACGGCCGCAGCGGCGTGCCCCTCGGGGGTGGCGCCGGCGCCGAAGAGAGCCATGAAGCCGTCCCCAAGGAACTTGTTGACCATGCCACGGTGGACCTGGACGACCTCGACCATCGCGGTCAGGAACTCGTTGAGAAGTGCCACAACCGCCGGCGCGTCATTGGCCGCGGAGTGCGAGGTGAAATTGCGGATGTCGCAGAACATGACGGAGATCTCGAGTTCGAGACCGCCGAGGCCCGGGTCGCGAGCCAGGATCTGGTCGGCCACTTCCCGGCCGACGTGCAGGCCGAAGCTCTCGTTGATGCGCTCCTTGACCCGCATCTCGGCCACCATGCGATTGAACTGGTCGATGAGGGGGCCGAGCTCGTCGGCGCGCAGGTTCTCGACTAGCGTGTTCAGGTCGCCTCCTTCGACCGCCCTGGCAGCCTCGCGCAGTTCCTCGATCGGATTCAGCACCAGCTTGGCCAGCATGACCGCACTGCCGAGGGCGAAGACGGTGCCCAGGGTCGCCACCGCGATGGCAAAGGCGGCATCCCCCTCGGCGGACTCCTGGGCCCGCACCATCAGGAGCAGGAGCAGCGACCCCACCGGGCAGACACAGGCCGTGACCGCCCAAAGCAGGCCGCGCCGCCGCAGGGTGAGCTTGAAGGCGCCGGAAACCTGCGACGGGAGCGCGTCGCGGAAAAGCACCGGGAAGAGGAGGCGCTGCGTCAGGATCTCGACGCCGAACACTCCGTAGGTCAGGCTGGCCATCATCGAGATCAGGATCGAGACAGGCAGGTGGAACATCACGGCCTCGTGCATGGCCTCACCGGAACTGCCGAGGGTGATGACGAAGTAGGCGATGCATCCCAGCCACCCGGCGATCAGGATGAAGGCGGCGTACCAGGGAAGGTTCAGGACCCGGATTCGCGCCCGGGCAAGGACCTCCGGCGGCGGTGATTTTCCCTCGCGCAGCCCGTGGTAGGCGGTACGCATCGACATCACGAGCCAGAGCCAGAGCACCAAGGCGACCGGGTAGACGATTCCGTTGTAGGTGACGATGCCTCGCGTGAAGAGCTGCTTCTGGCCCTCGGTCAGCAAAGGCATGATGTGCAGGCTGTTGTACCAGATATTGAAGGTGCTGCCGATGATCGGCGCGAGCACGGGGGAAAACACCACCAGGACGAGCGCGGACCTGGCCGGCCAGCTGCTGCCGCCGGCCGGTTCTCGGTCGGCCTGGCTGGATTCTTCCCCCACCATGGGCAGAAGCTAACACCAGCAGCTACAGCTCGTCACGCTTCATCATGCCGGCAAGAGAGCATGACCGGAGCTCAAAAGGAGAAGAACCAGCCGGTGTAGAGATTGACACCGTCGCCGCCATCGAGTCCCCGGCCGAGATCGAGTCGGCCTTCGCCGAAGGTGCCGAGCTTGATGCGGGTGCCCAGGCCAGCGCCCGTGAGTGATTTCGAGCCGTCGCCCTCCCTCCAGCCGAGGCCGTGGTCGAGGAAGGCGATCCCGCGGATGGTGGAGCGGCCCAAGGGGCCCAGGTCCTTGCTCAAAGTGGGAGTGCTCAATTCTGCGGAGAGGGCGTAGCCACTGTCGGCCAAGAGAATTCGCTCCGGGTATCCGCGCACCGTGGCGTTTCCACCGAGGGCCAGCTGTTCGGTCGGCAAGAGGGCTCCGGTGGCGAGTTGGATATTGCCGCGGAGCTTCCACGACCAGGTCTCGGTGTGCGGGTCCTGCCAGGTTGCTCCGAGCCGTCCGTAGACATAAGCGGGATTGGCGCCGGGCCGAAACGCCTCGAATTCGTCGTTACCATTTTGGGCGGTCAGTTCGCCGGGGCTCGCCACCAGGCTGGCGAACAGCTCGAGAGTGGTGTTGTCGAAGGTGCGCTCGCCCTTCCAATCACCGCGGAACTGGACGATGTCTACCTCCGTGCCGGGAAGTGAGGTGTCTCCGAAGACGAAGAAGTTGTCGGAACGCTTGAATTCGAGACCGCCCTGCACTTCCTGTTTCCATCCTGCGGTTTTGCGGAGGGGCGCTCCAAACATCGCCCCTACTTGCCAACTGGAGCCCTCCGCCCCGGAAATGGTCGGGCCGAGGGCCTCGTCAGTGCGGGTCTCGGCCCACCCACCGGAGACTCTGAGGAATTGGTGACGGGCATGGAGGGGCAACTCCCAACTCACGGTGTGGGCCTGGAAATCGCGGAGGGCGTCGCCCACCGTGACTTGATAGCCGACGACCTGATCGAGGCCGAAGGCATCGCCCCAGTTGAACCCGGCAAACCAACGGTTCGCGCCCACCGACTCGGAACCGGAGTTGTCATAGCCGGCATAGATTCGCCACGGCCGGCGTTCGTCGATCTTGAGCAGGAGGTCCGCGGAGATCCCTTCGCCGGGTGCCGCGAAGAGAGTGGCCCGGCGGAACGGGTTCCGGCTGAGCCAATCCAGGTCGGCCTGCAGATCGCTCCCGTAGAGGAGGGCACCCTCTTGCATCCTGATGCCCTTTTGCACGCGCTCGTTGTTGAAGTAATGCATCCGGTCGACGCCGACTTGTCCGATGCGTCCCTCCAACACCTCAAGCTTCAGGGTCCCGGCCCCAACATCCTGCGGTGGAACGGCCACTTCGTTCACGGGACGGTCGTGATCGTCGTAGTGCCGCAGGATGACCTCCGTCAAGCGATCGAGACCCGCCTCCGTCAATGGTTTGCCGACCCACTCCGAGAGCTCGTCTGCCAGCGCCGGAAGTTCGTGCGCGGTCATGCCTTGCAGCGTCACGCCAGGTCTCTAGACTGTAACCGCTTCGGCCTCGCTTCCCGTCACGACCAACACCTGCAAGGCCGCGACGAGAACCGGCGAGTCATCGGGTGCCCATCCTCGCACCTCCCGCGCCGCCCCGAACTCAACCTCGGCGGCGCCCTGGCCGGGCACATCGCGCGGAAGGAGGTCCTGGGCCGCTCCCAAGCCGCCGGTGATGGCCGTTACTGCGAGAATCCACCTCTTCAAACTTCGCGAATCCTTGCCCGTGTGTTCCCTGCTGCCCAGAACATTAGCGCTTCATCGGTGGAGCCTGCGGGCCGGTGATGGTCCACAGTCCGGGCTTTCCATCTTGAGATCCATCTGGGATGACTACTTTCGTGCCGATGTTCCGCTCGATCGCTGCCGGTGTCGCGGTGGCCGTCCTGACCGGGGGCGCCCTCGGGGCGCCCGAACCGAAGGGAAGAGACCTCGCTGCGCTCACCGCAGCCGAGAAAGAGCGTCGTGACGCACACCAGGAGATAGGGACGCCCGCCACCCTGCTGGCGTGGGTGAACAGTCTGGCCCAGCTCGGGTGGGGTTACGTCCACGAGGGTCGCGACGAGGATGCGATCGCGCCCTACCGGAAAGCGATTGCGGAACTGCCGGAGGACACGGCTCGAGACCATGCGGAGTTCCTGGCGCTCCTGCACGATGGCCTCGGCCGGGCTCTGCAAAACTGCGGAGACTACCGGGAGGCTGAAGACCATCTCGCCACGGGCCTGCAGATACGATCCGGTGTCCCGGGGGGCGACACGCAGCTGGGGATCAGCGAGGGGCATCTGGGCCTGTTGCAGTTGGTGCGCGGACGCTACTCGGAAGCGGAGCGCCTTTTTCACGCCGCGCTCACCCACACCCCCGACGGCCGCCACGATCTCCTTGCCCACCGGCACGATTGCTTTGGGAGATATTACCTGGCCATCCGAGCGCACAAACTTGCGGCCGAGCACTACAGCTTGGCCATCAAGTACGCTGCGGTGGAAGCCCGGCCCGAGGATGCGCTGCTCCTCGATTTGCGGACGAGTTTCGCGCTCTGTGCCTTCCGCAGCGGCAAGGTGGAGGAGGCTCAGGGAGAGATCGATGCGCTCCTTGCGATCGAGACCGATCGCCCCGAGGAGGCCCTCCGCCGGGCCGGCCTCCTGAACCTCAGCGGGACGATCCACGCCGAGCAGGGGCGGTTCGAACGTGCCGCGGCCAGGATTGAAGAAGGGTGGAAGATCGTGGCGACGCACCGCGGAAAAGCGCATCCTGCCGTGGCTCCCTATCTCACCAATCTGGGAGCAGTGCGCTTGCGGGCGGGACACGCGGAGGAGGCCCTGGGGCCGCTCGAGCAAGCCCTTCCGATTCTGCTGAAAAACGTCGAGGCCCATCACCAGGCGTTGGTGGAGCTTCGTTACCTGATTGCGGACTGCCGTCTCGAATTGGGCGGACCGAAAAGGGCGCGCCAGGCCGTGGTGGAGGCCCGGCGTGCCGCGGATTCGCTCATGACGGCCTTGATTGCGAACGGATCGAGCTGCGCGACGCGTCCGGCAATGTCATTCATGACTTCACCTTCTCCGACGCCTGGTACCCCGCCACCGATGGCGGAGGCTACTCCCTGGTGGTGCGCGATGAGAACGCTCCCCTTGCGGACTGGAACACGCCGGCGGGGTGGGGCATCAGCGGTGCTCCCGCCGGTAATCCCAATGCCGGCAACCCGGTCTTCTCCCTGCAGTTCGAAGGGTGGCAGCGCGATCACTTCACCGGGCCCGAACTCGGCCTGCCTGCCGTCTCGGGGCCTCTCGGGGACGCCAACCGTGACGGCATCGTCAACCTTCTCAAGTATGCCGCGGGGATCGATCCCTGGATGCAAACCCCGCCCGCCTATCAACCCATCGCTGAAGTGACCGGAGGCCGGCTGCGCCTGCACTTCCGCCGCGCCAGCAATGCCATCGATCTCGAGACGGCCGCCGAGTTCGGATCGAACCTCCTCGACTGGTCGGAGGTGCTGGTTCCGGTGGGACCGCCGCTCGACCACGGCGATGGCACCGAAACGGTGGTCTTCGAAGACGATGGACCTCCCGCCACCTCACGTTTCGGACGAATCCGGGTCACGCTCCTGCCTCCCTGACACCGGGCGGAACGTTCCGGCCTGACGGCCCTGGAGGATGCCCTCCTCCCCGGTGTCGACCGGGTCTTTCTGGAAGGCCTGCTCAGCGAGGACACCTTCGACTGGTAGCCCCGGATGAGATCGCCATTCAAGATTCGACCCCGCAACTCGCCGTCACCGTTGATCCGGTGCAGGGCACCGTCACGGTATCGGTCCTGGATAGCCTGCCCGGCACGCTCTACTCACTCGAGAATTCGCCGGATCTCATCGACTGGCAGGAAGGTTCCTCCGACCTCCCCGGCACCGGTGGAACCATGCAGTTCGACTCAGTTCCGGTCGCCGGGGAAAGCGGATTTTTCCGGGTCAATTCCCGCCGGCCCAATTGAGGAGAAAGACCTATTTGCACTTCTTCCCGCTCTTCTTGTAGGACTTGTAGTGCTTGTCGTACTTCGGCTTGTGGTGCTTGTCGTACCTCGACTTGTAGTGCTTCGACTTGGAGTGCTTCGACTTGGAGTGCTTCGACTTGGAGTGCTTCGACTTGGAGTGCTTCGATTTGTAGTGCTTCGATTTGTAGTGCTTGTCGTGGCCGTACGCGTATCCGGGTGGGTGATTCTTGTGTTTGCACCCGCAGCGGAAGGGCTGGCGGTGGTGGTCGAAAACCGGGCGGTGGTAGCGGTCGAAGCCGCGGCACACCCGCCTGGTGTAGATCGGGCAGCCGCAGGAGGCGTGTCCGCTCACGTAGGTCTGGCCGAAGCCGATCGAAATCTCCAGTCCAGCTTCCGCCCGGGGGGAAAAGCCCCCCAAGCCCGCTAGCGCCACGGCCGCAGCCACAATCATGGTTCTCATCGTCGTGTTCATTACAGGGTTCACCCCATGGGACGGGGCCGGCCCGGGGGCTATTCACTCACCGGTGGGGAAAGTGGCAGGCACACTCCGTGTGCCGTCCGCGTGACGGGCAACGGCACACGGAGTGTGCCTGCTACTATTGCCTCGCCGTGGCAACACTCTAACAAATCGCAAAAACCGTTCACTTTCAAAGGTTACACTGCCCTACGGTTGGAGGTCGGAGGCTTTGGGGCGGGAGTTTTCGACGCGATCGTCGTTCTCGTTGCCGCCGAGGGGGACGGGGCGTATGTGCTCGGAGGTGATGCGCACCACCACGTTGTATCCCTGGCCTTCCTGGCCGGTGCCGAGGATGACGGAGTGTCCCTCGTCGGTGTACCAGAGGTGGGACCCGAGGATGAGGCCGTCCTGCAGGTCCTTGAGGTCGGGAAAACCGGACCCCTGCACGGGGCGGCCGTGGAGTTTGTTGAGGAGATCGATGAGTTGCGCCCAGTTGCCGCGCAGGGAAGTGATGTACTGTCCCTTGCCGACCGGTTGGGTCTGGAGGGTGACCTCGCGGAGCGCGCCACCGGCGGTCCAGTCGAAGAAGAGGAAGCAGTGGAGACCACCGATGGTTTCCTTGGTCTTGTAGATGCCGTTGAGACCGGTGCGGCCGAGGAAAGTCTCGTTGAGGTCGCCGGTGACGAACTTGCTGGCCTTGAGTTTCTTTTCCACCGCTTCGCGGGTGTCCCCAAACTCGAGTTGGTCGAAAGCGGCGCCCTTGGGAGGGGCGGCGTTGGCGGCGAGCTCCGCGGGATCGATCTTGCCACGCACCCAGACCTGGTCGTTGGGATGGAGCTTGGCCATGGCGAAGGTGAGGATGCGTCCGTCTCCCCGCTTGAGGGTGACGCGCACTCCGTCGCTGGCGAGGAACTCCGCGCGGAAGGTCTTGGTGCCCGTCGCATTGCGCCACGCTCGCATGGCCGCGGAGGCGGAAAGAGAGCTGAGGACACAAACAAAGAGGAGGAGGACTCGCATGGGGCGGGAGGAGGGTAGCAGAGAGCAGTGCGAAGTCGATGGTCGGAAAGCCCAAGGCCGGAAAGACTGGGGGGGGAAACCCTTGGAATCTGGAAGAGTTGCGGGCTGGTGGGGGTTTGGGGAAGGGAGTAGAATGGGCCCGATGCCAAGGGGCCCGCGATCTGGTGAGGAGACGCAAGCGGACGGGATTTCTTTGCAGACACTGAACGGAAAGCGCGATTGGTTGCCATTTTTGCGCAGAATGCGCAATCGGGACGGCGGGGCTCTCAGCGACGGGAACCGGCTGGATCTCTATTTTTGGGGTGACCCGGCCTTCGACGCGATGCGGAAGGCGATCGAGGGGGCGGAGCGGACGATTCACCTCGAGATCTACATTTTCATGTCCGACGAGGTGGGGCAGTCCTTCGTGGAGGCGCTGGCGCGCAAGGCGGAGACGGGGGTGTCGGTGCGGGTGATCTACGATTCGTTCGGGTCGCGCAAGGCCGGGAAGCGGCACTTCAACGAGTTGCGGCGGCGGGGGGCACAGGTGGCGGAATTTCGGCCCTACCTCCCGTGGCGGCTCTTCGGGCGGAACCATCGCAAGCTCCTGGTGGTGGATGGCAAGCTGGCGTTCACGGGAGGGATGAACCTGGCGGATACCTACTCGGCGCGGCAGAGCGGAACGGCAGCCTGGCGCGACACACAATTGCGAGTAGCCGGCCCGGCGGCGCGAGACTGTGATGTGATGTTTCGCGAGACATGGCGAATGGTGACCGGAAAGAGGCTGCCGGAGCCTCCGCCATTTTCGTGGGGGGAGGAGGAGACTGGTTGCTGCACCTGTTTGGTGGTTGGGTCGCGGGGCCTGAAGCGGCGGCGGGTGATGCGCCGGTTGTTTTCGGTCCACATCGGGCGGGCGCGCGAAGCAATCCAGCTGAGTGTTCCCTACTTTGCGCCGCCGCGCCGCTTGCGCAAGGCGCTGGAGCACGCGCGGGAACGGGAGGTGGAAATCGATCTGCTGGTGCCGGAGTTTACCGATGTTCCGGTGGCAGACTGGATCCGGGAGGGGCTCCTGCCGGAATTCCTGGAACTGGGCATCACGATCCGGGAGTACCGCGGGGCGGTGCTGCACGCCAAGACGATGGCGGTGGACGGAGAGGTGGCAGTGGTGGGCTCGACGAACTACGACTATCTCTCGGTGGCCCTGAACCTCGAACTCTCCATCGTGGTGTACGATCGCGAGTTCGCGACGCGCTTGCTGGATCAGCATCGGCTCGACCTGAAGCGGGCCATGCCGGTAGACCTCGAGCGGGCCAGACGCCGGCGCTGGTGGCAGCGGTTCGTGGCGCGGCTGGCAGCGTTCCTGGTGAGGAGGTTGTGAGCGATTTTCAGGTTTGGAGTTTATAGTTCCAGGATTCGGGAGAACAGGGTTCCAGGATCGGGATCGGGAACGCCGAGGTGCCAGACGCGGATGAAAAAAAGACCCGGCCGGAGCCGGGTCTTTTATCTAGGTTTTTCTGGAGAGTGGGACTACCAGTTCGTGCGTCGGCTGTGACCGAAGAAGGTCTCGAAGCCGAGGTCGGGCGGAAACTCGGAAAGTCCGTCATGGGGGTTCATCTCGATACGCCAGTCCTGTCCGCAGCGCCGGTAGGGCGGCTTGAAAGTGCCGTGGTAGGTCGGGCAATAAAATGTGAACAGTTCGTAGAAGCCATAGCCCATGCGACGGAGGGTGCGATGGGTGCCATCAACGAGGCCGTAGGAGGCCCCGGCTTTGCGTCCGTAGGCGCGGCTCTTGCGGAAGAATTGTTCGGGGATTTCGACCGCTCCGTAGAGGATGTTGCTCAGGGCCCGCCCGAGCTTCCGGGTGGAATTGTAATGCGACCCCGGAGGCGCCTGGATGTCGGCGTAGGTGGCGCCGGACAGGGCAAAAATGGTGGCGATCAGGATCAGTTTTCTCATTGCGCCGGGAGTCTGAGCGAGGATCGGAGGGGGTGGCAACTGGAAAATGGAGATTGGTTAACGGATATTGGTTATTGGGGTCGATTGGGTTGGACAATGCGAAAGAAGGCCCTTTCTTCCGCCCCGCCGAGTGCCTCGGGTGGAATCATGACGAAATTCGACCCTGCTTCGGCGGCCTCGCCAAAAATGATTTTGGCCCAGGGCCCTTCCACGAGGGTCCTCGAGAACTCGATATCGACTGAAGCCGGCAATGCGGCGTGATAGGTCAATTCCGTGATCCCAGTCGTTTGATCGTGTGAGACGGCCGTGATGGCGAGGTGGTTGGTGATATCCGGTGCCGGTCTCGAGGTTCAGGGCGTTGAACCGGAGCCCGCTGTCCCCCAAATTGGTGGCGAGTCCGGTGGCGGGATCGAGGCGGAGGAGATGTCCGGCGAGCAGCTCGCTGGGATTGGGCAAGGCGTAGAGGACGCCATCGCAGCCAAACTCCAGCGCGGTGGTCCCGATCGTGACCCCCTCGACCATGACGGGGCCCACCAGGGTCGCAGCGCCGGTGGCCAGATCGATGGTGTAAAGCGCGCCCGGTGCGCCGCCGGCTGTGACGGCGTACATGGTTCCCTGGGCACTCATGGCCAATCCTCCGAGCGGATTGGCGATCCCGGTGGCGCCGATCAAGGTGACCACCCCGGTGGCGACGTCGATCGTTACGAGGGAGGACAGACCTCCCTCGTCGTCCTCCGCCATTCCGCCATACAATGTCGGTCCGACAAACTCCAGGGCAGTGAGGACATCCCCGCCGAGCGGGAAAGTCAGGGTGACGATGCTGGTTTCCTGCCCGGTGGCCGGATCGAGGCAGATCAATTGGTTCCTGGCGCTGGTGTTGGAGGCATAGATCTGGCCGTTGCCGTACTCGAGCTCCGACAGGGCGGGACCGTCCATGCCGCCAATCTCGGTTGCGATCGCCGTGGCGGGATCAATCTCAAAAAGGAAGGGTTCCCCCCCCGAGAGGCCCGCGAGATTTGCCAGCAGTCCGGTTCCACCCTGCACCTCGGAGCTCAGCAAAGAGGGACCAAGTGCCAGGGCGAGAACCCAGCCGGTGCGTAGTTCGATCATATCGTGGCCGAGGCTACCGGGAATAAGGAGCAATTCAATCCCGACTGACGGTTTGAACCGGGGACGTCAAACCCAGGCTGCAGACCGATTGCAAGTAAACACCTTGACTGGACCCTACATCCTCCGCTTCGCGGATTCAATTTGCTAAAGAATAATCTGGAACCGCAGAACAGGACGGCATTTTTGTTCTGAACGAAGCCCTCCAACCCTTGGAATCACGGGGGTTTGGTCAGAACGAAAATGCGTAAAACGTT
>Ga0310121_10002521_pt1 | contig 17282 bp, 13 predicted proteins | sample CB27_Tmax_986_MG_FD_203504 | JGI IMG/M metagenome (GOLD analysis project Ga0310121, IMG submission 203504) | Marine microbial communities from Western Arctic Ocean, Canada - CB27_Tmax_986 | ecosystem: Environmental > Aquatic > Marine > Oceanic | place: Canada: Western Arctic Ocean | collected...
TGAAATCACTTCATCCGCAAATAGATGTGCGTCAATCGAATGATTTCTGACACGGCCCGTCCGTTCAGTTTGACTGCGGCGGTCGATGTGCCCGCCGCAGGTTAGCACACCCGTAGACCCACGCCGGAGCAGCTCAGTCAGCGTGCAGTTAGTGACCCAGGACGGTTCGACATGAGCGCGCAACGACCAACGGAGCGGCCAAAGTGTGGTCGTTGTCAGAACTGCGTTTTTCCATTCGCCGGCCGAGCCAGAGAGGCTTTCTGGGCGCGTCATCGTTCTGATGACAGACGAGACTGGACTCTCCAACCGTTTCGTGACTCGGGCGATGTGATGTGGTTCAATTCGCAAATCACGTTCACTGCGTTCGGTGACCCAGTCCGACGCGCGCGGCGAAGAGACGCGACGTGCACTGATCGATGTTGGCCGATCGATTGCTGAGATGCTTATGAGAGGGCGACCGATGTGCCTAAAGGCGTTGCATAGGATGCCTCCGGCACGGCACTTGGAAGCCTAGGGGGCACTGGTGGTTGGCGAAGTTGTGTGTAGGGGCGCAGCGGCCGCTTCATCACTGACGGTCATTGGGCCTCGTCCAACAGTGATTGGGCCTCACGCAGCAAGATCTGGGGAATCAAGGGCTCATGCTCATTGCCGGTCGTCTGCTGCAAGCCCCTAACGATCAGCTCGGCCCGGTCGGCTGCGCTGCGCGCTTCTTCGAGCTGACCAAGCTCCTGTTGCGCCAAAGCGCGGACGGCCAAGCTCATGACTTCCACAGAACTGCGCGAGGTACTCTCTGGCGATTCTTCCAAGTAGCGGAGGGCGGAAGAGGCATCTCCGGAGCGATACGCGACAAGGGCTCGCGTACTCCACGCCCCGGAAAGCACGTCATCAGGTAGCGAACCGTCCTGAGGCGACTGCACTAAGGTGTTCCGCGGAAGCTGATCGATGTCTATGGCACCGGGCCATAACAGGCATGCTCTGCAGACCGCTTCGGCGGCTTCTAAATCCTTCGTATCTACGTACTCTTGCACCATGCGACGGCAGAAGTCTCGGTATGCTGCTTCGTCCCCTACCATGACCAAAACCGGGGCCACGTCCAGCCAATTCTGAACTCGATACGGCTCCCGGTCCACGAGTTTCAGGCCGAATTCCGCCGCCTGACGCCATCGACCAGCCTCTCGGAAAAACCGGGAGGCCGGCCGGCTCTGGAAATGCAGCCAATCGGCCTCGGCTAAGTCCCACTGATGATTGCCACCATAGGCGTTGGCGCGTTTCTGGCGCGCGCCGGCCGTGGTGTAATACTCAATTGCGCTGGCAAAACCCTGGTCCTCCATGACCCGATCGCCAATCTCTTCGGCCATTTCAGGGTAGGGTGCAACGATCGGTTCGAGCAACCTTAAATCGACATTCTCCCAAAGCCGCTGAACAAAAGCGTCGAGAATTCGTTTACGGTTCGGATTCCCTTCCGCCTCACGATTCCATTTGGCCGCAGCAGCTTGCCAGTCTCCACGTACCTCGTGGGCGTAAGCTTGTTCGGTTTGCAGGAAGGATGCGGTGAGCAAGTTCCAAATGTCGACCGTGCCGTCACCGCGACCCGCTGCAATCCGTTGACCGTCGGACGACCAATCCACAGAGATGTGTTGGGTATGGTCGGACAACGTAATCAGTGGAATGCCGCTCTCGATATGCCATACGACGACACCGTCGCCGCTGCTCACGATGAACTCTTTGTTTGGGCTGATCGCTACTTCGCCAACGGGACCAACAATGGAATGGATCGCCTCGCGGGAGTCGAGGTCGAATAGCCGAAAGGTCCTTCGACCGGCAGTCGCGAAGAGATACCGTCCGTCTTCCGTGAAGGCTAGCGTTCCGGCACGTCCGTGGCGCATTAAGAAGCCATCGTCCTTGGTGCGTGTGTCGCGTACTTTGACATCTCCACCTGACGCCACGGCGACGAGATTCCCGTTGGGTCCCACGGCGGCCGTGGTGAATCCTCCTACTGGCCATCGGGCGTTTCCGCTTCCCCAAAAATTCCTGAGCACCTTGCGATTCTTCAATTGCCCTGATGCGACGTCCCACCTTCCCAAAGGTATTCTCGTAGGTTTTTTCGCGTAGTCTGGTTGTGCTGCACCTACGCAGGTCACCAGCCGGCCATCCTTGGAAACGTAAGGTCTTCCGGTAGCAAAATCTGCGTCGAACGCGCGAGCCAGAGCCCCTGTCGTCACGCTGTACTGTTCGAGTTTATTTGAACCCCGCGTTACGATGATGTGCTGGCTGTCCGGCATCCAGGTGAAGCCTCGACAATCAACGGAAATGGCGCTGATGAGATCGCCTGACAGTGCATCGAGAATGACGACAGGCCCCGGCGAATCGCCCAGTGATAGTTCTTGCTGTCCTCGGTGTGACCCAAGGGAAATTTTGCGTCCGTCGGGGCTGAAACGCACAACTCGGTTCGCATTCTCGTGAGGCCGAACCGATCGCTGTTCGTCGATCGCCTCGTACTGCCAGAGCGCAAACCTTTTGCCAGAGACATGGGCAATCATGGATCCTTTCGCGCTGACGGCCAGCGAACCATATAGACTCCCGGTTCCGACGCGAGCCACGGCCTTCTGCGTATCGACGTTCCACACCATCACAGTACCGGCTTGTGCGGAAACCAAGTGCTGGCCATCGGGGTGAAAGCGAAGATCCCCCAATCGATTGCTACTAGCGGCCCGCCACGACGTCTTGGTGGTCAGATGCTCGCCATCCCAATCCCAGAGCGTGATGCCCTGCTCTCGTGCGTTGAGCGTTGCGATTAAGGGTCTGTTCGGACCAAACTTCGGCAGCCGCGCAAATTGGGGAAATCGAGCATCAATGGTCCCCGTTTGAACGTTCACCAATGCCGCCGGCGACGCGTCGACAACGAGCCAGTCTCCGCGCGCATCAAGGGAAGGTGCTTTCACATCGGCTATGGGAAGCGGAGGCATTCTGACTTCCCCGTTCGTCGTTTCCACCACGCTGACCGTGTTGTCGTGGTTACAGGTTGCAATCAGGTCCGAGCCGGCGTTGAACGTCAGGCCAGTGTAGGATGCCGAGTGGAGTTGACCGGGGGCTGTGGACCACTTTTGCTTTTCAGCCGCGAAATCCCACAGAATGAGCTCGCCCTTATCTCCGCCAACGGCCAGCCACTGGTCATCACGCGACAAGGCCAGTGCCGATACTTCATTCTCGTGGACCAATTCGGCCAATCGCGTCTTGGTAGACACCTCCCAGACGATGACTTTGTGCTTCTCATCAGCAGCGCCGCGGCGGATGAAGCGCTTCCCGTCGCCCGCAAACAGTAAACCTCCGGAACCCAGATCGACATGTTGAATTCTGCTTCGCGTCCGTTTGTCAACGAAGTACCACTCCCATCCGAGCTGCTGTAGATCGCATTGATCCAGTTCAAGGCCGGCGCGAACGAAGTTGCCCTGATTGACTGCCTGGTTAGCGCTCGCTACGTGCATCAAGTAGTCTCGATGGGAGAGGACATCTCGCTGTTTGGTCATGTCCTGTTCGGCGCGTTCGGCTACAGCGCGCTGGCGCTCTGCCTCTTCTCGTTGGAGATTCGCATCCCGTGCACTCTGTTGGGCGTCGAAGGCCAGCTCGTTCGCGCGGTTGTTAGCGACCAGCGCGGCCATGCACGCTAGACCCGCGACCATCGCAATTCCGGTCAGTCCCACAAGCATTCGTCGCAGACGTCGCGCCGATTGCTGCTGCTGCTCCCGCCGCTGTCCCTCTGCTTCGGCGCGCTGTCGCTCCGCCTCGGCACGGCGGCCCTCTGCTTCGGCTCGCTGTCGTTCGGCATCGGCTTGCGCCGCCTCCGCTTCGGCCCGGGCCGCCTCGGCCGCCCGCTGCATTTCCGTTTCTCGAAGCTTCGTTTCGACCGATTCCAGGTAACTCGTCACTCGCTCAGACAGTACTCCCGCGTCACGCGGCCGGTCCACCGGCTCAAGTTCCACACAGTGCTTAGTTAGGGCAATCAACTCGGCGTCGGCTCCGCAGGCGTCCAATCGCTCGAAGCAGGCATCCAGTTTGCCACGACTCGCCATGCGAAAGATCTGCGTGCTGTCATCACTGATGTAGGGTGGATGGCCGGTCAGAATCTCGCAGAGGATCGCCCCCAGACCGAACACATCGGCCCGCTCGTCCATGTTGTCGATCTCACCCAGTGCCTGTTCGGGAGGCATGTAGGCGGGCGTGCCCATCACGCTGCCCATCTGAGTATGTGACCCTAACGAGCCAAACGTCCCTGGCGTGTCACTGCCCACACTGCGGAGTGTCTGGATGATGCTCTTTCCCTGTTGGGTATCGAGCGACTTCTTTTCGTCTGCCACGCCGCCGACGGAAAGTACCTTGGCCAACCCCCAATCCATCACCTGCACCTCACCGAACGCCCCCACCATGATGTTGGCGGGCTTCAAGTCGCGATGGATCACGCCGCGACTGTGCGCGTACGCCATCGTCTGGCAGACCTGCTCGAAGATGCCGACGAACCGGCCGCGGTCTTCGACAGGATCTTCCCGATCGGCCAGCAGCCTGGCAAGCGTCTTCCCTTTGACCAGCTTCATACTGAAGAACGGTCGACTGTCGGCGAACTGGCCCAGCTCATACACTGGAGCGATCCCCGGATGCTGAAGCTGTCCACCGATCTGCGCTTCTTCGACGAATCTCTGGATCATTTCCGGTTTGGCCTTGTGTTCATTCAACAGCACTTTAATCGCCAAATCGCGGCCCAGATCGGTATCGCGACCTTTGAGGATCGCCCCCATCCCGCCCCGGGCGATCTCGCCATCCAGCCGGTAACGACTGTCGGCGTCGCGATCCGGGATCTCCCGCGAGCCAGGCCGCTGAATGGGATCAGCCCCTTCTTCCTCCGCGTCGCGCAGCATCACTCGCGGCACATCGATCGTGTGGCCGAGGGCCTGTAGCACACTGTGACCGGCGTTGCCGACGACTACGGCGTCATCGGCACCCAAAACCTGCGACAAGCCGGCGTCCATCGCATCTCGACTGACATTCCTCGTGCGATCGAGTCCTGGGGCCGGCCGGTCCAGGAAGCTGTCGGCGTCCCGCTCATATCGTAGGAGTGCTTCAACTTGAGCTCGAAGCTCTTTATTGTCGCCGCATGCCTGATCCAGAAAGACACCCTGGACTGCGGGATCCAGTTTTCGGGCCGCCACAAAGAGTGATTCTTCGTCCATTGGTTGGTCTCCAAGAAGAAGGTCCCACACCCTACAGTGCGCCCTCTGAGATCGCGCGACCCCATGGAAATTCGGAAATGATGCAGATTCCGGCCGAGGCGTATTTCATGAGCGACGTTCGCTGGCCATCTCACGGTGTAGCCAAGCGCGTGCGTAAGCCCAGTGTCTGTCGGCGGTTGAGGTCGATATGCCCAGCGATTGCGCCGCTTGAGGAACCGTCAATCCAGCGAAAAACCGCAGCTTAACCAGGCTTGCCTTTTGGGGGTCTTTTTCAGACAGCTTGGCAAGCGCGTCATCCAGTTCGATCAATCGCGCGGCGTCCTCGTCCTCGACCAAATCCAACCTCTCGAGATTGACGCGTTCTACGCCTCCACCTCGCTTCAGGCGATTTTTCTTTCGGGCCTGCTCCACCAGAATCCGTCGGACCGACTCGGCAGCGGCAGCGAAGAAATGTCCACGGCTGTTCCAGTGCTGGGCTCGGTCATGGTCAACCAAGCGAATGTATGCTTCATGAACCAAGGCGGTGGCTTGGAGCGTTTGCCCGGCCTTCTCTTTTGCCAATTGGATCGCCGCTAGTTTCCGAAGCTCTTCGTAAACCAACGGCAACAACTCATCGGCCGCATTCGGATCACCATGCTCGATGTCCGAGAGTATTTGAGTGACGTCGCCCATGTTGCACAGAATACAGCCCTAACTACGCCGGTTCCATACTTCGCGCTACCGAAGGCTCACCATTTTCCTTGGGCACTTAGGAGGCCACACCTGTGTGTTGGTGACCGAGCAATGACCGATCTGGCTTGGTGCATTCGGTGGAGCCCACCGAAGCGACCTCGGCTGACGGCTCCAGCACCCGTGGACGCCTCGAGTCAATCTGATTCGGGAGGCCACCAAACGCGTAAACCCGCCCCAGTTGCGCAGTCAAAAACGCAACGACCGCGACGCGATCAACCGCATGCGGTGATCACCGACAACGTGTGAGCGCCTACACCCCGGCACGCACAGGTGGGCGTGTCCTCGGTCAGTTAGCCGAGATGCTTGCGCGCCAAGGACGACAACTCCTGAGGCAGATATGGCAACACCGTCCAGGGTTGGCCAGCTGCTCCAAGTGACCGAGGTGATCCACACCGATGCGAGTTTCGCGGCTTTCTTCCTGCAGGCGGTTGCATCGACCGCCGCAAGTTTGGACGGTCGCTAACTCGCACTCTTCCCTCAGATTCGTACCAATTTGGGCGAAGTATGCAGCAACTGCCGACTCTGAAGAGGTATCGATACCGATGTCGAGGAGCAGATCGACTTCCAAAGAGCGGGTGGAGTGTGTTCAGGGTGCGAAACCAACGTCTCCTCGGTGATCTTCGCCGGCATCTAACTGCTGCCGAACCTGCTCAGCCCTTACTTGGCGCTGGGCATCGGACCGATGAACCGCGACGGCCACCGCACGGGCCAAGACGCTCACCCAGTGAGCCAGTCGTAGCGACAAACCGCGACCAAGGTCCGCAATTCTTCCAAAGCTGCGTGTCCTTTCTGTCGCCTTGTAATGGACCTGGCAGGCCAAGACCTTCGCCAGTCTCGTAACCGTTGTCTCATCTGTATGTTACGCCGCCCGCTTCAAATCCTGGGCCGTGAAGCGGATGTTACACACTTGCGCAAAATACGTTCGATTGTCGCCGCGGCGCGGCGGACAAGCCGAGTATGGCCGAAAACGCCCTGCCCCGGAGTCTCATTTTCTGTTCCTGGCGCCGCGACTACCGACCGCCGGGGCAGGATCTCTTGGGCCAGATGGCACCTGGTGACAGCCTCGCTACCACTGTGCCAACCTCAGTGCAGTTTGAGTTCAATCCGGTGGGTCGCGCAGGGTAATGGTATAAAAGATCACCGAAACAGTAACGTTTGGCAGGTCGCAATTTCCCAACTTGGCACGCCGAAGATATAATGAACTCGGTCCATCAACAACTGTCATAGCCGGACTCGCAAGAATTCGGGGATTCTCGTAAGCCCCCGAGGTCCTGCGACTTCGGCTACACGAACAAAGCCACAGTTATTCATGGGCCGGTCGTTAGTCGCAGGGCCAAGTGGTAGCCAAAGTCGCCAGAGTTTGAAAGTGACGCGGAATGGGCATCCGGTTCTACTGCCCCAACGGGCATAAACTCAACGTCAAAGTGTTCTTGGCCGGTAGGCGGGGTATTTGTCCTCATTGTGACGCTCGTTTTGACATCCCGCACGAGAGTCAGACTTCGGACCAAGCGGCGAAGGTCCCGTCTGGGCAATCAGAGGACCATCCAGCGGCATCGATAGCGACCGCGGTGGGCGTTGCCGCCGCACAGCCGGCGGCCGCCGAACCCTCGCTGACGGTGCGAGCGGCGGAGATATCCTCGGACCCGATCGCTGAAGCACCCGAGGCGGTGTGGTATATCCGGCCGCCAGCAGGTGGTCAATTCGGTCCAGCCCGTGGCGATGTCTTGCGGCAATGGATCGCGGAAGGCCGAGTCAGCGCCGACTCGATGGTGTGGCGTGAAGGTTGGCCCGATTGGAAAACCGCCGGTCCGATCTTTCCTGATTTGAATCCGGTTTCCCCCATCAACGCCCCGTCGGATCTGAGTTTAAACGGCGTCCCCGACTCGACCTCGGTTGACACGCCACCGCCGCCACATCCGCGCGGCCGGTACACGGCCGCGCGGAGCCGGGGAAGCCGAAAGTCGCTGGCCTTGGTTGTTTGCCTGGGACTGCTGATCGTGGTTCTACTGGTCTTTCTCGTCCAAGTCCTCCTGAAATAGCGGTTTGGGCGTGCAAGAATGATCAATTCATTCTTCGCGGGCCCAATGAGGAGCATCATGCTACGTTCGAGTCCTTTGGCGATCACTTTGGCAATCGCAGCTTTGACGACGGGCATCGCCCGCTCGGATGACGAAGTTCGTGAGGTCAAGGTTGGTGAAATCACGATCAAGTTGCCCACCAATTGGATACAGCAAGCCCCGTCGAATCGTTTGCGTTTGGCGCAATTCGCCGTGCCGGCGGCGGCGGGCGACGAACAACCGGCTGAACTGTCGATCTTCGCCTTCGGAGCCGGCGCCACGGTCGCTCAGCAGGTGCAACGATGGCGCGGACAATTCGAGCCCACGGGACGCCAATTCAAAGGAAGCCGGGGCAAGTCGCCACTCGGTGAGTACATCTTCGTCCAGCTCAGCGGAACCTTTAACAAGCCCGCTGGGCGCCGAACGACTCCCCTGCCGGGAGCCCGGATGTTAATGGTCATGATTGCCGTCGCAGGCAAAGGAAACTACTTCCTCAAACTCGTCGGTCCAGAAAAGACAGTGTCCGCCGGCTCCCAGGCCTTTCGCGCGGCGTTCGGTGCCAGCGCCGATGAATCACCTCTTGAACTCGCCGGAGGTGAGTAGCCTGGCAGCTCTCGATTCGTGAGCTATTTGTAGACGTCCAAGAAATGCGTATCGCAAGACGTTCCTCGCTTGGGCCTCGCGAAACGCTCACGACTCACCCTAGCGTCGCTAGCATCGTCTTTCCAACTTGACCTCGAATTCTCTTCCTGCGACACTCCGGCGCAACCGTCTTTGGGCAGTAGAACTACTTAAAAATCTCACGCGACACGGAAGTCGAAAATATGAAAACGCGAATTGCGACAGTAACAGCCGCCTTGGCTTGCCTAGCGCTAGGCTGTAATCAGCAAACGGGCCAACCGGTGGCGGACAGCCAACCGGATTTTTCGAACAATGAGCCAAGCGGCGAGCCACGGGTGGCTCCCCAAGTCACTCTGCAGGCAACGGCCTCACAATTCGAGTCTCCGGCATCGGTTACGTCGCCAACTGACGTCATCAGCAGCTTCCTGACGGCCCTACGCGATGGTGACGAACAGACCACGGCGGCTCTCTTGACCAGCCTTGCGCGAGCGGAAACCTCGCGGCGAAATCTGACGGTTCGACCTCCGGGAGCGCCTTCCGCCGAGTTCAAAATAGGCAATGTCGAATACATCGGCCCGCAGCAGGACGGCGCGCACGTCACAAGTACTTGGACCGAAGATGATGACGCCGGAAACCGGATTGCGTACGAGGTCGTGTGGGTCATGCGACATCAGACCGAGGGCTGGCGAATTGCTGGGCTCGCGGCGAATCTGACCGCTGGTGAACCGCCGGTATTTCTGAATTTCGAGAACCCTGACGAAATGATCGCCAAGCAGCAGCGGGCGGAACAGATCGCTGCAGAATACGACAAGAACCCACCCATTCAGCAAGCCCGTCAACCCCAGCCAGCGGTGAAGACGTATCGATGAGACGATCGTAACCATTTGCTCAATAGAGTCTTGTGCCACAAAGAGCCGGATTTAGCCCGGCTTTTTTTATGCGCGTCGCACGTGGTAGATCTCAGTAAACATCTCCATTTGTCCTGATTAATACAGTCCTCCTAATTATCCAGCTTGGTTGACAACAACTGTGTCCTTGGTAACCTAACTGCCTAGTCTATGTGAACCATACAAAATCTTTAATCGGATTCTTTGCAGCAGGGTACCGGTTGGGGAAATAAGAGTGGGCGCATGACGAGCCAATTTGGGTCTTCTGGGCAAGGGCCGTCACCTGGAAGAAAGCAGAAATAAGACGGCAACTCGTTCTCTTGGTCACCAATAAGTTTGGGGGAGGATTCACACCATGAATCGTCATGCTTTGATTCTCGGTATCGCGATTTTCGTCGCGATTGTAGGGCTTTCCGTTTTGGGCGGTGAAAATCAAGCCATGGCTGGCCACGGTTGCCAGGGCTGTGGTGGCTGTAGCGCCTGCGACGGTTGCTACGGCTGTTCAGGCTACGCCTGTGGTGGCTGCGACGGATGTGGCGGATGTGGCGGTTATGCTCGTTGCTGCGGTGTCCGCCGCGTTCACGTGCGACGCCAATCCAGGTGCGGTTGCTCCGGCTACGTTAGTTCCTGCGGTGGCGTCGTGATGCATTACGGCGGCGGCCACATTCAGAAGGGCGGCGTTCACGTTCAGAAGGGCGGCGTTCACGTTCAAAAGGGTGGCGTTCACGTTCAAAAGGGTGGCGTTCACGTTCAAAAGGGTGGACCCGCTGTTCAAAAGGGTGGTTCGATGCAAAAAGGCGTCTCGTACCAAAAGGCCGCCTCGGCCAACTTCGAGCGCGCTCCGCTGGTCTTCCGCCGAGTGAGCTTCCGCCGCTAAACGTTCGACGTCGAGCTAATTTTTTACCCTGCGAAATTGACTCGGCTACGAAAAGACTAAGACCGGACCTTTCGCGAGGTCCGGTCTTTTTTCGTTTCCAGGTCTGTGTGGTTTGGTCGAGCTGTGGCAGGTTTGCTTGAGCCTTACAGCCCGCCTTACCGATGCTTCGTGGTGGAGGAACTGTTTCTCTCTCGCGTTCGCCCTGACCCCGAGTACTTACAGCTTCCTGACCAAAACACCGCGCATCGAAGACTGACTCGCAAGCGCAGCAGCGGCCACGGTATTCCTTCGCTTGCGCGTTTTGAAGTTACACATTTTCGTCACCAAACTCCGTTACTGGCCGTTCGCTCCGCGAACGTGCGCAAACCCCGCCAAACGCGCGTTCGCGGAGCGAACGGCCACGTAAAGTGAAACTTCAAAACTTGCGCGTCAGCGTCTTACATTCTTGTTAGCGACGATGAAATCGACCGATTCTACTGCCTGCCCCACATCAGACGACAGTCTGGTGAATCCGACAGTGCGACTCAGCGTGTCGCTGTTCGTTATTGTTCACTTTTTCTTTGTTTTCACGTCGATGAGTGCGAACGTGGCGCCTCGCTCAGAACTGCAGCGCCGCTTACTAACGAAGTTCGCGTTTTATACTCAATTGCTGAACCTAGATTTGGACTTCGCGCCCTATCATCTGACGCATGCCTCGGAACAGGATGTCGATCATCGCGTAGAGATTCTGCGGGATGGCGATACAGACGATGAAGAGAATTGGATCGTGCTGCCGGACGAGGGTGTTCGCGGCGGCGAACGGTACAAACGCTACCAGCGATTGGGACGCGTGATGGCAATGTTGGCCGGCGACGACACTGCCGTCAGCTGGCTCGCTTCCAGCGTCGGCACTCACTTCCTGCACGCCCGTAAGACGCGGCCCCAACAGGTGCGCTGCCGTCGACACATGCTGCAACGCTGGACGGTAATCCGCGGCGGCAGCGCCGCGGACCGCGATCCAAACAGCGCCGGCTATTTTCGCCAGGTCTACCTGGCCGACTGCGTCATCCTCAGCGACAACCAGCTACGCGTCAACAAGCGGGATGACGAGAGTCAAGTCGCTCAACCAACGAGCAGTGGACAGGGACCCAACCCATGACCGGCAGCGGCGGGCAGTTGGCTGAGCCGGGGGAAAACTTCGGTCGAGCGTGGAATCGTTTCTGGTTTCAACCCAGCGACCCCAGTACGTTAGCTCTGCTACGTATTCTCCTCGGCCTGTCCGTCCTGGCCTACGTCTATTCCCACACTGCTGACCTTGTCGTGTGGTTTGCAGCGGACGGTTTGCTGCCGAGAGAGACCGTTCAACAACTGAGCGGAGCGTCAGCAACGGGCCAGCCGATAGTCTTTCGCTGGTCCTACCTCTATCTCTCCGATGCGCCCAGTTTTCTGTGGATCGCTCATCTCGCCGGATTGCTCGTCGCCGCCGCGCTAACCGTGGGCTGGTATACGCGCATCAGCTGCGTGGCATCACTGGTCGTGGTACTGTCTTACGTTCATCGGGCGCCCATGATCACTGGCCTAACCGAGCCTCTGCTGACCATGATGTTGCTGTACTTGTGCTTCGCGCCTTGCGGCGCGTGCTATTCCCTGGATGCTTGGCGCCGGCGCAGCTTGAAAGATCACGGGCTGCGAGCCACCGAAGGCTGGACATCCGCCACGGTCAGTATCCGCTTGATGCAGGTTCATCTGTCAGCCTTTTACCTGATGATGGGGTTCAGCAAACTGGCCGGTACGACCTGGTGGAGCGGCGAGGCAGTTTGGTGGTTGGGCGCGCGAACCGAATCGCGTCTCCTGGGCTGGACCTTTCTGCACGACTATCTGTTGCTGGTTAATCTTTGGACGCATTTGATCGTGTTGTTTGAGATCTCCTTCGGCCTGCTTATCTGGAATCGCTGGTGCCGCTCGATCCTGTTAGCAACCGCGGTGGTTATGTGGGGATCGTTGGCCTTACTCACCGGCTTGCTTGGCTTTTGTGCGCTGATGCTAATCGCCAATCTTTGTTTCGTTCCGCCTCGAGTAATCCGGTCGCTTTTCGAAGCTGGTTTTACGAAGTTCACCCGGCCGGAACCGGCAGCAACTGCTTGATGCGCATCAGAGGACACGCGGCTGCGACTCACTCAGGGACGTGCCACCTTCGTGCCCCCCAATACCCGGCGTGCGGGTGGCACGGGTGGCACGCTCAGAACGAAGTGATGGGCGTGGTTTTCCGCGATGTCCTGCGGTCACCCTCTGCACTGTCAGATCAGAGACTGTGGCACAGCAACCCCGCGGTTGTGATACTGGTAACAAGCGTGAACACAGGTAACGCAAGTTCACCACGCCCTTCGCCAAGGGCTCAGGGACGTGCCACCCGATCATCAGCTGTCAGTGTGGGTGGAACGGGCGGCAGGTGGCAGCACGTGGTGGCACACTCAGAACGAAGCGGTGGGCGTGATCTTCCGCGGCATCCTGCGCTTACCTGGTATGGGGGTTCTTTGTACTGTCAGAGTCCGCGGTGATTTGACATTCCACTAGGGTCAAAGGGACAATTGTTTTACAAATCCCTACCAATCACGTTGACAAGGATTCGCAAATGTCACAGTTGATCGATCGTCGTCAGTTTGTCCACGGAATTGCTGCCGCTAGTGTCGGCGCGGCCGCTGCGGTCGTTCCCTCGCGGGCCGTAGGCATCGAACCGATCACTCGCAACGGTTCAGCGAAGTTCAAGTTTAGCCTGGCGGCGTACAGTTACCGTTCATTGCTCGGCGGCAAGGATCCCGAATTGACGGTGTCCGACTTCGTGGACGACTGCGCCAAGATGCAGCTGGAAGGGACGGAACTGACGTCCTATTACTTTCCCGATACGGTTACGCCGGAGTATCTCCGTGCCTTGAAGCAGCAGTGCTTCCGATTAGGTCTGGATGTGTCGGGTACCGCCGTAGGGAACGACTTTGGCCACCCATCAGGTGCAGCAAGGGACCAACAACTACAGCACATGAAACGCTGGATCGACTACGCCGAGATACTCGGCGCCCCCGTGATTCGAGTTTTTGCGGGCCATGCTAAGCCGAACGTCTCGGAACAGGAGGCGCACAAGCTGATGGTCTCCGCACTGGAGGAATCGTGTGCTTACGCCGGACAGCATGGCGTGCATTTGGCGCTAGAGAACCACGGTGGGCCGACCGCAACCGTGGCCGGGCTGCTCGCTCTGGTACACGACGTGGACAGTCCCTGGTTCGGGGTGAACCTGGATACAGGCAACTTTCACACCACCGAAGATATCTATGGCGATCTTTCCAAAGCCGCTCCGTATGCGCTGAACGTCCAAGTAAAAGTCGTGGTCAGTGGGCCTGACAACAAAAAACGACCGACCGACTTCAAACGGCTCGCCAGTATGCTGCGCGATGCGGGCTATCGCGGCTATGTTGTGCTGGAATACGAGGAATCGGAAGATCCGCGCACAGTCTGTCCTTCGTATCTCGAACAACTACGGGCTGCTTTTGCTTGACTCTTGAAATCCTGGCTGCCACGGCGGCGCGTGGGCTTCGGAATTCGTTAGTCCTTCGTCATTAGTTGGACAGCGCCACTTTGGTTGATGCGTCAGCAGGGCGACGGGATTTGAGCCATCCGTTCGAAATGGCGTGACCCTTGGAGGAAGGGTTCCATGGAAGTGCGGGCTCATGACGTTCGCTCTTCGAAACGATGCCGGCGGCCGGCTCAGCCAATCTCCTCGAAGGGATACATGGGCCGCCGTCGGTGCTTGTATTCGAACGTCCGCATGTCCGCTGCGGTCGCGCCTGCGGTATTGACCCGAATCAGCTCGGTGCAAACCGTCTCGTAAGCGGCGACAGGGGCGTGCACTCCTTTGGCGACGAGGATCTGGAAATCGCCAGGATCCAAACCAATACTGGTTACCATGCCCAAACTGACAGGAACCGTGCGGAGGGTCGTGAGGCTGACGGTCAGGCCGGTGTCGGTGGACACAACCGCCGTCGGTCCCATGTCGAAGTGTGTATACCCGCCATGGCGTACCTCGGGCTCCTCAAACGTTCCCTCGTGCAGACTCTTCACCGTTACTTCCGTCTTCAACGGGTGGCCGTGCCGGTCGTCCGTCTTACCACCCATGTTGAGCATCAGCCGCGACCCCACGCCCGCTTCTCGAGCCTGAACTTGCGATTCCGGATCGTAAAGACAGACAAACGCAGTCGTGTTCCCACGCGCATGAATTTCGTGAGCGATGAGTGTACTGTCCGCAGCGGATCCACCACCCACGTTGTCCCCCATGTCTAACAAACAGACTGGTCCTTTCTTACTCAGAGCCTGGTCCACCGCTTCCTCGATCAAAATGTATTCCCCGATGAATTCGGCACGATGTTCTAGCATGTAGGCGGCCATTTCGTCCGCCAGACGCTGGGCAAGATCAGGATCATCGTCCGTTACGGCCACCGCAGACGACCCCATCTCCTCGACGTCCGAATACGGAAATCCGAGCACAATGCTATTCGACAGGACGCCAGGCCGCTGCAACTGGTTGTTTGCCAATTCGTACAGCGGCAAACAGGGTGGCTGTGTTGTTCTTTGACAATCGATATTGATCCCGAAGGGTGGAAACGCTGCGCGTTGAACCGGTCGAATCTCACCTTTCAATGTGCGCAGCAGCAGGTCGCACGCTTCGAGGCCCCGCACTTTCTGGTCCAAATGGGGATTGGATCGATACGCAATCGTCGCATCGCAGGCTTCGATCATTCTGCGCGATAGATTCGCGTGCGGGTCGATCACGCAAATGATCGGAACCTCCGTGCCGACCCGCTCTCGCAGGTGTCTCAACCAGAATCCGTCAAGATCGCGGTAATCGTCTCCCTCACCAGCGTTGGCGCCGTGCGGCGATACAAGAAATCCATCAAGTGAACCGGACTCTTCCAAGGCAGCGAACATCAGCCGCACAAGCTCTTCGCACGTCTCCTTGGTAATGGTACCCGACGGTGGCGTCGACGCGTAGAAGATCGGCACGGCCTCGACGCCCGTTCCTTTCAGTCCTTCGATGAAGCCGCTGATCTGATGATGGCCGCCCTCGAACGCTGCTCGAATAGCCTCTCCGGTCAGCAGACTGTCTCGGCGGAACAGCTCGATCGTCGTCGGCGTAACCGCGAATGTATTGGACTCGTGAATCAGCGAAATGATACCGACTCGCATGGACTGACCTTCCGCTGGGGTTTGATCTGAGTGCAACGGCAGGAAGGCTGTGTCCGCAAGCGTCCTGCGACAACGCTCAGTTTAGCACGTCAGTCACGCACGCCTATCAGGTCATCACGACCGCGTCAGACGAGTACGTCGCGAGCTATTGGGACAAGGCCACTTTGGCATGAATCCAGGCTGAATTAGGCAAGAATATACCGCGGCCTGGCTGAAATGTCCGGTCAAGACCTGTGTTTCCGCATGATCTCAAGCCGGCGGCCGGACACAATAAAATGCCCACGGCATATCTTCACGCATCTTCACGCCAGTTCACCTCTTGATCCGCGATTGCTAAGTCGCAGCGGGAACGTCCACATCCCCATAGAGTCCATGAATGGCAAAAGCCTGTTCCCGCCTTGCGAAGAAGGCATCAACGATCCGAGGATCGAAGTGAGAGCCGCGATCCTCGTCGAGAATGGCAAGGCACTTGTCTAGCGGGTAGGCGACCTTGTATGGGCGTTTGGTGCTCAAGGCGTCAAACACGTCGGCGACCGCCGTGATGCGGCCTTCGAGCGGGATGTCTTCGCCCTTCAAGCCTCGCGGATAGCCGCTACCATCCCACTTCTCGTGGTGCGTTAACGCAATCGTACGGGCCATCTGAAGTAACGGCGAACCGCTGTGACCTAGGATCGAGTCTGCCAGCGTGGTATGTGACGAGAACGACTTCGCCTGCTCAGCCGTCACCGGATGGCAAATCGAGTGACCGAAGCCGCAATGTTTTTTCATGAGGTCAAATTCAGCCTCGGTCAGCTTCCCGGGCTTGAGTAGGATCGAATCCGAGATGCCGATCTTCCCCACGTCGTGCAGAGTCGCCGCTTGTTCGAGCCTTTGCACGAGGACATCGTCCAGACCTAGCTCGCGTGCAATGATCGCGACGTACTGCCCAACCCGAATCACGTGGTTGCCCGTGTCATTGTCGCGGTACTCGGCGGCGCGGGCCAGACAATGCACGACCTCTTGCCGCGACTGTTGTAAGTCGAGTGTTCGCTCGCGCACCTGCCGTTCCAGCGTGTCCTGATACCGCTTTACGATCAGCGCGTTGCGAACTCGCAGAATCAGATCCTCAGAATCAATCGGCTTCGATAGAAAGTCGGTCGCCCCAGCTTCGAGTGCTTCTGACTTGAGGGCGCGGTCTTCGGTGGCCGTCAGAATGAGTACCGGCAGGTGGGTGGATCGCTGGTCCTCGCGCACCGCACGAAGGATGTCGATTCCGCTCACATGCGGCATCATGAGGTCCAGGAGCAGGAGGTCCGGGTCCTCGACATACAACGCGGCCAGCGCCTGCGTCGAGTCATCGATTTTGACAAACTGGCAGTATCCGACCTGGCTCAGGTGTGCACACACGAGTTTGACGTTGAGCGGTAAGTCATCGACGACCATGATTTTGCAGCCTGCCGAGTCGAGCGTGCCGTGTTGATCCGGACGCCGAGTGATTTCTCCAGACAGACCTGCTGCGGACATGTTTGCTGTTTCGGTCATGCCGTAACCTCTGCTACTTCAGGAACAACAATCCGCTGGGAAAGACCCGAAATCTCCACCATGGTCGTCTCGAAACCGTCCCATTTCTGTTCCTTGGACATGCGTTCGAGTCGTCGCGTGGGTTCGGTGAAGGCATCAAAACCTACAGTCCCCG
>Ga0310121_10002524_pt1 | contig 17275 bp, 17 predicted proteins | sample CB27_Tmax_986_MG_FD_203504 | JGI IMG/M metagenome (GOLD analysis project Ga0310121, IMG submission 203504) | Marine microbial communities from Western Arctic Ocean, Canada - CB27_Tmax_986 | ecosystem: Environmental > Aquatic > Marine > Oceanic | place: Canada: Western Arctic Ocean | collected...
TAAGTTGCAATAGCTACCACGATTGCCAATACTGATGCTGATGCACCTAATACTTGAGCATTTTGTGTATACATTGTTAAAGCGGGTATATAGTTGTATGCAATAATAAATAATAGACCGCCACTAATTCCTGCTAGTATGTAGGTGCTTAACAATTGTTTTGGATTTAAGTATTGCAGAAATATTTTTCCGGCAAAATGCAGCCAGATCATATTGAACAATAAATGTAAAAAGTCATTGTGCAAAAACATATAAGTTACAAATGCCCAAGGTTGTGTAAGCAGTATGCTATTGTCTGCAGGTAGGTATAAGCGCTCTAAAAATGGATGAATGTTAAATTGAAACATAAAGGAAAAGACTCCTAGAATGCTGAATAGTAAAAATACACCTACATTTATATAAATAAGTTTATTAAGGGTTGTTCCTTGTTTGAATTCCTGTTTCAGATTATTTAAAATACTATCCATTAGTAAAATTGGGTATTATTTTTTTGCCAATATTTTAATAATATAAAGCCAAAAATCATACCTCCTAAATGTGCAAAATGTGCAACATTGTCAGCAGGATTATTACTCAATCCTAAGTATAATTCAAGTGCGCCATAAATAGCTACAAAGTACTTTGCTTTTACAGGAATTGCAAAATAGATGTAGAGCAAGGTATTTGGAAAAAGCATGCCGAATGCTAATAATATACCAAATACTGCTCCTGAAGCGCCTACAGTTGGGGTAGTTACTAATTGAGTTAGCCTCAAAGAATTTGCATTTCCTGTATTATATAATCCTTGTTTTGCTAATTCTAAAATTTCCGGAACATTATTTGCTAATTGAAAAATCTGATATTGACTAACGGCTAAATGAACAAAAGCTGCTCCAATTCCGGTTATCATGTAATAGGTTAAAAATCGTTTTGCACCCCATACATTTTCTAATATTTTACCAAACATCCAAAGAGCAAACATATTAAACAATAAATGGGTGAAATTAGCATGCATGAAAAAATGGGTAATCAACTGATGTGGCATAAAATCAGGTGATTGAAATTGATGTAATCCGAACCATCTTACTAAATCAATTCCTGTATTACTCCCTTGCAAGGAGATAGTCGCTAAAAAAAATAAACCATTAATGATGAGTAAATTCTTTACTACTAATGGTAATTGGCTAAAAGAGGTAGGCCTGTACATGTTAAAAATATTTTTCTAAATCAGCAGTTCTTAAATTAATCATGGTAGCTTTTCCTAATGGGCAAATACTTGGTGTGTTGCATTTTTCTAATTCAGTTTTTAAGGCAAGCATTTCTTCTGTGCTGAGTTTTTTCTGTTTGCTTATTGCCAAACTTAATGCTAATGAAATAGCCAAACCATTATTTTGAGTAGTTTGTAATTGTTCGTTATTTTTGTGCTGCTCAATTAAATGTTCAATGACAAATTGTAAATTTTTTTCCTGACATTCAGGAGGTATTCCTAGTATTGAAATACTATTTTCTTCTTGTACTTCAAATAAAAAACCTACTGCTAATAAATCAGTTTTTAAATGGTTAATTATAGCAATATCTTGTTTGTTTAGGCTGATTTCTTTTGGGAATAATAGTTGTTGTGATTGTCCTTTGTTATTAGAAAGCACAGTGCTGAAATATTCAAATAATATGCGTTTATGTGCTCTGCTTTGGTGCAATAAAATCATCCCTTCACTCGTAGGAAATACAATATATTTATTACCTATTTGCATCACGTTAGTTGTGTTGTTTTCAATTATAAATTGGGTTGCTAATTTTTGAAGTTCAAATTGAGGTTCATTTACAATGGATTGCTTTTTGTTTGGATCCTGTTCAGTTCTTCCAAAAGGATTGTAGGATGTGTCAACTTTTATTTGAGGCTGCTTAAAGGTTGCTGTTTCGCTCATACTATGAGGAATCTCAAACGATAGTTCTTGAGAAAAATCTAAAGTAGGGGCAATATTGTATGCTCCTAATGATCGTTTTATACAGGCTCTCATTATTGCATAAATCACTTGTTCATCTTCAAATTTAATTTCAGTTTTTGTAGGATGAATATTGATATCAATCAATTTGGGGTCTATCTGAAGATTGATGAAATAAGAAGGAAAATAATTATGAGGAATTAAATCCTCAAAAGCCTTGCTTACCGCATGGTGCAAGTAATGGTTTTTAATAAATCTGCCATTAACAAAAAAGTATTGCTCGCCCCTGGTTCTTTTTGCTGATTCAGGTTTTCCTATGAACCCATCAAGTTTTACTACTGAAGTTTCTTCTTCAATCGGCACTAAAGTTTCGTTTTTTCTACCGCCAATAATGTTAACTATTCTTTGTCTGAAATTTCCTTTTGACAAATGAAAAAATTCATTATTATTATGAAATAAGTGCATTTTTATTTCAGGATTTGCCAAAGCTATTCTGGTAAATTCTTCAGTAATATGGCGCATTTCTACTGTGTCAGATTTTAAGAAATTACGCCTAGCCGGCACATTGTAAAATAAGTTTTTAACCTTTACGGATGTGCCATTTGCTGTTGCGCAATCTTCATGTGTTTTAATTTTTGACCCTTCAATGATCAAATGTGCACCTAATTCGTTATCAGTAAGTTTTGTATTTACTTCAACATGAGCAATTGCAGCAATTGAGGCCATGGCCTCCCCCCTGAAGCCCATAGTTTGTATGGCAAACAAATCCTCAGCATTTTTTATTTTGGAAGTAGCATGTCGTTCAAAACACATGCGCATATCAGTTTTACTCATTCCACAACCATTATCTACTACTTGCAATAATGTTTTTCCAGCATCTTTTACAAATAACTTGAGTTCAGTACTTCCTGCATCAAGCGAATTTTCCAACATTTCTTTTACAGCTGATGCGGGTCTTTGTATAACTTCTCCTGCAGCAATTTGGTTAGCAACATGGTCTGGTAATAATTGTATGATGTCCAATGCTATTTTGCTTAATTGATTAGTAATTTGTAGGCTAGCAAAGATAAAACAATAATTAGAAATAGAATTCTATATTTTCTGCCTTTTTGTGCAGGGTACTTTACTTTATTTCTCTTGAATTTTAATGGTGATTTCTCTTGTTTTATTAATTGTTCTCTCCTTTCTTTATTCTGGTCATAATACCTTGGTTTAAATGAAAATTTTTTAGCGTTAAGTGTTTTAAAAAAAGAAGGAAGTTTGGGTGCCTGCATAATGCAAAAATAGAAAAAAGGGCTTAATAATTTTGGTTAATAAGTAATGATTTTCAAATTGAGAATTGTTTTCGCAATCATAAACAATTTTTAATTTTACAAGCTATGAGAAAAACAATACTGCTACTTGTTTTTACTACTATTTTGGGTAATTTATTTAATAGTTTATACGCCCAAAATAAAGCTGTGTTTCTAAATAATTCTACTGCTTGGGCTGATAGTGTTCTCGCAAGTCTTTCTCAAGAAGAACGGATTGCTCAGCTATTTATGGTTGCCGCTTATTCCAATAAAGATGAGCTGCATAAACAGCAAATTACTGATTTAGTAGAACAGTATAAAATTGGAGGAGTGATGTTTTTACAAGGCGGTCCAGTGCGCCAAGCAAAACTCACTAATCATCTTCAAACACATGCTAAAGTGCCTCTAATGATTGCTATTGATGCGGAATGGGGAGTCGCTATGCGATTGGATTCTGCTTTGCGTTTCCCATGGCAAATGACTCTAGGAGCAATTGAGGATACCACTTTGATTTATGAGATGGGAGTAGAGGTAGCTCGTCAATGCAAGTTGTTGGGCATTCATATTAATTTTGCCCCTGTTGTTGATGTGAACTCAAATCCCAGAAATCCAATTATAAATAATCGTTCCTTTGGTGAAAATCCAGAAAAAGTTGGGCGAATGGGCGTTGCTTACATGAAGGGAATGCAGGATAATAAGGTTTTGGCGTGCGCAAAACATTTCCCTGGTCATGGAGACACAGATGCTGATTCTCATAAAACCTTGCCTGTTGTTAATCATTTAAGATATCGCTTGGAAAAAGTGGAATTACTCCCTTTCAAAAAACTCATCAATAACGGATTGGGTTCTGTTATGGTGGCTCATCTTAATATTCCTATTCTGGATAATACTGAAAATTTGGCAGTTACCTTATCCCCTAAGGTAGTAAATGGTTTGTTGAAACAAGAAATGGGCTTCACTGGTCTTGCTATTACGGATGCACTAAATATGAAAGGAGTGAGTCAGTTCTATGCACCCGGTATTGTTGATGTAAAAGCATTATTGGCAGGAAATGATATTTTACTTGTTGCAGAAGATGTACCGAAAGCAATTGAGGAAATCAAAAAAGTAATTGCTAAAGGAAAAATTACTCAAAAAGAAATTGATGCTAGATGCCATAAGATATTAATGGCAAAACTATGGATGGGATTGGACAAATATAAGCCTACTGATTTAACAAAAATCCAGAATGAAATTATCTCTATCGAAACAAAATTGTTAGATAAAAAGTTGGTGCAATCCTCTTTGACATTATTGCAAAATTATGAGAATTTATTACCTTTTAAACGATTAGACACTCTTCGCATTGCGGCTGTAAGTATAGGAGAAGATGGGAGTGATTTTCAGAAAATGTTAAGTAATTATGCGCCTATTACTCATTTCTCGATTAGTGAAAAAGCAACTGCTACTGAACAAGCAGTTTTGTTGAATAGATTGTCAAAATTTAATTTAGTAATTGTAAGTGTGTATAAGTCCAATGCAAATGCTTGGTGGAAATCGTACAAAATTGATAAAAATGCAGATATATTCTTGCAGTCTATTGCTTTGCAATCTAAAGTTGTTCTGTCTATTTTTGCAAATCCGTATAGTATAAACTCATTTCTATTTACAAATAATTTTGATGCACTTTTGTTAGGATATCAAAACAGTAAAGTTGCACAACAGGAGGTGGCGCAAGCTATTTTTGGAGGTATTGCTTTAAGCGGAAAATTACCTGTAACTACTAAGCATTTTGATATGAATAGTGGAATAAATACTAAGGCTATCAGAATGAGCTATGTAACCCCAGAAGAAATTGGGTTTAATAATGAATTGTTGTACAAAATTGATAGTATAGCTCAGCATGCAATTGCTGAGAAAGCCACTCCTGGATGTCAGATACTTATTACAAAAGATGGAAAAGTGTTTTTCCAAAAACCATATGGATATCATACATACGATAAGAAAAAAGAAGTAAAAAAGACAGATATTTATGACTTAGCTTCTATCACAAAAATAGGGGCGACAGTGCCTATCTTAATGCAAATGGTTGATCAAGGAGTTTTGAGTTTAGATGATGAATTAGGTAAGTATCTTGACTTAGATTCAACCAATAAAGAACATTTAGTTATTCGTGATATTTTAGCGCATCAAGCAAGGCTTTTTCCATGGATTCCTTTTTATAAACAGACTTTAAATAAAGGTTCAGTTTCAGGATTAATGCAATTAAGGGATACGCTTTATAGTACTGTAATGACTGAAGAATTTGCGTATAAAGTAGCGGATAATATTTATTTACATCACGCTTATTCTGATAGTATGATTAAACAAATTATTGACTCAGAATTATTAGATAAAAAAAAATATCGTTATTCAGATTTAGGCTATTATTTATTGAAGAAAATAATAGAGGATAGATATAATAAAGGGATAGACGATGTTGCTGCTAATGAATTTTATAAGAAATTAGGAATGGAGAATTTAGGTTATCTTCCATTAAATAGGATTGCTGAAGATAGAATTATACCTACTGAGCATGATTTTCTATTCAGAAGTCAATTACTGAAAGGATATGTGCATGATATGGGGGCTGCCATGCAAGGTGGCGTTGGTGGTCATGCTGGGCTTTTTTCTAATGCCAATGATTTAGCAAAATTAATGCAAATGTATTTGCAAAATGGAGTATATGCTGATGAACGATATCTGTCTGAAGAAGTGGTAAAAGAATTTACTAAATGTCAATTTCCTGAAAATGAAAACAGAAGAGGGGCAGGATTTGATAAAGCTGCATTTGCGGATCAAGAAGGTGGTCCGGCTAGTGAAAATGCTAGCTCAGAAGGATTTGGACACACTGGTTTTACGGGTACTTTAGTTTGGGCTGATCCTAAAACTCAAATTGTTTATGTATTTTTATCAAATAGAATTTACCCGGATGCAAGTAATAACAAGCTGTTGGATATGGATGTGAGAACTAATATTATGGAGGCAATTTATGATAGCTTGAATGAAGAATAAATTAAAAATAGGAATTGTATGTTATCCTACTTATGGTGGTAGCGGAGTGGTAGCTACTGAGCTTGGTATTGCTTTAGCTGAGAAAGAGCATGAGGTTCATTTTATTTCTTACAATCAGCCTTTTCGCTTGGATTTATTTTCTGATAAAATTTATTATCATGAGGTAAGTGTGCCTGATTATCCGCTTTTTGAATATGCTCCTTATGAGCTAAATCTTACTTCCAAATTAGTTGATGTTGCCTTGCATGAAAAACTAAATATTCTGCATGTACATTATGCAATACCTCATGCTTCTGCTGCTGTAAATGCAAAGCAGATTTTAGCAACTTACGGTATTGATATTCCAATTGTAACTACTTTGCATGGAACAGATATTACGCTTTTAGGAAAAGACAAATCCTTTAAGCCAGTAATTGAACATGCGATAAATATGTCAGATGCCGTTACGGCTGTTTCTGAGGATTTGAGAAAAGAAACCTTGAAATATTTTAATATTAAAAATGAAATAAAAACTATCTCTAATTTTATTGATATGAGTTTGTATCAGAAAAAGGAGGATATGAAATTAAGAAATCAATTTGCTAAAAAGGATGAATTTATTCTAACGCATATTTCTAATTTTAGAAAAGTAAAAAGGGTGGAGGATGTTGTAAATATTTTTAACAAAGTTAGTGAAGAAATTCCGTCAAAATTATTAATGATTGGGGATGGCCCTGAGCGTTTAAAAGCAGAACAATTATGCAGAAAATTAGGAATTACTAAAAAAGTAAAATTTCTAGGAAAATTGAAAGTGATTGAAAAAGTACTGTCTATTTCTGATGTATTTATTTTACCTTCAGAAACGGAGAGTTTTGGACTTGTCGCTTTGGAAGCTATGGCTAGTAAAACGGCTGTTATTTCAACTAATAGCGGAGGATTGCCTGAAGTAAATATTGATGGGGAAACAGGATATTTATCTGATGTGGGTGATGTAAATAAAATGGCAAAAGATGCTATAGCTTTGCTAAATGATGTTGCGAAACTAAATGTATTTAAGAATAATGCTTTAGCACATGCTAAGACATTTGATTTGCCTAATATTTTACCTCAATATGAAGCGGTTTATCAGGATTTAGTCAGTAAAATAAAATAATGAAAAAGTTAGGATTGACGGGTGGTATTGGAGTTGGGAAAACTTATGTGAGTAAGGTATTTCGACAGATGGGTATTCCTGTTTTTAATGCTGATATTGAAGCTAAAAATTGTATGGCTGAAGATAAGGGGTTGATGCAAAAGGTGAAAACTTCTTTTGGTGAAAACTTCTATGATAATGGAGTGCTTCAAAAAGAAGAGCTAGCTAAGATTGTATTTAATAATAGTGAAAGGTTAGCCGAGTTAAATGCTTTAGTTCATCCTGTTGTAAAACAGAAATTTGACGATTGGTGCACGCAACAAACAGCTGAACTAGTTATAAAAGAAGCCGCTATTTTATTTGAATCGGATGCACACTTAGGCTTGGATGCTGTTATTTGTGTAAGTGCAGCAGAAAAGGTGAGAATTGAAAGAGTGCAAAACAGAGATGGAAGCTCAGTTGCTGACATAAAAAGTAGGATGGATAAACAGATGCCTCAAAGTAAAAAGGAAGAATTGGCTGATTTTATTATTGTAAATGATGGTGAACAATTGTTGCTTCCTCAACTTATAAAAGTGCTTAAAGAAATGGAGTAATATCTCCTTTCCCTTCACGAATTATTATAGGATTACTATCGGTGCAATCTACAACTGTAGAAGGAATTACTTCGCCATAGCCTCCATCAATCATCATGTCAATATGTTTGCTGAAAGACTCGTAAATTAGTTCTGGGTCAGTACTATACTCCATAACCTTATCCTCATCTTTTACTGAAGTAGTAACTATAGGATTTCCTAGTTCTTGTACAATTTCTCTGGGAATATTGTTGTCTGGGATTCGGATACCAATTTCTTTCTTTTTGTTTTTAAATAATTTTGGAATAGCATTATTAGCTTCCAGAATAAAGGTGTAAGGTCCTGGCAGTGTTTTTTTCATTAACTTATAGGTTGAGGTAGCTAGCTGTTTAGTGAAATCAGAAATATGGCTTAAATCATAACAGACAAATGAAAGCTTATGCTTTTTGATATCTATTCCTTTAATCCGGCATAATTTTTCCATTGCTTTTTTGTTGTATACATCACAGCCAATAGCATATACAGTATCTGTTGGATAAATAATTACTCCGCCATCTTTTAGGCAGTTTACTACTTCTTTTATTTGCCTTGGGTCAGGATTGTCAGGATGAATACGGATTAGCATTTAGGAAAGAATATATTGAATAATAAAATATAAAATAGCTAAGTCAACAAACAAGAGAATCCCAAAAAGAGTAGGGTTCATCTCATAAAGTTCCTTTAATTTTTCCCAAATACCTTTCATTGTTAATCTATATGTTTTAAAGTCCAAACATAATCATAATCTACCTTTTCTCCAAAACTACGATATTTTCTACATGATGGGTTTGAGGGAACATATCAATCGGTTGTATATGGATTACTTTGTAAAGTTCATCCATTAGTGAGAGATCACGAGCTTGAGTTGCAGAATTACAACTAATATAAACTACTCTTTTGGCTCCTATTTTTAGGATTTGCTCAACTACTTGTTTGTGCATTCCATCCCTTGGCGGGTCGGTAATAATTATATCAGGGGTGCCGTTCTTTGCAATGAACTCATCTGTAAAAATCTCTTTCATATCACCGGTATAGAAAGTGCAATTGCTAATGTTGTTGCGTTCTGCATTTTCGTAAGCCGCTTTTATACCTTCCTCTACCGAATCAATCCCTACTACCTTTTTTGCTGATGTGGCTACATATTGTGCAATAGTTCCTGTGCCTGTATACAAATCATACACCAAATCATTTTCTGTAATTCTAGCTAATTCTTTTGTTTTTCGATACAATACTTTGGCTTGCTCTGAGTTGGTTTGAAAAAAAGATTTTGCACCAATTTTAAAATATAAACCATCCATTTCCTCCATAATATGATCCTTTCCGTTATAGCAAACAACCTCTTGGTCATATATAGTGTCATTTCCTTTTTGGTTGATTACATATAATAAAGATGTAATTTCTGGGAACGAAATTTTGATATGTTCCATCAGTAAATTGATATTCTTTTTATCATTTTCAAAAAACTGAACCAGCACCATCAAATCGTTTGTGGAAGAAGTGCGGATAAGTAAGTTCCTCAATAATCCTTTTTGATTTCTAAGGTCAAAATAACTAAGGCTATTTTCATCAGCAAATTGTTTTACGGACAAACGGATTGCATTAGAAGGCTCTTTTTGTAAATGACAATTATTAAGATTAATTACTTTATCAAACATTCCAGGAACATGAAATCCTAGTGCATCTTTATCTTCAATTTCTGCATCCGATTGCACTTCTTCTACGGTAAGCCATCTTTTGTTGGAAAAAGTAAACTCCATTTTATTTCTGTAGAAATATTCGTTTTCACTTCCTAAAATTTCTTCATGTTGTGGTAATTCAATTCCTCCAATTCTTTTTAAATTATTAAGCACTCCATTTTGTTTGAAAGCTAACTGGGATTCATATTTCATATTTTGCCATTTACAACCACCACAAGTGCCAAAATGTTCGCATTTAGGTTCCGTTCTTCTATCAGAATAAGTATGGATTTTCTCAATTCTGGCTTCCCAAAATTTCTTTTGTTTTTTAAAAACCGTGATATCGCAAATATCTCCTGGAACTCCTCCTTGTACAAAAACAGCCCTTCCTTCATGCTTGGCTACCGATTTTCCTTTGTTGGCAGTATCAATTATCTCAACATTTTCTATTAAAACAGGCTCTCTTCTTTTTTGTCTTCCCATTGGGCAAAAGTAGATATTTACTAATTAATTCTACTATCTTTGTACTCCCTAAAATTAGAGATATGAAAACATCAGCAGATCACATAGCATTAGAAGATAAATACGGAGCGCATAACTACCATCCACTACCAGTAGTACTCGCTAAAGGAGAAGGAGTTTTTGTATGGGATGTTGACGGAAAAAAATATTATGATTTCTTATCTTCTTATTCTGCAGTAAATCAGGGGCATTGTCATCCGAAAATTGTAGATGCACTTAAAAAACAAGCAGATGTTTTAACATTGACTTCTAGGGCTTTTTACAATGATACTTTAGGGGAGTACGAAAAATACATTACGGATTACTTTGGTTTTGATAAGGTGTTGCCAATGAATACTGGAGCAGAAGCAGTAGAAACAGCTTTAAAGCTTTGTAGAAAATGGAGTTATCAAAAGAAAGGACTTTTTCCAGAAACAGCAAAAATTATTGTGTGTGATGGGAATTTTCATGGTAGAACAACTACTATTATTTCTTTCAGTAACGACCCAGATGCAAGAAATGAATTTGGTCCTTATACTCCAGGCTTTATCAATATTCCTTATAACGATTTAGATGCTTTAGAGCAAGCATTAAAAGATGAAACGATTGCAGGATTTATGGTAGAACCAATTCAAGGGGAAGCTGGTGTTTTTGTTCCAGATGAAGGATATCTGAAAGCAGCTTACGATTTATGTGCAGTAGCAAATGTGTTGTTTATTGCAGATGAGGTGCAAACAGGAATTGCGCGAACTGGAAAACTTTTAGCGGTAGATCATGAAGATGTAAAGCCAGATATTTTGATTTTAGGAAAAGCAATTTCTGGAGGAGTATTTCCTGTTTCGGCAGTACTGGCTAATGATGAAATAATGATGTGTATTCGTCCTGGAGAACATGGCTCTACTTTTGGCGGAAATCCATTAGCAAATAAAGTTGCAATTGCAGCATTGGAAGTAATAAAAGAAGAAAAATTATCCGAAAACGCTGAGCGTTTAGGAAAAATACTCAGAAGTGAATTGGCTAATTTTGAAAATGATATGATCACTTTAGTAAGAGGAAAAGGCTTGTTAAATGCTATTGTTATCAAACCTAAAAATGGGAAAGAAGCCTGGGATGTTTGTCTTAAGCTAAGAGATAATGGATTGCTCGCAAAGCCGACTCATGGAGATATCATTCGTTTTGCTCCACCGCTAGTTATAACGGAGAAGCAATTAATGGACTGTATTACCATTATTAAAAAGACCATTCTTTCTTTCTAAAAATTCAGAGTGTTTTTTACTGAATTTGAAGTGCAACTTCAGATTTCCTACAGAATTCAATCTTATTTTTGCCAAAAACAGTTTAGGTGAAAATTAGTTTTACAATTTTATTTCTATTTGTTGTTATGATTGCACAATCCCAAGTCCAAAAAGATTCAGTACTTACTGTAATAAAAATAAATGAAGTAACTATTTCTGCTGCTAAGTCATCAAAATCATTAGAGGGATTGCCATTACCAACATCCGTTATATCTGAAAAAGAGATAATAAAATCTGGAGCTAGTAAATTAGATGAGCTAATAACAAAAGAAACTGGCATTGTAAGTGTCGCTACCAAAACAGGGACTGAAGGCCTGCAAATGCAAGGATTAGACGCTTCTTATATTACTATATTGTTAGATGGGTCTCCTATTATAGGAAGGTCATTTGGTGCATTGGATCTAAATAGAATATCAGTGGGCGCAATAGAAAAAATTGAAATTATTAGAGGCGCATCATCTAGTTTGTATGGTTCAAATGCTTTAGGTGGAGTTGTCAATTTGGTAAGTAAGAAACAATATGAAGATGGAAAGAAAATAATGTTAGGATTAAAATCAAGCTCTAATAACACAATAAATCCTAATATTATATATCAGTATAAAAAAGCAAGATTTCAAATTTCAAATTTTATGGATTACTATAAAACTGATGGATATGATTTGATAAAAACAGATTTACTTAAAACAGTAAATCCTTTTACAAACTACACTTTAAGTTCAAAAATAAGATATCAATTTTCAGATAAATTAATGCTAAAGACACAGGTAAAATATTATAATCAAGAACAATTGTTTACTTCTGAAAAATCTAGTGATTTATTTGAAGGTGAAAGTATTGTTAAAGAAAAGAATTTCACATCATCCTTAAAGTATTTAATCAATTCTAATTTTTCTCAGGAAGCAGAAATTTATTGGACTAATTACAGAACTGATGAATTTTTACTTGATTCAGTTAATTTGATATTTGATGAGAATTTTTATGACCATAGCTTACTGCACTCAGAATTGAAAACCAATTTTACTTACCTAGGCGTAAATGGAATTGTTGGATTTGGAATGACAAAAGAAGAATTAGCAAGAAAAGATTTTTCCAATAAATCCGAGCAGGATTTACAGTTTTTCTATGGCCAATTAGAAACAAAAGTTTTTGGTGTTGTAGATGTTATAGCCGGGAGTCGGCATGATAATTATAAAAATTATTCCCCAGAAATATCTAACAAATTAGCTTTAGGAATTCCTCTTTCAGCTAAAATGCGCATTAATGGCTCGGTTGGTACTGGTTTTAAAATTCCTGATTTTAGGCAAAGATATTTTGATTTTACTAACTCTACAATTGGTTACACTGTTTTAGGTAGAGATGTTGCTTTTGATAGATTAACTGATATGCAAAATAATGGAATATTGGAAAGTATTTCTATTCCTTTTGCAGAAATACAAACCCCTTTAAAATCAGAAACTTCCTTAAATATTAATGTTGGAGTAAAATATAAGCCAACAAAAAACTTCTCTTTTGGTATAAACCTGTTTAATAATAAAGTGAATGATTTGATTGACTGGCAGTTAGTGGCCAATACAACAAGTTCTACAAAGATTTATAGTTATTTTAATATTAATCAAGTTGTAACAGAAGGAATAGAGTTGAATACAGTATTTTCTCCAACTTCTAAATTACAAATTAAGATGGGCTATCAATTGCTTTATGCATACGATACAGAAGTCAAAAACAGACTTCAAAAAGAAAAGATATATGCAAGAGATCCAGAAACACAAGCTAGTGTAGAGCTTACAATATTTGATTATTTCGGACTCTTTAATAGATCCAGACACATGGGGAATTTCAAACTTTTTTATGATATAAATGACAAATTAGATGTCAATACCATTATTACTTATAGAAGTAAATATGCCATTAATGATTCTAATGGAAATAATCTGTTAGATACTTATGATGAATTCATTAAGGGATACGCTTTGTGTGATTTAGGAATCACCCATCATACAACTTCTTTAAGTTCCATTCAGTTGGGGATAAAAAATATCTTTGGGTTTACTAATCCAGAGTACATTAGTAATATTTCAGGTAGGTTATATTACTTCAATATTAAAATAAACATCAATAATTAATTTAAACAAAAACAACAAAACAATGAAAACAACAAAAACAAAATTAGTATTATCAATTTGTGCACTCGTGGTATTTGCTGCATGTACAAAAAGCGACAGCAGTGATCCTTTAGACTGCATGCGTATTGAAAATGGGACGGCTATTAGTGATGACTGTGGAGACTGTCATAAATGGATGGCATATAATTATGTTACCCATGCTGTAAGAGATGTAAATGATACTATTACTGAGGTTTTATTAGAGAATGAGATGTTTACAAGTCCTAATAATCCAATGAATCCTGCCTGGAATTTCTGTCCAGACTGTAATGGGATATCTAATGGCCCAGCATTAATTGACTCTTGTAGAGATTGTCAATTGGCTTATATTTATGATTTTCAGAATCATATAGCGATTTTTATTGACGATACAACTGGCGTAAGTGATACTTTAGATCCTGCACAATATATGATTGGTTTACCAGATGACCCTAGCAATCCTTACTGGAATTCTGGCTGTAAATAAAAAGATGCAAAAACTAATTCTTTTATTATCACTACTCATTTTGTTTTTTACTTCTTGTGAAAAAAGCATTAAACGGGATATAATAGATGAGGATGTGATTAGATTTGTTGAGTTAAATGCAAGTCAATATATTGTGAATGTACTTGATTCCTCAGTAACTGGTAAGTTTGAGAAGTTTAGTTTTTCAGAAGGAGATACAGTAACCCATGAAAATTGGGATGTAGCATTTAGTGGAACTACAATTATTGTTAATGGAGGAGAGAGTTATAATGTTGACCAGCCAGAAAGAATAGGTAATGCAGCTGTATATATTGCTGCTGGAATTATGTCAGATATTCGAACTGTAGATTTAACTAAATTAGAACAGGACAATGCATCAGGCCCTGCTATAATTGATGATTTAGGAATTTCAGAACAAGGGTGGGCATCTTATGATATGTCTACACATATATTATCTCCTATTGCAGGAAGGATATTAGTTTTTAGGACACATGATAATAAATATGCAAAAATGGAGATTCTTTATTATTATGACACTCCTAATCCAATACCTAGTGAAGGAGATTTTGGTGGTTTCTATACATTTAATTATGTATATAAATCAGATGGAGGAACTAATTTTTAAAGGAAAAAATGATAATAAGGTAGGTGCTCTTTAGAGCATCTGCTTTGTTATTTTTATTAAAACATAGTAATGTCAATAAGAAATTTATTTAAATCAAAGTTCTTGAGAAAATACACTAAAATCTATAAAGAAGATGGATTTAAAGGTGTATTGAAAGAAGGAGGATGGAGAATATTAATTTACTTTTTCTTATTCTACTTAATTAGAGATACAATTCTTTATATTATTATTCCTTACTTAATTGTCAAGGGCATAATCTTTTAAATAATACAGATGCAAGCCAAATTAGTATGGAATTTTAGCGGGGAAGGAGCTCTAAAAACTGCTGAACATCATCTTATTCATTTAAAGGAATATTGCCAAAGAGAGAAAGTTGAAGTGTTAGAATATGGCACGGAAAAACAAAATGACTTTTCTGCGCTTTCTTTTATGATTGATAAGGATTTAGCTACCTCTCTAAGAGTAAGTTTAAAGCCACATCAAGGCTTCTTGGTGGATTAATAGTAAAGCCATTTTCTTTCGTATTTTTGTAGCATGTATTCGGCTATTCTCGTTTCTCATATTATTATTAGCATTCTGCTAATTTTACTTGTGCTTTATATAGTAATTCGTTCATTTTTTGGCGTAATAGGAAAAGTTTCTTTCTCTAAATTTCAGGATATACAATTGTCTGTTGTAGCTGTTATCTTTTTGTATTTGGAGCTTATTTTAGGTATATTGCTCTATGCTATTTATATCAACAAATTGGAAACGTTAATTACACAGGCCAATGCCAATGCCTATTTTTCAGCTCGTTTCTGGGCAGTTGAACACGCTATACTCATGTTTTTTGCCATCATATTTGGGCATTTGGGTTTGGTGTATGCTAAAAACTTATCAGAAGACAAACAAAAGTTTCAAAAAAACCTTTTGTATTTTGGCTTGTCATCTGTGCTTATTTTTATTTCCATAACTATGAATATGCTGCGAAATGCCTAATAAACATAATATATTAGTTGTTGAGGATGAATTGGAATTAGCTAAATCAACTCTTGCTTTTTTATCAGAAAATGGATTTTTACCTTTTCATGCAAAAGATTTAAAAGTAGCCAGGAAATTATTAAAACAAGAAAAATTTACTGCAGTATTGTTGGATTTGGGTTTGCCAGATGGAGATGGTATGTCTCTAATAAAAGAAATAAAAAATTTCAAAGAAGAAATTGGTTTGATAATTGTTTCTGCCAAAGATGCGCTTGAGAAAAAAGTGCAAGGCTTAGAATTAGGTGCAGATGATTATTTGACCAAACCTTTCTTTTTTTCGGAACTCAATGCACGTTTAAAATCGGTTATTAGACGGCTAAATTTAGAAGTCAATCAAGAGTTGGTGTGCAATGAAATAACTTTATTTCCAGAACAGATAAAGGTTTTAGTGCACGCAAAGGAGTTGGAGCTAACGGCCAAAGAATTTGGTTTGCTTTTGTATTTTGTTTCCAATCAAAACAGGGTGCTCAGCAAAACAACTTTAGGTGAGTTTATGTCCTCCACTTATGTCGATTATGGCTTTACGGATGATATGCTATATACTCATATCAAGAACCTTAAAAAGAAATTGGCGGAAAGTAATTGTAAGGATTACATTAAAAACGTATATGGTGTAGGGTATAAATTTACAGTAGCATGAAATTACTAACCAAAACATCTTTAAATTTTATTTCTGCCTCTGTGATATTTTTTTTGGTCGGGAGTATTGTTATGTACTTTTCGGTTCGCAATATTGTTGCTGAAGATTTGCAAAATCGATTGTTAGAACAGCAAAATGAATTCTTTAATACAGCATCTCAAAATAAGTTAGAAGATTTAGCATCTGAAGTGATTTTTATAGAAGAATCTCAAAAAGAATTAGCGCATTCTTTCTCGGATACGGTACTGATTGTAAACGAAAAATACATGCTGTATAGGAAATTACAGTTTTCTTATTTGCATAATGAGCAACATTATAAGGTAAGTATTTTACAATTGCAAAGTCAGTCGGATAAACTGTTTAAGAAAATAGTGATCATGAATGTGGGCTTTGCCATGCTCTTTTTCCTTATTGTATTTTTTGTGAATAGGCAATCCATCAAAAATTCACTTAAAGTGTTTTACAGTACAATAAATAAGCTAGAAGATTTTCAGGTAAATAAAGCTCAGGAACTTACATTAGATACGGCAGAAGTTGATGAAGTAAAAAAGCTGAATGTTGTTTTTGAAAGAATGTCCGAGCAAATCCGAAAAGATTTTGAAGCTCAAAAAGAATATACAGAGAATGTAGCACACGAATTACAAACACCATTGGCTATTATCAGCTCTAAAGCGGATGAGCTCATGCAAGCGGATAACTTAACAAAAGAGCAGATGGAGCAGTTGGCCCTGCTTTTGGAAACTACCAATCGTTTATCCAAAATTAATCAGTCGCTTATTTTCCTTACCAAAATTGACAATCGCTTTTATACTGAAGGATCTACTTTTTTATTGAATGAGTTAATCAAAGAAAAACTAGTGCTTTTTGAAACTGTAATAGAAGATAAAAACCTAAAACCAGCACTTGATTTGAAGGATG
>Ga0310121_10002525_pt1 | contig 17269 bp, 15 predicted proteins | sample CB27_Tmax_986_MG_FD_203504 | JGI IMG/M metagenome (GOLD analysis project Ga0310121, IMG submission 203504) | Marine microbial communities from Western Arctic Ocean, Canada - CB27_Tmax_986 | ecosystem: Environmental > Aquatic > Marine > Oceanic | place: Canada: Western Arctic Ocean | collected...
AGGCTCGAGATGGTCGTGTTGACCCATCCGCACTTGGACCACGTCGGCGGCGCGGCCGCCGTGCTGCGCGAGCTTCCGGTCGGGGTCGTGGTCGATCCGGGGCAGCCCTTCGGCACCGCCGGCTTTGGCGACGCGCTCGAGGTGGCGCAGGATGCGGGGGTGCCGTGGGTCACCACGGCCCGGGGGACGGTGCTCGACCTGGACGGGATGGTGCTCGAGGTGCTCCACCCCACCGGAGCCGAGATTCCTCCAGACACCGACCCCAACGACGTCTCGGTCGTGCTCTTCCTCCGCTACGGCGCCTTCGGCGCCCTCCTGACCGGCGACGCGTCCGGGGCGGTCGAGGAGGCGCTTCCCCTCGTCCCGGGTGCCATCCACGTGCTCAAGGTCGGGCACCACGGCAGCAGAACCAGCTCTTCGGCCGACTTCCTCGCGGCTACCCGACCGGAGGTCGCGCTCGTCTCTGCCGGCCGGGGGAACCGCTTCGGCCACCCGCACGAGAGCGCGCTCCGGCGCCTGGAGGTCGCGGGCGCGCGCGTGCATCGGACCGACCGAGGAGGGCGCCCTCACCGTGCGCGCCCGCGAGGACGGGAGCTGGACGCTCTCCGCCGAGCGGGCCGCCGAACGCGCCGATTGACCCGCGCCCTGCGCGAAGGGATTATCCCCCGCCCAGCGATCACATTGACCGCGGCGCGGGCGCCCGGCTCGGGTTGGTGCGGGCGCCGAGGCTGCTTCAGCGACCTGTTAAGAGGATCCATGCCCGAGACCAGCGTCACGACGCTCTCCCGGCACATCGTCGAGGAGGAGCGGAAGCACCTCCATGCCACCGGTGCGTTCAGCAACATTCTCTACGACATCGCCTTGGCGGCCAAGATCATCAGCCGGGAGGTGAACAAAGCCGGGTTGGTGGATATCCTCGGCCGGGCGGGCACCACGAACGTGCACGGAGAGGCCGTGCAGAAGCTCGACATGTTTGCGGATGCGGTCATCTACAAGGCGATGGATCATACCGGGAACCTGTGCTGCATGGCCTCCGAGGAGCACCCCGACGTGGTCCCGATCCCCGACCGCTTTCCCCGCGGCAACTATGTGCTGCTGTACGACCCGCTCGATGGGTCGAGTAACATCGACGTCAACGTCTCCATCGGGACGATCTTCTCGATCCACCGGAAGATCACCTCCGGATCGGACGGCTGCCTCGAGGACTGCCTCCAGCCCGGATCTCGCCAGCTCGCTGCCGGCTACGTCGTCTACGGGTCCTCCACCATGCTCGTGTACACGAGCGGGGCCGGGGTGCACGGCTTCACCCTCGATCCCGGGATCGGGGAGTTCCTGCTCAGTCATCCGAACATCTGCATTCCGGCTGGGGCCGGTCGCACGTACTCGGTGAACGAGTCCTACACCGAGCGGTGGCAGCCCGGGCAGCGGCGCTTCATGGACGAGCTGAAGCGGGAGGGGCGGCTGAGCTCGCGCTACATCGGCTCGCTGGTGGCAGACGTGCACCGGACCCTCCTCCAGGGAGGCCTCTTCATGTATCCGGCGGATGCCCGGAGCCCCCGGGGGAAGCTGCGTCTCCTCTACGAGGCGGCCCCGCTGGCCCTGATCTGCCGGCAGGCGGGCGGAGGCGCGATCGCCGGCCGTCGGGACATCCTCGACCTGGTCCCGACCGAGCTCCACCAGCGCACACCCCTCTACATCGGATCCCTTGACCTGGTCGAGCACGCGCGTGCGTGCGTCGGGGGTGAGTCAGAATTCTGAGCCGCCCTCCAGAATTCCGCAGGATTTTGGAGCCGCTTCCGGGCTGGAGAAAGGAAATTCGCAGAACTCCGGCTCCCTGGGGATGGCACGCCGCCTGCAGCCGGCGCACGCCGGTCCGTTCCAAGTCAGGCCCGAAGATTCCCCGTAGGGAAGGAAGGAGGAGCCGGTACCCGGGCCTGGGGCCGACCCGGCGCAGGACAGCTTCGGCACCTGCGACGAGGGCGAGGACGGCATCGGTCCAGGCGTGACCGGCACCGTTACCGGAGTCGTCAGCGTGGACGGGACCGCGCAGTCCGGGGTCACCGTAACCATATCGAGCGGCGGCAGCGCGACGACGGATGCGGCGGGGCGCTACACCTTCTCGGACGTGGCGGCGGGCGCCTACACCGTGGCGATTACGCCGCCGACCGGGACCGCGTGCCCGAGCACGTCTCAGAGCGCGGTCATCTCGACTGCGGGCCAGACCGTGACGGTCGACTTCGCGTGCAGCGCGATCATGACGTCGAGCGTCGTGGCCACGGGGCTCGTGGCGGGCGTGACCGTGACGCTGAGCGGCGCCGGAACCGGGACCCGCACGGTCGATGCGACCGGAGTGGCGTCCTTCACGGGGCTGGCGGCCGGCACCTACACGGTCACGATCAGCATCGTCCCGGCGACGCACACCTGTACGCCGGCCTCCCAGAGCACGACGGTGGCCGCTGGTGTGACGAAAAGCGTGACCTTCACCTGCACGGCGGCGACCGGGGCAGGCATCACGGGTCGACTCTTTGTGGATTCGAATGCCAACGGCACGTTCGAGTCCGGCACGGACAGGACGCTCGCGGCTGCGAACGTGACGATCCAGCTCTAGGGCCCGAGCATAGGCGACACGACGAGCATGCAGACGGATGCCAATGGCGAGTTCGCGTTCCCGGATCTGGCCGCCGGATCGTACAACGCGACGATCGACGTGAACGACCTGGACATTCCGGATAACTTTAGCTTCAGCGGCGCCAATCAGACGGTGGCCGTGCTGAATCTGCCGGCGGGTGGGACCCAGATGGTGAACTTCCCGTTCACGATCACCAGCCAGACGATCACGGTGCAGGCGCGCCTGGGCCGCGACAGCACCGCGGCCACCGGCATCTCGACGTCCATTCCGGCGACGACCAGCACCTCACTGCCGCTCGCAGGCGTCATTCTCGACCTGTATCCGACCGAGGCGGACGCGATCGCCCTCACCAACGTGCTGGGTCGCGACACGACCGACGCAATGGGGACCGCGAGCTTCACCTTCCTGCGCTCGGCCGATACCAGTCCCGGCGGCGGTCAGGACCAGATCGTGTTCGCCACGTTCGTGGCGGCTCCGGACAACTTCCACGTGGTCAACGGCGAGACGCGGATCGAGATCCGGTACGATCCGTCCAGTGCCACGGGCGCGTCCGCGGACGAGTTCGATTTTCTGAACACGCACGTCACGATGAAGTTCGACGCGCTGACCGAGTCGGGTAAGGCGCTCGCGGGCTGGGCCGCCGCACTCTGGCTGAACGACTCTACGGCCACCGCGGGCAGAGCGGCGTGACCGACGCGAACGGCGCCATTTTCTTCAGCGATGCGGTCGGGGCGGCGGCGCTGCCGGACACCTTCTAGATGAGGCTCTCGGCCGCCCACGCCGCGGCCGGCAGCCACGCCTTCACGCAGACGCCCGAGCGCGGCTCGGCGGCGAACCTGTACCTGCGCTTCGTCCACCAGGGTGTCGTAGCGGCGGGTGACAAGGTGGACGTCGGTGACGAGGTCGTGAGGTTCCTTGATACCGACCTGTTCGTCCGCGTCTATCGCGAGCGCAACGACAGTCTGCCGGGTGGGCCGCCGAACATGACGGCCGGCGACAACATCGAGAACGTCGACAACGTCCTGGTCACGGTGAGCTGGGGTGATTCGGCGCGTACCGACGTGACGTCGGACGCGGGAACCGGGAACATCACCTTCGGGAACGTGCCGACCGGGATGGGCCCGTACACTCTCTCGGCGCTCTCCACCAGCGCGAATCAGGTGGTGCTCCAGGAGGACACCCTCGTGGTGGCCGACCTGATGGGCGGCACCGCCGGCATCACCCGCGAGTGCCCGCTGGGCACGATGACGGAGGCGGGGTGCGCCACCTTCGCCTTCAAGTACAACAACACGTTCGTCACGGGTAAGGTGAAGGCCGCGGACAGCACGGTGGCGTCCGGCATCATCGTGACGGTGACGCCGACCGCTGACAATATCGAGCCCGGCATCACCTCGCTCGTGGACACCACGGACGCGGGTGGGCTTTTCAGCATCGCCAACCTGCGCGAGGGTCCGTACACCGTGTCGATCACGGGAACGGCCGAGTGGCAGCCGAGCGATCCGTCGAGCGGCACCATCAGCGTGGACATGCAGAATCAGGGTGACAACGACATCCTGAACTTTATCGTCCGCCGCATGGACACGCAGATCCAGGGCGTGGTCGTGAACGACCGCGATCAGGATACGAACACGGTCGACATGGGCGAGGGGCTCGCGAGTGTTACGATCGAGCTGTACCGTGACAAGTTGGGTGCGGAGGCCACGCTCGATACGCTGCACGCCACGACCGCCACCGACGCGAACGGCGCGTACTTGTTCACCGGGCTGCCGGAGGGCCGGTACGTGATTCGGGCGCTCCAGCCGAGCGATACGGTGGTGCTGCGCGGGTACGATGGCGCCGCGATGACGGCGGCGATCACCGTGGGCTCGGGCGGCAACAACACCGGCGTGGTGGGCTCCACCACGCCGGTGCCGCTGCCGCGGTGGGACTACGACACCACTTCGGTGTTCTTCGACGGGCGGAGTAACTTCACCTTCCTGGTGAGCGCCAACGTCGCCACGGGTGAGATCACCGGAGGTGGCGCGCCCCTGCCCAGCGAGTCGGTGTCGCTGCGGCGCTGCAACGTGTCGGCGGGCTCGGTCTTGCCGCTGGCGGCGGGTATGTGCACCTCGTGTTTTTCGGGCGATCCGGTCACGGTTTTGACCGACCCGACTGGGTTCTTCACCTTCTCTAATCTGCTCGATGGTGTGTATGAGGTCGTGCCTGCGGATCCGTCGACGCCGGCGTCGCGCCTGTTCCGGCTGGTGCGGGGTGTTTTTTCGGGCGCGCCGAGGCGCGAGAATCCGTCGTGGTGATCCGGCCGCTGCTGGACGAGTGCGGCCGACCGAGGGGGTGCTCGAGGTCGTGCAGCTGCTGATTTCGGTGCAGGAGCAGCTCGCGCGCACCGGCCGACGGTTCTTCCTTACCACGCTGACGCTGGTGCTGGCCATGACGCTGCTCCTCTCCTGGCTAGTGCGGCGCCACCTTTGGACCCGGCTGGCCCGCTTCATCGAGGCGGTGCGCGCGCTCGGCGGGGGAGAGCTGAGCCACCGGGTCGAGCCGGACGCGGCGGTCGGGAAGCTGAGCGGAGTGGCCGAGCAGCTCAATCGCATGGCGGACCGGCTCGAGAGCGCCCGCCGGGGCCTGGCGCAGGAGGCCCGAGGAGCGGGTCTCGCTCGAGCGCCGGCTGCTCAACGCCGAGAAGCTCGCAGAGGTCGGGCAGCTCGCGGCCGGCCTGGCCCACGAGATCGTGGCGCCTCTCCACGTGATCCGGGGCGGGCCGATCTGCTGCTCAGGACGGACCTGGACGTCCCCGACCGAAACCGGAACCTGTCCATCATCATCCGGCCGATCGACCGCATCGCGGGCATCGCGGGCATCGCGCAGGATTTGCTCAAGTAGGCCCGGCGTCGCGAGCTCCGGCTGGTTGATGTCGACGTCGGCGCGGTCGCGCGCGACGTCGTGGAGTTCCTCGACACCGACGCGGGGCGAGGCCGCAGGCGCGTGAAGGTAGAGGCGGATCCGCCCAGCCTCGATCTCCCTGCGCTTCCCGAGCCGCTGCTCTAGTCCGAGCTGTTCGGCTACGATCGCGGAGCCTTCACGGGCGCGAACCGCGACCAGGGCGGGCTGTTCGAGGCTGCAGACCGCGGCACGCTCTTCCTCGACGAGATCGGGGAGCTTGCCGCTGCCCCTACAACCCAGGCTCCTCAGGGCACTCCAGGACAGCGAGGTGCGGCGGGTGGGCTCCCGGCAGGCGCGGCAGAGATCCTACGGGGAGGAGCGACCTCTCATGCAGGGCGGCAACAAGCAGGCCTGGAGCCAGAACCGCCGGGGCGAGTTCGTGATCATCGAGGGGATGCCAGCGACCGATTGATCCCGTCGCTCTGGAAGGCGCTCTCGAACGCCATGCGGGTCACCGTGGCCAACTTGGTCCAGTCGAGCCCGAGGTACCGGTGCGCCTTCCAGAGCTCTTCGGTCAGCGTCGTGCCGGAGACCAGCCGATTGTCGGTGTTGAGGGTGACGACGAGCCCCTCGTCAAGGTAGCGGCGGAGGGGGTGGCGCTCGTAGGAGGGCACGGCGCCGGTCTGGACGTTCGAGGTGATGCACACCTCGAGGGGGAGGCGCTGCTCGCGCACCCGCGCGAGCAGCGCGCGGTCCTCGTGCAGCCGCGTGCCGTGCCCTATGCGCCGTGCGTGGCACTCGTCGAGCGCCTGGCGAATCGACTCGGGGCCGTCCGCCTCGCCAGCGTGAACCGTGATCCCCAGTCCGGCTTCGGCGGCGACCGCGAACGCGGCCCGGTGGGTGCGCGCGGGATGCCCGCGCTCGGGACCGGCGAGGTCGAAGCCCACCACCCCGCGCCCCCGGTAATGCGCGGCCAGCTCGGCCAGCCGGATGGAGATGGGCGGCTGGAGGTGGCGGAGCGCGCACACGATCACGCTGCCCCGGATGCCGAGCTCGGCCTCGGCCCGTGCGAGCCCGCGGAGGGGGGCCTCCACCGCGTCGGCGAGCGAGAGGCCGCGCCGCGTGTTCAGGACCGGGGAGTAGCGGACCTCGAGAACTCGCACCCCTTCCGCGGCCGCGGCCAGCTCGTACGCGATCCGCTCCAGCGCCGGGGCGTCCTGCATGACCGCGAGGGTGAGGTCGAAGGCGGCCAGGTAGCGCTCCAGCGAGCCGGCGTCGGCCGCGACCACGAGACGCTCGAGCACGGCGGGGTCGGAGGTCGGGACCGGAACGTTCCGCTCGCGTGCCAGCTCGAGGAGGGTGGCCGGACGGAGGCTGCCGTCCAGATGAACGTGCAGCTCGGCCTTCGCGAGCGCCCGCAGGCGCTCGCGCGTGACGGGTATCTAGTCGGGAGGCGTGGTCAGCAGCCCGGCGCGACGTTGCCGGGCGCCAGCCCACGCTCGACGTCGACCAGGGGAGCGGTGTAGTCGCCGGAGAAGCAGGCGTTGCAGTAGGGGCCGCTCTCGGCGACGGCCAGCTCCATCCCCTCCAGGCTCAGGTAGCCGAGCGAGCTCACCCCGAGCGCCGCCCGGATTTCGTCGACCGAGAGCCGCGCACCGATCAGCTCCTCCCGGCTGGGCATGTCGATCCCGTAGAAGCACGGGAAGCGCACGGGCGGGCTCGCGATCCGGAAGTGCACCTCCCGCGCCCCCGCCTTGCGGATGAATTTGACCAGGCTCTTGCTCGTGGTGCCGCGGATCAGGGAGTCGTCGACCACGACGACCCGTTTGCCCGCCACCACCTCCCGGACCGGGTTGTACTTAATGCGCGCGCTGAAGTCGCGGTCGGCCTGGGAGGGCTTGATGAAGGTCCGCCCCACGTAGTGGTTGCGGAGGAGCCCCAGCTCGAAGGGGATCCCGCTCTCCTCAGAGAAGCCGAGCGCGGCGGAGTTGGCGCTGTCCGGGACCGCAATCACCGCGTCCGCGTCCGCCGGGTGCTCGCGGGCGAGCTGACGCCCGAACGCGCGCCGCGCGCGGTCCACGCTCACCCCCCAGAGGCGGGAGTCGGGGCGGGCGAAGTACACGAGCTCGAAGATGCACGGCGCGGGGCGCCCGGCCGGCGCCAGCGGCCGGAGGGACTCGACGCTTCTGCCCCGGATCTTGATCACCTCTGCGGGCTCGATGTCACGCACATAGTGCGCACCCATGATGTCGAAGGCGCAGCTCTCGCTCGCGACCACGTGCCCGCGGCCCTTGCGGCCCAGCAGCAGCGGGCGGAAGCCGCGCGGGTCGCGCACGGCGTACAGCGTCTCGCCCACCGCCATCACGAGTGAGAAGGCGCCCTCGAGCTGGGAGAGCGCGTCGTCGATCTGAGCGTCCACGCCATGGCGGCGGGAGCGCGCGATCAGGTGGACGATCACCTCGGAGTCGCTCGTGGTCTGGAAGATCGCCCCCTCCTGGACCAGCCGGGATCTCAGGTCGATCGCATTGGTCAGGTTGCCGTTGTGCGCGATCACCAGGTCGCCCTCGGAGTAGCGCACGCTGAAGGGTTGAGCGTTCTGGAGCTGGTTCCCACCGGCGGTCGAATAGCGGACGTGTCCGATGGCGGTGGAGCCCTGGAGCTGGCGGAGCTTGTGGGCGTCGAAGACGTCCGCGACCAGGCCGAGCCCCTTGTACATGCGGGAGCCATCGGGGGAGATCGAGACGATTCCCGCCGATTCCTGCCCCCGGTGCTGAAGCGCGTAGAGTCCCAGGAAGACGAGCTCGGCGGCGTTGTCGACCCCGCTGATGCCCACCACGCCGCACTCCTCCCGGGGACGATCGTCCAGGGCCGCGGAGGAGATGGTCTCGGGGAATCGCGTCATGGAAGTGGGGGCTGAGGAGTGCTTGCCGGGGTGGCGAGCGACGATGCCGATTATGTCGACGTAACTTGGGCCGGAGCGTCCATTAGCCCCGGAATTGCTCCGAAGAATGCGACCACCAGGTCGCGGACCAGGACGTCTACCCCCGACGTTCCGGCGCGGATCCGGAACCGGCCCCCGCGCTCGCCCACCGCTCCGAGCTCGGTGCAGGGGATCCCGTGGCGCTCCGCGAGCGCGCGCACTTCCGCCACGCGCTCGGCCGGGCACGACACCACCACCCGCCCCTGGCTCTCGCCGAAGAGGAGCGGGACGGGGGGGATGGCATCCGCGAGGGTCACGTCCATGCCGACCGGGCTCGCGCCGTCGCCGACCGCCGCCTCGACCAGCGCGCAGGCGAGCCCCCCCTCGGCGCAGTCGTGCGCCGAGCGGAGGATCCCGGCCTGGTTCATTGCGAGCAGGGCCTGCTGGAGCCTTCGCTCGGCCTGGAGGTCCAGCTGCGGCGGCTCGCCGCCCACCAGATCGTGGAATCGGTACAGGTACTCGGAGCCGCCCAGCTCGGCGCCGTTCGTCCCGAGCAGGAGGATGCGGTCGCCGGTGTGCTGGAAGGCATGGCGGCACACGCGCTCGAGGTCTTCGACCACTCCTACCATCCCAATCACCGGGGTCGGATAGATCGCGACCCCATCGGTCTCGTTGTAGAGGGAGACGTTCCCGCCCGTGACCGGGATCTCGAACGCGCGGCACGCCTCCGCCATCCCCAGCACGGCCTCGCTCAGTTGATGGTAGACGGCCGGCTTGAGGGGGCTGCCGAAGTTGAGGTTGTTGGTCACCGCGGTGGGGACCGCTCCCACGCACGCCAGGTTGCGTGCCGCCTCGGCCACCGCGATCGCGGCGCCGCGCCGCGGGTGGAGATAGCAGTAGCGCCCGTTGCCGTCGGTAGTGGCGGCCACCCCGCGGTGGGTGCCAGGGATCCGCACGACGCCCGCGTCGCCGCCGGGGCTGACCATGCTGTTCGCGCGGACGGTCGTGTCGTACTGCTGGTAGACCCAGCGCTTGGAGGCGAGGTTCGGGGAGTCGAGTAGCGCGAGCAGCCGGGAGCTCAGATCGCCGTCGGCCGCGGCAGCGAACTCACTCAGGTCCCGCGCCCTGAGCCGCCTCACCTCGTCGGACTCCGTCCCCTCGCGCTCGTAGGTCGGGCAGCCGCCCGTGAGCGGGACCGCGGGGATCTCCGCGACCACGGTCCCCTCCTCCCGGACGCGGAACATCCCGTCGTCCGTCACGCGGCCGATCACGGCTGCTTCCAGCTCCCATTTCCCGAGGATCCGCCGCACCTCGTCCTCCCGGCCCCGCTCGGCGACGACGAGCATGCGCTCCTGCGATTCGGAGAGCAGGATCTCGTACGGGGTCATCCCCGGCTCGCGCACGGGCACCCGAGCGACGTCGATCTCGACCCCGTTGCCCGCGCGTCCGGCCATCTCGGATGCGCTCGAGGTGAGGCCGGCAGCGCCCATGTCCTGGATCCCGGTGATGGCGCCGCTCGCGATCAACTCCAGGCTGGCCTCGAGCAGCAGCTTCTCAGTGAAGGGATCGCCTACCTGTACCTGCGGGCGGCTCGCCTCGGTCTCCTCCGAAAGCTCCTCGCTCGCGAAGGTCGCGCCGTGGATGCCGTCCCGCCCGGTGCGCGCGCCCACCGCCATGAGCGCGTTGCCGACTCCCTTGGCCTCCCCCTTGATCAGCTCCTCCGTGCGCAGGAGCCCGATCGCCATCGCGTTCACAAGCGGGTTGTCCCGGTAGGCGCGGTCGAAGTGTACCTCCCCCCCGAGGCACGGGATGCCGACGCAGTTGCCGTAGTCGCCGATCCCCTTGACCACCCCGGCGAACAGGTAGCGCACGCGCGCGTCGTCGAGATCGCCGAAGCGGAGGGAGTTGAGCGTGGCGATCGGGCGCGCGCCCATCGTGAAGATGTCGCGCAGGATGCCCCCCACGCCGGTGGCCGCCCCCTGGTATGGCTCGACCGCGGAGGGGTGGTTGTGCGACTCGATCTTGAACGCGATTGCCCAGCCGTCGCCCACGTCGATCACCCCGGCGTTTTCCCCGGGACCCTGGATCACCCAGGGCGCGTGGGTAGGAAGGAGGCGGAGCAGGGGCCTCGAGTTCTTGTAGCCGCAGTGTTCCGACCACATCGCGCTGAACACGCCCAGCTCCGTGAAGGTGGGCGCGCGCCGCAGGGCGTCGACGATGCGCTGGTACTCCTCCGGGGTGAGGCCGTGCTCCGCGACCAGCTCCGGGGTGATCTCCGGGTCGCCGGGCCGGGGGGCGGGCCCACGCCCGGAGGGCGGGGAGGCGACCGGGGTCGGGGTGCCCCGGCTCAACGGGCGCCCACCGCGCTCAGGTGCCGGACTAGGCTCTCGAAGATCCCGCGGCCGTCGACCGAGCCGAGCGCCGCCTCCATGGCGCGGTCCGGGTGCGGCATCAGTCCCATGACATTTCCTTCCTGGTTGACGATTCCGGCGATCGCGTTCGCTGATCCGTTCGGGTTCCCCTCCTCCGTCACCCGTCCTGCCGCGTCCACGTACCGGAAGAGCACGCGCCCCTCGCCCTCCAGCCCGTCGAGCGTCTCCCGATCGGCCTCGTAGTTGCCTTCGCCGTGCGCCACCGGCATGCGCAGGATCTGACCGCGCTCGTACGACGAGGTCCACAGGGTCTCGTTGTTCTCCACCCGCAGGTGCTGATCGAAGGCGTGGAAGCGGAGGGTCCGGTTGCGGATGAGCGTGCCCGGGAGCAGACCGGCCTCACAGGCGATCTGGAAGCCGTTGCAGATCGCGAGCACCGGGCCACCCCTGCGGGCGAAGGCGATCACGTCCTCCATCGCGTGGCTGAAGCGCGCGATCGCGCCGGCGCGCAGGTAGTCGCCGTAGGAGAATCCCCCGGGCAGGATGACCGCGTCCGCTCCCGCGAGCCCGTGCTCTCGGTGCCAGAGGTAGCTCGGCTCCCCGCCCGCCAGCTCGACCGCGTGATAGCAGTCCTGGTCGCAGTTGGAGCCGGGGAAGGTCACCACCACCAGCCTTCCGCTCACGCCCGCCTCCCGGTCGGCGCGGCCTCGCCCATCACCGCGATCTGGAAGTCCTCGGTGACCGGGTTGGCGAGCAGCTTGCGGCACATCTCCTCGGCCAGCGCGCGTGCGGCGTCCTCGGAGGACGCCTCCAGCTCGAGCGCGATCGCCTTACCGACGCGCACGCCCTCGACCGCGGCGTAGCCGAGCGCATGGAGCGCGTGGTGGATGGCCTTGCCCTGCGGATCGAGGAGTCCGGCACGGGGCACGACCCGGATCTCCAACTGGTATCGCTTCACCGCAGCTCCTCCGAGCGCTCGTGAGGGGAATCCCGGCGCGGCCGGGTGGGTGCGACCTCTCCGTAGTCGAGCGTGCGCAGCTCTACGTCGGCCTCGTCCTTATCCTCCTCGTCCAGCAGCGGGTCGCGCTCGGGCAGCCGCTCCAGCAGCCCGAGCCCCACCGAGCGGATGAGCCCGGCAGTCGTGTAGATGACGAGGAGTGGAAAGAAGAAGGAGCTGGGCGCGGTGAGCACCGCGAACAGACACGCGGCCATCACGGCGGTCGTGAACAGACCGCGCGCCGTCCGGAACCCGATGCGCGGCACCACCGGATACGTGATGTGGCTGAGCATCAGCACGCCGAGGAACACCATCCCGATGCCCATGACCTGGGGCCAGGGCAGGTGGGCCAGGTACTGCTCGAAGAAGGGCGTCCGGCTGAACGGGTAGTACGTGGCCAGGATCAGCCCCGCGGTGGGGGAGGGGAGGCCGATGAAGTGGCTCTTCGCGCGCCCCGCCTGCTCCACGTTGAAGCGGGCCAGCCGCACCACGACCGCGGCGATGTAGACAAAGCACACGGTCCAGCTCCAGACGCCTTCGGCGAAGTAGAGCTGGTACATGATGAGGCCCGGCGCCACGCCGAAGGAGACGACGTCCACGAGCGAGTCCAGCTCGGAGCCGAACGCCGACCCCGTGCGGGTGAAGCGCGCGACCCGGCCGTCGAGCATGTCGAGCACGCCGGCGAAGACGATGTACCACGCGGCCCACCCGAACTCGCCGCGGGTGGCGGCGACGATCGCGAACACGCCGAAGAAGAGGTTTCCGAGTGTGAACGCGGAGGGCAGGATGATGATCCCGCGCTGGAGCGGCACCTGGGCGAGCAGCCCGCGGCGGGGATCGGCGGTCAGCTGCGCACGCGGGAGCGACCTCAAGGATTGTCCTTGAAGCCCGTGCCCTCGAACGCGCGGGGCGACCAGTCGTCCAGCTCCGAGCCGGTGAGCCGCCGAAAGATCTCCAGGTAGCGTGCGGTGGTGGCACGGGCGACCTCGGCCGGAAGCTCGGGCGGCGGCGGCCGCTTGTCCCATCCGGGCAGCGCGTCCAGCCAGTCGCGGATCGGCTGCTTGTCGAGGGAAGGCTGGCCCCGTCCAGGCGCGTAGCGCTCGCTCGGCCAGTAACGCGAGGAATCCGGGGTCATCACCTCGTCGATGAGCAGGAGCCGGCCGCCGTCCTCGATGCCGAACTCGAACTTGGTGTCCGCCAGGATGATGCCCCGCTCCTCCGCCGTGGCCCGGCCCGCCTCGTAGATCTCGAGCGAGAGCTCGCGCAGGCGGCGGGCCATCGGCTCTCCGACGCGCTCCACGACCTCCGTGAGGCGGATGTTCTCGTCGTGCGCGCCCCGCTCGGCCTTGGTCGCGGGCGAGAAGAGCGGCTCCGCGAGCCGGTCGCTCTCGCGGAGCCCGGCCGGCAGCGGCTCACCCGCGAGGGTGCCGGACGTGCGGTATTCCTTCCACGCCGACCCCGCCAGATAGCCCCGCACCACGCACTCGATCGGCAGCGGCCGCGTCCGGCGCACCAGCATGGCGCGCCGCTCCCAGCGGCTCCGACTCTCCCCGAGCTCCGGGTGGAGTGCCACGATCCGGTCCGGATCCACCGCGATCAGGTGGTGCTCCATTCCCGTGAGGCGAGCCAGCCACCACGCCGTGAGCAGCGTGAGCACCTCTCCCTTGCGGGGGATCGCCCGGCTCATCACGACGTCGAAGGCGCTCACCCGATCGGAAGCCACCATCAACAGCCGGTTCCCGCTCAGCTCGTAGACGTCGTGTACCTTGCCGCGGTGGAGCAGGAGGAGGGGGAGGGCGCTCTCGAACAGCGCGCCGAATCCGTCCACCCACGCCGCATCCGCGAGCTTGTTCGCGGATGCGGCGCTGCCCGGCCTCATACGCGCACCTCTGGGGCGCCGAGGCGCTCCCCGGCGCTCTGCCGGTGGCGCGCGAGCACCGGCTCGACCCAGCTCTCCAGGAAGCGGTCCACCTGCTGGGGGGCGCGGCCGACGAAGCGCTCCGGGTCGGTGAGCCCGCGGAGCTCGGCCGCCGAGAGCTGGAAGTCCGGATCCGCGGCGATGCGCTCGAGCAGGTCGGGAGCCGTGCCGTCCTCCTTCGTCCGGCGCGCCGCCTCGAGCGCATGGCGGCGGATCGCCTCGTGCAGCTGCTGCCGGTCACCCCCGCGCTGGACGGCGTGCATCAGCACGGCCTCGCTCGCCATGAAGGGGAGGTGCTCCTCCAGATTCCTGCGGACCACCGCGCGGTTCACCTGGAGCCCGGCCGCGACGTTCTCGACGAGCACCAGGCATCCGTCGAGCGTGAGGTACTGGTCCGGGATCGAGAGCCGCCGGTTGGCCGAGTCGTCCAAGCTGCGCTCGAGCCACTGCGTGGCCGCCGTGTGCGCGGGATCCTGCGCCAGCACGATCACGTGGCGCGCCAGCGCGCAGATCCGCTCGGCGCGCATCGGATTGCGCTTGTACGGCATCGCGGAGCTGCCGATCTGCTCCTCCTCGAAGGGCTCCTCCACCTCCTGGAGGTGCGCGAGCAACCGCAGGTCGTGGCCGAGCTTGGACGCGGACACGGCGACCCCGGCCAGCGTCGCCGCCAGCGCCGCATCGACCTTGCGCGGAGGTGTCTGCCCGGTCACGCCGTAGCTCGCCGCGAATCCCATGCGCTGCGTCACCAGCGTCTCCAGGCGGTCGACCTTGGCGTGGTCGCCCTGGAACAGCTCGAGGAAGGACGCCTGGGTGCCGGTGGTGCCGCGCACGCCGCGGAACCTCAGCGTGTCGAGCCGAAAGTCCAGCTCCTCCAGGTCGAGCAGGAAATCCTGGATCCAGAGGGTCGCGCGCTTCCCGACGGTGGTGGGCTGCGCGGGCTGGAAGTGCGTCCACCCGAGTGTGGCCACGTCGCGGTGGGTCCGGGCGAACTCGGCCAGGGCGCCGACGCAGCGCACGATCCGGTCGCGCACCAGCTCGAGCGCGGCCTTGTGCAGGATGAGATCGGTGTTGTCCGCGATGAACGCGCTGGTCGCTCCCAGGTGGAGGAGGCCGCGCGCCGAGGGCGCTTCGTCCCCCAAGAGGTACACGTGCGCCATCACGTCGTGCCGGAAGCGGCGCTCGTACTCGGCGGCGCGGTCCAAGTCGATCGGGCGATCGCAGGCGGAGCGCAGCTGGGCGAGCGCCGTGTCGGGAATCGCGAGCCCGAGCTCCCGCTGCGCCTCGGCGAGTGCGAGCCAAAGGCGGCGCCAGGTCCCGTAGCGGCGCGTGGGAGAGAAGATCGCCTGTATCTCTCGCGACGCGTAGCGCTCGCCGAGGGGGTGGACGTACCCCTCACCCACGCCAGTAGAAGCTCACGACCTGGAGCCCTCCGCCGCGCTCGAAATAGATCTGGATCGTCCCGTGGCCCCGGAGGCGACCGAGGACCCTTGCCGCCGCCTCCGCGGTCGAGACGCGCACGTTGTTGATCTGCAGGATGACGTCTCCCACGATGAAGCCGAGCTGGCTCTGGAGCTCTGGGGAGATCCCGACCACGAGCGCTCCGCGGTCGCTCCGCACTCCTCGCTCGGCGTGCACCTCAGGGGTGACCGTGATCAGCTCGAGATCCTCGAGGATCCAGATCCGCTCCGCGCGCACGGAGGGGAGCGCCTCGGTCCGGAGGTGCAGGGGACCACCGCCCTCGGGCGTCAGCACGATCTCGTCGCCCGCGCGGAGATCCAGCAGCACGTTCTGGAAGTCCAGGGGAGCCGCGAGCTGCCGGCCTCCGGCCTGCAGGAGGCGGGTTCCTGGCGAGAGCCCGGCCTCGGCGGCGGGCGAGCCCGGCGCGACGCGGCCGATGCGCACGCCGCGCGAGCGGCCGAACGCGTCGGCCGCGATCGCCTCGACGTCGAAGCCCACCCAGGCGCGGCGCACCTCGCCGTACTGGATCAGGTCCTCCGCGACCCGGAGCGCGCGGTCGATCGGGATGGCGAAACCCAGCCCCTCGCTCCCTCCGCTGCGCGAGAAGATCGAGCTGTTCACGCCGATCACCTCGCCCAGCACGTTCACCAGCGGTCCCCCCGAGTTGCCCGGGTTGATGGAGGCGTCCGTCTGGATCATCCCCAGGTAGAAGCCCTGCTCGTCCGAGCTCGGGATGATGTGCCGACCCGTGGCGCTCACGACCCCGGTCGTGACCGTGGGCTCGCTGTTCGAGAAGAGATTTCCGAACGGGTTTCCGATGGCGATCACCCACTCGCCGATCAGGAGCCCCTCCGAGGTCCCGATCTGCGCCGCCTGGAGGTTTTCGCCCGCGACACGCAGCACGGCCACGTCGGTGACCGGATCGGTGCCCACGAGCTCGGCTGGCAGATCGCGCCCGTCCGGGAGCGTGACCAGGATGCGGTCGGCGCCGCGCACGACGTGCTCGTTGGTGAGCACGATCCCGTTCTCGGACATGACGAAGCCCGAGCCCAGGCTCGCGCTCTGCCGGCTGGCGCGCGGGGGAAGGAAGAAGCTCTCCAACAGGGTGCGGGTGCGGAGCTCCTGTGTCTGGAGGACGTTGACCGTGACCACGGCGGGCGCGACCCGGTTGGCCGCCTCGACGATGGCCGTGCGGCGCGTGGCCTCGACGCCCGCGCCCGCCTCGCGGCGCGCCTCCTGGAGCTCCTGCACGACCCCGACGCTGCCGTCACGCGCCGGTCCCGACCCGCCCCCGAGCGGCAGCTCCGCGGGCGCCTGGCCGCACGCCGCCAGCGCCGCGGCGAGCGCGGCGAAGGGAAACGCGCGCCGGAGCGAGGACGTCACAGTTCCTTCCCCAGCTTCTTCCAGTCGGCCAGGAAGGCGGCGAGCCCGGCGTCGGTGAGCGGATGCTTGAGCAGTTGGTGGAGCACCTTGGGCGGCATGGTGGCACAGTCAGCGCCCCGCAGCAGCGACTGCACGACGTGCTGCGGATGCCGGATCGAGGCGGCCAGGATTTCCGTCTCTAACCCGTAATTGTCGTACACCTGCCGGATCTGTGAGATCAACTCCATCCCGTCGCCCGAGATGTCATCGATGCGCCCGATGAAGGGCGAGATGAAGGACGCGCCCGCCTTGGCTGCCAGGTGCGCCTGGGTGACGGAAAAGCAGAGCGTGACGTTCACTCGGATCCCCTCGACGCGGAGCGCCCGGCAGGCGCGGAGCCCGTCCTCGGTGAGCGGCACCTTGACCACGATGTTGTCGTGGATCTTGGCGAGCCGCTTCCCTTCCGCGACCATCGCCTCCTTGTCTACCGCCACCACCTCGGCGGAGACCGGTCCGTCCACCGCGCGGCAGATCTCGAGGAAGAGATCGCGCGGCTCCGCCTGCCCGGCCGCCTGCATCATCAGCGACGGATTCGTGGTGATCCCGTCGATCAGGTGGGCGTCGGCCGCGAGCCGGATCTCCTTCAGATCGGCCGTGTCGAGGAAGATCTTCATCGGTCTCCTTCGCGCGCTTCGGGGCGAGGGGTCAGGACGGTGTCAGGGCTCGTTCGGGA
>Ga0310121_10002528_pt1 | contig 17249 bp, 11 predicted proteins | sample CB27_Tmax_986_MG_FD_203504 | JGI IMG/M metagenome (GOLD analysis project Ga0310121, IMG submission 203504) | Marine microbial communities from Western Arctic Ocean, Canada - CB27_Tmax_986 | ecosystem: Environmental > Aquatic > Marine > Oceanic | place: Canada: Western Arctic Ocean | collected...
AGGAGTAAGTTATCCGTATAATTTTGGTGCGTTAGCTGCCGTAACATCCTCAAGTGCTGGTGGGCAATACTATTATTTCTTTTATGATATTGAAGTGAAACAATCTTCTCAACCAACCAACTATTCCATATGTGATGGTGAAAGTATTACAGTTGCTGGAAATGTATATAATACAACAGGATTATATACTGACAGTTTAACCTCCTCTATTGGATGTGATAGTTTGGTGTTTACTAATTTGGCAGTTCATCCAACTGCTTCTTATACAAACAATCAGACAATTTGTAGCGGGGAAACATACTTGATTGGGGGTAATATTTATGACTCTACTGGTATTTACATAGATTCATTAAATACTCAATATGGATGTGATAGTATTGTTACAACAATACTTTCTGTTGATACCCTTACAGGTGGTAGTGGAGTAAATCAACAAACTATTTGTTTTGGTGATAGTGTTATTGTAGGATCTAATATTTATTTCAATGCTGGGGTTTTCTTAGATACGTTAATTTCTTCAAACGGCTGTGATAGTGTAGTGACTACTTATCTAAATATAACATCTGCTAATTATTCAACTTATAATTTTGGATTACTGGATACATTAGCAGCTTCAGGAGCGTTTAGTAATTATGATGGCCATTTAATTCTAGATGCTATTACACCTAGTATTATTAAATCTGCAAATGTTTATTCTGAAGACACTAATTCTGTCACCTTTGAATTAAGAGATAATAGTGGTATTGTTTTAGATGATGTTACACATACAGTATACCCTGGAATCCAGAATCTAATATTTGATTTTGTATTACTAGTAGGTAATGATTTCCAATTAGGAGTAGATGCAAGTAGTGGTAATATTGGATTATATAGAAGTAATGCATCAATACCATACCCATTTGATTTAGGAACTGTTAGTATTACTGGTTCCAATGCAGGAAATCAGTATTATTACTATTATTATGATATTGAAATTATGCCTTTAGCCACTTACAATACGTATAGTATTTGTGAAGGCGATAGCATAGTTGTAGGCGCTAATGTGTATGATGCAACAGGAGATTATACCGATTATTTTGTAGCGAGTAATAGCTGTGATAGTGTGGTATATACGGTGTTGGAAGTTTACCAAACACCAAGTCTAACGATTGGATCTGTGCCAAACCCACCAGAGATTTGTTTAGGAGATTCTTTAGTAATTGAGGTAACCCAAGGTTTTATTAATTATTGGTGGAATACAGGAAATCCTGCTGATCAGGATGAAGATAGGGTAGTTGTGTTTCCTACTGAAGATTTTACTTATGTAGTTGAAGCTTTAGATAGCAATGGTTGTGAGGTAAGAGCACAGATATTTGTAGAGGTTGATTCGTGTATTTTAGGGGTAGATGAATTAAGCTTTGAAGAAGGATTACAGGTATATCCAAACCCAGCTAGTGAGCAACTTACAATTGATTTTACAGGAAATGCTACAAGTATAAAAGTGTACAATATGCTTGGGGAGTTGGTGATCGAAAAACATATTACGGAAGGACAAAGTAGGGTGCAACTATTTGTAAAAGAGTGGAAGGAAGCTATGTATAGCATACAATTGTATAGGAAAAACGAAACAATTACACATAAAGTATTTACGGTAGTGAGGTAAGCAATTAAAAAGTGTACGAGAAATGCTATTTATCACCTGGTAATCTGTTTCAGGAATACTCTCAGTTGGAAAACTATCATAATTAAAGGTGTTATTGAAGTTAAGAAAATAATTATTGAATAAATAAATTACCAAAAGAACACATAAGAGATTGTATTTATTCCCACATAGTGTATCTCAGGGATGCCAGTTGCTGGATAACTGGTGTATTTTAGTTCATTCTCTATTTTGATCCTCCAATAGGCATTTACTTTTATTACAAAATCTAATTCTGTGTCAAATGCAAAATCTCCAAATTTTTCAATATTTGGACGATAATCATTTTTGCTATTTATTTTTATTCTCTTGCCAATATTAGTAGTATAATTCAGTTTGCCACTTATTCTATTTATATTTTTTTGGATATTTTCTAGACTTGTTTCATCTTCATTGAGAAAAGCTACTCCGGTCTTAAAATTATATTTGTCTTTATTTATTAATATAAAATTAATTCCAACTTCATTTGTAAATCTTTTCTTAATTGATTGTTTAATATCATATAGATGTGCAGAAGAAATAAATACCTCCAATTTTTCTTCATCCAATTTTTTTGTTTTTAGATTCCACTTTATTTTTTGTTCACCATTATTGACCATTCCTTCCTTCCCTAGGTTCCTTAACAAATTTAGCTTGTTAGTGAATTTTATCTCGTATTCCCCTATTTTATATCTTAGTGACCCCTCATTAGTTAACACAAGAGTTTTTTCAACAGCTTGATAATAAGAAAGCCCTAGATCAAAATTTCCAAAGAAAGGATATTCTTCTTTTGGTTGAGAAAGAAGCAGAAAAGGGATGACAGAAAATAAGAGCGTAATTCGCATTAGCTAAGGGTAATTATTTTTTCTTTTAGGATTTCAATTTTTGCTTTGGCATCTGCCATTTTATTTTTCTCATTGGCTATCACTTGTTCAGGGGCATTATTTACAAAGCGTTCATTGCTCAATTTCCCTGCAACAGATTTCAAAAAGCCTTGAGTGTAATCCAATTCTTTTTGTAGTTTCTCAATTTCAGCCGCTACATCAATTTTATTACCTAAGGGAATAAAATATTCATTTGCTTTTACCATAAAATTAAAAGCACCACTTGGTTTTTTATCAATTTTTTCAATAGATGATAAATTTCCTAATTTGGCAATAATTGCATTTAAATTATTTCCTACCCTTTGGTTATCTATCACTAATAATTCCAATACTTTCTTATGCGCAATATTCTGCTCTTTTCTTATTGTTCTTATGCCTGATACCACTTCAGTTATATTTTTAAAATCAGCCAATAAACTTTCATCAACAGTTTCTGCTTTTGGCCAATCAGAAACAATAATATCATCTTCTCTTTCTTTTATTAAGTGCCATATTTCTTCCGAAAGGAAGGGCATGAAAGGATGTAATAATTTTAATACTTTTTCTAGTTGCTCAATTGTCTTGTTATAAGTAACTAAATCAATTGGACTTCCATAATTAGGTTTTACCATCTCCAAATACCATGAACAGAAATCATCCCAAACTAATTTGTAGGTTCCCATTAAAGCTTCCGAAATTCTATATTTACTATACGATTTATCTATTTCAGTAATGGTGTTACTAATTTTATTTTCAAACCAATTTATGGCTTGTTTTGCGCTTTTAGGTTGTTCTATTTCTTTTGCTTCCCACCCTTTAATTAATCGGAAAGCATTCCATATTTTATTGGAGAAATTACGTCCTTGTTCACACAAACCTTCATCAAAAGGCAGGTCGTTTCCGGCAGGCGCACACAATAACATTCCTACCCTTACGCCATCAGCACCATATTTTTCAATAAGGGTGATAGGGTCAGGTGAATTTCCAAGAGATTTACTCATTTTTCTACCCTGCTTATCTCTTACTAAACCTGTTAGGTAAACATTTTTAAATGGTAATTCTTTTCTGTATTCATAGCCTGAAATGATCATTCTGGCTACCCAAAAAAAGAGAATATCTGGACCAGTAATTAAGTCATTTGTTGGGTAATAGTAATTTATTTCTTTATTTTCTGGATTTCTAATTCCATCAAAGACAGATATAGGCCATAACCATGAGGAGAACCATGTATCTAAGACGTCTTCATCTTGTCGTAAATCCGCCATAGTTACACTTGGCTTTTCAGCTTGCGCTAATGTAAGAGCTTCTTCTTTGCTTTCAGCTACAACATATTTGTTGCCATCATAAAAATAAGCTGGTATTTGTTGTCCCCACCATAATTGGCGTGACACACACCAATCCTTGATATTTTCCATCCAGTGACGGTAAGTGTTTTTAAACTTTGCAGGATGAAACTGAATGTCATCATTCATTACATGCTCTAATGCAGGTTTTGAAAATTCTTCCATTTTGCAGAACCACTGCATTGAAAGTTTAGGTTCAATTATCGTATTTGTTCTTTCTGAAAAACCAATTTTATTTTGGTATTCTTCCGTTTTTACTAAATAACCTTTACTTTTTAGTTCAACAGCTATTTCCTCTCTTACTTCAAATCTATCTTTTCCAATATACAGGCAAGAAGCCTCACTTAAAGTTCCATCATCATTCAAAATATCAATGATTTCCAATCCGTGTTTATCACCAATTTGATAATCGTTAATATCGTGTGCAGGCGTAATTTTTAATGCTCCTGTACCAAATTCCATATCCACATACTCGTCAAATATAATAGGAATAACCCTGTCTACTAATGGCACAATTGCTTGCTTACCTTTTAGGTGTGTGTAGCGCTCATCATTTGGATTTACACAAATGGCAGTATCTCCTAAAATAGTCTCTGGCCTAGTGGTAGCAATGGTTAGTTTTGCATCACCACCCTCAATATTGTATGCAATATGGTATAATTTGGAAGTTACTTCTTTATGGATTACTTCTTCATCCGAAAGAGCTGTTTGAGCAGATGGATCCCAATTTACCATACGAACTCCTCTGTAAATCAATCCTTTTTTATGTAAATCCACAAACACTTTGATAACAGATTTACTCAAGTCATCATCCATAGTAAATTTAGTGCGTTCCCAATCGCAAGAAGCTCCTAATTTTTTCAATTGATTTAAGATGACTCCTCCATGCTTTTCTTTCCACTGCCAAGCATGAGCTAAAAATTTATCTCTAGTTAAATCATTTTTTTCTATTCCTTCATTTTTAAGTTTTTGTACAACTTTGGCTTCAGTTGCAATAGACGCATGATCAGTTCCTGGAACCCAACAAGCATTATATCCCATCATTCTAGCACGCCTTACCATCACATCTTGTAAGGTATTGTTAAGCATATGTCCCATGTGTAATACCCCCGTAATATTTGGTGGTGGAATGACAATAGTATAAGCCTCTCTTTCATCTGGAGTGGAGTGGAAATATCCTTTTTCCATCCAATGCGCATACCATTTGTCTTCAGTAATTAGGGGGTTGTATGTTTTTGGGATGCTCATTTAATAGTATTTTTTATAGCTTACAAATTTATAAAATCTATTGTTCTGAGGAATTTATATAATATCTTATTTGTATAAAGAAAATATTTTGTTAAATTTGCCGTTCATATTTGATAAATAATAAGAAAACTAATAAAAAATGAAAAAATTACTTTTATCCTTAGCGCTTGTGGCTGGATTTTCTGCAGTTAATGCACAAACTAAGTTTCCTAATAAAACTCTTGCTCAGTCACAAAAAAAAGAGGTAGAAACTAAGAGAAAAATTAACGCACCAATTGTTAGAGATGTGCCGATTCAAGAAAAGAAATTAGCAAATGCAACTATTGATTTTGAATCCAAAGTAGTAGATTACGGAACGATTGAGTACAAGTCTGATGGCGTTAGAAAATTTATATTTAAAAATAATGGGACTGAGTCATTAATCATTAAAAATGCAAAAGGAAGTTGTGGCTGTACAGTGCCAACTTGGCCAAAAGAACCAATTGCTGCTGGAGCAACTGGAGAAATTGGTGTAAAATATGCTACTACCAGAGTTGGAGCATTTACTAAAACAATTACTTTAACCACAAATGCTGATAAAAAACCAGTTATTTTAACGATTAAAGGAAAGGTAAATCCTGGACCAAAAGAGACTTCTGCTCCTGAGAAAAAAACAAAAGGATCTCCTTTAGAGAAAAAATAATATAATTTTAAAAATATTACGTTATTTACGCCTCCAATTTAGGGGGTGTTTTTTTATCAAAAATTTACCATTATGCCAAAAATTTCAAATAAAGGAATAAGTATGCCAGAATCACCAATGAGAAAGTTGGTGCCATTTGCTGAAATTGCCATAAAAGCAGGAAAAAAGATATATCATTTAAATATTGGTCAACCCGATATTAAAACGCCAGAGTTAGCCTTGGAAGCTATACATAACTTTAATGATAAAGTAGTAGAATATTCTCATTCTGCAGGATTTGAGAGTTACAGAAAAGGTTTAGCAAATTATTATCAAAATATTGGTATTGCTATTAATTATGATGATTTAATAGTTACAACTGGAGGTTCGGAAGCTATTTTATTTGCTTTAAATTCGTGTTTGGATAATGGTGATGAAATTATAATTCCTGAACCTTTTTATGCAAATTATAATGGATTTTCCACTTCAGCAGGAGTGATAGTAAAACCAATTGCTACATCAATAGATGATGGTTTTGCTTTGCCTGAAATTTCAGAATTTGAAAAATTAATTACACCAAAAACTAAGGCAATCCTTATTTGTAATCCCGGAAACCCAACAGGCTATTTATATTCGAAACAGGAATTGAAATCCCTTAGAGATTTAGTTATAAAACACGACCTTTTCTTGATTGCTGATGAAGTATACAGGGAGTTTGCTTATGATGGACATGTGCATCATTCAGTTCTGAAATTGGAAGGACTGGAACAACATGCTATTGTGATTGATTCTACTTCTAAAAGATACAGTATGTGTGGCGTTAGAGTAGGCTGTATTGTATCAAAAAACAAAGAAGTAATAGCTACTGCTATGAAATTTGGGCAAGCAAGACTATCCCCTCCGACACTTGGACAAATTGCAGGTGAAGCAGCATTAAAAACTGACGCGTCTTATTTTGAAGAAGTAAGTGCTGAATATGTTAGCAGAAGAGATGTATTAGTAGAAGGACTCAATAAAATTGAAGGCGTAATTTGCCCAAAACCTAAGGGTGCTTTTTATACTATTGCTCAGTTACCAGTTGATGATGCAGATAAGTTCTCACAGTGGCTTTTACAAGATTTTGATTTAAATGGAGAGACTGTAATGTTAGCGCCAGCTGCTGGTTTTTATTCAACACCAAATAAAGGGACAAAGCAAGTAAGGATTGCTTATGTTTTAAATCAGGAATCTTTACAAAAAGCAATTGCTTGCCTGGATGCTGCACTGAAGGTTTATCCTGGTCGCACTATCTAATGGACTTATTTCGGTAGAATCTAAATTAATAAATAAGATACTTCTGCCTAATTTTCTTAAAATTGGTTAAACCATCTCCCCAAGTTGCTTTTATTTCCTTAGCGGTTTTCCCGTCAATAATTAGCAATCTTAGTTTGTCATTGCCAGCTAACTTATCAAAAAAGGTATTGAAAAATTTATCTTTCTCATTACATTCATTATAAGTAGTAATTAGCCAATTTAAGTTAATTGCTGTCAAGTAGTTGTCCTGAAACCTAAGATCAGTTCCAAAGCAAAGCATGTTTTCATGTTTTGGATGCTTACTACCATCCCCACTTTTAGGAGTAAAAGAGTAATTATTTTCCAAATAAGGAGCGCCAAAATGCTGAAAAGGATATTCCGTGCCTCTACCTACACTTATACTTGTTCCCTCAAATAAACACAAACTAGGGTACAAATTCACAGTCTTAGTATTAGGCAGGTTAGGAGAGGGCTTTATGGGTAAATCGTAACTCATATCATGCGTATAATTTTCCATTTCTATTACAGTTAAATCACAATTTTCAGTAATCCACTTTTCGCCCGTTATCATTTTTGCATATTCACCCATTGTCATGCCATGCACAATCGGTATAGGATGCATCCCTACAAAGGATCGAAAAGCAGTGTCTAAAACAGGACCGTCTACATAATGTCCATTTGGGTTAGGTCTATCCAAAACAATTAAAGGAATTCCGGATTCTGCTGCGGCTTCCATTACATAATGTAGTGTGGAGATATAAGTATAAAACCTAGCACCTACATCCTGTATGTCAAAAAGTAAAACATCAATTCCTTCTAATTGTTTTTTTTGAGGTTTTCTATTTTCCCCATAAAGAGAAATAATAGGAAGATCTGTTTTTCTATCTATTACATTTTTCACTTTTTCACCTGCATCTGCATTTCCTCTAAAGCCATGTTCAGGAGAAAATACTTTTACGATATCAATACCTAAACCGAGTAAACTATCTACTAAGTGGGTGTTTTTAATCATAGAAGTTTGATTACCTACAATTCCTACTTTCTTATCTTTTAAGTAAGCCAAGTAACTATCAGTGCGTTCAGCTGCTACAACAATTTTTTGTGCTTGTGCCTCAAAAAAAAGCAGAACTAAACTTATGCAGATTATTTGTTTTATTTTCGCCATCAAGATGAATGTAGAATATTTTATAGCCAAACGATTATTTACTGCAAAGGAAAAAAATAATACGCACACTCAGCCTATTTTGCGCATTGCAATTTTAGCAATTGCTCTTTCGGTAGCAGTTATGCTGCTTTCTCTTACTATTCTTACAGGTTTCAAAAATGAGATTACAAGTAAGATTATTGGCTTTGGATCACACATTACTATTTCAAAGCTTACCGATAATCAGTCCTATGAAAGTGAGCCAATAAGTATTCAGCAGGATTTTTATCCCAGCATTACTAGCCAAGATGGAATAAAACACATTAGTGTTTTTGCAAGCAAAGCTGGGATTGTAAAAACTAAGGATGAAATATTAGGAGTAGTTCTTAAAGGGGTAGCTACTGATTATGATTGGAATTTCTTTCAGAAAAACTTAATAGCTGGAAATGTGTTTAGTTTGAATGATAGTGTCAAAAGCAATTCTGTTTTAATTTCCGAAAGTATTTCCAAAACCTTAAAGTTAGGAGTAGGTGATGATTTGGTGATGTATTTTGCACAAGATCCGCCAAGAGTAAGAAAATTTAAAATTACCGGAATTTACAATACCGCATTAGCAGAATTTGATAAATTATTTGTGTTGGGTGATATTAAGCATATTCAAGCCTTAAATTCTTGGGAAAACAATGAAGTAGGTGGTTTTGAAATTACGATTGATAATTTTGAAGAATTGGACAAAATTACGACTAATATATATGAAAAAATCCCATATAATTTGAACGCTCAAAGCATCAAGGAGAAAACACCACAATTGTTTGATTGGTTGGATTTACAGGATATGAATGTGCGTGTAATTTTAATCCTAATGCTTATTGTTGGTGCGATTAATATGATTACAGCTTTACTTATTCTTATTTTGGAACGCACCCGATTGATAGGAATACTAAAAGCTTTGGGCGCTAGAAATTGGAGTATAAGAAAAGTGTTTTTGTACAGTGCCGTACACTTGATACTAAAAGGCTTGTTATTAGGAAATGCCATTGGTTTGGGTTTTGCTTTTTTACAGAAAAATTTCTCACTTATTAGTTTGGATCCCGAAACTTATTATATGAATACTGTCCCGATCTATTTTGATTTTACACACATCTTGTTGCTGAATATCGGCACTATTATAGTTTGTTATCTTATTTTGATTATTCCTTCTATTATCATTACAAAAATCACACCTGTAAAAGCAATACGCTTTGAGTAAAAAGTATAATTTTGCAGAATAAAATTAAACAATGAATTACTACAATAATATATTAGAAACCATAGGTAATACTCCTCTAATAAAACTAAATAAAGTAGTAGATACTGATGCTTTAGTTTTGGCAAAAGTTGAAACGTTTAATCCCGGAAATTCTATTAAAGATAGAATGGCTTTGAAGATGGTTGAAGATGCCGAAAAAGATGGGAGATTACAACCAGGAGGAACAATTATTGAAGGTACTTCAGGTAATACAGGAATGGGCTTAGCACTTGTGGCTATCCAAAAAGGTTACAAATGTATTTTTGTAATGGCCGACAAGCAATCCAAGGAAAAAATGGATGTTTTGCGTGCTGTTGGGGCTGAGGTAGTAGTTTGTCCAACTGATGTGCCACCAGAAAGTAAATTGTCCTATTATTCAGTTGCCAAACGATTAACTAAGGAAACTCCTAATGCTTGGTATGTAAATCAGTATGATAATCCTTCTAATACTAAGGCGCATTACGAAAGTACTGGTCCTGAAATTTGGAAACAGACTGAAGGGAAGATCACGCATTTAGTTGTAGGCGTAGGTACTGGTGGTACTATTTCTGGAACTGCAAAATATCTTAAAGAACAGAATCCAAATGTTAAAATTTGGGGTATTGATGCTTATGGTTCTGCTTTTAAGAAATATCATGAAACAGGGGAGTTTGATAAGAATGAAATTTACAACTACATTACTGAAGGAATCGGAGAGGATATTTTACCTGAAAATGTTGATTTTAAAATTATTGATCATTTTGAGAAAGTAACGGATAAGGATGGTGCTGTTTATGCCAGAAGATTAGCCCGCGAAGAGGGTATTTTGGTTGGTTACTCTGCAGGAAGCGCTATTGCAGGAATCAACCAAATGAAATCAAAATTAACTAAGGATGACGTGGTTGTCGTTATTTTCCATGATCATGGCACTCGTTATGTCGGAAAGCTATTTAATGATGATTGGATGAAAGAACACGATTTCTTATAATATTTATGAGATTATTATTTCTTTACTTATCTCTAACCTTTACTTTTCAGCACCTACAAGCACAATCAACTATTTCATATTTTGATAATATGATAAAGTCAATTTCTAGTATAGATGCACTAGAGTACGAGCTTCATGCTAAGGAATTAATTGATGGTAAAATTTTCTATACACATTCAAGAGTTAAATTACAAAAAGAGCCTTTTTGTTTTTATAATTATATTATAAAGCCAGATATGGGAGTTGAAATTTTATTTACACATAAGAATAAATATGCATTTATTAATCCTAATGGGTTTCCTTTTATAAATTTAAAGTTAGATCCTTCTGGAAAATTAATAAGAAGAAATCAACATCATACGTTATTTGATGCTGGGTTTGATAGTTTTAAGAATATAGTTCTTTCAGTTTTAGAATTACTAAAGGTATCACCTGATAAATACATTATAGATTTAGGAATTAAGCGAATAAATAATACAGAATGCCAAGTCTTAAAAGTAGTTAATCCAGATTTTTATTTTTCAGAATATATTGTTCAGCAAGGGGAGGATGTTGAATCTATAGCTAAAAAGTTTAATTTATCTTCTTATCTTATTTTAGCAGAAAATAATCTTAGTTTTTATAATGAGATCGTGCTAGGTGATAAGATACTTATTCCTAATTCATATGGAGAGCAATTTGAAATCTGGATTGACTTACAATCCAGTTTGCCAATAGTGCAGAAGGTATTTGTAAATAATAAGTTGTTTGAATATTACAAATTTGAAAAGATAGTGGTTAATCCAGAGTTTAGTTATGATGAGTTTGATAAAAATTATGTAGAATATAATTTTTAACTTTTAGAAAGTTATCAACTTCTTAAAAAGTCAGCTAAAAACTAAAAGGCTGGCTTTTTTGTTTTCTTAAATTTACATCTCTTATTCTTTAGCAGCAAAACTTATTTATGTACCTCATATTTGATACAGAAACTACTGGCTTACCCCAAAATTGGCAAGCCCCCTTAACTGATTTTAACAATTGGCCAAGGTGTGTGCAATTGGCATGGCAAGTACATGATATTAAGGGGAAAATGATAGAAGTAAAAAACTACATCATTAAGCCTGAGGGATATGATATTCCTTTTAATGCAGAAAAGATACACGGTATTTCCACTGAGCGTGCTACAAAACAAGGAATGCCCTTGGCTGAGGTATTGGTCGAATTTATAAAGGATGTAGAAAAATCAAAATTTGTAATTGGGCATAATGTAAGTTTTGATAATAATATTGTTGGCTGTGAATTGCTTAGGAAACAACTTCCTAATTTATTGGCAGATTTTCCTGCTATTGACACTAAGGATGATGCAACAGAATATTGTGATATTCCTGGAGGTAGAGGGGGTAAGTTCAAGTGGCCAAAACTAACGGAATTACACATTAAACTTTTTGGAGAAGCTTTTGGAGAGGCGCACAATGCTTCTGCTGATGTAGAGGCGACTGCTAGGTGTTTTCTGGAACTTGTTAGGTTAGGAGTTATATCTGCTGAGAAAGCAGGTATGTCAGCTGAGCAGCTGAATGCTTACAAGGATATAAATCCTAATCCCTTTGAGCCGATTGGCTTAAATATTGAACCGTATAGCGCAATTGATACACTTGAGGTAGCTGAAGAAATTATTATTTCTGATGAAAAGGAAAGTGCTGTAGTATCTGGCTCTACTGCTGAATTCTCCCACTTGCATGTGCATTCTCAATTTTCAGTATTGCAAGCTACTGCTGATGTAAAGGCTTTGGTGAATAAAGCAGCAGAATTAAAAATGCCTGCTATTGGCCTTACTGATCATACTAATATGTTTGGTGCTTACAAGTTTATTGATGCTGTACTGAAACATCCTGTAAATGCTGATCTGAAAGAGGGGCAAACACCTGTATTAAAAGCAGTATTGGGTTGTGAATTGAATATGTGTAAAGATCATACGGACAAATCTATAAAAGATTATGGCGCTCAAATTCCTTTCTTGTGTAAAAATAAGCAAGGCTTTCACAATTTGGCAAAACTATCTTCTTTAGGAAACATTGAGGGCTTCTATTATGTCCCTAGAGTCGACAAGGATTTAATTGAGCAGTATAAGGAAGGCTTGATTGCCCTGACCGGTAGTACTTATGGAGCTATTCCTAATTTAATTCTGAATGTTGGAGAGAGCCAAGCTGAGGAGGAATTTAAATGGTGGGTGGAGACTTTTGGGGATGATTTTTATGTTGAAATCAATCATCATAATTTGGATGAGCAGCAACATGTAAATCGTATTTTACTAGCCTTTGCACGCAAGTATGAAGTAAAAATTATTGCTTCTAATAATGTGTATTATTTGGAGAAAGAGGATGCAAACTCACATGATATTTTGCTTTGCGTAAAAGATGGTGAACAGCAAGCTACTCCAAAAGGAAGTGGTAGAGGCTATCGTTATGGCTTTCCTAATGAGGAGTTTTATTTTAAATCTTCAGCAGAAATGCAGGAATTATTTACTGATTTACCGGAAGCTATTGATAATCTCTCGCACATCATTGATAAAATAGAAACTTACACTTTAGCGCGCGAGGTATTATTGCCTAAGTTTGCTATTCCTGAGGAATTTATAGATGTAAAGGATAAGGAAGATGGCGGAAAAAGAGGGGAGAATGCCTACTTACGCCATCTGACTTATGAAGGAGCAAAAGAGCGATATGTAGAAATTACAGATGAGATTAAAGAGCGGATTGACTTTGAATTAAAAGTGATTGAAAATTCTGGTTATCCCGGGTATTTTTTGATTGTTCAGGATTTTATCAAACAAGCCAGAAAGATGGATGTTTCAGTAGGTCCAGGAAGAGGTTCTGCAGCAGGCTCGGTAGTGGCCTATTGCACTACTATTACCAATGTTGATCCTATTAAATACGATTTACTTTTTGAGCGTTTCTTGAATCCTGAGCGCGTGTCATTACCTGATATTGATATTGATTTTGATGATGAGGGTAGGGGGAGAATTATTGATTGGGTAGTGAATAAATATGGAAAGGAAAATGTAGCTCAAATTATCACCTATGGTTCTATGGCAGCAAAATCCTCTATTCGTGATACAGCTAGGGTGTTGGATTTACCTCTTTTTGAAGCTGATAGAGTTGCAAAATTAGTACCTGATTTAACTTCCTTAGACAAGATTTTCTCATGGGATGAAAAAACCTTAAAGGATAAACTAAAAGGAGATCAGGTGGCTAATGCAAAAGCCTTAATTGTACTTTCTGAAGGCGCTGATTTAACTGCAGAAACAATTAATCTGGCACGAAAACTAGAAGGTAATGTAAGAAATACAGGAACGCATGCTTGTGGAGTAATTATTACCCCTGAGCCTTTAATGGGCTTAATCCCTATGACCAGAGCAAAAGACTCTGAGCTGATGGTTACTCAGTTTGATAATAGTGTAGTGGAAGATGCTGGGCTTTTAAAAATGGATTTCTTGGGTCTACGAAATCTTACTATTATAAAAGATTGTTTAAAGATTATTAAAAAACTCCATGGTACAGAAATTGATATTGATACCATTCCTTTAGATGATTTGGAAACTTTTGAAATTTTTCAAAAAGGAGAAACTTCTGGTATTTTCCAGTTCTCTTCTGATGGGATGAAAGCCCACTTAAAGCATCTAAAACCTGATAAGTTTGATGATTTAATTGCTATGAATGCTTTGTATCGTCCAGGGCCTATGGAATATATTCCTAATTATATTAAGCGAAAGCATGGAATGGAGGAAATTGAATATGATTTACCTGAAATGGAAGAGTTTTTATCTGGAACTTACGGTATTACTGTTTATCAGGAGCAAGTAATGTTACTTTCTCAAAAATTAGCAGGCTTTTCTAAGGGGGATGCCGATATGCTAAGGAAGGGAATGGGTAAAAAAATTAAGGCCGTACTAGATAAGTTGAAACCAAAATTCTTTGATGGTTGTGCTAAAAATGGTTTTGATATAAATATAGTAGATAAAATCTGGATGGATTGGGAGGCATTTGCCTCTTATGCTTTTAATAAATCTCACTCCACTTGTTATGCGTTAATTGCCTATCAAACCGCTTATTTAAAGGCACATTATCCTTCTGAACTAATGGCCTCACTGCTCACCAATCATATGCGTGACATTAAAGATATCACTTACTATATGGAAGAATGTAAGCGTATGGGCATTTCTGTTTTAGGCCCTGATGTAAATGAGAGTTTTTATAAGTTTTCCGTAAATAATAAAGGAAAAATTCGTTTTGGCTTAGGGGCTGTAAAAGGAATTGGAGAAGGTGCTGTTGAAACAATAGTTGAAAGCAGAAAAGAAGGTGGGAATTATTTAGGATTTGATGATTTTGTAAAGCGTGTTGATTCACGTTCAGCCAATAAACGAACTTTGGAAAGTATGGTATGCGCAGGTGGTTTTGATTCTTTTGATTTTAAGCGTTTTCAATATTTTGCTAAAGAAGAAAGTGGGCAAACCTATCTAGAAAAGATGATTAAGTTTGGCAATAAGTTAAAGGAGATTGCAAATTCTCCTCAGGTCCCCATGTTTGGCGAAAGCGCAGAAGCGGCTATTAAAACGCCATTACCTACTGAAGCTCCAGCATGGACAACTATGGAGCTTCTTTCTAAGGAAAAAGATGTAGTTGGAATTTATATTTCTGGACATCCTTTAGATGATTATAAAATTGAGATAGCTAATTTCTGTAATGGGAACTTTTCTATGCTGAATGATATGGATAAAATTAAGGGGAAAGAATTGCGTTTTGCTGGCGTAGTTACCAATGTGGAGCATAAGGAAACAAAAACAGGAAAGCCTTTTGGGGTTTTACATATTGAGGACTATCATGACTCTTTTAGTTTTTATTTATTTGGTGATGATTATATTGATTTCAAAGCTTATTTGACAATAGGTTGGTTGTTGCATATTAGTGGAAAAGTTAAAAAGAAGTTCTATAATGATGAATTAGAATTTAAAATCTCAACTATTAATTTGTTATCTGAATTGATTGACAGTGAAGTTAGAGATGTAATTGTTAGGGTTGATGTGAGTGATGTAAATAAGCAATTAGTAAATGATGTAGTACATATTATTGCTGATAACAAAGGAAAACACTCTTTGGTATTTAATGTAGTAGATCATTTAAATAAGTATGAGGTGGACTTGCTTTCTCGTAAAATGAAAGTAAATTTGAATAGGGAATTTCTTGAGCAAATTAGTGAATTAAATCACTTAAAATTGAGGATTAAATAATAAAATAATTTATAAGTTTGTAACCAAATTAAAAAACAAAAAAAATGGCAGTAGAATTCACAGACGCAAATTTTAAAGAACTAGTATTAGATTCAGAAAAACCAGTATTAGTTGACTTTTGGGCAACTTGGTGTGGCCCGTGCAGAGCAATTGCTCCTTTAATTGATGAATTACATGCTGAATTAGATGGAAAAGCAGTAATTGGCAAAGTAAATATTGATGAAAATTCAGATACTCCTACGAATTATGGAGTTAGAAATATCCCAACTTTATTAATCTTTAAAAATGGAGAGGTAGTTGACAAAGTAGTTGGCAATCAACCAAAATCAAAATTATTAGAGCTGTTAGAATCGCATATGTAATTATAAGCTTACAATTTTTAAAGGGCTTTTTTAGCCCTTTTTTATTTTTATGGAAAACCTAGAATACATAAACCTTCCTATTAATCTTGACTTATTTGCCAAACAAGTAGTTGAGGGTTTTATTACGGGTCTGCACAAAAGTCCTTATCATGGTTTTTCGGTAGAATTTGCTGAACATAGATTGTACAATAGTGGGGAGAGTACAAGGCATATTGATTGGAAATTGTATGGAAGGACAGACAAGCTGTTTAACAAAAGATATGAGGAAGAAACGAATTTAAGGTGCCAAATTATATTGGACACATCTTCTTCAATGTATTATCCAAATTATGAGAATCCATCTTTGGAGAGTCCAAATAAAATTCTGTTTTCTGTTTATGCTACTGCTGTTTTGATGAATCTTTTAAAGCGCCAAAGAGATGCGATAGGGCTTAGTACCTTCACTCATAAATTGGATTTTCATTCTCCTAATAGAACTACGCAAAGACATTATAGGTTATTGTATAATGAGTTAGATAAATTGTTGAAGGTAAATGCTATTGATCAGAAAAGAGAAACAGCATCTTCTGAGGCATTGCATCAAATTTCGGAAATGTTACACAAGCGCTCAATGGTAATGGTATTTACGGATATGATTGCTGATGATAAAGATTTGGAGCAGCAGTTTGAAGCTTTCAAACACTTAAAATATAATAAACATGAGGTTGTTTTATTTTATCTTACTGAGCCAAAAACAGAAATTGATTTAGAATTTGAAAACAAACCACATAAATTTATTGATGTAGAGAGTGGTCAAGATATAAAATTAAGCCCAAATCAACTAAAGGAATTGTATAAGCAGCAAGCTCAAAATCATATTGCTGAATTGAAATTAAAATGCTTGCAATATAAAATTGACCTGGTAGAGGTGGATATCAATAAGGGGTTTGAGCAGATTTTAATTTCCTACTTGCTTAAAAGAAAAAAAATGCTTTGAGGTTTGTAAAAACAAATTATATTTGCAGCACTTTTTGAAAAAGTACGGTCTGGTAGTTCAGCTGGTTAGAATACATGCCTGTCACGCATGGGGTCGCGGGTTCGAGTCCCGTCCAGACCGCAACTAAAAAGTTTAAACCCTTGTAATTTAATAGATTACAGGGGTTTTTTAATTCTGTTTAACA